>Ga0335074_10007401_pt1 | contig 15218 bp, 9 predicted proteins | sample Lox_Sample_23_FD_206715 | JGI IMG/M metagenome (GOLD analysis project Ga0335074, IMG submission 206715) | Soil microbial communities from Loxahatchee National Wildlife Refuge, Florida, United States - Lox_Sample_2.3 | ecosystem: Environmental > Terrestrial > Soil > Wetlands | place: USA: Florida...
GCTGAGTAAGGCGCTTTCCTTCGCCCGTTTGCCAGTTACCCATCCCATCCAGCTCAATTACCCCTTCCTGCCTGTCAGGGAATCTCCGATCAACTCGCGATTGTTGAAAGATTTCTTGAGCTGCTGCTCAGATTTCTCTTTTCTTGTTCAGGAAACTGCCGCCGCTTCTCTAACTCTGCCTCTAACTCGCGAAATTCCACTAGACAAACGTTTTCCAAACACGTCCCAATGAGTTATTCTGTCGGCTATGGCGATTGAAATCATTCTCTCCCAAATTGACTCCGAGATAGCAAGGCTCCAGCAGGCACGCAAACTGCTGGCCAACATCGGGACGACCACGGCAGGCGCCCGGCGCGCAGGCAAAAAGTCCGCCGCGAAGTCGAAACCGGCAAAGAAACGCAGAATCAGCGCCGAGGGTCGGAAGCGCATTGCTGAAGCTCAGCGCAAGCGGTGGGCCGCTCAACGAGCCAAGGCCGGCAAGTCCAAGCCGAAAGCCTAGGCCTCCTTTCATCCGGATTCATCTTCCCTGCCGCCCGCGGTCTCGTCCGATCGCGCGAACACCTGTTTTTGTTGGTCGCGCCGCCGTCATCGCGGCGCAGTCATCACCAGCATGCGCGGCTCCGTCATCTCTTCAATCGCAGACCGCAGTCCCTCGCGTCCCAGGCCGGAATCCTTCACGCCCCCATAGGGCATGGGATCAAGGCGCCAGCTTGGCGTATCCCCCACAATCAGCGCGCCTACTTCCAGCTCGCGATATGCGGTGAGGATGCGGCCCGAGTCGCGTGTCAGCAATCCGGCCTGCAATCCATACTTCGAGTGATTCACTGCGGCCAGCGCTTCTTCAAAATCGTCGTACGGCTCAATCGCCACCACCGGCCCGAAAATCTCTTCGTCGCGCACCTTCATCCCCGGCGCCGTCCCCGTCAATATCGCCGGCTCGATCATCGAATTCTTGCGCTCCCCGCCGGCCACCAGCTTGGCGCCGCCATCCACGGCCTCCTTCACCCACGACTCCACGCGCTCGGCATCGCCCAGGCTGATCATCGGTCCAACTTCCGTCGCCTCGTTCGCCGGGTCGCCGTTCAACAGCTTCGCCGCCAGATCCACCACCTTCCACAAGAATGTCTGAAAGATGTTGCGTTCCACAAACACGCGCTGCACGCTGATGCACGACTGCCCTGAATAACTGAATGCGGCATGCGCCGTGCGCTCTGCCGCATCATCCAGGTCCTTCCAGTCGCCGTGTACCATCAGCGCCGCATTCCCGCCCAGTTCCAGCAGCACGCGCTTGCGCCCTGAATGCGCCTTCAGCTCCCACCCCACCTTCGCCGACCCCGTAAAACTCACCAGCTTGATGCGATCTTCCTTTTCCGCCAGCCATGCCGTGTCCGCATTGCTCAAGGGAAGCACCGCCAGCGCTTCTTCAGGCCAGCCCGCTTTCAAAATCACTTCGCCCAGAGCCAACGCGGTAAATGTCCCCTGCGGCGCGGGCTTCACAATCAGCGGGCAACCCGCCGCCATCGCCGGCGCAGCCTTGTGCGCCACCAGGTTGAGCGGAAAATTGAACGGCGTAATCGCCAGCACCGGTCCCACCGGAAATCTCTGCACCAATCCCCAACGGCCTTCGTTGCCCTCCGTCAAATCAAGCGGAATGCTCTCGCCGCCCAGCCGCGCCGCCTCCTCAGCGGCGGTCTTGAACGTCAGCACCGCGCGATCTACCTCGGCTCGCGCCAGCCGCACCGGCTTGCCTGCCTCGGCCACAATCAATTGCGCGAATCGCTCCTTCTGATCAATCAGCGCGGCCGCCACGTCTTCCAGAATCTCGCGGCGCTTCCAGCGCGGCAGGGCCCGCGTGCGCCGCATGCTCACCACCGCATGATGCACCGCCTGGCGCGCATCGGCGCGGCTGGCCATCGTCACCAGCCCCACCAGCCCCTGGTCCCACGGTGAGCGCACGTCCATCGCTTCGCCGTCCGTCCATTCCTTGCCGCACATCAGAAACCCGGTCTGCGATCCCGGCCGCATCTTCATCGTGAAGCTCCCCGAACATCGAATCTACGCTCTTGATGTTAATGCCCCGGACCTGGCAATTGTCCGCTCGCAAGCCTTACGCCGCTGTCAGCAGCCCGGATCGGCATCGCCCTCCCTTTTGCGGAACGATGCGGAATTCAGTCTGGTCGTGCCGGGAATGCGATATAGTTTCTGCAACTCGTCTCTGCTCTCCCGGCGGCCCACACAAATCCACTCAGAAAGGGAAGTGATTATGCCCGACACGCCCATCAATCAGGCTCCGCAGTCCGTCCCCTCGCAGCCGCAGGCGCCACCGTTCCAGCCCGTAGCTGCCCCGCCTTACCCACCGGTCGCCCCGGCCCCGCCCAAACAGGGATCGAGCACGCTGAAGATCGTCCTCATCATCGTCGCCGTCCTGTTCGGCTTCGGCATCCTCGCCGCGGGTGTCGTCGGCTATGGCATCTACAAGGTCGCACACGCCATCAAGACCGACGCCAACCGCCAGGTCTCCATCAACGTGCCCGGCGGATTCAGCGCCAATACTTCGCAGTCGGTCAGCGCCGGCGATCTGGGCTTGCCCATCTATCCCGGCGCTTCTCAAGGCAAAGGCGGCCTGCACATGACCATCGCCGGCAAGTCCATGGTCTCGGCCAACTTCCTTACCTCCGATTCCGTCGACCAGGTCGTCGCTTTCTATAAGGACAAAGCCGGTTCAAACGCGCAGGTCATGACCACCGGCAATGGCGGAGTCATCTCCTTCACCAACGGCTCTGACTCGTACTCCATCACCGTGACGCAAAACGCGAACGCTAACAACGGCAAGACGCAGTTCATCATCATTCACACCACCAACGCCGCCTCGTCGAATTAGTGGAGTGAGCCGCAAGCTCCACCGGTTTTGCTTTCTTCCTGGGGCAAAGCCGCCGGCAGCGGAAGTCAGACGGCCGCCCAGGCGTGAGCATCGGGAAGCGAGTGCAGCTTGATCTCTCCGGCTCCTGCAGCAAGCGTAAGACCGGCAGAGGATTCCCAGCGATTTTCATGTGTGCGGCTGTGCACTACGCGCGAATCACGTTTCGCGCCATCCCATCTTCGCCGTACCACATGATGTAGTTCGTGCCCCACGCATTGTTGAATAAGCACGAGTGGATTCCCTTGCTCAGATCGGGTTGATCGTTCGAGAAGAGCAGCGGCGTCCGTTCTCCCAGCGCCACTACCGGCGCATCCAGTGCGTCCACGGCAAACCGCTGCCCGCCTGATTCGTATTTGAATCCCTGCTGCAACGCGTGCATGTGCCGATTGCCCGAAGCGGCCACGTCAAACGGCGAAATCCATTCGCCCGACTTATCCAGCAACCACGACTGCGCGTCCTCCGCAACCGGATTGAACGTCAGCCACATCGCCTCCGGCATGCGCGTCGCCGGCTTGCCGAACCACGAGATCTTCATTTGGATCTCAGGCGTCTCCTTCGGCAGGATGAGCTCCATAAATGCGTGTCGCGGAAACCCCGCCCGTCCCGATTGAAATGCCTCTTCATCTTTGAACTGCAAGCCAACGACGACACGATGCGCTCCATCATTCTCTTCCACGTGCACTTCTACCGGCTCAGCCTGCCACTCCTGGCTCTTCGCGCCGAAACGCTCGATATTCGGCTTGCCGAAATCCTTCTGCGCCCAATCCGCTTTCGTCGTCAGATAATTCGCGATGAACCGTTGATAGTCGTCCTGCGACAAAGTCTGGTAAGTGAACAGACCGATCGGATTCTTCTCGCTCGCCCACTCGCGCCCGGTGGCCTTGGTCCTGAGCCTCGTGATCGCTCCCGTTCTTGCATCAATCCCAACGACGAAGTGTTCCGTCTCGATCGGCTTACCCGCTGCCCCCTCGACCGCTTTCGGCGAAATCACCGGCCACTCCGCGTGCGCGTCAATGCTCCCGACGGCAACCTCCGCCAGCCAGCGGAGCTGCTCAGGCAGCGTCTCCACACCCTCCATCAGATCGCTGCGCTTCTCGATCCAGCTGAATTCGACTACCTCGTAATTCTTCGTATCCAACATCCGCCCCAGGTCGGCGGGAAGGTAATGATCAAAGTCCAGCCACGTTTTCGTGTCCGTTCCCCACGTGTGTTCCGCCTCCAACAGCACATGCCGCAGCAGCTGCAGGTCCGTCTCGTCTCCGATCTTTATGCTCCCGCTCTCAATCCAACGCTCTCGCAGCCGCGCGATCTCGCGATACCGCGCCACCTTCAAGGGGTCGCTTGCGCACCCGTGAATCCACGTGTCGCCGATCTCCTCCGTCACCACCGGCAATTGATCCCGATACGGCGCCAGCGCGTTCGCCATCTCGCTCAAGCTGCTTGCCCCGATCTCCGCATTGGGGAACCGCGCCGCCAATCTCGCGTGAATCTCGTCGATCTCCTGCGGCGTGTGCGGCCCGCTGTTGTCGCCGCGCACCTCGGTCACCAAGGCAAGATCGGAGCCCGGAGCAATCGCCACGCCGCCGTACTCGTGGTGATACATCACGTCCAGCGTTGCGCCGCTCGAATCCTTCCACAAAAAAAGAGGCGGCAACTGTGCCGCCGTCGATCCGCCGTTGACTCCAATCTCGAGAAAGGTCACGCCATGCCTGGCCAGCGGAGGAATCAGCCCGCGCGTATGCCCCGGCACATCGGTCATCTTGGCGCCCGTCGTCGCCACCCCGAATCGCTTGTCGAGCGATCGCGCAATCGCCAGGCTGCCTTCGATCATCGACTGGCCCAGCATCTCGGTCTGCCACGTGAAAGGCAGCGCATGCCACGCAATGTCGCCGCGCCCGATCGCCTCTTCCATCGTCTTGCGATCCGCTGCCGACGCCTGTTCCAAATATTCAAACAGCAGCCACGATCCCGTCGTCCACACATAGCGCCGCTTGCCGCCCGCATTCGCCGCGCGCGCCACGTCGATCGCCTGCGGGAAAAACTTCTCGAAGTACCGGTGGTGCACCACGTTGTATTGCGTATCGATGAACCCGGCGTCGAAGTGGCACTTGAACATCACCAGCACGTGTTTCACGCTCTCGTCTGGCTGCGCATCCTCCTCGCGCAGCGCCAGCGAATCGCGCGGCGCCAACAGCGCGCCCGCCCCCGCCGCCGTCATCGCCTTTACAAATTCCCGGCGCTTCATCGCTAAGCTCCTTGCTGCAAACGGTCGAAGTGTATCATCCGCCATTCGGCGTAAAAAAGCCCGCGAACGCCCCCATGCCGGGGCTCCGGCCCCGGAGCAGGCTCATCCATCAGACGCCGCAACCCCGGCAACTTCGCCTGCGATACACTCCATCCATGATCATCCGCCGCGGCCGCAAACCTCCCTTCAATATCGACAAGGCCCTCGCCCACCTGCGCGCCAACGACCCCAAACTTGCCGCTCTCATCGATCGCGTAGGCCCGTTCACCATGCGCCTCGATTCCTCCGCCTCGCCCTTCGATTCGCTTATTGAATCCATCCTCTATCAACAACTCCACGGCAAGGCCGCGGCAACCATTCACGCCCGAGTGCGCGAGTACTTCCACGGCGATCCTGCGCCGCAGTTGCTCCTCGACACCCCCGACGAACCTCTCCGCGCCGCCGGCGTTTCCGGCAACAAGATCAAAGCCATGCGCGATCTCGCCGCCCGCACCATCGACGGCACCGTTCCCTCCCACGCCGCCATCCTCAAAATGTCCGACGCCGATATCGTCGAGCGCCTCACTGAAGTGCGCGGCATCGGGTCATGGACCGTCGAGATGCTCCTCATCTTTCGCCTCGGCCGCCCCGATGTGCTTCCCGTAACCGACTACGGCGTCCGCAAAGGCTACGCCCTCACCTTCATGCGAGTACCCAAATCCCGCGCCCTCGCATCCAAAGATTTACCTAAGCCGGATACTGTCTTCCGGCGCGGGCAGCGGTGGGCGCCATTCCGTTCGGTGGCCAGCTGGTATCTGTGGCGCGCCTGCGACCTGGCCCGCAACACTGATCCCGCGGGCCGTTCCAGCCGATAACTTCTCCGCCTTCGCCGTACAATGACTTCAGCCGCCCTGAAGTTCGGGCAGCGTTCGCAATTGGTGTCTTCATGCCTCCTGGTAAGCGCTTCATCTGCATTCACGGTCACTTTTACCAGCCGCCGCGCGAGAACCCCTGGCTGGAAACAGTTGAAACCCAGGATTCTGCCGCTCCCTATCACGATTGGAACGAGCGCGTCTGCGCCGAGTGCTACGCCCCCAACGGCGCCGCCCGCGTCGTCAATGTCAAAAACCAGATCACCCGCATCGTCAACAACTACGCGCGCATGAGCTTCAACTTCGGCCCCACGCTGGTCGCCTGGCTCCGGGAAAACGCGCAGCGCACCTATCGCACCATACTCGACGGAGAACGCCGCAGCCGCGACCGCTTTCACGGTCACAGCTCGGCCATGGCGCAAATCTACAACCACATGATCCTGCCCCTGGCCAACACGCGCGACCGCATCACGCAAATTCGCTGGGGCATCGCCGACTACAAAGCCAGCTATGGCATCGACCCTGAGGGCATGTGGCTGCCTGAAACCGCCGTCGACAACGAATCCCTCGAGCTGCTGGCCGCCAACGGCATCAAGTTCACCGTCCTCGCTCCCCATCAATGCAAGCGCGTCCGTCCGCTCCGCTCCGCCGAAATCAGAAAAGGCGATTCCGCCGAAGGTCAAAAAACCGAAGCCGCAAAAACCGAAGCCGCATGGACCGACACGCCCGACGCCTCCGTCGACACCACGCGCCCTTACCTGGTGCGTTGCAAGTCCGGAGCCTCCATTGCCGTTTTCTTTTACAACGGACCGGCCTCGCGCGCCATTGCCTTCGAGGGGCTCCTCAACTCCGGCGACAATCTTGTCGGCCGCCTCAAAGCCGGATTCAACGACACGCCGCAGCCGCAGCTCGTCCATGTCGCCACCGACGGCGAGTCCTACGGCCATCACCACAAGCACGGCGAAATGGCCCTGGCCTACGCCTTGCGCCTTCTCGAAAAAGACCCCAACGCCAGGCTCGCCAACTACGGCAGCTTCCTCGCCGATTTTCCACCCGAGTTTGAGTGCGAAATTGTCGAAGATACCTCGTGGAGCTGCGTTCACGGCATTGAGCGCTGGCGCTCCAATTGCGGTTGCAACGGCGGCAAGGCCGGATGGAACCAGACCTGGCGCGCCCCGCTGCGCCGCGCCTTCGACGTCCTGCGCGATGCTTTGGCCCCGCTCACCGAATCGGAATCAGGAAAGCTCTTGAAAGATGTGTGGGCCGCGCGCGACGCCTACATCCAGATCGTCCTTGATCGCAGCCCTGAAAGCGCCGATCGCTTCTTCGCCGCTCACCAGGCTCATCCGCTCTCTGACTCCGAACGCGTGCGCGCTCTCGAGCTGTTGGAAATGCAGCGCCACGCTCAGCTCATGTACACCAGCTGCGGCTGGTTCTTCGACGATATCTCCGGCATTGAAACCGTGCAGGTCATTGCCTATTCCGCCCGCGTTCTCCAGCTTGCCGAACAGGTCTTCGGCTCGAGCGCCGCATCCCTCGAGCCGGCATTCCTCGCGCTCCTCGCCGAGGCCAAATCCAACCTTCCCGCCGCCGGCGACGGCGCCCGCATCTACAGGAAATGCGTCGACACCATGGAGCTCCATCTCGAGCAGGTCGCCGCGCACTACGCCATCAGCTCGGTCTTCTCCTCATTTGCCGACGAGACCGAGCTCTTCTGCTATCGCGTCCGCCGCATCTCCTACGACATTCACACTTCCGGCCGCGGGCGCCTCGCCTTGGGCCGCGCCCACATCGCCAGCGCCATCACCGGCCACGCGCAATCTTTCTCTTTCGCCGTGCTTCATTTCGGCGATCAGAACATCACCGCCGCCGTCCGCGTCTACGATCTCTCCGATGCCCGCGCCTTCAATACTTTTGCCGCTGAAGCCGCCGAACAAGTGGCGCGCGCCGACTTTCCTGAGGTGATTCGCCTGCTCGATCGCTACTACGGCCACGCCGATTACTCGCTCACCTCGCTCTTCAGCGACGAGCAGCGCCGCATCGTCACCGTCATTCTCAACTCCACGCTCTGGGACATCGAAAACTCGCTCGCTACCATCTACCAGGACCACGCCAGCCTGCTTCACTACCTTTCCCAGGCCGGCCTGCCTAAGCCGCCCGCGCTCAATCTCGCCGCCAGCTTCGCCATCAATGCCGGCCTGCGGCGCGCCCTCGATGGCGATCCTATCGACGAAGCTCAGGTGCGCTCCTACCTGGCTCTCGCCAAGGCCGACCAGGTCCCGCTCGATACGCCCAACCTCTCCTACAACGCCGATCAGCGCATGAAGCGGGCCATGCTCGAGCTGCACATGTCCTCGGGCTCCCTTGAAATGCTCGACCGCGCTCTCGCCCTCGCCCGCACTCTCACTGAGCTGCCCTTCGACCTCAATCTCTGGCAGGCGCAAAACCTCTGGTACGAAATCCTGCGCTCCAACAGTCACGCCCTCAGCGACCTCGCAGCCGAGGAACGCCCGCGCTGGGAGAAGGATTTCGATGAGCTCGGCCGCTGCCTCAGCATCGACACCGAAGCCATCCGCGCTGAAGACGAGCTCGCCACCGCCGCCGCCGATTAGCGTTCTGAGCCCACACCCACTAGGTCCATTGTTATCCCCAGCGAAGTCCGCCGTTAAGGGGCCCCCGGCGACAGGTCTTCGTCGCTGGGGAAACGAGGCGGACGAAGTCGAGGGATCTGCGGTCGCTCCTGCTTTCCAGAAGCCTGGACCTCGCAATCAAGGCAGAGGCTGGCTCATCAGCGCCCGCCGGCAGCGATCGCTGTGATTTGCACGAGGCGGTTCTCGTTCACGCTGGTGGCGACCGGGATCTGGCGCCAGTGCTTTCCGCAGCCGGGATAGTCGAGTGGCACGCACTGCGAGGCAATGCGGCGCTCGCGCATTTCGTAGCCGCCGGGCAGGATGTTCAGCATGCACGCCACAGCGACCACGCCCACATCTGGAGCGCGCTGCCAGCGTTCAAGCCACCTGGAGAAACCCGTGGAGTGAGGAACCAGGTAAACCTGCACGCCTGCGCTGCGCATGCGCCGGGTGATGCGATTCACCGTGCAGGCAGGATCACAGCCAATGCAGGTCATGTCCACGCCCGATACATGCGCCCGGCAACGCGCTGCTGCAGCGCCGCGCATGCACGCCGGCACCAGCACAGCGCGCCGCGGCGTGCCATCGAACTCGGCGCGCAGGCCCCGGTTCATAATCTCGGTCGCCACCATTCCCAGGTGATATTCCACCGCTGGCTTGCCGCAGAAGATCTGGTCCTCGCGGCAGCCTCGCTTCGCGTATTCGGTGGCGAGGAAGCGCGGCACGCCTTTTGTGTAAGCGCCCAGCGTCCATTCCGCCTCCTGCTCAAACCAATCGAATAGATCGGTCGCAGTGGCGATGCAACGTTCGGCATCGGTGTGCGGAAGCGTGCCCAGGAAGCTGCGCCAGCGACTGACGCGCGCGACTTCCTGCTCGAACTCACCGGTGGCATGCAGCCAGGCAATGAGACCCCCAAGCCGCTCCGGCGGCAGAATCTCTTCACGCGATTCCCGGTTCAACCGCGGCATCAGGAAATGCCGGATCAACGCCGCGCGCAACAGGTCGACAGCGGGCTTGATGCGTGCGTGCCTGCTGCGCAGCTTGAAGAGCCATCGTGCCAGTCTGATCGCCCATGACGGGGAATCTTCGGCAGCTCGGCCGTACCTGCGCAGTGCGAGCCCCAGCGTGAGCAAGTCAATCGAGTACTCGGCCCCGCTGCGCGGCGGCTCGTGGAATTCAGCTTGCACATATTGCCCAAAGGCCTGGGCCGCGGCGCCGGCGCGGCCATCGATCTCTGCGACCAGCAGATCGCAAAAAGCCGAAAGTTCGGCGTAGAAAACGTCCGAGGCGCCGTTTGCATCGCGCAGATCGTAGACCAGATCCGGAATCGGCTCCCGAGGTGCGGGGCAACCTGAGCTTGAATTCGCTTCGCAACTCAGAACGCCTGCAAAGGGCTCGTCTACCGCATCGGATTTGTCGGGCGCTGGCATCGATCCGCCCCTCCCGCGAAGCCGTTTCTTCGCGGTCGATACAGTGCATATTACGCTCGCCGCGTTAAAACGGTTCACGCAAAGACGTATCTGATTGTCAGGATGTCGGTTGCCCTATGCCCTGATTCTGCGACATGGGATCACTCCGCTAACTCCGCTGCACCCTCTCGAGCTTCCCGCGCTTCAGCACAAATCTCTCCCCGCGCCACACAATCGTGTCTCCGGCGAAGCCCGCAACCCACAAGCCCATCGCAATCGCATCGCGCAGCGGCAGCAGCCACAGATTCGGCAACACGTCGTGATCGCCCAGCACCGCCGCGCCAACGGTCATCGCCTGCGCCAGCCGCAGAAAGAAACTCAGCCCCAGCAGCCACAGGCTCAGCGGGCTCAATCCGCTTGCCACCAGGTTCAGCGCGGCCCAGCACAACCCGTGCGTAAAGACCAAGCCCACGTAACCACCCGGCCGCGCATCGCGCACCGTGCGAAGCCAGCGCAGCTGGTGGTCGAAGAATCCGCGCCAGTCATACTCCGGCACGCTGGTTTCCACCACTTCCGCGCTCAGCTCCACGCGATAGCCGGCTCTCGCCACCCGCGCGCCGAGTTCGTAATCGTCTGCCAGATGATCCACCAGCGGCAGCAACCCGCCCGACTTCTCCAGCGCTTCTCGCCGCACCGCCAGCGTCGATCCCAGCCCGTAATGCAGCCCGCCCTCAAGCAGTTTTGACAACAGCACGCCGGCCTGAAAATCCGTGGCTATGCCCAGCGCCTCCAGGCGCGAAGGCATGCCGCCACGCCATACTCTCCCGTGCGCCTTCCCGCGATACAGCGCCGTCACCAGACCGGCCTCCTTGCGGGAAAACCGCCTTTGAACGCGCACGGCTTTAGCCGTGCCAACAGCCGCGTGCTCAGATTCTCCTCCCGGGGAATCGTCCGCCGCAGCGAAGCATGCCATCACGCGCTCCAGATAACGCGGGCCCACCGTAATGTCCGAATCGTTGATCAGCAAGAAATCATGACGCGCCTGCGCTGCCAGTTGCACCAGCACGGATACCTTGCCGTTGGCGCCCAGCCGTTCCGGGCACTCCACCAATCGAATCGCCCGTGCCGGAAACTCGTTTTGCAACCGCTCCACCGCCGCCACTGCCGGATCCTCGCGCGACGAGACGCCAAACAGCAACTCATATTCGCCCGCATAGCTCTGCCGGCAATGGCTGCGAAATGCCTCCAGCATGCCGGGGTCGAGACCCTTTAATGATTTGAGAATGCTTACGCCGGGCGAGAATGCGGCAACCGGCTTTTGCCGCTGAACCAGAAAAACCCGCGCCGCCACCAGCGCTGCCAGAAAGTATCCCATTCCGGCCACGGCCAGCGCCGTCGTCGCCATCTCCACGGCCTGCGCCAATATGTGCGGCATGGACGCAGTGTACAGTTGTCAGTGATCAGTTGTCAGTCGCTGCCGGCGGCGGTAGCGCAATGCCTCGTTGACCACTGGCCACTGATCACTGACCACTGTATTACTCGTACCTGAGCGCCTCGATCGGATCCAGATTCGACGCCTTCCACGCCGGATAAATCCCGAACACCAGCCCGATCAGGCACGACACCGCAAATGCCACCAGAACCCAAACGGCCGATAGCGACGCGTGAAGGAATGACACCGCAAAATGCAGGATCAGCGTCAAAAGGCCTCCCACCGCGATGCCGAGCACGCCGCCCACCATGCACAGCGTCACCGCTTCCAGCGTGAATTGCAGCAGAATGTTCTTCCTGGTAGCGCCAATCGCCTTGCGCACCCCGATCTCGCGCGTCCGCTCCGTCACGCTCACCAGCATGATATTCATCACGCCCACGCCGCCCACCATCAGGCCCACCGACGACACCGCAACCATGAACAGGAACAAACCGCCGGTCAGTTGGTTCCATAACCGCGTCAGCGAATCCGGCCCGAAGATCGCGAAGTTGTCGTCCTGCTGCACCGTCAGCTTGCGCCGTATGCGCAGCATCTCGCGCACCTCTTCCGTCACCAGGTCTTTGTTCGCGGCTTCGTCATATTTCACAACCAGCCGGTAGTCCAGGATTTCCGGATGCAGCCGGTTAAACGTTGTGATGGGAAAGAACGCGGAGTTATCATTCGGATTGCGGCCGCTCCCAAAGGGCCGCGGTTGTACATCGAAAACGCCAATCACTGTGTAAACGCTGCCGCCGCACTCCACATCCTTACCCAGCGGCGACTCGTCGGGAAACAAATCCGCCGCGGCATCGTGCCCCAGGACAACCACTTTGGCGCTGCGCTGTTCCTCCGATTCGGTCCACATCCGGCCTTCCGTCAACGCCAGATCGCGCGCCTCTTTGAAGGCCGTTGTCGTTCCGATCAAAACCGAATTCTGGATGCTGTGCGCCCCGGCCTTCAGCGACACCAATCCCATACCCGTAAAAAAATTCTCCGAAATCAGCTCCGCATCCACGGCAACCACATGGGGAAGCTCGCGCAACGCCATGCCGTCGTCATACGTCAGCTTCTTGCGATTCAACTCCTCCGTCGTGGGCATCCGCGCAAACGCTTCGAAGTGATAGATCCAAAGCGTGTTCGTTCCCAGCGCGCGGATAAACTGGGCAATATTCGTGTTCAGCCCGTTGATCGCCGACGAAATCAGGATCACCGTCGCGATGCCGATGGTGATGCCCAGAACCGTCAGCGCCGAGCGCAGTTTGTTCTTGCGCAATGCGTCCAGCGCCAGCTCGCCCGCTTCTCGCGAATGACTCAATCGCATGGCTACAACTCCGCCCTTAACGCTGCAATGGGATCGAGTGTCGATGCTTTATGCGCCGGATAAATCCCGAAAAACAGCCCCACCGCCGACGACACAAACAGGCTGACGAGAATCGACCAGATCTCCACCCGCGAAGGAAATGCAATAGCCGCCGTAATCACTTTCGCCGCCACAACTCCCGCCACCACTCCCATCATGCCGCCCACCAGGGCAATGGTCGCCGACTCGATGAGAAACTGCAGCAAAATGTCCCGTCGCCGGGCGCCCAGCGCCTTGCGCACGCCGATCTCCCGCGTCCGCTCCGTCACGCTCACCAGCATGATGTTCATAATCACAATTCCGCCGATGACCAGCGAAATCGCTGCAATCGTTACCACCACGGCGCCAAAATTGTTCAGAATATTGCCCAGCATGTCGGCGAATGTTGCGCTGGAATCGACGTTGAAGCTGTCCGGCTTGCTCGGAGCCAGGTGACGCTGGATGCGCATGATCGTGCGCAGCTGATCCATCACTTCATCCATCGCCGCGCCCGTCCCGCCGGCATCCACAAAGATCTCCAGGCTCGCATTCGACCCGTAGCTCTCGAGAAAACTGCTCAGCGGGACCGCAATCCAGTTATCCATGCTGGTCCCGAACAAGTTCCCCTGCGGCTCGGCCACGCCGATCACGGTGTACGGCTGGCCGTCCACGCGAATCTCCTTACCCAACGGGTCTCCCGGCCCAAGAACGTTATTCACGATCTCGTTGCCCACCACCGCCACGTGCGTCGCGTGTTGATCCTCCGATTCGGTAAATGAGCGGCCCAGCGCAATATTGAGATTCGAAATGGCGAGCATCATCGAAGTGTCGCCGCGAATCGTCGTATCCGTCGTCGACCGCGTACCGTAGACCACTTTGCCTGTCGTGGTCCGCTCTGCCCCCACTGAAACGCACTGCCGGCACTTCTCCACGACGGCGCGGTAGTCGTCAATCGTGATGTCCCTGCGCCTCTGGTATTCCAGATACTCCTGCAGCGTCATAAACGTCTGCGGCATCTTGCTTACCGTCACCACCGACGCGCCATAGGAGTTGATCTTCGACGTGACAAACTGCTTGGCCCCATTGGTCAGCGTGACCACCATGATCACCGAAGACACGCCGATCACCACGCCGAACAGCGTAAGAATGGTGCGCAACTTGTTCGCCCACAGCGACTGCAGCGCGAGTTTGAAGGCTTCACCTAGGAGCATGTTGTTGCCTTCATGATACGCAAATCCGGCCCGCCATGGTTAGCGCCGGGGCATCTGCCGCCCGGTCAGGGCGCCGCTGCCCGCCGTCGACCTCTCCACGGCCTGCGCCAATATGTGCGGCATGGACGCAGTGTACAGTTGTCAGTGATCAGTTGTCAGTCGCTGCCGGCGGCGGTGGCGCAATGCCTCACTGACCACCGACCCCTGACCACCGGCCACTGATCACTGTCTTACTCGTACCTGAGCGCCTCGATCGGATCCAGATTCGACGCCTTCCACGCCGGATAAATCCCGAACACCAGCCCGATCGCGCATGCCACGACGAACGCAATCAGCACCCACCAGAACGACAGGGCCGCATGCAGGAACGTCACCGCAAAGTGCAGAATCAGCGTCAGCAGGGCGCCGCCCAGAACGCCGATCATTCCCCCCACCATGCACAAAGTCACCGCTTCCAGCGTGAATTGCAACAGGATGTTCTTCCTGGTGGCGCCAATCGCCTTGCGCACCCCGATCTCGCGCGTCCGCTCCGTCACGCTCACCAGCATGATATTCATCACGCCCACGCCGCCCACCATCAGGCCCACCGACGACACCGCAACCATGAACAGGAACAAACCGCCGGTCAGTTGGTTCCATAACCGCGTCAGCGAATCCGGACTGAAGATGGCAAAGTTGTCGTCCTTCTGCACCGTCAGCTTGCGCCGTATGCGCAGCAACTCGCGCACTTCCTCCGTCACCAACGCCTTGTTGGCCGGGTCGTCATACTTCACCACGATCCAGAAATCCGTAATCTCGGGATGAATCTTGCGAAAAGTTTCCAGCGGGAAATACGCCGCGTTGTCCTGCGTGTTGCGTCCGCTGCCAAAGGGCTGCGGCTGCTTGTCCATCACGCCAATCACGGTGAATACATCGCCGCTGCACTCCACTTCCTTGCCGATGGGCGACTGGCCGGGGAAAAGATCGGCCGCGGCATCGTAGCCCAGGATCGTTACGTTCGCCCGGCGCTCCTCTTCCGATTCCGTCCACATGCGTCCCTGGATCAGCGCCACATTCACCACCTGCGTCACCGCCGTGGTGTTCCCGTTCAGAATGGTGTTTTCAATCTTGTGCGTCCCGGCCTTCAGTGAAACACTGCCCAG
>Ga0335074_10007403_pt1 | contig 15217 bp, 16 predicted proteins | sample Lox_Sample_23_FD_206715 | JGI IMG/M metagenome (GOLD analysis project Ga0335074, IMG submission 206715) | Soil microbial communities from Loxahatchee National Wildlife Refuge, Florida, United States - Lox_Sample_2.3 | ecosystem: Environmental > Terrestrial > Soil > Wetlands | place: USA...
AGGACCGAAGGCCATTGAGGCCACAGCCACCCGGGCCGGGAGCGGCCTCGGGTAACGAGGCGCCGGAACGGGCATCAGGACAAGATCGAGTGACTGAGGAGGCGTGATGGCGGACGTCGATGACGTTCTCCGCGAGGCGCCGCTGTTCGAGGCGCTCAGCGAGGAGGACGCCAGCGCTCTGCGGTCCGGCATCATCGACGTCCACCTGGACCGCGGCGAGCGGCTGTTCTCCGAGGGCGACGACGGGGAAAAGCTGTACATCATCCTGAGCGGCAAGATCAAGCTGACGAAGGCCGCACCGGATGGCAGGGAGAACCTGCTGAGCGTGCACGGACCAGGCGAGATGTTCGGCGAGTTGTCACTGTTCGACCCGATCCCGCGGACGTCCAGCGCCACTGCGGTGACCAGTGCGCGCCTGGCCGGCCTGGCGCACGACGACCTCCGCGACTGGCTGACCACGCGGCCCGAAGTAGCGATGCACCTGCTGCAGGCGCTCGCACAGCGGCTGCGCCGGATCAACGAGGTCAAGGCCGACCTGGTCTTCACCGATGTGCCCGGCCGGGTGGCCAAGGCGCTGCTCGACCTGGCCGAGCGGTTCGGCGTGCAGACGCCCGACGGCGTGCAGGTCAACCACGACCTGACGCAGGAGGAACTGGCCCAGCTAGTGGGCGCGTCAAGGGAGACCGTGAACAAGGCGCTGGCCGACTTCGCGACTCGCGGCTGGATCCAGCTGTCCGCCAAGTCCGTGCTGATCACCGACACCGACCGGCTGCGCAAGCGAGCGAGATAGAGCGCTCGCATGAGGACTTCGCTTGCTACTGACAGCGAAGTCCTCACCCAGGCTCTGGTAGCTGCCAGCTAACCCCGGGCGGCAACTCACCGCGATGGCCGAGATAGCGCAGCTGGGCCCGGACCGAGGACTGGGCGAACGGCCAGAGCGCCCGGTCGACATCGACGTACACGGTAGCGACGATCTCGGCCGGCGTCCGGTCGCCGCCGGCCAGCGCGGACCGCACCTCGTCCAGCCGTTCCGCCCGGTGCGCCAGGTAGAAATCGAGGACGGCGGCAGGATTGCCGAGCATCGGACCGTGCCCCGGCAGCAGCGCCTGCAAGCCGGTCTCATCAGCCAGCGCGCGCAGTCGCGCCAGCGAATCCAGATAGTCACCAAGGCTGCCGTCGTCCGCGATGACAGCCGTACCTCGGCCGAGCACGGTGTCGCCGGTGAGGACCACGGCATCGGCGGGGAGCGCCAGGCTGACCGAGTCACTGGTATGCCCTGGCGTGGTGATCACCCGCAGCTCGCAGCCACCGCTGTCGAGCACGTCCCCGGCCACCAGCCCCTCGCTGCCAAGCCGGTACGCCGGATCGACAGCGCGGACGCCCGCGCCAGTCAGCTCAGCCAGGCGCGGCGCGCCGCCCGAATGGTCGGAGTGCCGGTGCGTCAGCACGATGTCCGTCACACGCTGGCCGCGCTCAGCGACCACCGAGCAGATCCGCTGCACGTGCCCCTCGTCATCCGGGCCGGGGTCGATGACCACGACGGTTGCCGAGCCGGGCTCAGCGATGAGCCAGGTGTCCGTGCCGTCCAGCGTCATCAGGGACGGGTTCGGCGCCAGCACGCAGCGGGCCCGGCTGGTACCCGACCCGTCGATGCCGCCGCGGTCCTGCCCGGCAGCAGCCTGCTCTCCGGCTGTCATGCCGTCTGGCCTCCGCTAGTCACGCCGAGCCGCCGCGACTGGCCCGGCGGCCGGGAAGCTGGACCTCGCCCCGGCCGGGGATCGTCAGCCAGACCGCACCCTCGCGCATCTGCACCTCAGGAATGATCGGCGCCACCTGCCGCGGCCCGCTCAGCACAGTCTGGAGGTCGCCGCAGGCGGCCAGCTCAGACAACGTAACAGCGGTCGGCGGGAACAGCACCAGGTCGCCACGTTCCCCGGCATTAAGGGCTTCCTGCGGCGCTACCCACGCAACTTCGGCAGCCTCGCCGCCAACATCCCTGGTCCGCTGGCCGGTCGGTAGCGCGGCAGCGAAGAAGCGGGTGTCGAAGCGGCGCGGCTCGACGACCGGCGTGATCCAGCGTGCCCATGGCCGCAGCAGGTCGGCGCGCAGCACGAGACCGCGGCGGGCCAGCAGCTCGGCAAGCGAGAGCGAGCGGTCGAGTAGTGCCTGCCGGTCCGCCTCCCACTCGTCGCTGGTGGTGTCGGCGACGACTGAGTCGGCCGACTCACCCGCGAGCAGCACGCCGGATTCCTCGAACGTCTCCCTGACGGCAGCGCAGACCAGAGCGCTGGCCAGCGCGGGCGGCGCCTCGAAGATCCGGCCCCACTCAGCCGCGTCCGGTCCGGTCCAGGCCACCTGCTCGTCAGCGTCCCTGGCATCCACCGAGCCGCCGGGAAACACGAACGCGCCCGGCGCGAACGCCATCGTCGGCTTGCGACGGAGCATGTACACCTCGAGCCCGGATCCGGTCACCGCGTCGGCGGGACGCAGCAGCATCACCGTGGCGGCGTCGCGCGGCGTGACCGGCGCCTGCTCCCCGGCCAGGATGGCGCGCGCCCGGTCGGCGACCTCGCCGCCGAATCGCTCGGAGGCAGCCTCAGGCCCGCTGTCTGTCAAGTCTTCCTCCTGCCGCCTGAGCGGTACCTGGGCAGTGCCTAACCCCTGGCCTGAACGATGAGCTCGATCTCGACCGGCGCGTTCAGCGGCAGGACGGCGGTGCCGACCGCGCTCCGCGCATGCCGGCCGGCCTCGCCGAAAACCTCGAGCAGCAGTTCGCTGGCGCCGTTCACGACCTGGGGCTGCCCGGTGAAGTCGGGGGCGCTGGCCACGAACCCGGTCATCTTCACGACCCGCTCGATCGCTGCCAGGCCGCCGGCCACCGACGCGGCAGCGGCCAGGGCGTTGAGCGCGCAGGTGCGGGCGAGCGCCGCCGCCTCGGCGGCCCCGACCTCCGCGCCGACCTTCCCGGTCGACACCAGCTGACCGTCGACGACCGGCAGCTGGCCGGAGGTGTAGATCATGGTGCCGGACCTGATCGCCGGCACGTAGGCGGCGAGCGGTGCTGCCACCGGTGGCAGGCTCAGGCCGAGGGCAGCCAGGCGCTCCTCGGCCGTGGCAGGCGCAGCCGTGCCGCGCGGCGTGTCGCCCGGGCCGGCTGCTTCGTCCGTGCTCATTCCTTCTCGCGCTTGAGGTAGGCGACGAGCTGCTCGGGATTCGGCCCCGGGATCACCGTGACGAGTTCCCAGCCATCGTCGCCCCAGTTGTCGAGGATCTGCTTGGTCGCGTGCACCAGCAGCGGCACCGTTGCGTACTCCCACTTCGGCATAGCGGAACCCTACAGCGGCGCGATCCGGCCGGCCGAGACCGCGTTGCCATGATCGGCGGGGAGTCCGCTGCGTCTGGGCGCCCGGACTCCCCCGATCATGAACGAGCTACCGCTCGGCGTCCGAGGCGGCCGGCTGCGCGGTCGCGCCGCCCGCGATCTGTCCGTTGTCGGCGGGCACGTCGGTCTGTCCGTTGTCGGCATTCGCGTCGCTCTGCAGGTTCGCCCGCTCGCGGCCCTCGTGCGTGCCGATCTCGCCCTTTTCCTCTGGCGACAGCTCGGGGATTTCGGGCACCTCGGGAATGTCCAGCGGCAACTCGGCCCCGCGGCCGATCGCGGCCGGACCGTCGCTATTCTCCAGTGCGGCGTCCCCGACGGCTGCGACCTTGCTGAGCGCGGTGTCGGCGACGTGGTCGATCGATTCCGGCTCGCGCTCGGCCGCTGCCGTGCCGCCAGCGTCAGGCGCGAACTTGTCGAAGAACCGCAGCAGCTCGACCGGGATCGGCATGACCAGGGTGCTGTTGCGCTCGGCCGCCACCTCGACCACCGTCTGCAGCAGCCGGAGCTGCAGCGCGGCCGGGTCGCGGGCCATCACGTTGGCCGCCGCGGCCAGCCGCTTGGACGCCTGGAACTCGCCGTCCGCGGTGATGATCCGGGCGCGCCGCTCCCGCTCCGCTTCCGCCTGGCGGGACATCGACCGCTTCATGCCCTCCGGCAGGGACACGTCCTTGATCTCGACGCTCTCCACCTTGACGCCCCACGGACCTTCGGTGCCCTCGTCGATGATCGTGCAGAGCCGCCGGTTGACGGTGTCGCGCTCGGCGAGCAGCTCGTCCATCTCGGACTGGCCGATGATGGACCGCAGCGACGTCTGCGCACGCTGCGAGATCGCGTTCTGATAGTTGAAGACGTTGATCGATGCCTTGATCGGGTCGACGACCCGGAAGTAGACCACCGCGTCGACGCGGACGCTGACGTTGTCCCTGGTGATGCCTTCCTGCGCGGGCACGCCCATGGCGATGATCTGCTTATTGACCTTGACGAGCTTGTCGCTGAACGGTCGCAGCATGGTGAGGCCGGGGCCGCGAACGCCAGGCAGAACCCGGCCGAACCTGAAGACGATCCCGTCTTCGTACTGCTGCACCGTCTTGATGGAAACCCCGGCGGTAATGAGTCCGATTACGACGACCAGCGCGATGACCACGTACACCGCTGTCATTGGCCGAGCACCTTCTTCCGCTGTGCCGCTGCCCCCAGTGCGGCGGGCTTCCGCGTGTCCGCGGGGTAGCGGGCTGTTACTCCCAGCCTAGTGAGTTTCCAGCCGAGGCCAAGGGGTACGGAGATATTAGGACATGTCATATTCGCGATGGTCGAGAGTGTGCGCAGAGCGGGCCGTCAGCCTGGGTAATCTCCAATCGTGGCCACCAGAGACACCGACTGGGATGGCGTGCGCCTGCACGTCGTCACCGGCAAGGGCGGCACCGGGAAGACGACGGTAGCCGGAGCGCTGGCCCTGGCGCTGGCCGCGGATGGCCGCAACGTGCTCCTGATGGAGGTAGAAGGCCGCCAGGGCATTGCTCAGCTGTTCGACGTTCCCCCGCTGCCGTATGCCGAGCGGCGCATCGCGGTCGGACTGGGTACCGACGCCCGGCCGGGCGGCGATGTCTACGCGCTGGTCGCCGACCCGGAGTCAGCGCTGATCGAGTACCTGGAGATGTTCTACGGGATGCGCTACGCGGGCACCACGCTGGCCAGGCTCGGGATCATGGACTTCGCCACGACGATCGCGCCCGGCCTGCGGGACGTGCTGCTGACCGGCAAGGCCGCCGAGGCCGTCCGGCGCAAGGACGGCTCTCGCGGCCGCAGGTACGACGCGGTCGTCATGGACGCCCCGCCCACCGGCCGGATCGGGCGCTTCCTCAACGTCACCAGCGACCTGTCCGACCTGGCTAAGGTCGGCCCGATCCGCGGCCATGCGGACACGGTGCAGAAGGTCATCAGGTCGCCTGAGACGGTTGTTCACTTCGTCACGGTCCTGGAGGAGATGCCGGTACAGGAGACCCTGGACGGCATCGCCGAACTGGCCTCTCTCGGCGGCATCCGGCCGGGCGGGATCTTCGTGAACATGACCAGGCCGCTGGCGCTCTCCAACGGCCAGCTTCAGGCTGCCTCAGCAGGCAGCCTTGATCAGTCGCTGCTGGCGCTCGGACTCAAGTCGGCCGGGCTTGACGACAGCACGACGCTGGTAGCCCAGCTTGCTGGCGAGCTGTCGCAGCAGGCCAGGTCGATCCTCGCGCACGACGAGCAGCAGGAGCGGCTGGATGAGACTGGCCGGCCGTGCTATCGCTTGCCGTGGATTAGCGGCGGCATCGACCTGGCCGGCCTGTACCGGCTGGCAGCCGCGCTCCGCGCGCAGAGGGCTGCCTGATGACCGCCCGGCCCCCGGCCCTGGATGTCGATGCCCTCATCGCCGACCGCCGGACGCGCATTATCGTGTGCTGCGGCTCCGGCGGCGTGGGCAAGACCACCACGGCGGCTGCCATCGGCCTGCGTGCGGCCGAGCAGGGACGGCACGTCGTGGTACTGACCGTCGACCCGGCCCGCCGCCTCGCCCAGTCGATGGGACTGTCCTCCCTGGACAACACGCCGAGGCTGGTGCAAGGCCTCTCCGGGGCTGCCAGCGATCCGCAGGAGGGAAACGACTCGGCCTCCGCTGGCAGCCTGCACGCGATGATGCTGGACATGAAGCGCACCTTCGACGAGATCGTCGAGGCGCACGCTGACCCAGACCGGGCCGCCCAGATCCTGGCCAACCCCTTCTATCAGTCGCTGTCGTCCAGCTTCGCCGGCACGCAGGAGTACATGGCCATGGAGAAGCTTGGCCAGCTGCGGCGGGCTGACGAGTGGGACCTCATCGTGGTGGACACCCCGCCCAGCCGGTCCGCGCTGGACTTCCTGGACGCCCCGCAGCGGCTGGCCAGGTTCCTGGACGGCAGGCTGCTGCGGCTCCTCACCACTCCGGCGAAGGTCGGCGGCCGGGCCTACCTGCGGGTGCTGAACGCCGGGCTGGGCATGGTGACGGGCGTCCTGACGAAGATCCTCGGCACCAGCATGCTGCGCGACGTGCAGACGTTCGTGAGCGCGCTGGACACCATGTTCGGCGGGTTCCGGGAGCGAGCCGACTACACGTACCGGCTGCTGCGGGCACCGGGCACGGCATTCCTCGTGGTCGCCGCGCCAGAGCCAGACGCGCTGCGGGAGGCGTCGTACTTCGTCGAGCGGCTCGACACCGAGGGCATGCCGCTCGCCGGGCTGCTTCTCAACCGCGTGACTCAGGTGCCCGCGAGGCACCTGTCAGCAGCCCGCAGCCTCGCCGCCGCCGAGATGCTCGAGGCGCCAGCCTCAGGCGGGCCGGACGCGCCCAGTGGGTTCGAGGCGCTTGCTGCCCGCGAGATGTCAGGCAGGTCGGTCCGGACTGACGAGCCCGCTCATCCGGAAGAGGCGGCAAGGCTGCTAGCAGTGTCTGCGCTGCGGCTGCATGCCGCTCATATGGAGCAGGCAGCCGCGGAACGGCGAGCTTGCGAGCAATTCACAGCGGCGCATCCGCTGGTGCCGGTGGCTGAGATCCCGGCGCAGCCTGAGGACGTGCACGACCTCGACGGGCTGCGCCGGATTGGCAACGCGTTCGCGACCGGGAGGCGAGCGGACGCCTCCACCGGCGCGGCCTAGCTGGCGACGAGCTCCTCGCCGGTGCGCTCGTAGTGGTTCCGCGCGTTCTCCAGCAGGTCATGCCAGGAGGTCACGTCCGGACGGCGGCGCAGCAGCGCCCGGCGCTCGCGCTCAGTCATCCCGCCCCAGACACCGAACTCAATGCGGTTGTCCAGTGCGTCGGCGAGGCACTCAGTCCTGACCGGGCAGCCCCGGCAGATCAGCTTGGCCCGGTTCTGCGCCGCGCCCTGGACGAAGAGCTCGTCCGGGTCAGTTCCCTTGCACGCGGCACGCGCAGTCCAGTCCGTGATCCACATGTGGCCCAGCTCCTCATCGTCACGCTTGCCGGGGAGGCTATCAATCACACCCGGTGGCGCTCAGTTGCGGTCCGGAGCCGACTCGGGGCGACCGGCTCCGGCGAGTAATGGTCGCGGAAGAGTAACTTACGGAAGTCGGCTGCGCAGCGCTAGACCCCGTCGGGCCCATTTCCTGAATAGCCCAGATGAGCTATGCGGACAGATGTGACTAGTAGCTACAGTGCGGTCACTCAGCGCGGTCAGCTGTGGGTACCCAGGTGGCCTCATCAGGGGATCGGCGGCCCGCCTTAGTTGAGATCGGCGCGCCCGCGGGCCGGTAGTTGGGACGTGATAGTTGCCACGGGAGCGTAACCTGTTGGCGTGCAATTGCCCTTGCGCCGCGCCGGCGCGCTGAACTTCAGCAGCACGGTCGCCCGTATCGTGGCGATCACGCTCGCCGCCGGACTACTTGTAGCCGGACTAGTGCTACCGGTCATTGGCATTACCGGTGTCGCCATTCGTGACGCAGCTAACACTTTTGTCGACCTCCAGGTAGGCGGGCTTGGCACGCCGCCCGCCCGGTCGGTGGTCTACGCCGCGAACGGCCAGGTGATCACCTACTTCTACCCGGGCGATGTCTACCGGGTCCCGGTCACCATCCGCCAGATCTCGCCGGTCATGCAGAACGCGATCGTGGCGATCGAGGACGACAGCTTCTTCACTCAGGGCGCACTCGACCCGCGCGGCACGCTGCGGGCCATCTTCAGCGACGAGAGCGGCGGCCAGCTCCAGGGCGCCTCGACACTGGCCCAGCAGTACGTGAAGAACGTGAAGGTGCTGGAAGCCACGACGCCTGCTCAGGTGCAGGCGGCGACGTACCCGGACCTGCAGCGCAAGGTACAGCAGCTGCGGCTGGCCATCGACGTCATGCATGAGCTGTCCCCGAAGCAGCTGCTTGCCGCGTACCTGAACGTGGCCTACTTCGACAACCACGCCTGGGGCATCCAGGTGGCAGCGCAGACCTACTTCAGCGAGTCGGCTTCCCAGCTGAGCCTGCCGCAGGCCGCGCTGCTGGCCGGCATCGTGCAGTCGCCGAGCGCGTACGACCCGGTGGCGCACCCGGCGGCTGCCCTGCAGCGCCGCTCTGAGGTGCTCATCCGGATGTATCAGCTGCACTACATCTCCAAGGCGACCGCACTCGCCACCGAGAAGATGCCGCTGGACCTGCACACGACGGCTGCACAGCTGAACGTCGGCTGTGCCAGCTCGCAGACGGCGAAGGACGCGTTCTTCTGCGACTACGTGCAGCACGTCCTGGAGCACAACTACCCGGCGGTCTGGAACCGGATCCAGACCACCGGCGGCCTGGCCATCGACACCACGCTGAACCCCAAGGACCAGCAGGCCGCGGACGACGCCGTGTTCCACACCGAGCCGCGCAGCTCGGCGGCAAACCCGGGCCATAACGCCGACACCGAGGTCATGATCACGCCCGGCACTGGTGACGTCCGCGCCATCGCCGTCAACCGCAAGTTCGGGAGCGGGCCGGGCGAGGACGATATCGATTACGCAGTGAACACCGAGTACGGCGGTGGCGCCGGCGTCCAGACCGGCTCGTCGTCGAAGCTCTTCACGCTGGTCACCGCGCTTGAGCAGGGCGACCCGTTCGGCCACACGATCACCATCAAGGCTCCGGCCACTGTCGGCCCGTATTACAACTGCCAGGGGCAGTGGGTCGCTCCCGCTCTGTTCAACGACGCCGAGGGCGCCTTCAACGGCACCGAGACCTGGCAGCTGAACCAGGCTACCGTCGACTCGATCAACCTGTACTTCGTCAACCTGGAGAAGCAGGTCGGCCTGTGCAACGTGGTCAGGACGGCCGCCAAGATGGGAATGACCAGGGCTGACGGCACGTCACTGCTGAAGCGTGACAAGACCGGTTCCGATGCAGGGCTGCCGGCCGACGACATCCCCAGCTTCACGCTTGGCGCGGTCGATGTCTCGCCGATGAGCATGGCGGACGCTTACGCCTCAGTGGCCGCGGGCGGCTGGTACTGCAGCCCGCAGGCCATCGTCAAGATCGAGGTGATGCAGACCAGGCAGCAGCTTCCGGTGCAGCACGCGAACTGCTACCGCGACATGCCGAAGGGCGTCGCAGACGCGGTCAACTACATCCTGCAGGGCGTGCTGACGGTTCCAGGAGCGACCGCCGCCGGCCGGACGATCCCGGGCCACACCGCCGCAGGAAAAACCGGCACCGCGAACGGCGGCTTCTACGCGGCGTTCGCCGGGTACACGCCGACGCTGGCCGCCTACGTGTCGGTCTTCAACCCCAACGACCCGACAGGCACGGGCGCGATGATCGGTTCCAACTCCTGCTATGTGGATCTGACCGGCGAGGACTGCCCCGGCCAGATGTACGGCGACAACGCTCCGGCCGCCACCTGGGAGTACTCGTTCCTGCGGGCAGACCTGGGCAGGGACGTGCAGTTCGTCTACCCGCCCCAGTCCTTCTTCTCCCTGGGCAACGGACTTGGCGCGCCAGTGAGCAAGACGGCGAAGAAGCCAGGCAAGCCCACACCAGGCAAGCCCGGTCCCCCCGTGGTCAGGCCCGGCCCTGGTCACACCGGCGGTACCGGCCACTAGCCACCGGCTACGAGCGGCTCCTAGTCAGCAGCTAGGAGCCGCTAGCTGCCCAGCTGGTCGCGGACCATGGCCGCGACGCGGCCGCCATCGGCCCGCCCGGCCACGCGGGGCGTGAGGACCTTCATGACCTGGCCCATGCCTGCCCGCCCCGAGGCGCCGGTCTCCGTGATCGCCGCGGCCACCATAGCGGCTAGCTCGTCATCGCCTAGCTGAGCAGGCAGATAACCAGCGAGTACGTCCTCCTCGGCCCGCTCAGCGGCGGCCTGGTCATCGCGGCCCGCCTCAGCGAACGCGGTGGCCGCCTCACGCCGCCGCTTAGCTTCCCTCGTGAGGATCTTGATGACCTCGTCGTCGGTCAGGTCGTGCGCGGCAGTTCCCGAGACTTCCTCGTTACTAATAGAAGTAAGAGCCATCCGCAGCGTCCGGGTACGCGTCTCGTCCCGTGCTTTCATCGCCGCGGTGAGATCGGAACGCAGCTGGTCTTTCAGTGTCGGCATGGACCTATCCTGCCGGTCGGAGCCTCCGGCGGCACCGCGGACGTCCGGTGCCTGGCCGGCCTAGTACCGCGGGCATGGCACCATGAGTGCATGCGAGCGCGCACTCTGGTCAACGCAACCCTCCTCGCCGGGGCCGCCGGCCTGGGCTATGCGTCGGTCATCGAACGGAACTGGTTCGGCCTGCGGGAGCGCGAAGTCCCGGTGCTGCCGCCCGGCTCAGATCCGTTGCGTATTCTCCATATTTCGGACATTCACTTGACTCCCGGCCGGCACCGGCTGCTGTCCTGGCTGCGTACGCTTGACGCGCTGGAGCCGGACCTGGTGGTGAATACGGGCGACTCCCTCGCCCACCCGCGGGCCATTCCGCCGCTCCTCGCCGCCCTCGGCCCGCTGCTCGACCGGCCTGGCGTGTTCGTCTACGGATCCAACGACCTGTACTCGCCCGGGTTCAAGAACCCGCTGCGTTACCTCTGGGGCCCGAGCTCCGACCACGCCCGCGAAATCCCTGACCTGCCCTGGCAGGAGCTCGGCGAGAGCCTGGAGGGGGCGGGCTGGTTCGACGCCAACAACCGGCGCGGTCGCATCAAGGTCGGCGACTTCGACATCGAGGTGGCCGGCGTGCATGACTCGCACATCAAGCGAGACCGGTACGAGAAGGTCGCCGGCCCGGCAGACCCAGGTGCTGACCTGCGCCTCGGCGTGCTCCACTCGCCGGAGCCGCGGGTGCTCGACCGGTTCGTGGCGGACGGCTTCGACCTGCTCCTCGCCGGGCACACGCACGGCGGCCAGCTGTGCCTGCCAGGGTACGGGGCACTCGTGACGAACTGCGGGATCCCCCGCTCCATGGCAAGCGGCCTGCACCGGTACTCCGAGCGCGACCGGGGCGCCGCCTGCTGGCTCAATGTCTCGGCTGGCCTGGGCACGGCCCCGACCGCCCCGGCGCGGTTCTGCTGCCGGCCGGAGGCCACACTGCTCACGCTGGTATCCGGGATCAGCTAGACTTCTCGGGCGGTCAGCGGGGTGTAGCGCAGCTTGGCAGCGCGCTTCGTTCGGGACGAAGAGGCCGCCGGTTCAAATCCGGCCACCCCGACCAGCTCACAGGCCACCTGTCAACTTCGCGGGTGGCCTTTTCCATAGGCCGAGTAACTAACTGAGTAACTACGCATCCTCGCGGCCGGAGGGGAAGATCAAGTCCAGGCATCGGCACCCTGCATGAGGACGGGCCGGATCTGCTTCCGGTAGATCGTCTCCGTCGTCATGGTGCCGCTGTGGCCGACTAGACGCGAGATCTGCTCAATCGGGACGCCGGCGTCCGAAAGCAATGAGACGAAGCTGTGTCGCAGCTCGCGCGGTGTCCAGTCGCCCCGATTGAGTCCTGCCGCAGCGACTACGCGGCGGAAGGACCGCCGGACATGCGAGGCATCAGAAGGAGTCCCCACTTGCGAGGGAAACACTAGGTCGTTGTCTTGCCATCTGCTCCCTGCCGCTCGCCTGATGTCGACCTGGCGCCGCTCGTGGTCGCGGAGCGCATCTACGCATCGCTGGGGCAGGGCCAGCGTGCGCCGTGACTTTCTCGTCTTAGTCTCACCACCAGCGCGAACTGAGCGCCATACCCGGATGGACGGAGGATCGCTGTCGAGATCAACATGAGACCAGGTAAGCGCTCGAAGCTCCTCGGTCCTAGCACCGATAAGCAACGACAAGACGACGTAGGCATGCAAACCGCTCCCCTGCGCGGCATCTAGTAGAGCCTCGGCCTGGCGAAGCGTCAGCGACTTCGACGGCCGCCCCTGACAGCCCTGCGGCACCTCGCACAGCAGGACCACGTTGCGCTTCACCTTGTCCCTGGCCTGGGCGCGAGTGATCGCCCGTTTCAGAACCGACCGCACCTCCCCGAGCGTCCGCGTGCTGAGGATCGCGGCTTTGCCAGCGAGCCACTTGTCGACATCATCGGCTGAAAGCTCGCGCAGCTTGCGAGCACCCAGGGCCGGGATCACATGCGTGTTAGCCAAGATCGTGCACTTCTCGACGGTAGCGCTGTCACGACCACTAAGTCCGAATGCCAGCCAATCACGGACGGCATCGGCGACGGTGTAGCCGTATGGCCCGATCGCCAGCCCGTCCTCATAGTCGCGAAGGATTTCCTTGAGCTTGCGCTGAGCCTCGGTCTTCGTCCGGCCGCGTGCACGCTTGACGATTCGCTTGCCGCTGGGCGTGTAGCCAACTGTGACGGATGCGACCCAGCGACGCCGTGTGGCACCCCACGACAACCCGCCGTCGCCTCGGCTGCGCCGGGCGGTCACCAGGCGACCCTCGTTTCGTGCTCCAGAAGTGAGATGTAGTCCGCTATGGCCTCTGCGGAGATCAGGCGGCTCCGGCCGCGCTTGACCGATCGCAGACGACCGGAGCGGATCTCCTCGTAGACGACGCTGCGGCTCAGTGATAGCACGTCCATTACCTCGGCAACGTGGTAGAGCTGCCTTGTGATGGTTACGGGGTGCGTCATGGTCATGTCGGCATCGCTTCTCCTTAGGGTCGCGGGGACGCTGGCTCAGGCGGCACGAGCTTGGTGGTTGCGGTCTCTGGCGCGTGCTGCGGAGGCGAGCGCGAGCTTTCTTCCGCCACCCGCCACATGATCGCTGCCTGCGTACTCGAACGACTTGATGACGAGCACGACGTGCTCATCGAGCGGGCGGCCCCATGGGTCGGTTTCGCCGCCGGGGTGGCGGGTGGCGCGCTGGTGGTCGGCGCGGGCACGGCGGAGCTGGCCGAAGGCGATTGAGTAGCGGCGGGATTTGGTGAGGAAGTGGCCGCCGTAGCCGAGCATGTGTGCCCACCGGCTGTAGCGGCCGGCCGGGGCGAAGTCCCGTCCGCCCAGGCGCCAGGCGGCGAGCATCAGCTGCTTGTAATGCCGGCTGCACTGTGCCGCGTTGATGTCCACCTGGGAGCGGAGCGGACGGTCTGGCAGGCCGGGCGCGTCCATCCAGGGTCTTGGTCGCGTATTTGGCGATGTAGTTGCCGACCGCTTCGGCGCTGAGCCGCTGTCCGGTGCCGGGCAGCCTGTCGGCGTGCCGGACGGGCCGCAGGTCGGTCTGCGGGCCGAACCGCAGCGTGACCGCAGGGCAGCCGGGTGTCTCCTGTGTGGGGCCGATGACGACACCGACTACCGCGGCCGCCGCACCGATGGCGGATACGAGCATGTCGGCGGTGAGCCAGCCGGGCGGTGGCTGGAAGTCATCGCCAGGTGCGTCCAGGCGGATGAAGGAGTGGAAGTGCACAACGCCGCGCGCCTGGTATTCGGCCACCTTGACGTACCGGACGACGGCCAGCTCGCGGAACGCCTTGTACGTGAGCCCGGCGTGCCGGGCGAGGTGGCGGGGCAGGTAGGTGATGAACCGGCGCCATAGCTCGCCTGCGTGGGCGTTGAACAGGACCGCTGCCCGGTAGTCGTAGCAGTCCGGGCACAGGGCGCGGCCGAGTACCGGGTCGTGCTCGCCGTGGCGGCGCGGGCAGGAGATGTCACGGTCGTGCGGGCAGCGACGCTGTTTTGCGTCACGGCGGGGCCGGCATGGCAAGACGATGCGTCCGTGCATCCGGCGGGCATGCACCGGTCCGAACGACGGGGCGGTGAGGGTCGCGAATACGCACGGGTGCGCGGCGATGGTCTCGGGTATGCCCTTGCCGCCGGTCATCCCGGCGCGGACGAGCTGCCGGGCGTCCCGCTTGTACACCTGGGAGCAGGGCGGGCAGACGGACTCGCGGCGGTTCCCGCACCGGGTGCGCAGGACTCCGCCGGGCTCGCTGCCGCTGTCGTACACGTTGCGGAGCTCGCCGGTAGCCAGGTCGATGGCGTCGATCCGGCCGCGCAGTTTGACCGGGTGCAGGCAGCCGCCCGCCGGTGTTGTTTCTTTCTCCCAGCGGGTGACGTCCTCGAGGATGCCGCCTGCGGTTCCGCCCGCTTGGGGCTCGTCGCCGGGCACGGATGGGATCGTGTCGCCACCCTCGGCAAGTGTCATGCGGCCTGCCTGCGGAGACGGGCGGCGGTGTCGGCCAGGGCGATGATCTGGTCGTCGGTGAGGTAGGCGGACTTGACCCGGCGGGGCCGGCCGTCTTCGGCGCGCAGCCAGGAGACGCCGCGGGCACGGGGGTCGATGTCGGTGGCGGAGTAGCCCATGCTGGCCCAGCCGTGGCCGAGGATGGTGTCGGAGCTGGCCTCGGTGGAGCAGCGGAACGCCCACCGGTAGCCGAACAGGTCCCGCAGCGAGGTCGGGATGATGTCCGCCGAGGGCCGCTGGGTGGCCTCGATGGGGATGATGCCGGGTGCCCGGCCGCGGGCGACCACGTCGCGGTTGGCCGCGTTGAACTCCTTCTGCTGGGCGTTGCTGCCGACGGTGGCGGAGTAGTAGGCGACCTCATCGACGGGCACCAGATACAGCGGCCAGCCGAGGTCAGCGGTGACCTTGCGCTTGCGCATCTGCAGGAGAACGTCGGTGCGCTCGTCTATCAGCGCCTGCAGCGAGCGCATGCACTCGATGGCGTCATCGATCGACGGGCCGATGAACTTGTCGGCCGCTTGCGCCCACAGGCCGAGCTCGACTCGCTTGCCGTCGATCAGGATGAGCTTGCAGTCCAGCGCGAGCGCGGCGTGCGCCACGATGAGCTGCAGGGCGACGGACTTGCCCGAGCCAGGCTCGCCGCCGATCAGCATGTTCCGCTCGGTCAGGCCGACGTGTATGTCGGCGCCGGTC
>Ga0335074_10007405_pt1 | contig 15215 bp, 16 predicted proteins | sample Lox_Sample_23_FD_206715 | JGI IMG/M metagenome (GOLD analysis project Ga0335074, IMG submission 206715) | Soil microbial communities from Loxahatchee National Wildlife Refuge, Florida, United States - Lox_Sample_2.3 | ecosystem: Environmental > Terrestrial > Soil > Wetlands | place: USA...
CTGCCTCGGCGAAATGCCGCAAACGGCGGCGGCGGCGCACTATGAACGCTATCTGACCGATCGGAATGCACCACTGTTCAGTGGTGGCCAGGGGCGGAATCGAACCACCGACACGCGGATTTTCAGCTGCCCCAGAAGGCCGGGGATAAAACCGGGCACGAGCGGACATTTCCCTATTATTCAAGCGCTTAGCGGGGATAATCAGGACCATGAACGACGGCTCGGAATCCCTGAAAGAGGGCAAAAAAGGGCGAGATAAGGCCCTAAAACCCTCGTTCTGGTAGCTCAAGTGGTAGCTCATGGAAACGTCAAAGCGGAAGCGCCGGAGAGGCATGAGACTGGACGATAAGGCCGTGGCGAACCTGCCGTCCAGGCGCAGACAGTACGTGGTTTGGGACCTCACGGTCGAGAATTGTGGCGTGCGCGTTTCATCCGCCAGCAAGGCGTGCGTCATCTCGGTCCGGGTCGGCGAGAAAAAGAAGTTCGAGACGATCGGCACGATCGGCCCAGACAGCCCCTACGAATACCTGCGGGAGCGCGCGATCAAGGAGATCGCTCATCTTAAAAGCGGGCGGCTGCCGCGCGCCAGCGTCTCGAAGGGACCGACGCTGCGGCAGGTGGTCCAGAGCTATTGCGCGTTCAACCCCGAGCTGCGCGAGCGGACCGCCGTCCGTTATGAGAAGCACCTCGTCCGTGACCTCGCACTGCAGATGGACCAGCCCGTCGAGCGGCTCACTCGCGAGGAAATTCTGCGTCTCAACCGCGAACGGTTGGATAAGCTGGCGAAGAAGGACCCCGCTCATAAGCCACCCCGTGGTTTCTACATGTGGCAAGGAACGCTCCGAACACTGCGGACGATCTTGAACTGGCAGGCGGCGCAGGAGAATCGAGCGAGTCCCTGGCCTGACCGGATGGCCTTGCGGATCAGGACGCCGGCGGCCCGTGAATTGCCCGTCGAGCTCGAAGGCGTCGCCGGGCGACGACGACTGATCGAGGGTTTGAAAGCCATCAATACCAAGGCCGCCCGCGCGTGCATGTTCGTCTGCTACACAGGATTCCGTAGCGGCGAAGGAACGCGGCTGAAGCCAACCGACGTACTGATCGACGGCGTGGTGGAATTCCAAAGCAAGACTCGGACATTGCGAGTGCCGTTGTCCAAGCAGGCGTCCGCGCTGATCGACCGGCACGCAGCGGGCTCCATGCTCGGAGTCAAGGGATCTGCGCTGCGAAAGCCGTTGGTCCGGATCTTTGGCGAGCGTCCGAGCACACACGGGAAAAGAGCGTGCGTCACGCCGCATGACTTGCGGCGCTACTTCAAAAGCGTCGGCACCGAGCTGGGCGTCGATCCCACGATCATGAATCTACTGGTGGGACACACGGTCAAGGGGGTCGATAAGCATTATATCGCCAAGCTCCGGTTGAGCGTGCTTCGCGCCGCGACACAGCGAATCGCCGACGAGATCGACAATCCGCAGGAGCCGGCGGGCGAGGAAGAAGCTGCAAGCGTCGAGGCCAGCTCGACGCCGGCGCCGGAAGTCACCGTAGAGAGCTTTGACGCATACTTGAATACGGACGCCGAAACGAAATCTCGCCGATACGCCCACTATCTGGCGCGTGAGGATCTGTACAGGCTGGTGTGGACGGCACCCGTGACGGAAATCGCCGCGCGCCTGGGCGTGTCCGATGTCGGACTGGCAAAAGCGTGTCGTCGGGCGCAGGTTCCCGCGCCAAGCCGCGGGTATTGGGCCAAGGTTGAAGCGGGCCACCCTATTGGTCGGGATCCTCTTCCATCCGCCCCGCCGGGGCTTCCGGAACTGATCCGCATCATGGGGACGCGGCCACCGCCGAGCGCCCTGCGGAAAGCGGCGTAGCGTGCCGGGCGGGATCAAGTCAGACTACTCTAGGTTTCGTGGCTGTCGGTACATTGCTTGCCACTGCGCGGATCTCCTGTTCTTTTACGGTCCAAGACCATTTTCCCAGGCCGAGGCTCGTCCTCTTTGGGTGAGATCTCTATTTTACCGAGGGGCCTTCGGTGCCGTTCAACTCAGAAGCCAGGATCGGAAAACGGTGAAGCATACCCAACCAAAGTTCAATCAGTTGAATGTAGTCGCTGCTGATCCGGAAGCATCGCTGCGGTTCTATCGGAAGCTGGGTGTCGAAATATCTGACGACGCCATCTGGAAGACGCAATCGGGCATCCATCACATTACGGCGCAGCGGTCTTCGGAGACCAGCGGAGCTGATCTCGACATCGACAGCACTGTTTTCGCGCGTGAATGGAACAGCGGATGGAAGGGCAAGAAGGCCGTTGCAGGGCGCGTGGTAATTGGGTTCGAAGTGCCTTCGCGCGGCGACGTGGATGCGGCGTATAAAGAGATGACAGCGGCCGGCTATCCTGGTTTGCAGCCACCCTATGATGCGATCTGGGGCGCACGATACGCTGTCATTGAGGACCCAGACGGAATCGCCGTCGGAATCATGAGCCCAGTATCCGCGGAACTCAGATCACCGCCGCCACCTATCTGAGCACAAAACGGAGGCTGCCGTAGGTCACGCGGCAGCTCCTCCTATTTCCGGTTTCGGAGCAGTCAGGCACTGCCGGCGCTTCGCCTCTCGCGTACTCTGCTACCGACCAAGAAGATTATCCTACGCTGATGCTCGTCCCTTTTGGACAGGATCTCTATTTTGCCGATGGGCCGGAGGTATCGTTCCACGGATTTCCGTACCCGACGCGTATGGCGGTGGCGAGAATATCGACAGGCGAAGCCTGGGTGTGGTCTCCGACTGCGTTGACCACCGAATTGGCAGCGGCGGTGGAAGCCGTCGGTCCTGTTCGCCACATCGTTTCACCTAACAAGTTGCATCATCTATTTCTCTCTGAATGGAAGCGCCGCTGGCCCGACGCGCAACTCTACGGCCCTCCGGGTCTTGCTAGGAAAGAAAAGCGCCTTCACTTCGATGCTGTGCTGGGCGATCAGCCAGAAAGATCCTGGATGTCCGACATCGATCAAGTGATCTTTCGCGGATCGATTGCCATGGAGGAAGTGGTGTTCTTTCACCGTGCCTCTCGCACTGCGATAGTTGGCGACCTGATTCAGCGGTTTCCGGAGAGGATGGTCACCGGCTGGAAGGGACTTGTCATGAAACTTAGCGGCCTCGTCGGCCAGCATGGGAGCACGCCCTTGGATTGGCGCCTGAGTTTCCTGTCACGTAGAGCAGCACGCGCTGCTCTACAAACCGTACTTTCCTGGAAACCGCAACGGCTCCTTGTTGCCCACGGCGAGTGTGCGGCGAGCGGCGCTACCGAGATCATCGCCGCAGCGCTCCGGTGGATTTGACGCCAAGCAGCCCCCGTTGCGCCGGGTCCTCTTGGTTCGTGCGCCTCCGCGGGATCAGCGCCCGTCTGTGTGTCGGAAGCGGCCACAGAGTGACCAACTACCTCGTTGTCGGCGAGGGAGGTCCTATTCTCCGAGAGAGTCGGCGGTCCTACTCCAGCAGTGCGGGCCCAAGGACTTCCTCGCACCAGGTACGGAAGCTGGTCGGCGTGCGGGCGGCCACTCTGGAGACCGCGGAGTTGTCCATGCCTTCGTTCTTGGCCCGGTACATGTCGAGGTAACCCTGAGCGAACGACTCGCTGGCCCCGCGCCGTAGGAACTGCGCCTTAAGTGTCTCGAAGGGAATGGGCTGATAACGTATCTGGCGACCGACGACCTCGGAAATGATCTGTGCGATGTCGGAGTGCGACAGTTCGTCAGGGCCCAGGACAGGGATTTCCTCGCGGCCGGTCCATCCGCCGTCGCTCAAGAGCCGCGCGGCGACCGCAGCGAGGTCACGCGTCGAGGTCCAAGGCAGCTTACGATCCGGTTCGATCGGACCGAAAAACATACCCTTCTCCTTGATCGCTCCGACCTGGCGCTCGAGGTTCTCCATGAAAGAGGGCATTGCGAGACCTCGGAACGACGTCACGCTGGAACCCAAAAGGTCATCCATGCGCAGGGATGCTGTCACTAACCCAGCCTTCTCTGCCCAGGTAGTGCCGCGGCCGATGGCGGTCACGCTCACCACACGTGTCCCGCTTTGCCGGCGAATCGCTTCGGCCGCTGGCCGAGTGAACTCGACATAGGCCTCTTCCTTCGTCTTGGTCATATCTGGTGGCGCCACCCAGAACAAGGCATCCGCGCCATCCAATGCCCGCTCGACGACGGCGCTCTCGCTGTGCGAACCCTCGATGACATCGACGCGCGTTCGGACAGCCTCCGCCAGCCTGCTCGACTCGCGAACAATGACGCGGACGGGTCGGCCAGCCTCAAGCAGGTTCTGGACGACTTCTCGGCCAATCTGTCCGGTGGGGGTAGTGACAACGATCAAGGATATAACCTCAGTGTCGTGCGGGAGAGCGCAATGCCGCGGCCAATTCGGCGAACGCCTCTTCCAGCACCGGGCGGTGCTGGGCGAACTCGACCGCGGGCTCGATCTCGCCGGCATTGGCTTCGATTCGGTGGCGGGCTAACACCAAGGCCGGCATGGTCGGAACGGCAGCCATTCTCAGACCGTTCAGAACTTCGCGCAGCTGGGCAGCGCATTTCCCGCCGCCGTGCCCGCCATAGGTGACGATCAGGGCCGGCTTTCCCGCCCATTCGGTATATAGATGATCGAGGGCATTCTTGAGGGCGGCGGGATAGCCCCAGTTGTACTGCGGAGTGACAAATACCATCGCGTCGGCCGCCGCGATCTTGGCACTCCAGTCCCGAGTACGAGCGTTGGCGTAGACGCCGTGCTGGGGCATCTCCGGTTCGTCGTCCATTGGGAGGGACCAGTCGCGCAGATCGACCAGATCCAGTGCCCAGGGCCCCATTCCGCGTCCGACGTCTCCAACCCAGGCGGCGACCTTGGGACAGATGCGGCGCGGCCGGACGCTCCCGATGATGATGAAGACCTCGAATGCGTGTATCATGCACGCATTATGGCTGAGCCGAGGCGTGGCGTAAAGGGTGCAAAATACACGCAATACGATGCGCTGGCCGGCGCCCTGCTCGACCTGACGGGATTCCTCAACAGTCCGCGACGCGATGACCTCCTGCTGCGCCTGGCTGGAGTGACGCTGGACCGTGCGCTGTTCCCCTTGCTGGCGCGGCTGGGAGCACACGGACCCCTGGCGGTTGCGGAGCTGGCCGAGCGGGTCGGACGAGACCACACCACCGTCAGCCGGCAGCTAGCTAAGTTGGTGAGTCTGCGCCTGATCGAGCGGCGCGGACCTGACGGCGACCGGCGCCGCCGCACTGCCACACTTACCGACGCGGGACGTCAAGTGGTGGCGGCGATAGGCGAGGCGAGGCGGCGGGCGCTGGCAGAGGTCCTGAGTAGGTGGAGCGAGGCGGACCAGGCGTCTCTCACCACCCTGATGCGTCGCTTCGCCGACGATCTGATCATGACGGCCGACCGAAAGCGCTGACTGCTACCGGTGGATAGAGTGAGCCGTTTTGGAAGCCGTAACACCAAGACGCGCCTCTTCGAACTGGCTGGAACAGGGGACGGGCGCCCGTCTGCGGGTGAGCATGCATGATGAGGCGGATTCTGATCTCTGGAGCCAGCATAGCGGGTCCGTCCTTGGCGTTCTGGCTGGGTAGGTACGGGTTCGACGTGACGCTGGTCGAGCAGGCACCGGCGGTCAGGCCAGGCGGTTACGCGGTGGACTTCCGCGGCACGGCGATGCGCGTGCTGGAGCGAATGGGGCTCGTCGAAGCCGTGAAGGAGCGCGAGACCCGTACCAGCTCCATCACGATGGTGGACGAAGACGGCAAAGTCGTCGCCCGGCTCCCGGATGGCTTCACCAGCGGCGATCTGGAGATCCTGCGAGGGGACCTGGCAGAGGTGCTTTATCGGGCCACGCGCGGCAGTGCGGAGTACCTCTTCGGCGATTCGATCCATACGCTGGCTGAGAAGGCTGACGGCGTGGAGGTCACCTTTGCCAGCGGCAGCACGCGCCAATTCGACGTCGTCGTGGGAGCCGACGGGTTGCACTCCAATGTCCGCGCCCTGGCCTTCGGGGAGCGCTCGCGGTTCGTGCGCCCGATGGGATATGGCATTGCCGTATTCACGCTGCCGGATTTTCTTCACTTGGGCAATGCGGGGCGCTATTACGTCGAGCTCGGCAAGCGGGTCGGATGTTTCGGAACCCCCAACGACGGCAGGGCGAAAGCCACGTTCTATTTCGCATCGGACGCGGTGGAGTACGATCGCGGCGATGTGGCGGCGCAGAAGCAGCTGCTGCGAAAGACCTTCGCCAGCGTGAAATGGGAGGCGCAACGGATGCTCGGCATGCTGGATGCGGCGCCCGACTTCTACTTCGACTCGCTCAGCCAGGTAAAGATGGACGCCTGGTCGCGGGGACGCGTGGTGCTGCTCGGTGATGCGGCCTGCTGCCCCTCGCCGATGGCCGGTATGGGAACGAGCCTCGCCACGGTCGGCGCGTACGTCCTGGCCGCTGAGATGAAGGCGGCCGACGGCGACTATCCCACCGCGTTCGCGAAGTACGAGGCTACCCTGCGCGGCTTCGCGGCCGAGGCGCAAAAGCTGGCCGACGGCGTCAGCTGGTTCATCCCGCGAACGAGAGTGAAGCTGTGGCTGAGCAAACGCCTGTGGTCGTGGATGCCCCAGGCCACACTGAGACGTTTGATGATCGAGCAGCCCTCAAGAATCGCCAATTTGGTGAGACTCGAGGACTACGAAGCGGATAGCCGGTGAGAGCGTGAAGAGAGGGCTGGACGCAGCCGCGTTGGATCGCTCCACGGTATGCGCAAAACTACAGGCCATTGCGCCAGCGTGGGCCTGATTTGCGCGGTCGCTCGCGTCGCCGGAACTTGCGGCCTTTATGGAAGCCATTTCGAGCGATGGAGCGCCAGGGCTGCGCCATATAGCGTCTTGGCGTCGTCCAGAATCGAGTCGAGGTCCAGCAGCGCGCCGATCGCGCCGTTGACTTCCGCGCTTTGCGCAAGTTCGTGGGCCTCTGCACTGCGCTTCGCGGCAGTCGTCATCACGTCGTTCAACGCCGCAAGGTTAGCCGCGATCGCGGCGATTTTCGCCATGGACTGACTGGTGATATTCATGATCCATCTCCGGGAGGTTCACATTATTAAAGAGGGAGCTGGAAGGACGGCCGCGATGGTCGCAGCCGCCCTTTCCGATGTCAGGCAGCACGCCGTAACTTTGCCCGATCCACACCGGCAAGCCGGCGCCGGGCGAGATCAACGTATTTCGCTTCCAATTCGATGCCGAAATAACGGCGGCCCGACAACGCGGCTGCCACGAGGGTCGATCCCGACCCGCTGAACGGATCGAGGACAAAGTCGCCGGGACGCGAAAATGAGTGAATCAGTGGCAAAAGAGCGCTGACGGCCTTCTCTGTCGGATGCACCTTGTTGCCGCTGTACTCCCAGGGCTGCACATCATCCAGCGGGCGAGCGGGCTTTGCTGGCCAGCCCTTTGCAAGCAAGTACGCTTGTTCGTGACGCGCGTTGAGAAAACCGCGGCGCGAAGCATAACCTTTGTGCCAAACGATATGACCGACAGCGCTGAAACCCGCCTGCTTCCAGGCACCAAAGAACGCAGCGATAGAGTTCCAGCCGTAGAACGAAACGCAGAAGGTGTTGGGCTTGAGGACACGATAAAGATCAGTGAAGGCACCGACAACACTGGCCGGATCGTCGTCGTTGGCGATCGATCTACCGTATCGATCCTTATACCGCACGAAATACGGCGGGTCGGTCAGAACGAAATCGACACTTGCGTTCGGCAGTGTTCGCAATACTTCTGTGCAGTCACCCTGGATCACTTGTTGCGTCAGCATGATTGGTCTCTCCGTTGTAGGGCTTGGGGTCTGCGCTGGTAGGTCGCGCATGACCCCTGCCCGTCGGCGAGACCGGGGAGGAGCCGGGCAAGGGCAAAGAAACGGGAGGGGAATCACCCGGTCTGCACAAGCGGCTCTGCGCGCGGAAGATCGGGGAAACCCGTTTCTTTAGCGACGCGGCCCTTGAGTGGCGGGAGGGGCAGCGCCCCTTTTCGTCGATTCAGTCAGTTCATTGACCTGGACTCTCTCGCGGACTTCGTCGCGGCGCCGCCATGAAATGGCAATCTCTTCGCTTGCGGCGGCGGCCCCCGAGTTTCATAGTGCGCGTGGTGAGGAAGGCAGCGAAAAGGGTTCAATCGAAGCGGTCCACGATATTCGATCGGACGGTTGTCTATCGCGGCATCAAGGTCCCCCCGATCCGGGGCAAGCCTTCCGCTACGGCACTGGCGATTCGTGAGGCAATGGCAACGTTGATCGAGCGATCACCGCCGAAGCAGCGTAGCGGGCGCAGATAGGCTGCGGTTGATCCGCTAGGCTTCGATCGAAGTCCAGATCTAGACTCGCGCGCCGCCGTGCGAAATCCATCCCGCACGCGGTTGCCAATGCCAGTCCCCCTTTACGTCTTCGATCAGCGGCAACAGAAATCGCTCCAGGTCGGTGACCACCGTCGCCAGTTGTTCGGGTGCTGCCGCCATCCGCTCGCGGGTCAAGAAGGTGCGCCACTGACTGGCCCAGGTTTCGACATACGCTTCACTGAACCCGGTCGGCTGCTCCTGCGGAAGCGCCGTCGCGCGCCGAGTGAAGGTTTGACGGACGGCCGCAGCCAGGGGCGCTCTCTCCAGCTCGAAGGTCTCGGCGATCAACCACAGGTCGTAGTAGTCCTTCAGCCGGCTGTTGGCGATGCCGCGGGTCGCAAGGGCATGGAATTTCTCGGCAACCACTGTTTCAATCGGATACGCCCGCAGGTGCGGCGCCGGCGCATCAAGCAGCGCGGGATAGTCGATCTCAACGGGACCGGGCGTAATGGCATCGCCAAAACCCACATCAACTTGGATCGGGATACGGGCGCCGGCGATCGCGGCCTGCGTGCGTACTCGCACGCCACCGTACTCAAGATCCTCGCGGATCGGTTCGGCTTCGAGTCCACCGACGTCGAAGACCACACCGTCGTCATCGACCGGCTGAGCGCAGATCGCGCGAAAGGCATCGCCGATTGCCTCCGGACTGTTCTCACCGTAGCCGAGCAGGTCGAGATCGCGCGTCGGCCGAAACGGCGTTTCTATCCAGGTCACGAACAGCATTGCACCCTTGAGGACGAATCGGTTGTGATGCGCCGACTGGCTGAGCCGATACAACAGCCTCTCCAGCGCATAGCGCGTCAGCAGTATCTGGAAGTCCGTGCGCTCGTTGCGAGATCGCTGCAACAGCCGGGCGCGCACCGAGGCACCCACATTCTTCAGAGGCTCACGTACCATCGGCCACCGTGGCTTCGACATAGGGTTTCATGAACGACCAGACCCGAGCCTTCGTGGCATAGCGCCACAGCTGGTCGCTCGTCGCCTTGCGCTGGCGCAGGCCCTCGCGCAGCCCTTCCATCGCCACGTCGATGCCGACCTTGGCGCGATACCGGAAGCAATCGACGATGGTCCGCGCTGGATCGGTGATCGCCACCGCCACGCCCTCGATGCGGTGGCGTTCGATACCCTCGGTCAGTGCTGCTCCTGCAAAGCGGACGAAGCGGATTGGCGGATAGTCGATCCGCGGGCGCCAGGCGGTGCGCCCGATCGCCATCCAGATGCTCGAGGGCATCTGTAGGGTCAGCCCGTGGAACTGGAGTGCCGATACCAGGCAGATGATGCCCTTGGGCACGAGCGCCGCCGCTTCGGCCAGTGCGCGGCGGGCATCGGCCGACCCCTCGGCGAGCTGGTAGAGCCCCCGCGTTGGGCGCGTAACGATCCCGTCCCGAACCAGACGCGCCAGCGTCTCCGGGTCAATACCCTGGGCGGCAAAATCCTTCAGCCGCATCATGGGGCGGGCGCTCAGTAGCTTGAGGGCTTGGGCGCGCTGGGCGGTGGCAGTAGCCAATGTGAGGTTTCCTCTGCTAGGTGGGTAATATAGCAGAGGTTTCCTCACGTATGGGAATGCGTAGGCCACCGCCCCTCGCTCAGCCGCCGGCAGACTTGGTGGCGCTGCCGCGCCGGAACGCCCGATCCCGCGCGATGAACGTCTCCAGCATATGCGGAATCAGCGTCATGGCATCGACCGGCTCGCCATACGCCTGGGAGTGCATGGCTGCGTAGCGTTCGAGCTCCATTTTCAGCACCACGGTGCAGGTAAACGTGACCTTGACGGTCTCCGTCTTCGGTAGCGGCCCCAGGCGCAGCTTGCGGGTCGATGCGCTCACGGCAGCGGCCCTCCCTGAACGAACAGCGGCTGATAGGGTCGCAGCACCAGGTCCTTATTCACCATCACATCCATCGGGAATCCGGGCCTGACGGTCAGGGTCGGCTGGATACTCAAGTCACGCCGCGTGATCTCCTGCCCGACCTGGTTGGTCGTATCCTGCGCACTGTCGCGCAGCGCGAGCACGACGTTGCCGTTGACGTCACCTTCGTTTGAGACCGCGAGCTCCGAGCTGACACCGAGCAGCGTCGAGAGGGCCGCACCGGCCAGGATGCGATTCCAGTGCCAGTTGACGCCGTCCTCGAGGCCGGCGTAGCCGGCCGGGTCGATGCCAGGGAGCTTATCGAGCGCAATCGATGAGGTATCCGGCAGGATCAGCCGCAGCCATACCAGGAGCACGCGCTGCTGGCCGAAGGCGACTTGGCTGTCGTAGCGGCCGATCAGCCGCGAGCCTTGCGGAATCAGGAGATAGCGGCCGGTCGCCGTGTCGTAGACCGGCTGCGTGACGCTCGCGATCACCTCACCCGGCAGGTCGGAGTTGATACCCGTCACGAGCGCCGCCGGAATCACCGTCCCCGCCATCACCGTATAGGGCGATGCCGGCGGCTGTAGCTCACTCGTGTTGCGGGTAGCGGTATCGCCCGGACTGGTGAGAAAGGCTTCCTTCTCGCCCTGGCGGTTTTGAATCGTTGTGGGATCGTTGACCTGCGAACTCGGCGCGAACGGCGAGGCGCCATTAGAGTTGAGCGCGCCTGCAGGGGCATTCGATGCGACCGATACCGAGGAGGCTGAGCCTGTTCCCGACGTGCCCGACTGCTCGGTGTTGCTGATGCGGAAGAACACCGACGAGCGTGAGGCTTCCACTGCGTCTCGCTGGCGATCGACCGCCTGCGCGGACGGCGCCAAGCCGCGGCTCTGTTGCAGCACTGGGCCACCCAACTCTCCCGGCAGCGGAGGACCCAGGACGGGCGGACTGGTGACAGAGGCGGCGGCCGACGTCGGCGCCGAAAGCTCCGCAGGATTCTGCGGCAACTTCGAGTAATCCGCCGGCAGCCGATCCAAGTCCTCGGCCTTCGCGACATGATCGACGTTGTAGGGCTCCGAGTGGTTGCTACCGCCGCCGCGGTGAGTTTTCGATTGCAACGCCCACATGGACGCCACCGCGACCCCCAACGCGAGCGCTGTCGCAGAAACAATGAGCGTGCGACGATTGAGGCGCATGACCGCACGCGGCGGAGCGCGCAGCGCAATGCTCTCGGGAGGAACCTTCGACGCCGGCGGCGGATTCGGGTCACTCGTGTCCATGATCGGCTCCCGCAACGACGCCGTCCGTGCGCTCGATGCGCACGACGGATTCCTTCTTGCCGCCGAGCCGCAGCTCCGCAGCGCCGAATAGTCGATCGACGATGTAGTACGGCGCGTGAAAGCGATAGTTCACGAGTTGCCCGTCGCCCTGCGGCCCGATGACGAAGAGAGGCGGCAGCTCGCCTTGCGCGATCCCTGGTGGAAACTCGATGTAGACCCGCTCACCGTCATCGAACGCGCGCAGAGGCTTCCACGGCGGACTGTCACCTGTGATCGCGTACCGGAACTGCAGTCGATCGAGCGCCACGCCGGAGGCGACTGGCGCCGCCGCATCGGCAGTCTGCGCCTGGGCCTGCAAGGCGATCAGTTCGTCCCGTGGGTACTCCCAGGAGACGGAGGCCATCCACGCGGCCTCGGTGGAACTGAGCTCGATGAGGTAGGTGCGGCGGTTCGTCGTGATCACGAGATTGGTCTTGAGCCCAACGCGGGTGGGTTTCACCATCACATCGACACGCCGGCTCGCGCCGCTTCCGCTCGCCGTATCGCCGACAATCCAGCGCACGGTGTCACCCGCCGCAACGGTGACGAGTTCTTCGCCCGCCTCAAGGGCGATGACCGTCACGCGACCGGGGCTCGTGTAGACCTGGTACAGCGCCCCGTCCGAGTACGGCCACACCTGGATCGCATTCACGTAGTCCTCGCGCGTCGGGGTGACGCGGGCTTCGGCGTTCGCCTGCTCGACGCGCTCTTGGGGCGTCGCCGCCGGGGCCAATGTCGCGGGCGGTGCCGGTGGCGGTAGCGCTTCGGTGGGGGCCGACAGCGGTTTCAACTGGCCGGGCAATGGCAGGGGCTTGGGTATCTCCACCACCGCGATGGGCTTAGGTGGAGGCGGCAACGGCTGCGCCCGGACGGGTTTATCAAGTGAGATCACCGGCGGCGGTTTCGGCGCGGTAGCGCAGCCGGCGAGTAGCAGCAGCGATGCAGTGACGGTGTACACGGTGGTCGGTTTCATGGCGTCTTGGCTCCGTCATTCACGTCAAACTCGCGGCTCCAGGAGAGGCCGTTGATGTAGACCCCCAGGGGATTGAGGCGCAGTTGCTGCGCCGTGCGCGGTGGCTGCAAGACGGTGGAGAGCACGGCGGTCCAGCGCTCGGTTCCGGTGAGCGCACCGTCGGTGTAATGCTGCTCAGCCCAGCGGACCTGGAAAGAAGATGCGCTCACGCGCACGACGCTCTCGATGTCCACCGACACGGAGTCGTGGCCGATGCGGGCGAAGGGGTCATGAGTCCGTGCGTATTCGTTCAGCGTCGCTGCGCCCTGGTCAGTCGTGTACCCGTAGGCGTCGAGCCAGTTCTGACGCACCACCACCGGGTCGGTCGAGAGCGATCGGACATCGGTGATGAAGCGCGCGAGGTGATAGGCGATCTGCGCATCGGTCGGGTTGTAGGGCGTGGTGGCCTCCCCGACCGCCCTGACCTGGCCGATGTGATCGACCTCGACCACGTAGGGGGTGATGAGGGATTGCCCGGTTCGCCACACGAGACCCGCGGCTGCAAGCACCGCGAGCGCGAGGCTCCCGAACGCCATCAGTCGCCAGCTCTTGGCCTGGACGCGGGCGCTGCCCAGCCGCTCGTCCCAGACCTGGGCGGCGGCCTGGTAGGGGGTCGCGGGTGCGGGCGTATCGCTGTAGCGCACACCGGGTCGTCTGAATCGCATCGTTTTCTCCCTTACTCGTTCGAGGAATCGTGCAGGTTGGGACTCGCGCCGCTCCCACCGTGATCGGCGGAGCGCACGGTATGGGCGGCCGTGGAGGCGCCCTGCGAGAGGCGCTGCCTGCGCTGTAGACGCCGCGCCCAGGCGGGCGCGCGGGCGGAGGCCTCAGACGAGCTCGTACCGCCCGCCGCCTCCGCGCCTGCAGTGCTCGCGCCGGGATCGGCCGCGGCCATGACGCGGTCCCGGACGGCGACGGCACCGGCAGCGAAGCGCTGGCCAGCGGCCCGAGCGCCGCTGCGCATGACGTTCGCGACGCCTGCGCCGAACGCTCCCATACCACCCGCCTCGGAGGCGGCAGCCCCGGCGCGATAGGCCGAGGCCGCGCCGGCACCCAGACGAACGGCGCCGAGTGCGCCACGAGCCGCCAGGCGCGTACCGGCGGCCACCGCGGCCCCGCCGGTAGCGACCGCTGCCGTGCCCGCGACTGCGAGTCCGCCGACCCCGAGCGCAGTCCCGGCCGCGGCGCCCGCGCCCAACTGCGGGGCGCCCGCGACCAGCCCGGTGGCGATCCCCGGTCCGAAGATTCCGAGCCCGAGCATCGTCAAGGCACCGAGCATGATCGCGAGCGATTGGTTGAGAGACGGAATGGTCCCCGCGGGCAACTGGAACTGACTGAAGATGGTCGAGCCGATGCCGACGATCACCGCGAGCACCAGAACCTTCACCCCCGAGGAGACGACGTTCCCGAGTACCCGCTCGGCGAGGAAGGCGGTCTTGTTCCAGAGCGCAAAGGGCACGAGCACGAACCCGGCGAGCGTGGTGAGCTTGAACTCCAGCAGCGTTACGAACAGCTGGATGGCGAGCACGAAGAAGCTCAAGACGACGATCAACCAGGCGATCAACAGCACCGCGATGCTGTCGAGGTTCAGAAATACATCGGGGAAGTTCGAGAGCTGCCCGATCTGCTGCAACATCGGCTGCGCGGCGGTGACACCGACGGCGGCGAGCCGTCCCGGCTCAAGTAACTGCGCCTGTGTCATCCCCGAGCCCGAGGCAAGGAGGCCCAGCCCCGCGAACGAGCGAAAGAGGATACCGGCGAGCGTATTGAAGTTGCCGATGATGTAGGCGAAGGCTCCGACGTAGAGCGTTTTCTTGATGAGCTTGGCGATGACCTCCTCGCTCCCAATCGCCCAAAAGAGCCCTGCGAGTGTCATGTCGATCACGACCAGCGTCGCGGTCAGGAACGCTACCTCGCCGCCCAGGAGCCCGAAGCCCGAGTCGATGTAGCGGGAGAAGACGTTGAGGAATTGATCGATGACTGAAAGATCGTTCATGGCAACGCTCGCTTCGGCGTCATCAGTTGCCGTAGAAGCTCACGGCTTGCGGCGTGTACTGCGGGCCATTACCGATGAACTGCTGCCGAACGACGAGCGCACGCGCTTGCGCCGCCACCGCGCGCGCCTGCTCCAGGGCCGTGGCGCGGTCCTGCGTCAGGCGAAGCTCCTGACCTTGCAACGATTCTCGGGTCTGTAGAGCAATGAGCTGATTGGTCGCTTGCGTGGCCTGCAACTCTCCGACGGCGGACTGGCTTTGCGTCACGAGGCTGGTCAGGGTCGATTCGTCAGTGGAGACATTTGTTACCGCCTGGGCCTGTAACTGCATGGCGGTTTGCAGGGCCGAGAGCGAATAGCTCCAGCGCGTTTGCGCATCGGCTGCCATTTGGCTGCCGGTGGTGTTGGCCGAATAGGACTGGGGATAGAGCCGCAGGAACTGCGCGTTCATTGACGAGACGTTGAACGCAAGGCCCTGGGCCTGCGCGAGCAGGCGGTCAGTCGTCGTCAGGAGATTTAAGATTTGCGAGAGCGAGTTGAAATTGAGGCTCTTGAGATTGCGCGCCTCGTTCTCCAGCATCGTCGCTTCGTTCTGCAACTGAATGATCTGGTTATCG
>Ga0335074_10007406_pt1 | contig 15215 bp, 18 predicted proteins | sample Lox_Sample_23_FD_206715 | JGI IMG/M metagenome (GOLD analysis project Ga0335074, IMG submission 206715) | Soil microbial communities from Loxahatchee National Wildlife Refuge, Florida, United States - Lox_Sample_2.3 | ecosystem: Environmental > Terrestrial > Soil > Wetlands | place: USA...
AGAGCCGCCGGGTGGACGAGGTCAAGCGGGACTTCGTGGCCAACACCAGCCACGAGCTCAAGACACCTGTGGGCGCCCTGGCCCTGCTGGCCGAGACCATCGAGGACGCCGCCGACGACGCCGAGGCGGTGCGCCGGTTCGCGGGCAAGATGCGCCAGGAGGCGCAGCGGCTGACCAACCTGGTGCAGGACCTGATCACGCTGTCGCGGATCCAGGCGGTCGAGCCGGTCCCCGACCCGCGCCCGGTCGAGCTTGACATGGTGGTGGCCGAGGCCCTGGACCGCTGCCGGATGAAGGCGAACGCCCGCGGCATCACCCTCCACTCGGCAGGCACCCGCGGGCTCTCCGTGCTCGGCGACGAGGACCTCCTGGAAACCGCCCTGCGCAACCTGCTGGAGAACGCCGTCGCCTACAGCCCCGAGCACACCCGCGTGCTGATCACCACCAAGCGCGGCAGCGACGGGACCGCCGAGCTCAGCGTGGCCGACCAGGGCATCGGCATCCCCGAGCGCGACCTCGAGCGGATCTTCGAGCGCTTCTACCGGGTCGACCCGGCCCGATCCCGTGCCACCGGCGGCACGGGCCTTGGGCTGGCCATCGTCAAGCACGTGATGGCGGCGCACAACGGCCGCGTGACGGTGCGCAGCGTCGAGGGCGCCGGGTCGACGTTCACCCTGTTCATCCCGCTGCGGAGCGAACATGCCAGCACCGGCGCGGCTTAGGTAAGCGAGGGGACCCAAAGTGACACGTGTGCTGGTGGTCGAGGACGAGGACTCGTTCAGCGACGCGATCTCGTACCTGCTGCGCAAGGAGGGCTTCGAGGTCGCCGTCTGCTCGACCGGCCCCGACGCGCTCGACACGTTCGACCGGACCGGCGCCGACCTGGTGCTGCTCGACCTCATGCTGCCTGGCCTGCCGGGCAGCGAGGTGTGCCGCTCGCTGCGGGAGAAGTCCAACGTGCCGGTGATCATGCTGACCGCCAAGGACAGCGAGATCGACAAGGTGGTCGGGCTGGAACTCGGTGCCGACGACTACGTGACCAAGCCGTTCTCCTCGCGCGAGCTCGTGGCCCGGATGCGCGCGGTGTTGCGGCGCCGCGGCGAGCCCGACGACGTGGCCGAGTCGGCGCTGGAGTCCGGCCCGGTGCGGATGGACGTCGACCGGCACGTGGTCACCGTCCGCGGCGCCTCGGTGCAGCTCCCCCTGAAGGAATTCGAGCTGCTCCAGGTGCTGCTGCGCAACGCCGACCGGGTGCTGACCAGGATGCAGCTCATCGACCGGGTGTGGGGCGCGGACTACGTGGGCGACACCAAGACGCTCGACGTGCACATCAAGCGCCTGCGCGCCAAGGTCGAGGTCGACCCGGCCCGCCCGGCGCACATCGTCACCGTCCGCGGCCTGGGCTACAAGTTCGAATCGGCCGCGTGAAACCACGGCCCGTTCGGCCTAAAAGATTTTGACCTAACGGGGCGTGGCGCGTGCCGCCCGGCCCGTTACGACGTGGCCGATGGGCTGGGCGAGGCGCTCGCGCCCTTCTTGTGCTTGTGCTTGCCGGTCGCCGTGGGCGAGGGCGTGGCCGTGGGGGTCGGCGGCGGCGGGGAGTAGGTCGCGTAGTCGTAGGCGTTCGGCTCGACCGGAACCCGGAACGTCACCGAGCCCGCGTTGGCGAAGTTGAGCGTGAGTTTCACGGTCTGGCCGGCGTTCAGCGGGCTGGTCAGGCCGTTGAGCACGATGTGCGGCGTCGGGCCGCTCAGGTCGACCACGTTATCCGGGGCCAGTGTGACCGGCCCGCTGGTCAGCGACACCCGCAGCGCGTACCCCGGCGCGGCGACCGACGTCAGCCGGTCGTTGTCCTGCGCCTGCAGGGAAAGGAAGACCCCGGCCTGGCCGCCGGCGGGCAGCGTACTGTTCAGCGCGGGCCCGAGCACGAACACGTTGTCGATCGTGATGCCGTTGAAGGTAGTGCTGTACCCCTCGGAGGCCGGGTGGAACTGCAGCGTGGGCGCGTTGAGGCCGGCCTCACAGCCGGCCAGCGCCGGGACCAGGATGGCTATGGCGCCGACAAGCAGCCGGCGGGTCCAGCGCGACACCGTGGTGGCCTCCTCGGATTACTCCCATCGCAACGGAAGGTAATCGTAGCGGCCACCTGTGCCGCCCTCGACGCCACCCCTGGTTCGCCCAGTCAGCCCGCGCTGCTGGCCCGAGCCGACGGGGGCGAAGAGGTCGGCCGGGCCGAGGGATTCGACGCACCTGACGGCCTGGCCCCCGTGCTGGCCCGCCCCGTGGCGGTGCCACTTGGTCGTATGGTGCGCGCGGTTGAGGCCGGCGCGCTTGGCGAGTTGCTGTGGGTCGCGGGTGCGGTCGCCGGGCTGAACGTGGCCACGGACAGCATGGCCCCTGCCACCAGGCAGACGGCCAGGATGCTGGCCAGCAGCGGCATCACCGTGCCCTGCCCGCGCAGCGGCCCGGTCAGCCGCCGCAGCCGGCTGCGGCGCCGCTTGGCCCGCATTTCCCTGTGGTAGGCGAGCACGTCGCGGTCGAGTTCGCTCGCGTCATCAGGGATATGGATGTCGAGCGGTGGCTCGTCCCACCCTGACCCGCCGCCAGGATTCACACGTCACCTCCGGCGCGAATCGAACCGTCACTACCAAGTATGGCCCCGCTAAAACACCATCAAGATGCCGGGCTGTTCCGGATCGCTCAGGTAGACTGGAAACATCGTCGTGAGCCCTCTAATGGCGGTGCAGGCCATGGCACCGCCAGCTGAACGGTGTGGGCACAGGTCGGTTATAAGCGTACTGACCTGCATATTTACCTCCTAGGGCGTTTTATCGATACCGCCCGGCGTGGTAAGATGGCCTTCAGCGGAAGGGGTACTTGCCACATGTCTTTCAAGGTCGGCGATACCGTCGTCTATCCTCACCACGGGGCTGCACGCATCGAAGCGGTCGAGACTCGCACCATCAAGGGCGAGGACAAGACCTATCTGGTCCTCAAGGTCGACAAGGGCGACCTGACCGTACGTGTTCCCGCGGACAACGCCGAGCTGGTAGGCGTTCGGGATGTCGTGGGCGCCGAGGGGCTTGAGCGCGTGTTCGAAGTGCTCCGCGCGCCCCACACAGAAGAGCCGACCAACTGGTCCCGGCGGTACAAGGCCAACCTGGAGAAGCTCGCTTCTGGCGACGTGAACAAGGTGGCCGAGGTCGTGAGGGACCTGTGGCGGCGCGACCGCGAGCGCGGCCTGTCCGCCGGCGAGAAGCGCATGCTGGCCAAGGCGCGCCAGATCCTGGTGAGCGAGCTGGCCCTGGCCGAGAAGACGAACGAGGACAAGGCCGAGGCGCTGCTCGACGAGGTCCTTGCCAACTGACCTACCCCGCGTAGGGGTCGGGGTCGACGTACACCCGCTGAGCGCATCGCGCGAGCTGCATCTCGCTGGCTTGCTGTGGCCGGGTGAGGCGGGCCTGGACGGTCATTCCGATGGTGACGTGGCGGCCCACGCCGCCTGCGACGCGCTGCTGTCCGCGGCCGGGCTTGGCGACCTGGGCCAGCATTTCGGCACTTCCCGGCCGCAGTGGGCGGACGCATCGGGCACCGCCCTGCTGCGCGAGACGTCCCGGCTGGTCACCGAGGCCGGGTTCGTCATAGGCAACGTCGCGGTGCAGGTCATAGGCAACCGGCCCAAGGTCGCGCCGCGGCGGGCCGAGGCCGAGAAGATCTTGTCCGAGGCGCTGTCCGGAGCAACCGTCAGCGTGTCCGCCACCAGCACCGACGGCCTCGGCCTCACCGGCCGCGGCGAAGGCATCGCCGCGATCGCCACCGCCCTGGTTTCGCCGGCCCCGCGCTAAACGCCTGAGCGGCCCGGTGAGCTTATCCCTTAGCCTTACACAGTGACCTTGCGATTCCACGACACCGCCGCTCGCGCCGTGCGCGAATTCACGCCGCTGCGACCGGGTGAGGTCTCGGTGTACCTGTGCGGCGCTACCGTGCAGGCCCCGCCGCACATCGGCCACCTGCGTTCGGCGGTGTGCTTCGATGTCATGATCCGGTGGCTGGAGGCCAGCGGCTACCGGGTGACCTTCTGCCGCAACGTCACCGACATCGAGGACAAGATCTTGCGCACCGCGGCGGCGCAGGAGGTATCGCCGTTTATCGTGGCCGAGCGCAACCAGCGCGCGTTCACCTGGGCCTACGACGCGGCCGGCTGCCGCCCGCCGGACATCGAGCCGCGCGCCACCGGCCACATCCCGGAGATGATCGCGCTGATGCGCCGCCTGATCGACGGCGCGCACGCCTACCCGGTCGGCGGCGACGTGTACTTCGACGTTCATTCGTACCCGGAGTACGGCGCGCTGTCCGGCCAGCGTCTTGACCAGATGCGTCCGTCCGAGGACTCCGACGAGGCGGGCTTCAAGCGCGACCCGCGCGACTTCGCGCTGTGGAAGGCGGCCAAGCTCGGCGAGCCTTCCTGGGATACCCCCTGGGGACTCGGCCGGCCCGGGTGGCACCTGGAATGCTCGGCCATGTCCACCAAGTACCTGGGGTCTTCGTTCGACATCCACTGCGGCGGGATGGACCTGATCTTCCCGCATCACGAGAACGAGATCGCGCAGTCCAAGGCAGCCGGTGACGGCTTCGCGCAGTACTGGCTGCACAACGGGCTGCTCGGCCTGGCCGGGGAGAAGATGAGCAAGTCCCTGGGCAACTCGCTGCTTGTCACCGACATGCTGACCCGGGTGCGGGCCGCTGAGCTGCGCTACTACCTGGTCCAGGCGCACTACAGGTCGATGCTTGAGTTCTCCGAGGAGGCGCTGGCTGAGGCGGTCGCCGCCTACCAGCGGATCGAGCGTTTCGTGCTACAGGCAACCGAGGCGTTCGGCGTGGACGAGCCAGGCCCGGATGTGCCGGCGGCATTTAGTTCGGCCATGGACGACGACCTAGCCGTACCGGCCGCGCTGGCCGTGGTGCACGCCTGCGTCCGTGAGGGTAACCGGGCGCTGTCCGCCTCGGACGAGGAAGGCGCACGGGCCAGCCTGAACCAGCTCCGCCCCATGCTGAACGTGCTCGGCCTCGACCCGCTCTCGCCGGTCTGGTCTTCGGCCGGCGCCCAGGGCCCCTTGGGGCCCGGCTCCGGACAGCGGTTGCGGGAGGTGCTCGACGAGATGGTGAAGCTGACCCTGGCGCAGCGGGAGGCGGCCAGGGACCGCCGGGATTACGCGACCGCGGATGCGATCAGGAACGGCCTCGAGGACATCGGCATCGTGGTCGAGGACACCCCCCAGGGCCCGCGCTGGGAGCTCAAGCGTTGAGCGGATCCGACGTCCCCCGGTCCCGCCGTTCCGGCGCGGGCCGGACCAAGTCAGGCAAGCCGCGCCCGGGAACCGGAGGGCAGGGCCGGCGCAAGCTCGAGGGCAAGGGCCCCACCCCGCCCGCCGCCATGCGTCCCGGCCACCCCGCCCAGCGCCGCGCCGCCGCGGCGTCCGCTGCCTCCGGCACCTCCCGCGCTTCCGGTGCTTCTCCGGCTTCCTCGGCTTCTGGCACCTCCCGTACCTCGCGCACCTCTAGGACCTCGCGCGCCTCTGACGCCTCCGGCGGTGCCGGCGCCGCGTCGGCCCGAGCCCAGCGGGGCGCGGGGGAGGCGGTCGAGTTCGTCGCTGGGCGCAACTCGGTAGTGGAGTCGCTGCGGGCCCGCGTGCCCGCGGTGGCGCTCTACGTCGGGGCCAGGACCGCCCGTGACGAGCGGGTCAGCGAGGCGGTCAAGCTGGCCGCCGACCGCGGCGTGCCTGTGCTCGAGGCCGGCGTCGCTCAACTTGACCGGCTGACCGGCGGCGCGCTGCACCAGGGCCTGGCGCTGCGTGTGCGGGCCTACGACTACGCGCACCCCGATGACCTGCTGGCCCGCGCGGCGGACGCGGGCCAGGCGCCGCTGATCGCCGCCCTCGACGGCGTGACCGATCCGCGCAACCTTGGCGCGATCGTCCGTTCGGCCGCGGCGTTCGGCGCACACGGCGTGGTGGTTCCCGCGCGCCGCAGCGCGGGCGTCACCGCGGGCGCGTGGAAGGCGTCGGCGGGCGCGCTGGCCCGGATTCCGGTGGCCCAGGCCAGCAACCTGGCCCGCGCGCTCCAGTCTTACCGGGACGCCGGGGTCTTCGTGGCCGGCCTCGACGCGGCCGGCGACACCGTGCTCCGCGACCTGGACCTGGCCACCTCGCCTCTGGTCCTGGTGACCGGATCTGAGGGCCGTGGCCTGTCCCGGATCATCGCGCAGACCTGCGACGTACTTGTCCGCATCCCGATCGCCGCGGCCACCGAGTCGCTGAACGCCGGGGTGGCAGCCGGCATCGCCCTGTACGAGGTGGCCACGATCCGCGGCCGGGAGCTCAGGCGCGAGGCTCCCAGCTGAAGAAACGAACGGCCAGCAGCAGGCCGCCCAGGCCCCAGGCCGGGGGCAGGAGGCTGGCCGCAGCCAGAGCCGAAGGTCATGTCTGCGCAGCGGCCCGCGCGGTGCGGCGGCTGCTGGCCTTAAGGAGCTCTGCCATGCTGCCCTCGATACCGCGGGCAAGCACGTCGAGGTCGGGGTTGGCCACGAAGTCGCCGGTGATCCCGAAAGTCACCTGACCGCAGTAGGTGAAGATCGAGACCCCGGTGCGGAGCGTCGTGGCGATGGGCACGTAGGGGATGATCTCCACGATCCGGCGGCCCATCCCGTAGAGCGGCTGACGTGGGCCCGGCACGTTCGTGGTGACCGTGACGATATCCCGCTGGGGCAGCCCGAAGGCGAGCCTGACCACCCGGGACGCGACCGGGAACGGCGTGTAGCGGCCCGCAGTGGCCAGGGCCTCGCCCACCACCGCTTCCTTGCTCGTCTTCAGGGCCAGCAGTTCGGCCTTGATGGCGGCGAGCCGGTCCGCTGGGTCGGCGATATGGACCGGAAGATCGGCCAGCACCGCCGAGACCTGATTGTCGCAGATGCTCTCCTCACCCGGCGCCCGGAGCGAAACCGGGACCAGCGACCGGACCATGTGCGGTGACGGCTGCTCGCCGCGTGCGAGCAGCAGCGCCCGGAAGCCGCCACTGATCGCGGCCAGGGCTACGTCGTTAAGGGTGCCGCCGTGCTCCCGTCTGATCGCCTTGACGTCATCCAGCGATGCCCGGGCCCAGGTGTAGCGCCGCCCCCGGCCGATGTGCCCGCTCAGCGACGACGTGGTGGTCGGCCGCAGGGACGGCATCATCTTCCCGACGGCACGCCCCACCTCGGCCGCCTGACGAAGGGCGGCCCTGGGATCGGCCAGCGTGCCGCGCAGTGCGTCGGCTTCCCTGACCGGGAGCACGACCATGTCAAGCGCGGCCCCGGCGGCCAGCTCGAGGCCGGAAGGCTCGGCGCTCACGACCCTGTTATCGGCGACGGGCGGTACGGGCTCGGCAGAGAAGTCGAAGATCACACGGTACAGGTCGGTCCCCGAGACTCCGTCGACCATGCAGTGATGCACCTTCGAGATCAGCGCCCAGCAGCCCCCGGCGAGTCCCTCGATGAACCAGTACTCCCACAGTGGGTGATCACGGTCCAGGCGCTGGGACATTACCTGCGCCATCAACTCCGCCAGTTGACGGTCTTCGCCTGGAGTCGGCACGGCGACGCGCCGGACATGGTAGCGGAGATCGAAGTTCGGGTCGTCTACCCATACTGGTCGTCCCAGGCGGAACGGCACAGTGCGGAGCTTCTGCCGGTAGCGAGGCACGAGCGGCAGGCGCCCGGCCAGGTGGGCCAGAACCTCCTCCCGCGCGGGCGCCGGGCCCTCGAACACCGCGATCGACGCGATCGCCATCGACGTATGCGGGTCCGCGTCCTCGGCGTCGACGAACATGGCGTCCAGCGGGTTCAGTCTGTCCATGATGGCCCCCTTGCCCGCAGGACCGGTCTCGCCGCCCAGGCGGCCAGGCCCGGCCACGCTGTTCTCGCTGTCGTTTCGCATGCTAGGCCGGCGGTCCTTGGCTGGCCCGGGTCATCCGGTCCCGCCCGCCGGGACCTTCGGCCTCTTCCCCAGCAGGTACCACGATTCGTTCGGTGCGATCAGAGCTGTTCAGTTCAGGGCGACGGTGACCGGGGTGGCGCCACCGGCGGGCGGGGGAGTCGCTCGCTCAGCTCCGCGTAGTGTGTCGCCACGGCGAGGTTGAGTGCCGACTCGAGTGTGTCGAGCTGAGCCTGCATTCGCCTGAGCCGCGGGCCGATGTCGGCCGTGAGCTCGCGACGCAAGTAACGGATGCACAACATCGCGCCGAGAATCACCCCGAGCTGAACGCCGAGGAAGAACATCAGGATCATTGGGCACCATCCCTGGCAGATCGTCTGATCCCAGTATGCCCAGCGCAGCATGGGACGTAGCTATAAGAAGTGCGCAATTAGCCATGTGGCAACTTGCACGTGGCTGATGCTGCTAGCATCGAAGTTCCTTGCTCGCGTGCCATCTTGCGGCGATGTGTCGCATGACGCGCGTTGGCGCACGGGAGCGCAAGACATGCCGCATGATCCGCGCACCGGAGAGTGGTCGCGTGGCTCACGGTATGGGAGTGCCCAGAGCCCTAGGCTGGCTGCCCAATACGGGACTGCCACCGGGAGAACATTCCTACGCTAGAAAGTAACGGAGAGTTGGAATGGGAGCGAGTGACGATCCTAGCCCGGTGGTCCAACGCCGGCGGCTGCGTACCGAGCTACGTAAGGCGCGTCAGGATGCCAGGCTTACCCAGGAACAGGTCGCACTCGCTATGGATTGGTCTCTATCCAAGGTCATACGGATTGAAGCCGGCCAAGTGGGCATCTCCACCAACGACCTCAAAGCACTCCTGGGTCTCTACAACATCACCGATGTAGCGCGCACCGACGAGCTCATCGCAGTCGCCCGAGCGGCCCGGGAGCGTGCATGGTGGAGCATGTACAGCGACGTGGCGCCGTCCGGCCTCCTCCAGTTGATCGGCTTCGAGTCCGCCGCCGCCATCAGGAGGAACTTCGAGCCACTTCTGATTCCCGGTCTTCTGCAGACGGAGGAATACGCTCGCGCTCTCATCAAGGGCATGGATGACCGGATAACTGCCAAGCGCCTTGACGCCTTGGTCGAAATCCGGATGCGGCGTCAGGAACTCGTCGACCGGATCAATCCGCCGCAGCTGTTCTTCATCATGGACGAAGCCGTGGTCCGCCGTCCGGCGGGTGGCGGAGGTGTCATGCGGAATCAGATCCGCCATCTGATCGAAATGGCGGACAGGCCCAACGTGACCATAGAGGTCGTGCCCCTCAGCGCTGGCGTCCATCCTGGCCTGAAGGGGTCATTCGCGGTTCTCGAGTTCCCTGACGCCGGAGACGATGACGTCCTGTACATAGAAAACACCCGGGGCGACCTGATTGTCAGAGACGAAACGGAGGATGTCCTGACCCACCGTGAGATCTTCGAACAACTGCGGAATATTTCACTGGGGCGCGAGGGCACCCTCACCTTCTTCGGCAAAGCCGTCGACGAGCTAGCCTGACCGAGGCCGCGTCTGACCTTGATCCATAAAGTCGTGCCATCCCCGGGAATCCCGCGCCCGCCAAGTGGTCGGGTTGTCGTCCTCTATCCTGTGTGACGCGTGTTGTTAAACTGACCGTGGCCAGATTGTCCCCATAGCACCTAGAATGTCGACTGCCGGACACCGGTGGGGTGGGCTGCGTCGGCGTCCGTGAGGGGTGCGGTCGTTACAATGCGTCATCGTGCCGCAAGCTCCGATCGCCCCGGCGCCACTCGTCGTGACGGCGGCACGCACGGCTGACGTTAGCCGCCCGCCGCTGCCGCGGCGAGATCGGGTCCGGTTGCCTGATCAAGGAGGAAGAGTGACCGACTCGGAGCGAGCCGATACCGTATGGCGTAAGAGTCTGGCGTCAGGCTCCACGGGCGACTGCGTCGAGGTTGCCTTTACTGATGAGTCGGTGCTCGTGCGTAACTCGCAGGACCCGCAGGGGCCTCATCTGTCGTTCTCGTACTCGGAGTGGAAGGCTTTCCTGATCGGAGCGCGGCACGGGGAGTTCGATCAGACCGGGCCTAGCTGAGCCCGAGCAACTCACGCCCGTTCCTCCTGACGAGGTCGCAGGCGTCGGAAACTGACCTGACGCGATAGACGCGAGCCTTGGGCAGGAACGTGAGCGTGGCCGCAACCGCGGCGAAGCCGTCAAGCATGTATGGCTGGTAAAGATCAGCCTGGGTAATGATGGTCGTCTTCAGCCGCCAGCCCAGGGCACAGCCAAGCTGGATGAGCGCGCTCGATGGGCGGACCATCTCGAAGAATTGCAGATATAGAAGCGCGGAGCAATTCTTGAGTATCTGCACGTTCTTCTCGGTGGCGATGTCGGCGGCAGTGAGATCCGAGAGTCCACGGACCTTCTCGCCCGGCCAGTACCACGTATTGACGTGCGCTCGCGCCGCCTCCAAGACCTCGGCTACCGCGTCGTTGTGCTTTGCGATGTCATCGGTCTGGAGACCGGTGACAGGAGCGGCGACAAATAGTTCGTACTCCGGCGCTGACGCGGAGAATGAGACGGAGAGATCCGCTCCCAGGATCCGCTCGATACGGGTCACGGTGTCACTGTGCGGGATGGCCTTGTCGTTGGTCCACCTGCTTACCTGGCCCGGGTCGATATGAAGTTCGCGCGCAAGCTTGGCTTGAGAGTAACGAGCGGCCGTAATCGCTGACTTCAACGCGTTGCCGAACGTTGATTGGTCATGCGCGTTCATGCACGCATGGTAGCATCATTATTGCGTTTCGTGCCGCTTGTTGCCGATTTGATCGCATTGATGGCCAGTTCTGCCCGCATCGTGTATGGACGCCGCAACCGTGCCAGTACGAAGTCAATCGCCGCCGCCGGATGATCTTGCGGCCACCGCCCGTTCCTGGCCCATATGATGCAGCTCAGGATAGGGATGTGCAGTTCAGGGCCGGGTTGGGCTACCATGCAGCGAGTCCCGAGTCCCCCCGCCGGTGTAGCTCAGCAGGCAGAGCAGCCGTCTTGTAAACGGCAGGCCATCGGTTCGAATCCGATCACCGGCTCGAGGTCAGAGCAACGGCCGCGATCGCGCCGTGGGACGTGTCGACGCGGCAGACCAACGAGGAGTTCATACGCCGCACCATCAAGCCCGCCCCGGGGCATCTGGAGCTGCGGAAGGTCCGCGGCCCCATCCGGCGCGGCCTGGAGGAGTTCGCCGCTGACGGCCTGACTCTTGCCCGCACCGGCCCGCGGCCACTTGTGGCCGGAACGGCCAGTGGCCTCTTGTGGCCGGAACGACCGTCGCCGTGCCGGTCGGCGCGCGGAAGCGGCTTGGTCGCTGCCACGACTGCCGCCGCGCCGACGACAAGCCTCACCTCTGCCACCCGATGACGCCCACCACCATCCGCGACATCCACAGTTTCGTCCCGGGCTCCGATGCCGGGCTGGCGGGTCGATGGCACCGTCGTACCAGCTAGAAACCGGTTCAGGATTTGAGAACTATCGTGTAGAGCGTGGCAACGCGATACCCGGCTATTATTTCCGGCACCGTCTTATCCGTGGTTGAGTCTATGTCGGTCTGGAGGGAATTTCAGATTGTATGCATGGCAGTTTGAACAACTGACCGTAGTCATCGACGCTGACTTCAACACCTGCCACACGCAGCGCATACCACAAGGAAACCTGGTTCGCAGTGAGTACCGGTCGGCGGAGGTCGGCCTCCAGCGCTGCTATTACGCCAATGGCGCGGACGGCGTTCCCGCCGATGAAGACGGCCTGCGCAGAGGATGGAACATGGCGGCGAACCCACTCGTAAATCTGCGCCGGACTCGCCACTGATCCCGTGTTCGGATGGGGAACCTCGACCGGCGGCATCAGGTGGCTGACGTGAACAACCTCGAATCCACGCTCCCGAAAGTATGCAACCCCTTTCTGGTCGAAGTCGTCGGTGAAGAAGGGGCCATGGACCAGTGCGATTCGTTCGGCTTCCAACGTCCGGAAGCCGGCCGTTGCCGCGGGCGCCGACATGAGGACAGGAATGCCGTGTGAATGCTGTTCGACACGGCTGACGAGTTCCCGCTCTCCGGTCGTGCCGAGAAGGTAGCTGCCCACTGTCCAGGCATAGATGATCGCCTGCAATGGCAATCTCGCAAGCAGTTCGGTCGCGTTGTCCGGACCGGGAGGATCAGCGAAGGTCGCTAGATCAGCAAAGAACACGCGGGACGTGTGGAGGGATACCCCATCGGGGGCCATGGTCCACAGTTCTGACTCGGATATCGTGCTGTCATCGTGTGTGAGCACCCCTATCCGTGCACGCCATCCGGACCCGTCTGGCTTCAAAGTGCTCCCGCTCCTGCTCATCGGCATCTTCTTTTTACGCGCTAACCAGGTTGAACTCGTAGTGCACGTGGTCACCAAGGCTCGATTATCAGGCCGGTGGCGGCCAGGCAGCCGTCGATCAGATGAGGCCGGTACTGGATCTTCTTCAGCTTGCGCTTGACGATGCGGACCAGGCCGTCCAGGTCGGCGGCGGCGAAGTTGACCATGGACCGCTTGAGCAGCGACCAGATGCCCTCCGCCGGATTAAGGTCAGGCGCGTACGCGGGCAGCCGGTAGACCCGCAGCCAGGCCTTGTTCTCCGCGGCGAAGTCCGCCAGGTCCGGTGCCAGGTGGATGTTGAGGTTGTCCCAGACCCAGACCAGCGGGGCCGACAACTGGCGGTGAGCGGCGATGATCAGGTCCCGGTAATCGGTCCAGGCGAAGCCCTTCGGCTCGCCCTTGCGGCGGCGGTACACCAGCAGGTGATAGAACAGGTGCGGCCGGTCGCCGGGCCGGTAGCACGCCACCCCGGCGATGCTGACCCGGCCGCCGCCGGCGCCGCGCACCTTCACCACCGGGCGGGCCCCGCGCCGGGCCCAGGTACGGCCTTTCGGCGGGCTGAGCCCCTGGCCTGCCTCGTCCTCGAAGCAGATGAAGGCGCCCAGGTCGCGCGCGGCGCTTTTATATCCGGCCACACCTGGTCCTTCCACACCGCGACCGCGGCATCGTCGCGTTCCATCGCCTGGCGCACCGGAACCTGGGCCGACCAGCCGTGCCGGCGCATCAGCTTCGAGGTGCCCTCGACGGTGTACCCGACGTGGAACAGCTTGCCGATCAGCGTCTTGATCCGGCCCAGCGTCCAGCGCTGGTCCCCGGCGAACCCTTGCGCCAGCGGGCCCTTCCGCAACTCGGCCTCCAGCCGCGCGAACTGCTGCGGACTCAGCCGCTCCCGCGACACCGGACCCTTCGACCGCAGCGCCCCGGCCCCGCCCTCCCGCCAGGCCCGGTGCCACCGCCGCACCGACCCTTCGGTGACCCGCAGGTCGTGCGCGACTTCCCTGATCGTCTCGCCGCGGGCGAACCGCTCGGCTGCCTCAAGCCGTACTTGCTCGCGCCGCTGCTGCTCAGCGGGCGTGTACCCGCCTCGTTGCGCATACCGCATATCCCGGTCATACGCCGCAAACCAGCCGAAGTCACGACCGAGCTCTACGGGTTCAACTTGGTTAGCCGAGGAAGTCTCGTAGCGCGTCTACGACCAGGCCTGGTGCTTCTTCGGGGACGAAGTGGCCGGTGGGCAGGGCCACGCCGCGGACGTCGGGCGCGTACTGCTGCCAGATAGCGGGCGGATCGTAACCCGGGCCGGCCGCGCCCCGCGTGCCCCATAGCACCAGGACCGGGCAGTCGACCTTCCGGCCAGCGGCGATGCTCTCCTCGTCGTGAGCCAGGTCGGGGCCGGGGGACGCGCGGAAGTCGGCGCAGACAGCAGCGATGGCTCGCGGGTCGCGGAAGCACCGGATGTAGTCCTCCATCACTTCAGGCTCGATGCTCACGCCCGGACCGATCAGCTGGGCGGTCTGCTCGCGGACCCAGAAGCCGGGATCGGCGCCGATCATGTGCTGGGGGATGCCGCGCCCGGTGGCCAGGAAGAACCACTGGTAGTTCGCCGTGACCGCGGTGAGCGTCAGGTGGCGCAGGGCATACTGGGTCGGCACGATGTCGAGGACCGCGAACCTGGTGACGGCACCGGGGTGGTCCAGCACCAGCCGGTGCCCGGTGCGGGCCCCGCGGTCGTGGCCGACCAAATGGAAGGACTCGAAGCCGAGCCGGCGCATGAGGCCTACCTGATCACGGGCCATGACCCGCTTGGAGTAGACCAGGCCGTCGGCGTCCGGATCGGGCTTGTCCGAGTCGCCATAACCGCGCAAGTCGGCCAGCACGACCGTGTGGTCTTCGGCCAGGGCGGGGGCGACGTGGCGCCAGGTGAGGTGGTTCTGGGGGTAGCCGTGCAGCATCAGCACGGGCGGGCCGGACCCCCGGACGGCACAGCTGATGGTGACGCCCTCGACGTCCACGCGCTGGTACTCGAAGCCGGGGAGCGGCAGGCGCGGGGAGGTCATGACTGGGACCGGTCCAGATCGATCAGCGCGATCCCGATATCGGGGCGCAGTACCTTGCGCAACCGGGCTGGAGTCTCGGTCACGACGGCCTCCAGCGTCGGGAACACACGTCCCTCCAGCAGGTGGCCTCCGCGTGTCGTCCCGTCCGACAGGCCAAGCACGGCGTGCACGTGCAGGATGGGGCCGTCCTGGCCCTCCGCGACATCTCCGATGAGTGACAGCACTTCGCACTGCTCGTCTACCCGGATGCGGCGGTAGTCTCTGGCCGCGCGGTCGAACCAGCCGACTGTGGCGTGCTCGAAGGCGCCAACGGCAGTGACCTGCGCGGCTTCCAGCCGCTGCGAGCGGGCGAATTGGGTTAGGGCGGAAACCGCCTCGTCGCCCGGGTCGCACACCACGACATAGGCGACGACGTCCGCGTCCTCGACAACCTTGGCTTTCATCACCGGCTCCTTAACGTTGGTACTGACATCAGCATCGCGCTCAGGCGGCCGGGACGCGCCCGTGGGCGTCCCTGGCAGGTGCCCTGGGCTGTGGTCCGGGTCCGGCCAGTATTCCTGACTTCGGCCAAACTAGTGCGCACTTGGGCTGTCGGGCTCGTTGACCACCGTCAGCTCGTTGATCGGCGGGTCGTCCTGCTGGCGCAGGGAATCCCGATTCGCGGAGAACGTCAGGTACCTGATAAATTTGTCAGGTGCCAGACAAACAGACGCGGGTGGATCGCGAGTCGGCGGCGATGGCTGCCAAGCAGTTCGTGCTTGCTAACCGCACGG
>Ga0335074_10007407_pt1 | contig 15214 bp, 12 predicted proteins | sample Lox_Sample_23_FD_206715 | JGI IMG/M metagenome (GOLD analysis project Ga0335074, IMG submission 206715) | Soil microbial communities from Loxahatchee National Wildlife Refuge, Florida, United States - Lox_Sample_2.3 | ecosystem: Environmental > Terrestrial > Soil > Wetlands | place: USA...
TCATCTTCCTGCGGCAGCAGCGCATCCGTCGGCTGGGCAGCCGGCTGCGCCTCCAACATCAGGTATTGATCGTCGTACACCTTGTAGAGCCGCCGCAGATCGAAGCTGGCGGCACGGAACAGGCGCGCGAGCGAGCCGCGGGTGAAATACGAGCAGTGCTCGTAATAGACATCCCAGAATGCGCCCTGCTCCAGAACCCGCTCCATGTCAGGTAGCTCGAACAAGACGTTGGCGTGGCGGCGCTCGCCGATCGTCTCGCGCACCAGCCGCACGAACTCGAGCACCGGCTCGATGTGCTCGAGAGTGTGGCGGCAACAGACGTAGTCCGCGTGCAGGTGCGCGTACTTGGGGCCATAGAAATCGCGGATGAAGCGGATGCGCTCCGCCGCGCTGGTGCGCGTGCGCTCCGGCCGATACCCCGGATCGACACCGATGCCGGCGCAGCCGCTCCTTTCGCAGAGTCCGACCAGGAACTCGCCTTTGCCGCAACCGATCTCGAGCGCCGTCATTCCGGGTCCGAGCCCGAACCGCTCGATCTGATCATCCCAGAGCTCATCGAGGAACTTCAGAAAGCGCGGCGAGAACGCCTGCGTCTCCTCGTACGCGGGCGAGTAGCGGTGCAGGCCTGCATCGAATCTGGCGTTGCCGATGAATCCGCATCCCCTGCAGAAGGCGAGCTCGATGTCGCCGCGCGGAAAAGCGAGTGCCTCCTCGCGCGTAGCGCACATGAGGCAACTGTGCGCCGGCACATCCTTCACCTGATAGAAGATCTGGATGTCGCCGCCGCCGCAGGCGTTGCAGGCGGGCGTGGCCTCGGTGGCGAGGGTGGGCAGCGGGGCTCCCACGAAGGGTGGGGCGGCGCGCGCCGGATCTTGCTGCATGTCGGACCTCCGAGTCAGATGATGAGCGGCTGCGGGACGGGGACGATGAATCGGCCACCCTTGCGCCGATACTCCGCCTGCTGCTGCATGATCTCCTCCTTGAAGTTCCAGGGCAGGATCAGGAGGTAGTCGGGCTGCTCCTCGAGGATGCGCGCGGGCGCGACGATCGGCAGCCGCACCCCCGGAACCGTCCGCCCCTGCTTGTGCACGTTGCGATCCGCCACCCAGTCGATGAGCTCGCCGCCGATGCCGGCGAAGTTGAGCATGATCGTTCCCTTCGCCGCCGCGCCGTAGCCGGCGATCCGGGCGCCACCGCGCTTGAGCCTCTGCAGCAGCGTCACGAGCTCGCTGCGGATGCGCATGACTCGCGAGGAGAAGTCCGCGTAATAGTCGAGCCGATCGAGGCCCGAGGCGCGCTCGGCCCGCAGGTACTCATCGACCGAGCGGTCCGCCCGCTCGCGTCTTTCCACGAAAAGACGCAACGACCCGCCGTGAATCGCGAGCGCCTCCACGCGATTTAACGACAGCGCCTGCCGCTGGAAGAGACCCGCGAGCGCGGTCACCGAGAAGTAGCAGAGATGCTCGTGATAGATGGTGTCGAACTGGCCTTGGTCGATCAGCTCCTTCACGTAGGGGGCCTCGATGACCGCGACGCCGTCCTCTTTGAGGAGCGCGCCGATGCCGGCGACGAATCCGCGCGTGTCGACCACGTGCGCGAGCACGTTGTTGGCGTGAATGACGTCCGCACGCCGCCCCGCCGCGGCGAGCTGCTGCGCGAGATCGCGGCCGAAGAACGCCTGCAGCGTCTCTATGCCACGGGCGCGCGCCGCTGCCACCGGGCCGGCCGCCGGGTCGATACCGAGCACCGGGATGCCGCGCTGTCGGTAGAACTGAAGCAGGTAACCGTCGTTGCTCGCGAGCTCGACGATGAGCGAGTTGCCATCGAGACGCCGCTCTTCGATGCGCGCGGCAACGTTGGCCGCCGAGTGCTCGAGCAGAGTGTCGGTGAACGAGGAGAAGTACGGGTAGTCGGCGCCGAACAGCTGCTCCGGCGGCACGGTTTCCAGGATCTGCACCAGCGCGCAGGAGGGACAGAAGGCGACATCCAGCGGGAATCGCGGCTCCGTTTGCGCAAGCTCCTCGGGCGCGAGGAAGCCATCCGACAGCGGCATGTCACCGAGGGACAGGAAGACGCTCAGATCCCGGCCGCCGCAGCTTCGGCAGCAGCGGTTGGTGGCGGCCGGCTCGGTCATGCCGCGGAGCGTGCCGAGGCTTCACGGCGCGAGGCGCGCCAGCGCAGCATCTCATCGAGGTCGCCGGCCGTCTGCAGCTCGCGGATGCGCTTCAGGCGAATGAACTGCGAGCTCAGGAACTGCTCGGCGCTGGTGCCGTGGCGGGTAAACGCCTCGTACACCTGCTCGATGCCCTTGCGCACCGTCCAACGGGGCTGGAAGGCGGGCAGGCGGGAGCGGATCCGGTCGCAGTTCACGCGATAGTTGCGCGCGTCGGGGCTGGCATCTCCCGCATAGGTGACCCGCGAGCGCGGAACGACCTCGGCGACCATGTCGGCCACCTCGCGGACGCGGTAGTTCTCCGAGGTCATCCCGACGTTGAACGACTCGTTGTGCACGAGCTCACGCGGGGCTTCCAGGACGGCGACGAATGCGCGCGCGATATCCTCGATGTGCACGAGCGGCCGCCACGGCATGCCGTCGCTTTTGATGAGCACCTCGCCGGTCGTGTAGGCGTAGCCCACGAGGTTATTGACCACGAGATCCCCTCGCAGCCGGGCTGAGACTCCGAAGGCCGTGGCGCTTCGCAGGAACGTCGGGCTGAACGACTCATCCGCGAGCTTCGCGACGTCGCGCTCCACCCACACCTTGCTCTGCGCATAGGGGGTCACGGGTTTGAATGCCGCGGTCTCATCGAGGAACGAATCCCCGGCCGCGCCGTAGTTGCTGCAGGAGGAGGAGAAAATGTAGCGCGGCACGCCCGCCTCCTTGGCGAGGCGCGCGAGGCGCACGGACGCCTCGTGATTGATGGCGTAGGTGGCGGCGGGCTTTAGATCCCCCAGAGGATCGTTGGAGATGCCGGCAAGGTGCAGCACCGCATCGAGCCCCCGCAGATCCTCGGGGTCGATCTCGCGCACGTCCTTGCGCACCGCCTGACTGGGGGTAGCCCGCTCGCCGGCGAAGCCGCAGGCCTCGTAGAGGAAGCTGTCGAGACCGGTCACGTGATGGCCGCGATCGAGCAGCATCGGCAGGAGCACGTGTCCGATGTAGCCGTCGTGCCCGGTCAGCAGAACCCGCATGCTTTTCATTCAGACCTCGCTTTATTTCCAGATCTTCCACGGCGCATCGCCGCCGGCCCACAGCGACTCGAGACGCACTTTGTCGCGCATCGTGTCCATGCACTGCCAGAAGCCGTTGTGCTGATAGGCCATGAGCTCCCCGTCGCTCGCGAGGCGCTCGAGCGGCTCGCGCTCGAATTGGGTGTCATCCCCCTCGATGTAGTCGAAGACGCGCGGCTCGAGCACGAAGAATGCGCCGTTGATCCAAGCCTCGCCCGAGAGCGGCTTCTCGTCGAAGCGCGCGACGCGCTCGCCATCGAGCTGCAGACGTCCGAAGCGCGCCGGTGGCCGTACGGCGGTCACTGTTGCGATGCGTCCGTGGCGGCGGTGAAACTCGAGCAGATCGGACAAGTTGACATTCGAGACTCCATCGCCCCACGTCAGCATGAAAGTCGAGTTGCCAAGATGCGGCGCGAGCCGTTTGATGCGCCCGCCGGTGTTGGTTTGCTGTCCGGTGTCGATGAGGTCGACGACCCAGTCCTCCGAGCCATGGGTGCCGTTGCCATTGCCGTTGCCGTGATGCTCGACCTGGCCGGTCTTGAGCGATATCCGCAGATCCGAGGCGAGGGAGCAGTAGTCGCACATGTAGCGCTTGATGCACTCGCCCTTGTAGCCGAGCGCGACCACGAACTCGTTAAAGCCGTAGCTCGAGTAGAGCATCATGATGTGCCAGAGGATCGGGCGGCCGCCGATCTCCACCATGGGCTTCGGCCGCACCACGGTCTCCTCCGCGAGCCTGGAGCCGATGCCGCCTGCGAGAATGCCTACTTTCATGCGATGCTTGCCCCGATGTCCATGAGTTGCGCGTGTGTTCGCTCAGGTCCGGGCCGGCCGCACCCGCTTGCTGTGCCTCGGCTGCAGCTCGCAATTTGCGTGCCCGCCCTATGAGCCGCATGCGCGCTCTGGCGGCGAACATGGCCGCGGTCATCACCGGCAAGGCGGCCACGGCTCTGGTGGGGCTGCTGACGGTCGTGGCGCTGACGCGGCACTTGGGACCCACGGAGTTCGGCTACTACCGCACGGTGCTCACCTATTCGGCCTTTGCCGCGGTGCTCGCCGACTCCGGTCTTTACATGGTGACTCTGCGGGAGATGTCGCAAAGCGGCGTCGATTCCGGCCGGGTGCTGGGCAACGCGCTGCCGCTGCGGGTGCTGAGCACCGCGAGCGTACTGCTCGCCGCGGCGGCCTTCGTCTGGCTAACGCCCTACGACCGAGCGGTGAAGTGGGGTACGCTGATCGGAGCGGCCATCTACACCTGCCTGCAGACGAGCGATTTTCTCATCGCGGCGTTTCAGAGCGTTCTCAAGCAGGCGCGCAACGCGGTCGCGGAAGTCACGGGGGCCGTGGTCACCCTGGGCGCGGTGAGCGCACTCGCGCTCACGCACGTCGGAGCGCTGCCCATGCTCGGCGCGACATTGTTGGGTGCCGCGGTTGCGGTGGCGATCTCCATCCGACTTGTCCGGCGCCTCGTTCCGTTTCGGGTGGGCTTCGATCTGCCGCTCTGGCGGGGTTACCTCGTCGCCGGGTTGCCGCTCGCCGGCTCGCAGGTTCTCGGCATGGCGATGCTGCGGGGTGATTCGCTTTTGTTGTCGCTCTTCCAACCGGCGGCGGCCGTCGGTCTCTACGGTGTGCCATCGAAGCTCTTCGAGGTCACCACCTCGGTTCCCTACATGCTGGCCGGACTCATGATGTCGGCGCTCACGGCAAGCGCCGCGGTCGACCGGGCGGAGTTCTCCCGCCGGCTCGGCAGGACGCTCGATGCGGCGGCGGTGTATGGGGTCGGCGTGGTGATTGCGTTCGCGCCGTTTGCGGGCCGGCTGCTGAGCCTCATTTCAGGCGCGCGGTTCGCGGCGGGCGCGCCGGCATTGATCGTGATCTCGTTCGCGATCGCGCTCGCGGGGTTGACACACGTGCTGCGCTTCACGCTGGTCGCCTGTGGCAGGCCGCGCCTGGTGCTCGCGTGTGATGCGGTCGCCTGCGCTTGCGCGTTCGCGGCGTATTTCGCGCTCATCCCGAGGTACTCGCTACTCGGGGCTGCCGAGGGAACGGTGGTTGCGGAGGCGAGCGCGCTCATGGCGATGATCGTCGGCCTGATGCGGGCCGGTCGGCGCTTGCCCTCACTCCTCAATCCCGCGAAGGCGGTCATCGCCGGGGCGCTCGCCGTTTTGATGATGAAGTATCTCGCCGACCTCGGCGCTCCCTGGTTGTTGTCTCTCGCGGCGGGCGGAGCGCTCTACCTGGGCCTCGTGACACTCACCCGGGCGGTACCGCGGGAGCTGGTTCTCGTTATATTCTCCGCGGCGAGAAAAGCCGGAGCGGGCCCAGGGTAAAGATGAGTAGACATGGGTAGACTGGTGGCTATGGCTAGATACAGACGACTGCGGCGCATCCCGCTCGCCGCCGCCCTGGCGGGGCTTACCGGCTGCAGCGGCGTCATGGTCGCGCAGCCGACTCCGGTTCCCGGCCAAGGGCCTCTCGGCGTGCCGCAGCCGACGGTGACGCAGATCGCGGTGGGCGCCAACCCGACGCGCTCGGCACCGCAGGTCAACCAGTTCGTCGCGCAAGTGAGCCCGCCCGGCGAGCGTGCCGCTGGAAACCGCTACGGCTGGCTCGAGAGCGTGCGCTCGGGGCGCACCCGGCATTGGATTCTCATCGAGAATCAGGCGACCACGAAGGCGCTGGCTCGGCTGCCGCAGCGCGCCTGGATCCGAAGCCGCCTCGCGCAGCTCCAGGGGCAGGGTCCCGCCTCCGCCGAGCAGCTCTCGGCCAACGAGTTCGTCGTGGAGCGGGTCTCCTATCTCGGTCCCGACGGTACCCGCTTGCCGATGCAGATCGCGCACCGGCGCGATCTCGTCCGCGACGGCAACCAACCCACGCTTCTCACCGTCTATCACGCCACCGGCAAACCTGAGGAGCGCCTGCTGCAGCCATTCGTGTTGGTATGGCTGGAGATGGGCGGTGTCTATGCGCGAGCCGAGGTGCGTAATGGACTTGCGGGGATTCCTCCCCCGCGTGAAGTGGTCAGGGTGCCTGACCGAGCCATCGCGCTGAGTGATCTTTTCGCCGCGGGGCAGTCACTGATCGATCGGCACTACACCCGGCGGGCGCGGCTCGGCATCTACGGTCGGGGCTTCAGCGGACTCATGGCGGGCGCCGCCGTCGCCATGCGGCCCGACTTCTTTGGCGTGGCACTGCCCGAGGGCACCTGGGCGCAATACCGCCAAATCGCCTCCGGCAACTGCTTTCCACCAACGCTCATCACCACCGCCGAGCACGACGGGACGATCAGGCCGTGGCGCGGCTTCGAGCTCGCCGCGGTACTGCAGGCGGAGCAGATCTGTGCTCACCCCATTCTGATCCGCATCGAGAGCGGCGAAGGTCTCGGAGAGCCGCCAGCGGTCAGGCGGGAGCGGGCCGCGGATGAGCTGGCATTCGCAGCGAGGTGGCTCGGTGCACCTCTTCCCGGCCGCTCACCCGGGAAAACTCCCTAGGAGTGTCTGCGCGGCGGCTCGTCCGGCAGCTTCGGGTTCTCCGGTGCCGTATCGTCCGGCGCCGCTTCGCCCGGGATCGCGTGCTTCTCGATGAGCCAGGCGCCGAGGTCTATGAGACGGCAGCGCTCGCTACAGAAGGGCCGGTAGGGTGATTGCGACCAGTCGATCTCGCGGTGGCAGGTGGGGCACTTGACGCGCTGGATGGGCATCAGGCACAGCAGGTCAGGAGAAATTTCACGTCCGAGTCCGCCTGCGTGGCTCGCTCCGAGAGCCCCTTCCAGCTCAAGAAACGCACGTGGCAGCGATGGTGGCTGCCGCTGACCTCGGGATAAAGGCCCATCGAGGCTGGCACCGCAATGCGCAGCAGCTGCAACGGATTCTCACGATCGAAGGTGATGGTGAAATTACCTCCCTGAGCGGTCTCCTGCCGGGTGCGGCCATTCTGGCGGGTCAGCCAGATGAGCTCCGAGACGGCATCACAGAGCGGGCGCAGCACCGTCAGCCACTGATTGAACGCCCTGATCCGCGCCTCATCGGGCTGTGACAGCCAGTAGAGGTAATCCGGCAGATCGAACTCGCAGGTCCCACCCGGGATGCTGCTGCGGTGCTTCACCGCGTTCAGGAACTCCGAATCGCGCAACGGCTGCAGGTTGGCGATACCCGCGTTCATGAGCTCGCCCCGCAGCCGATTGAGATTTGCGATCAGCGACTTCAGGCGATGGGTGTCGACGCCGGGCTTCGACTGGAATTCTCCGAGCAGCGTGAGCTGCCGCTCGAGCTCCTTCAGCGCATCCGAACGCACGTCACCGCGCGAGATGATGGCCAGAATGTCGATGAGGCTCGACACCGCCGCGCGGGTGCCCCACTGGCTCGCCATCTCATTGTGGTAGAGCGCCTGGCTGTAAAGGAAATCGAGCCGCAGGAACGTGCGCATCCGCTCATTGAGCGGCTGCTCGAAAAAGAGCGTGCGATCGTTCTCCTGCGCCTCGGGCGCGGCCTCGGAGACGGAGTGCTGAGGCTCGGCGGCCTCGGTGGCGTCGGTCGTCATGGGATCTATTGTGCTCGACATGCGCGCCCGACGTAAACGCCCGCGAGCGACTTGCGCGTGGCTGCGGGCGAGAGCTGGGCCGCATCTGCCCTTGACGAATCGATCGGCTGTTTGAAACGCGCGGATTTCCGCGCCCCGCTCAGGAGACTCGAGCTCGTGTGGCTCTGCCGGATGTTGTGCCGCCGCCCGCTCCCGAGTGGACCGCGAGCTCGAGATAGCGCGCGTGCAGCAGCGAGACCTGGTCGCGCACCGCGCTCAAGTCCCCTTCGTTCTGTACGACATCGTGCGCGGCCTTGAGCCGCGCGGCACGCGAGGTCTGCGCATTGAGGATCGCGCGCGCCTGCTCGAGGGTGGAGCCGTCCCTTGCCTGCAGCCGCCTGATCTGCAGCTCCTCGCCACAGTCGACCACGAGAACCCGGTCCACCTGCGAGGTCAGCCCTTTCTCGACGAGCAACGGGATGATGAGGATCTGGTAGGGCCCTCCCGCAGCCGCCGACCACGCTTGCACCGCGCTGCCGATCGCAGGGTGGGTCAGCGCCTCTAGGTCGGCCCTGGCCTTGGGGTCGGAAAAGACGATCTCCCGCAGCTTCGGCCGGTCGAGATGACCGTCGGAGGTCAGGATGGCGGGGCCGAACCGCTCAACCAGCCGCTCGAGCGGCGGCTGCCCGGGCTCGACGACCTCGCGCGCCACCTGGTCGGTGTCGATGATGGGCACGCCGAGCGCGGCGAAGAACTTGGCCACGGTGGACTTGCCGCTGGCAATGCCGCCCGTGAGCGCCACGTGGAGGATCCTAGGATTGGCCATGTCTCATCAATGCGCGAAGAGTCCCAGGTACCCCGTCACCAGCTCATGGCCGAACATCAGCATCAGCCAGCCGGCGGCGGCAAGGAACGGCCCGAAGGCAATCGGAGTCGAGCGGCTCTGTCCGCGGATGGCGAGCAGCGCGATGCCGGCCACGGCCCCTACGGCCGCGGCAATCAGCACCGTCGGCAGCAGCATCTGCCAGCCGAGCCAGGCGCCAATCGCCGCCAGGAGCTTGAAGTCACCGTACCCCATCCCTTCCTTGGCTGTGAGCAATCGGAAGAGATGATAGACGCTCCAGAGGGATACGTAACCCGCAATCGCACCGATGATGCTCGAGCGCATGTCCACCGGGAGCGGTGCGCCGCCGGGGCCCGGGGCGAAAAGGCTGAGCAGAAGACCCAGCCACAGTAGGGGCAGCGTCAGGCTGTCGGGCAGCAGTTGATGATCGATATCGATGAAGGCGAGGGCCACGAGGAACCAGGTGAGGACGAGGCCGGCGGCGGTCGGCCACGCGAAGCCGAGCTTCCACGCGACCGTGGCCGAGAGGATGCCAGTCAGAGCCTCGACAACGGGGTAGCGCAGACTGATGTGAGCACCGCATTTGGCGCAGCGGCCGCGGAGGAGAAGATAGCTCACGATGGGGATGTTCTGTAGCGCGGTGATCGGCGCTTTGCACGCCGGGCAGGCGGAGCGTGGGACGATGAGGTTGTAGCGGTCCTTGCGAGTGTCGAACGCCGCCGGGACGGTGGCATCGTGACCCGCCTCCGCGAGCTCCGCGCACTGCTCGCGCCACTGGCGCTCGAGCATGATAGGCACGCGGTGAATGACGACGTTGAGAAAGCTGCCGACGATGAGGCCCAGCGCGAGACACGCGCCGATAAAGAGCGCGGGGGAGGAGGCGAAGACGGCGGCTACGGACATGATGTGGGCATGCTCAAATAAAACGCCGCGCGGAGCGCGGCGTTGAAATGTGGGACATGGTTGCCGGGGTCTTCAGCCGACCACCTCGCCGAGGTGGAAGATCGGCAGGTACATCGCGATGACGAGTCCGCCCACCAGCACACCCAGGACCACCATGATGAGCGGCTCGAGGAGGCTCGACATCGCATCGACGGCGTTGTCGACCTCGGCCTCGTAGAAGGTGGCGACTTTTCCGGCCATGGAATCGAGCGATCCCGACTCCTCGCCGACCGCGATCATCTGCACCACCATGTTGGGGAATATTCCGCGTGCTTCCATCGCGCGCTGCAGGCGCTGGCCGGTGGCGACCTCGTCCTTCATCTTCATCACGGCGTTCTCATACACAATGTTGCCGCAAGCCCCGGCCACGGACTCCAACGCCTCGACGAGCGGCACGCCGGCCGCGAACATGGTCGAGAGCGTGCGCGCATAGCGGGCGATCGCGGCCTTGTTGAGGATGGGCCCGATGACCGGCACCTTGAGAGCAATGCGATCGAGCACCTCACGCATCTTGCGCGAGCGTTTCTTGAAGTAGAAGAACACATATCCCGCGGCGCCGAGGACCGCCGCGATGTAAAGGCCCTGGTGTTGGACGTGGTTGGAAATGTCGATGACGAATTGCGTGAAAGCGGGCAGGTTCGCGCCGAAGCCTTTAAAGAGACTCTGGAACTCCGGGATCACGAAGATCATGAGAATGATGGTCACGATGAAGGCGACCGCGACCACCGCGGCGGGATAAAATAGCGCCTTCTTGACCTTCTTCTTGATGGCCTCGGACTTTTCCTTGTAGGTCGCGACCTTATCGAGCAGGGATTCGAGGGCACCCGACTGCTCGCCCGCCTCGACGAGATTGCAGAACAGGTCATCGAAATACAGCGGATGCTTGCCGAGCGCCTCGTGCAGCGACGTGCCGCCCTCGATGTCCGCTTTGACGTCGAGAATCAGCTTCTGGAGCGACGGCTTGTCGCTGCCGTTGCCCACGATCTCGAGACCCTGCACCATCGGGATGCCGGAAGCGAGCATGGTGGCGAGCTGGCGGCTGAATATCGCGATGTCCCCCGCATTGACCTTGCCGCCCTTGAGCCTCTGGGTCTGCTTGCGGATGCGGGACGGTGCGATGCCCTGGCGCCGCAGCTCGACCCGCAGTGCCGCCTCATCGGGCGCCAGGCTCTTGCCCTTGATGCGCTGGCCACGCTTGTCGCGGCCCTCCCAGGCGAAGGGGACATCGCGCTTGATCGTCCTGACTGTGGCCGTTGCTGTGGCTGCTGGGGCCATGGGTACTTACTCCGCCTTCATCAGTCAATGGTGACGCTATTGATCTCTTCGAGACTGGTGAGACCCGATTTGACCTTCTCGAGGCCCGAACGACGAAGGTCCCACACGCCCTCCTTGGCCGCCTGATCGCCGATCTCGGGCGCGCTGCCGCCGGCGAGAATGATGCGCGCGATCGTATCCGTGATCGGAAGAACCTGATAGAGGCCGGTTCGCCCCTTGTAGCCGTCGGTGCAATTGGAGCACCCGTTGGGTGCGAACAGCCGCAGTCCCGCCTTCACCTCCTCGTGGGTAAAGCCTTCCTTCAAAAGCGCCTCCTCGGGGATGTCCATCGGCTGCTTGCACTGGCTGCAGAGACGCCGCGCGAGACGTTGCGCGATGATGAGGCTCACCGAGGTCGCAATCGCGTATGGCTTGACGCCCATGTCCACGAGCCGCGTGAGTGTCTGCGGCGCATCGTTGGTGTGCAGGGTCGAGAGCACGAGGTGACCGGTTTGCGCGGCCTTGATGGCGATCTCCGCGGTCTCGAGGTCGCGGATCTCACCGACCATGATGACATCGGGGTCCTGGCGCAAAAAGGCGCGCATGGCCGCCGCGAAGGTGAGGCCCACCTTGGGGTTGACGTTGACCTGATTGACGCCCGGCAGGTTGATTTCCGCCGGATCCTCCGCTGTCGAGATGTTGGTGTCCTCGCGATTGAGGATGTTGAGGCCGGTGTAAAGCGAGACGGTCTTGCCGCTGCCCGTCGGACCGGTGACCAGGATCATGCCCTGGGGCTTCGCCAGGAATTTCTGGTAGAGCTCCCGCTGGAACGGCTCGTAGCCCAACGAGTCGATCCCGAGCATGGCCTGCGAGGGATCGAGAATGCGCATCACGATCTTCTCGCCGAAGAGCGTCGGACAGGTGCTCACGCGAAAGTCGATGGCGCGGGTCTTGGAAAGCTTCATCTTGATCCGCCCGTCCTGGGGGATCCGGCGCTCGGCGATATCGAGCCGCGACATCACCTTCAACCGCGCCGAGAGCTTCTGGCCCAGCGCGACCGGCGGCTGCGCGAGCTCCTTCAGCACGCCGTCCATGCGCAGTCGGACGCGGTAGATCTTCTCGTACGGCTCGAAATGGATATCCGAGGCGCCCCGCCGGATGGCATCGAGCATCACCTTGTTGACGAAGCGGACGATGGGCGCGTCCTCGACGTCGTCGCGGCCGAGCTTGTCGTCGGCCTCATCCTCGCCCCCTGTGACCTCGAGCGACTCGAGGTCGACATCTTCCTCGCCCACGAGCGGGGCGATCTGGGCCTCCGCCTGCTCGATGGCCTTGTCGATCGCCTTCTGGAGCTTGTCCTCCTCGACGACCACCGCCTCGATGCCGAGGGTGGTCTGGAATTTCACCTCGTCGATCGCATGCAGGTTGGTGGGATCGGAAACCCCGAGGAAAAGCCGCTTGCCGCGGCGAAACAGGGGGAGGACCCGGTGCTTGGCGACCAGTTTGTCGCTCACCAGACGCACTGTGTCCAAATCGAGATTGACCGCGTCGAGGTCGAAGAGGGGCACGCCGAATTCGTTGGCGGCGGCGACCGCGATATCGCGAGCGGTCGCAGCGCCGCTCGAGACCAGTTGAGTGACGACGCTGCTCTTGCGCTCGCGCGCGGCGTTCATCGCTTCGAGCATGGTCGCCTCCTCGACGACCCCGTCCTGCACCAGGCGTTGGGGCAGGCCCCCGAGCCCGGAGCGCGCGTTCCCCGCAACTAAAGAAGCGTTTTCATTCATGGACTTGCGATAAGCGAAGCGACCCCGTGAAGCCCAAGTCTACCGAAGCCGGAGGCAGGGGCAATTGTCAAATATCAATTCATGGTCGCATAGGCGAGGCACCCCCTCCGTGACTGGCCTCCCAAAAGAAGAAGCCCCCCGGAAAGGGGGGCTTCCACCGGTCCACGGGTGAGCGATTACTGGCAGATAGAGGGCAAGTAGGCCTTGTCCGCAATTCCGTTGGCCGCAATCGCGCTGCCGCCCTTGACCTGGTTAAGGGTCGCGGCCGTGGCTGTCGCGGTCGTCCCGGCGCCGCACAACCAGGTGATGTCGCCGTTGTTGGACTGGTAGGCAGTCCAGACGACGGTGTTCCCAGCGATGTTGGCGTTAGCCTGATTTCCGTAGGTGACCGTGATCTGGGCAGGGGCCGAGAAGGTCACCTTGGTGACGTAGGTGCCGGAAATCGTGCTGGTGACGCCGACATCCGTATTCGTACCGCACTTGCCGCCGACGGCTGTGCCTTTGTTCGCATAGCACTCGTCGAACGCGGTCTCGAGACCGCCGATGAGCGAGTTGCCTTCCGAGACCTGCGCGCGAATGGTGTAATTCTGGTAGGCCGGAATGGCAATCGCCGCCAAGATGCCGATGATCGCGACGACGATCATCAGCTCGATCAGGGTGAAACCCTTTTGCACCGATTTCATGAGAAAAACTCCTGGTTGGGGATTCGTTCAGCGGCGCAAAAGGGCGCCTGCTGCGACAGTGAATGCACGGCACGTGCCAGGCCCATGCCGAGCGTATAAGTGCTTGAATTAAAATTAAATTTAATCGACGAGATCCCGCCGCGAATTAACTTAGTTCCGACGCCAGCTGACGACGGCCGCCGGCCGCCCGGTCACAAAGTGACGCAGAACGTCAGAGGTGTTGCCACCGACGCAGGGGTCATTGTGACGAGCCAATCACGCTGAGGCCGGCGGCCCGGACGACATAATGCGCGTCATGGCGGATATCTCGATGCGCCTATCGCTCGGCGGCCGATCGCCCACACTCACGGCGCTGAAACGCGTGGCGACCTCGCCGCGGCTCTACCTCTATTTCTCCTGCACGCTGCTCGCAATTCTCACGAGCTACCACCTCGGCAAGGAAATGCTGTGGGACACGATGGACTACCACGTGTACGCGGGATTCAGCGCGCTGCATGACCGCTTCAATCAGGATTATTTCGCCGCCGGGCCGCAGGGCTACTTCAATCCCTACGTGTATGTGCCGTTCTATCTGCTGCTGCGCTCGGCGCTGACGCCGCTGGAGGATGCCTCGATCCTCGCCGCGCTGCAGAGCGCGATCCTGTGGCTGACCTTCGAGCTGGCTCTTGTCATCGCTCCGCGCGAGAAGCCGAGAGTTTCTTTGGCCGTCGGGACGCTGGCGGTCGCCTTCGCCTTCGCCAATCCCGTACTGATCAACGAGCTCGGCTCGAGCTACGCCGACATCATCACCGCGGAAGTGGTGCTTGCGGGCTGGCTCATGCTGTTGAGCGCCGTCCGCACCCCGAGTGCCGCGCGGGTGGCTTGCGCGGGGTTGCTGCTCGGGGCCGTGAGCGCATTGAAGCTGACGAATGTAGTGCACGCAGTGTCAGCCACAGCGCTCCTGCTCTTCATCCCCGGAGGATGGCGGAGCAAGCTTCGGTATGCCGCCCTGTCCGCGGCGGGAGTTGCCACGGGCTTCGTGGCCGTCAGCGCGCCCTGGTCGCTACGTCTCGAGCAGTACTTCGGCAATCCCCTTTTTCCACTCCTCAATGGGGTCTTCCGGTCCCCGGAATTCACGACCGCGCGGATTCTCGACTACCGCTTCATTCCAACTTCTCTGGGGGCCGCGCTGCTGCGTCCGTTTGCGATGGTCACCTCGACTCCCATGGTGCATTTCGAGTTGCCCGCGCCGGACCTGCGCTACGCCCTCCTGCTCACGCTGGCTGTGCTGCTGCTCGTGCAACGGGTGTGGTGGAAGCTACGCGCGCGCCAGCACGGTGCCGTCTCATCCGAGTCACCGCAGGCGACACGGACCCTGGCGGCGCTCGGCTGCGGATTCCTGTTGGACTGGACGCTCTGGCTGACGGCCTCGGGCAACAGCCGCTATTTCATCCCTATGGCCTGTGTCGCGGCCGTGCTCGTGGTGACGCTGGTGTTTCGGCTCTTGGCCGGCAGGCCGAAAGCTCGCAATTACCTGCTGGCGGCCGTCCTCGGCCTGCAGTGCTTCGCGCTTCATGCGGGGACTGATTACCGCGCACGGCTCCCCTGGACCCGGGGCCCTTGGTTCAGCCTGTCGGTCCCGGCAGAGCTCGCCGCGAAGCCGAGCCTCTACTTCCTGGTCGGCATCCAATCCAACTCATTCATCATTCCGGATCTGCCTGCCGGTTCCGGCTTCATCAACCTCGACGGCGGCTATGTGCTCGGACCTGATGGCGCCAACGGAAGGCGCATCGAAGCGTTGATCGAGCGCTATGCGCCGCGGATGCGGGTGCTGGTCCGCGATCCACGCGCCGACCCCAGCCGGGAGACGAGCTTACCCGGGCTCGAGCCTATCGATGATGCGCTCGAGCCCTTCGGGCTGAAGGCGCTCGCGGCACGCTGCTCGACCATCGTGGCCGATGGCGTGACGACCCCGTCAG
>Ga0335074_10007408_pt1 | contig 15212 bp, 13 predicted proteins | sample Lox_Sample_23_FD_206715 | JGI IMG/M metagenome (GOLD analysis project Ga0335074, IMG submission 206715) | Soil microbial communities from Loxahatchee National Wildlife Refuge, Florida, United States - Lox_Sample_2.3 | ecosystem: Environmental > Terrestrial > Soil > Wetlands | place: USA...
AGCGACGAGACGTATCCTCTGCTCGCCATCAATTACCTCAAGCTCGACAAGGTTCCGGCGTACAACCAGAGCTGGGCCCCGGTGGTCGAGGGCATTCGCGCCGGCAACTTTTTCGGCACCACGGGCGAGATTCTCTTCCACAAGTGGGGCATCGAGGGCTCGGGCGCGAAGAGCGTCTACACCGCGAGCATCGAGTACACTTTCCCGCTGGAGTTCGCCGAGCTGGTGTGGAGCGATGGCGCGAAGGTCGATCGCAAGATCATCAAGCTGACTGATACGGAGCCGTTCGGCGCCAGGTCGTTCCGCATCCCCTTCGATGCGGCCGGCAAGAAATGGGTGCGCTTCGACGTGTGGGACTCAGCCGGTAACGGCGCATGGCTGCAGCCGGTGCTGGTGAAGTGAATGAGCAGTTTGTAGCCGGCAGCCTGCCGCAACTTTCAATCTTGCCGACTGCCCTTCTTTGCAAAGGAGAGACGGCAAAATGTGCCGTGAAGAGCTTCGCGCTACTGGCTCGTGGCTACAAGCTGTTCTTAGTACGTCGACTTGATCGCGTAGGTCAACCCCATCGTGAACTGGAACGAGTTCGGCTTTGTCGGCGGAGTCGATGATGTCCCGATGAAGGGCGCGTCGTTCAGATACGAGTCCATCGTTCCCACGGTGAAGCTGAACTTCTTGTACGCCGGAAAGGATACTGTATCCGTTTCGGTGGCTGAATAAGCCTTGATCTGGTTATAGGCCGGAATAAACGAGAGCGTTTGTGTATAGGTGAGCAGCTTCAGATGCAAAAGGTAGTTGGCCGCAAACGTCGAGCCGATCAGATTCTGATTCACATTGCCGGTTCCGGGAATGAATTGTTGCTTCTCATATTGCGCGGTGCCCTTCAGGTCGAACTCCTGCTTCGGGGTCTTCAGCGCTGTCCATCCGATGCCGCCGCCGTAAATCTGCTGTAGCTGAAGGTCCTGCGCGTAGTTGTGATCGAATGCCACCTGTCCCAACGCATAAACGCGCGGCGAGAAGTACTCATCGCGTTCCGCTCCCAGGTGGGTGATCGAAGACTTCGTCACCACTGCCGCGACCGGAATCGAACCTGTGGCTGGTGGCGTGGCCGGATAGGAGTAAGCAGGCTGGGTGATTTTGCCATACGATTCGTTAAAGCCGAGAATCGTTTTGTCCCGCGCCGCGAGCCAGTTCACCGTGGGAACTGCGCGCACCAGGCTTACCGCGCCGTTGAACGTGTATTGGTCGGTCGTCGCCGACACGATGGTTGCGCCGGCGGTTACCGGGCCGTTCCATCCTGCGAAGAAATTAGGCTCGTGGTTGAGCTGTTTGTCCAGCGTTGCGCTATCCATGATGTACTGCGCATCTTTGACGGGAATCGGCGCCGCAGGCGGAGCGTTCTCCGGATGGACCGTCAACCTCTGGTCTGCAACCTCCAGCGTTCCCACTGGAAATTGCACCGCATGCTTCTTGCGGTGGATCGCCATGCCCTCGTGAACCACCCCGAATTTCTCGGCCGTGTGCAGCTCCTTGATCTTGCTCCAGTCCAGGGTCACATCTCCCAGCGGATCGCTGTGAAATGTCACCTTTCCGCCGGTCGCGCTCACCAGTTTGCCGTGCAGCGTGTCGCCGTTGCTGAGCACCAGCACGTCAGGCGCGGGGTTCGGTGCCGGCTTGGCTTGCGCGTCGCACTTCGAGCTCGCGCAAAGTGCGAACATTGCAAGCATGGCTGCGGGCAGCGTCAATCGAGCGCCGTAAGGAAATACATCAACCAGTTTTCTGATGGGGAGGATCATTCGATTCATTGCCTCTTTTGAAGGTGCGGCGAAAGCGGCGCAGCCGCACGCCATGGGCCGATGACAAATAGTCCCAGCCGGTTCGGAGAAGACTTTGCGCAAACGACGCGAACGGGCGCGCCTTAATCAAAAGTAACATCGTGAGCGCATGTTGCGCATCTGGTTCTGCTGCATGGCATACACTGATTCATAGATTCGCGCACAATTGAACGGAGTTTGCGATGTCCAAGACTGTTTCGTACGCCCAATGGTCTCTGGAACCGTATTGCATTGGATTAAAGTTGCGCTCGCTGCGCACCGGCAAACGGCTTACGCTTTCGCGGCTCGCAGCCGAGACCGGCCTCTCGACCGCCCTGCTGTCCAAGCTCGAAACCGACCGGATGATTCCCACCCTGCCCACGCTGGCGACCATCAGCCGCGTTTACGGCGTGGGGATGAGCTATTTTTTCTCAGAGCCGGCGCGTCACAATCTTTCCATCACTCGCAAAACACAGTTGCAAGCCAGCCGGCGCTCAACTGATGGCCTGAAAGTGACTCCGTTGAACGCCGAGGGCGAAGGATTTCGCCTTGCTGCGCAGATGATTGAATTTCCGGCCGGGGGTTCGAACATCGCGATGAATGCGTTTCACGAAACCGGCGCAGTGATCTATGTGCTGGAAGGACGATTGCGGCTTGATGCCGGCGGAATGCATGAAGTGCTTGAACCCGGTGATTGTGCCTGCATGGAGAGCCAGATGCCGCTGGCCTGGAGCGCCGCCGACAAGCATCGTTGCCGGGTGCTGGCGGTCACGCTGGCTGCCGGCCGCGCTGAAGCCTGAACCGGTGCTTCTCGGGGATTCACACCACGAGTACGTCAGGGCACGGGTCGCGGAATCAACTGGAATGAATCAAGAAACTTGTTTACGTCCGCGTTGGACTGATCCGCCGGACGCGATACGAATGTCTGGTAAAGCAATGTTCCTACCAGATAGAGCCGCGCCGAGAGATGCAGTTGGTCGACTTCGGCTTCGAACGCGATGCCGGGATAAATGCCCAGCATAATTTTTCTTGCAGTAATCAGGCGTGCGTTGGCGTTTGACACGGCGCCATTTTTCGCGCCCGCCAGGATCGCGTCCGGATCGCTGCCGTGAATTGCATCGCCGTAGTCACACACGCCCACTTCGAGTGCCAGGCTCGGCGTTTCCACCGTGTAATTGCGCAATTCGAGCGTTGCGCTATCGGCGGGCACGATCTGTTTTTGCGTCGCGGGCTGCGATGGGAACGAAGCGCTGAATCCATCATCGGGGAAACTGTAAGTTTTCCATTGCAACGGTGCCGGTTCAGCCGGTGAGGCCGGGCCGGCCGGCCCCGCCGATTGGCTTTGGCTGGGCTGGGTTTGAGTCGCCGGCGGCTCGGGCGCCATCTGGGCGGGCGGCGATTGCGCGGTCGCGGCGCCGCCGAGGAATGCGACGCACGCAAACAGTCTGAAATGGCTCTTCCTGCGCATCGCTCGCAACATCGCGCTTCTCCTCGCCAGGACCTGTCCGCCGGGTGCATCACGCACCGCGGCGCGCACCCTCTGGCGGCCAACCGCAATCTTTGAAGGAAGCGATCATAGCATTTTTGTGAGCTCCGGGCGGGAAACCGGTTTCTCTTTGGGTTTGCGGCCATCGCCGTCAATCTGTAAGATGATTTGGACCTTCAAGGACCAAGGACGATGCGACCCAATTCAAAGCTGATCAAAGCCTCGCTGACTGGCGCCCTCGGCGGCCTGCTCTACGGATTCGACACTGTAGTGATCTCCGGAATTATCGACTCCGTGGCCAAACTCTACAATCTCAGCCCCACCGGGGTTGGGCTCACCGTCGCGGCTTCGCCGGTAGGCAACATCCTGGGCTGCTTCTGCGCCGGAGTGATCGGCCAGAAAATAGGCCCGCGCTCCGCGCTGCGCATTGCCGCCGTGGTTTACCTGTTCGCGTGCCTTTGCGCGGCATTCTCGCTCGGCTGGCCGATGCTTCTGGCGGGGCGCTTCGTCGGCGGAATGGCCATCGGTGCGTGCAGCGTCCTCGGTCCGGTCTACATCACCGAGCTTTCGCCGGCGCAGTGGCGCGGCCGGCTTGTGGGCTTGTTCCAGATCAACGTGGTCTCGGGAATTCTCGTTGGGCTCATCTCCAACTATTGCGTCCGCCTGGCCGCCCTGGGCGCCATTGAGTGGCACGTCATGCTGGGCATCGCCGCCGTGCCGACGCTCATTTTCCTCATCCTCCTCTTCAGCATTCCTCTCTCGCCGCGCTGGTCGGCCTCACGCGGACAGATTGACGACGCTCTGGCCGTGCTTTCCATGGTTGGAGCTCCCGACCCGAAGACCGAGCTTGCCGAAATCCAGTCCGCGCTCACCGCCGAACACGCCAGAACCGACGAGCCGGTGTTTCAACGCAAATATTGGTACCCGCTGTTCCTGGCCATTTCGATTGGCGCATTTAATCAGCTGACCGGCATCAACGCGATCTTCAGTTACGTGCACACCATCTTTACCAGCGCCGGCTTCAGCCAGCTCTCCAGCGACTCGCAGGCCATCGCTATCGGAGCAACCAATTTGATCTTCACCCTGGTAGGCATGGCGCTGATCGACAAATTCGGGCGCAAAAGCCTGCTTGTCGTCGGAGCCATCGGCACCGCAATCTGCCTCTCCGGCGTGGCGTGGGTCTTTTCTTCCCACAGCCACCAATCCGCTCTATTGGCGCTGCTGGTGGCTTTCATTGCCTTCTTTGCGCTTTCGCAGGGCCTCGTGGTCTTTGTTTACATCGGTGAAGTATTTCCCAACGCGGTGCGTGCCAAGGGCCAGGGGGTTGGCAACGCGAGCCTCTCAGCGCTCAATACGACAATTCTCTTCACCTTCCCGATCCTCGCTTCCAGGTTCAGCCAGGGAACGCCCTTCGTCTTCTTTGCCGTGGCCACGGTGGTACAGTTGATCGTCGTCAGTCTGTTCTTCCCCGAGACCAAAGGCCAAACGCTTGAGGAGTTGCAGCGCAAGCTGATGCGAGCATAAAAAATGCGCCGGAGCGGCGCCGAGCCCGACGCCATTCCGACGCAAGCGCTGCAAGTTCGATCGCCAGGTCACACGGCTTCCACCGCCTTAATGCTCTCGGCTAATTCGTGCTCTAAGGTCGCCGCATCCGTCTGCATCATTCTGCGTTCCCGCGCCGGCAGTCCATTCAGCAGACCGTCGAAGGTCTCGGGCTCGCATCCCGGGAACGCGGCGAATCCGACCGCGGTAGCCATGGCGCAGCTCACTTTCACCAGCTCCGTTACATCCCACGCGCCGTCCTGGCGCCGCGCGCAGAGATGATCCGCAACCACGGATTCAAAGTTATCCGGCAGCTTCCAGTCGGCAATCAGCTGGCGTCCTGTCTCGCAGTGATCCATGCCGAACAAGCCGCGCTCGGCATCCAGCACCGAGTGCGACGAGCCGTGATGCGTTTCCAGAAGGTCCGCGTAGGCTTTGGGCTGAAGCACGGCCAGAGCCATGCGGCCGATGTCGTGCAGAATGCCTGAGGTGTAAGCCATGTCCTTGTCGATCAGTCCCACCGACGCGAGGCGCTCCGCGATAATGGCCGTGGCCAGATTATGCCGCCACAGCTTGCGCATCGCCGGATAGTTGATCGTCTTGCCCAGGTACGCGCGTACGCCGACGGTTACGCACATGCCCTGCAACGTATTGGCGCCCAGAACGGCCACAGCCTGCAAAATGCTGGTCGAGGGATAGCGCGGCGCGTAGAGAAGGGAATTCGCCACGGTGAGAACTTCGCTGGCGAAAGCAGGGTCAGACGAAATCAGGTCGCAAAGCTGATGCAGCTGAACGTTCTCGTTGCTGGCTAGCTGCAACACCTTGATGGCAACCTGCGGAAACGGCGGAAGCCGAAGATGAGCCCAGGGCATCGCCGCCGCATCGCCGTTCCTGTTGTCTGTTGGCACTGCTGCCCCCTCATGCTGCAACTCCCGTCATGCGCGCCAACGCCCCACGAGCAGTTTTCACGGCCTCTGTCGCTCAGGCTCGTGCGCATTCCGATGTTTTGCTTTTCGGCGATTGGAGAGATTTTCTTGAGGAGGACGGTCGCCGCGGACGGTTGCGAATCTACAAAAACTATTTAGGCAGCCACACCATTCCATCGGTACTCTGCCACACCTGACTCTTGTCATTCACAATTTCAAAGAATGTGGCCGGCGAAGCCGCGACGCCGCCAGCCCCCGATTCTTTTTCATTCATTTTCGCGGTGAGCGGCCCGCTGGCTGGTTTTTTTGTGCGGACCAGAACCGCACGCCCAGTCCAGTCCGGCGTTATGTGCTGCCACGTATCGCCGTTGTCGACGCTCAAAAACACGGTTCCCGCCTTGTCAATCGCTACCAGGCGGTGGCTTGCCGAAGCGATCGATGCAATCTCAAGCCCGCTGGGAAGACGAAGAGGTTTTGAGAAAGAAGCTCCATGCAGATTGGGCGCGGCGGCAAAGCCGGCGATCGCCGCGGCATTTGACGTTATTTGCTGGCTGCCCGCTGAAGGCGGCGCATTTGCCTCGGCGCCCGCGCGGTAAACCTTTGCCGGGGCTGCGCTGCTGGCTGCGAGAATCTGATTCTTCGCAGTTGCTGCTTCCAGTTGCCGATTCTCGTCGGTGAGCTTCTTGCGTTCCGCTGCTTTGAGCTGCACCTGCGGAACAGTGGTTGCCGGCGATTTAAAGAGCGCAGTCCCACCTGCCGGTTGCAGCGCCTCGTCGGCAGCTTGCCCCGCCGAAGTCGTCTCTGGCGCGTTCGGTGCCTGCGCGACCGTCACGGTCTCGGTGATCGCGGGTGGAGGCAGCGCTGGAAATGCCCGTTGCGCCTGAGATTCAGGTGCGGCAGGCACTGCGGCGGCCGGCCGCATCCTGAGTGCGTCGATCCCGGCGTTCGCAGCGGTCTGCGCGCGCGGTGGTGAAGCGCCCGCCGGCTGCGGCAGCACGGGCGCGGGCGCGGCCTGAGGCAACGGCACGGGCTTGGCGGGCGGTTCCGCTACGCGCTGCGCAGCGGGAACGCGCGGCGGCGCGGGCGAGGGTTGTGGCGCCGCTGTTGCCGGTTCCGTTGGAGATAGCGCCGCTGCGGGTCGGGCATGAAGCGCGGACTCTTTTGCAACTTCGACCGTGGCGTTGCCCTGTTCTGACCGGCGCAGATAAATGGCGAGGGATGTCACCGTGAAGGCGGCTGCAACCGCGGCAGGAACCCATACCAGTCGCCACTTTCTCCACCAATCCCCAGGCCGAGCCTGTACTGTGACGGCGGTCATGGGCGCTGCCGCAGCCACCAGTTGTCTGTCCTCAGCCTCGATCTCAAGAGCCTGACTTGCCACGGCCACAACCTGCCGGCAACGGCGGCATACGGCAAGATGCGCCAGCACCTCGCCGCGCTCCCGTTCGCTGAGCTCCTGCTCGGCAAATGCACTCAGGCATTCAACGTCGGGATGAAAGTCGTGTTGGCTCGCCGCTGTCATTGCGCCGCCTGTTCTTTGAACGCCTGCTGCTGCGAACTTTGCAGCAGTTTTTTCAGGTTGAGATCCAGATCGCGCGGATCGGTTCCCATCGCCTCTTCTGCCGCGCGCCTGCTCAACCCTCCATGCTCAAGATGCTTGAGAACCTGCTGGTGAATCTCGCGTGTAACGCGCAGCAGTTTCCGGCTGATGGTGGCTTCATGAACGCCCAGCGTGTGCGCGATCTGCAGCAAGGTCTGTCTGTCAAGAAAGTATGCGGCCAGCAGAAAGCGTTCTTCCGCGCCTTGCTGGAGCAACGCGCTTTCCACCGCGCGTTCCACCCGCGAGAGCTCAGCCGCCTCCGTTTGCGGTTCGGCCTCCTGCGCCGGCGCGTCGAGTTCATCCAGCGGCTCTTCGCGATGCGTACGGCGATGATGATCGACATGCCTCTGCGCCAGTGTGGTGCGCAACCAACCCATGAGCGAGCCCCGCCCGCGATACGAAGCCAGCGGGCAGCGCCGTTCTCCATCGCGCGTAGTGAGTCCGTAGAGCTCGGCGTAAAGTTGATCGGCGAGTTCGCAACCCAGCGTTTCGCTGCCTGTGATGGCCATGGCCGCGCGTGTCAGCGGCTGGCGATAAATGGCCACAAAGTGCGCCCATGCGCGCTCGTGCCCGCGGGCGCAGGCGCGCGCCAGCACCAGGTCTTCGAGGCGCAAGTTGTGGTAGAACGCTGCCTGCTGCGCGTGCGTCGCGATCTCGCCCGCCGCAAGCCCGTAGTTGCCTGCCGCTCCCACCTCCAGGAGGATTTGCGCACACTCGCCCGGCGCAAGTCCCCAGGCTGCCGTACCGCTGGCGCGCAACAGCTCCGCGAGCAGAGCGGGATCGAGCGCCGGCGGCGGAGTGTCTGGGCCCGGTGCCGGCGCCGCTGCAGCCAGGCTTGCGCCGCCCGCTACGGATTCTGTAGGAGCCATTCCCACGCCCCCAAGATTACCCCAGCAAAGTGGTTTCTGCTTATTCGACGAACCCGAAAGCGGCGTGAAAGTTCCCAGCCGGCTTAATTTCGAAAAAATTCGTGCAAGAAGCTGCGTAGCCTGCGTTCTGCAAACAGCGGCCGATTCAGCCTGGGAGCGATCGGCGCGGTGTTTGGCGAATCGTGCCGGCCTGCGGACCGGCAAAGGAGAACTATGCAAAAACTGGGCAGTTTTGGGGTTGGGGCGGCGCTGCTTTGCGCGCTCGCGGGGTTCGAGCCATCAGGATTTGTCAGTGCCGCGGGCGGGCCGGGTCTCGCGACCGGCGGACCTTACCGCGTACTCGCGCCCATCCAGAGCGGAAGTCTTCTGTTGTTTCCGGTGGTGCGTGCCGAAAGCAAGCCGGTCGGCGAAACACCGTTCATCACCCTCGACGAAGGCTTCAAGACGGGCGAAGTCGAAGTCACCGAAGCGGGCCGTGCGGCGGGCTTGATCCGCTCGCGCGGCAACGGCCAGGCGAATCGCTTTCGCGGCGACCAGGTCAACACGCTGGTGCTCGTTAACCGCTCCAAACAGCCGCTGCTTCTGCTGGCGGGAGAGATCGTGACGGGCGGCAAGCAGGACCGCATCATTGCCAAGGACCGCATTGTGCCTGTCGATGCCGACCCCATCGATCTCTCGGTTTTCTGCATTGAGCCCGGCCGCTGGACCGGTACGACCGCAAGTTTTGGCGCGTCGGCCAACGCGCCCGCGAAAAGCTTCATGGTGCAACCCGCGGTGCGTAAGCAGGCAATGGCGGCGCAGGATCAGCAGCAGGTGTGGAACTCGGTGCATGGGGCGATCTCGCGGATGGAAGCCGTTGCGGCTGCTGCGCCGGCGGCTCCCCTTACAACCGAGTCGGTGCAGGTGACGCCGCGCGATCTCGGCACCACCAGCTACGCCGGGGCCATGCAGAGCGCCGCCGTCAGCGAGAAGGTGGATGAGGCTGCTGCGCCCGCAATCGGCGGGCGGGAGATCGATGGCCGCGAGCAGGTGCTGGCCAGGCTGCGCGATGAGCACGCCGTGGGCGTGGTCGTCGCCGTCCACGGCGAGATCATCTGGGCCGACCTTTTCGCTTCCACCGATCTTTTCGCGCGCTATTGGACCAAGCTCGTGCGCTCCTACGCGGCAGAGAGCCTTACCGAGAGCGAAGAACATGCAGCGCCCGGCATCTCCGACGCGCAGCGCTTTCTCGACGCGCCTGCGACAGGCAGCGAAACCAGCGAAGGCGATGTGGGCGTCTATCGTTATCGCGATCTGAAGAGCGACAACACCGAGACGTTTGTGCTGGAATCGCTTCTGCCCGGAACCGGCTACGATGTGCACATCAGCAAGATGAAGCTGCGCGGCGTCGCGCGGCCTGTGACGCGGCCGCTGGACGAAATGCCGCCGCAGATTTACCGCTGACGATCTGCGTGCGGCGCATCACGCCTTCTGCCGGGCTCGCGCCAGGCGCGGTGCGGCAATCAGCGTGAGGGCAAACAGAAAAATGGAACCGGCGATGTAGGCAAGGTGGCCGTGGCGCAAATCTTCGGCCACCAGCTTGACCGCGACCAGGGCCAGCGTGGCATAGCCGAGGCGCGTGAGTTCGAGCCGGCGCCAATGGGCCCCGCCAAAGACCAGTGCAAGCGCAGCGGCGCAAAGCGTAAAAGTGCGAATAAAAGCCAGGTGATGCGCGCCCGGGATGACTTTCAAAGCTGTGAGCGAAACCAGCGCCTGCACCAAAAATGCTGATGTTGCGCCCAGGGCGCCGGCCGCAAAAATCAGATGAAGCGTTTGCAATTTCCAACTCTCGCCGGCACTTGGCCGCGCCGCCGCGTAGCACAAAAGCGCGGAGCCGGCCACCAGCCACGCTGCCGTTGCGGGCGCGCCCGGCGGGATTCCAACGAGTGCATGACCCAGAAAACTGAACAGCCCGGATACCGCTGCGGCGGCCAGCAGAAAAAAGACGCTATAAAGCTCGAAGGAAACCCAGCCCCTTTGCCGCCCGAGTAGAGTCGCCGCAACCGCTGCTGCGCTCAGGCAAGCGGCCGTCCACGCGGCCGGCAGGGTAAGCAGGCACCCGCACACAAGCACAGCGGCGCCCCACGCGGCGAAAACCGTGAAATTACGCGGCTCCGCGCGATGAGCGAAAAGGAGGAACAGGGCAAGATAGCACGCGGCCGACAAAACGAAGCAGAGAACTCCCAGAATCATCAGGCACGTCGTCGGTTCGAAGTCGGCCACACACACTGATGCAAGCAGAAAAGCGATGGTCGTCTGCAGAGTTTCGAAGATTGTGATCGTTCTGCCGCGAGCTACTGTTAGCCAGGCCATGCTGATCGCCGAGATCACAAAAAGCGTGATGCCGGGCGCGATCAAGGCGGCATGACTCAGCAAGGGATAGTCAGAATGCGCGTTTTGCGGGCTGAAGTAGACAAAAATCAGCACCCAAATGACCGCATCGGCGGCCAGTGCGGCGAGCAGCCGAATCTCCACGATGCGGTCGCGCCACGGGGCGAATTCCACAACTGTCACGAGCGCCAGCAGTCCCGTAGTAAACGGGAGCAGATCATGTGAGGCCAGGGCCAGGGCAACGGCAAGTCCCGCTGCAGTGAGGACGGCGACGCGAAGTGCGGGCAACTGTTGGCGCTTCCACGCCAGGCCAAAGGCCGCAAGCGCGAAGGCAACCAGTACGGCAGCGGTGATGGATGCAGGCAGAAGCCGGAAACGCAGCGTCAGTTCCCATAACATCGGTGCGAGGATCAGCGCCGAGGTGCACGCGTAGACGGTCGAGATCAGTTGCGATTCGCCGCGCGCGCGAGCCGCCCACCCCAGCCACAAAAACGCGTAGATGATTCCGGCCCATGCGACGGCGACCCGCGGCAACGAACTGCCTTCGGCCAGTGCACGCAGCAGGTAAGCCCCCGCAATACCCAGCATGGCCCGTCCCAGTACGGCGATCACCCCGCCCGCCGAAAAGGCCGCAGCCGCGGGAGCACCCGGCGCAGGCGTGGTTTCAGGTTCTGATGTTGGTCTCGGCCAGCGCGCCGCAAGCGGGTGCTCGAGCACATCCACGCGCCGCTCCAGGTCTTCAAGGCGTTGGGCAAGCCGGTCGATTGTCTCCGTGTGGTCGTTCATTCAGTCACCACCGGTCTTGAGCGGCTGGGCCGTCGTCAGTCTCCCGCGGTAGCCTGGTGCATCGTCTTTTCAGGCCACGGCGGCAATAGCTTCACCAGCACCCACAGGAAGAACAGCGGCAGGATGGTCAGTCCGATGGCCACCAGCAGGCCCTCGCGTGAAACCAGCCCGATCTTGTAGGTGGTGTAGCCGAGAAAACTCTTTGAGAAGAGTTGCCCGCCGATCACCACGTTCCAGCGCATGGCAAAGACGCTGATCATGATCAAGCAGCCGCACAAAACGTAGATGCGCTTGCGCGTAACTTCGCTGAGCCTGGCCACCTGTGTCAGGAAGAGCAGAACCAGCGGCACCAGGGTTCCTAAAATAATCTGCAGCACGAAGTCAAGGCTGCGGAACGATTCGTCGGCTTCGTAAATGCGGTGCACCAGGTCGAGCATCTCCAGGCTGAAGTCGATGATGAAGATGTAGAACATGTACATCGCCACGGCATCCACGCAGCGCATGTCGATCTTCTCGCGCCGCAGTTTGCTCACCGCCATATAGATCAGCATGACCGCGGCGACCCCCGACACCATGGCCGAGAAGATGAACACCACAGGCATCAGCGGCGACGACCACCAGGGATTGGATTTGAGCGAGCCGAAGATGAAGCCGACGTAGCCGTGCAGCAGAAATGCCGAGGGGATGCCGATCAGCGTCACGATCCAGCCCACTTTTTCGTCGATGTGCAGCGAGCGCTCGCTGATGTTGTTCGAGCCCAGCGTCATGACCTTGTACACCGCGCGCAGCAGTCCCTTCGATTGCCGCGACAGAATCACAATATCGCGGCGGTAGTCGAGCCAGATCTCGAACACCAGCACGGCCATCAGGTACCACAGGTAGACGTAGCCGAACATGGCCATGGCCGAAGTGGCGTGCGGCGTAAAGTACATCTCCGGCGAGCGTTCGGGATGGCCCAGGTGCAACTGCAGCGGCAGCGGCGCGTCCAGCAGGAACGCCAGCGCCGTGAGCAGCGCCAGCCGGTAAGTCGGCTTCACCGCCTCCACACGGAACACGCGCTCCAGCGACGCCAGAATGAATGCGCCCGCCACCAACCCCGTGATGTAGGGATACAAAACAATCAGGATGCTCCACTGCAGAGCATATTCATTCGGATACATGAAACCCACAACACCGTGCATAAATAAAGCTCCTGGCTCTTAGCTTTTAGCTCTTAGCCTTTTTCTTGCCGCTCGTGCCGCTGCGTCTTCCCGTCGCACCATGCAGCTAAGAGCTAATGGCTAAAAGCTAACGGCTGCTTCTCACCGCACCGACCCATCGAGCCCAAAGTAATACGCCTTGGCGCCGGTGGCCATCTGCGGCTTCAACACCTCAACCGGATGCGTCTTCAGAAACTCGTGAATCGGGTCGTTGGGATTTTTCAAATCGGCCAATTGCCGCGCTCCCGTGGGGCAGGCCTCGCAACACGCCGTGGTCAGCCCTTTGGTGATGCGGTGATAACACAGCGTGCATTTGTCCGCCACGTGCTTCGTGGGATGAATGTAGCGGCAGCCGTACGGGCAGGCCTGCACGCAATACGCGCAACCCAGGCAATACTCCTGATCCACCAGCACTACGCCGTCCGGGCTCACAAACGTGGCGCCCACCGGGCACACCTGCGTGCAGGGCGAGTCGGCGCAGTGGTTGCACATCTTGGGCACGAAGAAGTATTTGCCCGCGTCCTCCTGCGCTACCGGAAATCCTTCCTTGCCGCCGTCGGGCGAAATCACCTCGGGCATCGTCATGTCCGTATCCGTAACGTGATAGCGCTCCACCCACGTGCGGAAGTTGCCGTCGGGCACGTCATTTTCCGTCGCGCAGGCGCGTACGCAATTCCCGCAGCCAATGCACTTGGGAATCTGGATCAGCATGCCCCACCAGTGCTCGCTCATTTTGTAGTTAGGCGAGTCCTCGGGCGTGGCGGCCTGCACATATTTCCAGGCCACGGCCGCGGCCGGCAAAAGAATCAGCAGATGACGCCGGCTGATGTTCACTTCGCACCTCCTGTGGCCGAGCTCGTTCCGGCGCCCCCGTTCGCATCTGCCCCGATCGCCGGGCTGTGCGGGTTATGGCAGGTCTGGCACGGAACGCCGCCCATGTGATCCGCCGGATTCACCTGCGGAAATCCCTTTGGCTTGGCCGCGCTGGCCGTATGGCAACGCACGCACAGCACCAGAGTGTCCGGCTTTACCGGCGTCACTGACGTTGGGTCGTCGGCATGCAGCAGGAGAGGAGCATCGGGGGGAATCGGCGCAACCACCAGGGCCACGAAACGCTGGTAGAGGTTCGCCCTGGGCTGCGGTCGCGCAGGCAGACGCTGAAAGAGCGCGCCGTGACAGGCCTCGCAGTTCACATGCGCATGCGCGCCTTTGGTTTTAACGTCGGCAATGTCTGAGTGGCAGCTCTCGCAAGCCTGGTGCCCCGCAAACTTGATGGGGCGCGCGGCGATCTCTCCAATTGCCGCGCCGCGATAGTGCCCGTATTGCCCAAAGGTTTTTGGGACCACGTAACCGCGTACGAGCAGAAACACCAGAAACGCGATAACAAAGAGCCCCGCAAACCGGAAAAGATGTCCTGCGTCCTTCAGCCCGCTCATGAAGCGCTCTCTCCGTACAGCCACTGCCGGGAGTTTTGCCCGCGATGCGTCGTGTGATTTAGCACACTCTCGACGCCTCCAACGGTAGGCATTTGAAACGGGACTGTATGTGAGGAGGCTCACAAGTCGATGTGACGTGGTTCACCCGTCGGCGCCGCAATGGCCCGGGGACGATACCATGAACCTTTGGAGTGATTCATGCCGAAGGTTCTCGATGGCGCGACCATTGCGGCGGCCATTAAAGAGGAAGTGGCGGAAGAGGTGAAGGCGCTGGCTGCGCGGGGAGTGCGCCCGGGGCTGGCGGCGGTGCTGGTGGGTCACGTGGCCGCCTCAGAGATTTACGTGCGCAATAAGGTGCAGGCCTGCGCCGAGCTCGGCATCTACAGCGAACTCATTGCGCCTTCAGCCGAGATCAACACCCAGGAGATGCTCGACCTGGTCGCCGGGCTCAACCGCCGCGACGACATTGACGGCATCCTCATCCAGCTTCCGCTTCCGTCTCAGGTTGATTCCAAACGGCTGCTTGATGCGGTGGCGCCGGAGAAAGACGTCGATGGCTTTCATCCCGTGAATGCAGGCCGTTTGCAGGCCGGCCGCCCGGCTCTCGCGCCCTGTACGCCGGCCGGCATTATTGAGATCCTGCAGCGCAGCGGAATTCCCATCGCCGGCCATCATGCCGTCGTCGTTGGCCGCAGCGACATCGTCGGTAAACCCGCAGCCATGTTGCTGTTGCACCAGAATGCCACGGTGACCATTTGCCACTCCAAAACACGAAACCTCGCAGAGATTACGCGCCAGGCCGATGTTCTCGTCGCCGCTATCGGCCGTCCCGGCTTCATTACGCGCGATATGGTTAAGCCCGGTGCGACGCTGATCGACGTCGGCATCAATCGCCTGAACACGCGCGAGGAGTTCGACCGCTTCTTCAAGGGTGACGCCAAACGCGAAGCCACCTTCGCCAAGCGCGGATCGACGATTGTGGGCGACATCGATCCCAGGGCCTTTGAGGTTTCGGGCGCATACACCCCGGTGCCCGGCGGCGTGGGCCTGCTCACCATCGCAATGCTGATGGCTAACACGGTGCGCGCCGCGCAAATGCGCAGAGGGATTTAGCCGATGCTGCGCGTGGGCCTCACCGGAGGATTGGGCAGCGGCAAATCGACCGTCGCGGCCATGTTGCGCGAACT
>Ga0335074_10007410_pt1 | contig 15210 bp, 13 predicted proteins | sample Lox_Sample_23_FD_206715 | JGI IMG/M metagenome (GOLD analysis project Ga0335074, IMG submission 206715) | Soil microbial communities from Loxahatchee National Wildlife Refuge, Florida, United States - Lox_Sample_2.3 | ecosystem: Environmental > Terrestrial > Soil > Wetlands | place: USA...
CACGACCTTGCTCATTAACGCCCCTGCGGAGGACTCATGTACGACCTGGCGCCGGAGCTGGTGGTCACCGCGCAGGGGCCGGTCCGGCTCATCGAGCTGAACCGGCCCGACCAGCGCAACGCCGCGAGCGAGGAACTGCACACGGCGCTGGCCGGCGTCTGGGATCGGCTGGCCGCCGACGATCTGGTCCGCGCTGTGGTGCTGACCGGCCGGGGACGGGCGTTCAGTGCAGGTGGGGACTTTCACGTGATGACCCGGGTGCAGGCGGACGCGGCGTTCCGGGAGCAGAACATCGCGGAGGCCCGCCGGATCATCACCGGCATGGTGCGCTGCCCGGTGCCGGTGATCGCGGCGGTGAACGGCCCGGCCGTCGGGCTCGGCTGCAGCCTGGCCCTGCTGTCCGACCTGGTGCTGATGGCCGAGCGGGCCTATCTCGCGGACCCGCACGTGCAGGTCGGGCTGGCCGCCGGGGACGGCGGTGCGCTGGTCCTCCCGCTCATCGTCGGGCCGGCCCGGGCCAAGGAACTGCTGTTTCTGGGCGAGCGGGTGAGCAGCCAGGAAGCGGTGCGGCTGGGCCTGGCCAACCGGGTGGTGCCGGACGAGAAGCTGCTCGATGAGGCGATGGACCTGGCCCGGCGGCTGGCCACGCTGCCGGTGACCGCGCTGCGCGGCACCAAGCGGGCGGTGAACGCGCACCTGGAGCAGGCAATCGGGGCGATCATGGAGACCGGGCTGGACGCGGAACGGCGCAGCATGATCTCGGCGGAGCACGCCGAGATTGTCGCCGGGCTGCTGGCCAGCCGCAGCTGAGCGCAGCTGGTCAGCGCGGGCCGCGGACCTGGGCACCCGCCGACAGGCGCAGCGCCGGCTTGCCATCAGGGCCGGTCACCGTGCCCTCGGCGACCACGAACCGGCGGCCGCGGTGCGCGACCTGCGCGGCGGCCGTGATCAGACGGCCGGCCGCCGGCACCCCGCGGTAGAAGTTCACCACGAGATCCAGCGGGATCAGCTGCTCGCCCGGGCCGATCAGGGACTGCTGTGCGTCGCTGGCCACCTGGTGCGCCAGCAGCCCGAGCACCCCGCCGTGCACCATCCCGAAGCTGTTGGCCGTCCCGGGTGACGGCCGCAGTGTCCACGCGGACCGGCCCGCGACGGCCAGCCGGCTGACCACCCCGAGGAACTCTGCTAGCCCGGGGGGACGACCCCCCGGGCCCCCCGATCGCCGCTCCGCGCCGAGCGGCGGCAAGCCACCGCAGTCGATGGAATCGCCCGCGGCCGGCGCGGCGGGTACCGCCGAGGCCGGCGCTCCGGGTCCTGGGGCAGGCGCGGCCGGGGCAGGGAGCAGCGGGGTGGCGGGGACGGCCGCGGCCTGGACGGCGGTGTCCTGGGCCGCGCTGGCCCGGGCGGCGGCGGCCCGCGACCCCGGGTGCGAGGCCGTCATCAGCCGCAGCGAGGCGACCCCGAGCAACTGGTCCGCCTCGTCCACGATCTCGCCGCGGCCCAGCCCGCCGTCGCCGTCCACGGCGTCGGCCTCGGCCCGGCCCTCGATCCAGGCCTGGCCCGGTGGCACCGGCCGGAGGAACTCCACCCGCAACTGCGCGGTCAGCGCGGCCACACCAGCCGGCATGGCGCTGGCCACCGCGCTGCCGCAGCAGGCGTCGGCCACCACGGCAAACGCGCCGGGCAGCAGGCTGCCGTCGGGCGTGGTCAGGTGCCCGGACACCGGCAGCCGGAACACCGCCGCCCCGGGCGTGGCGCTGCGGAACCCGGCCCCGAGCGTGCGGTAGGCCGGGATCGGCAGCCCGTTCCGGCCCAGCCCGCGGCGCAGCCCGGCCAGTTCGTCCGGCACGGCCATAGCCATCGTTGCCTCCCGCAATTAAGATAACTTAATCAGATAATATAGTGTTATTGACAAGGCGGGGAGGTCAGCCGGCATGGCCGACGATGCGGACCTGGTGCTGACCGAGGTGGACGCGGACGGCGTGGCCACGTTCACGCTGAACCGGCCCGGGCGGCGCAACGCGTGGACCGCGGCCATGGAGAACCGGTACTTCGAGGTACTGGCGGCGGCCGACACCGACCCGGCGGTGCGGGTGGCCGTGCTCACCGGCGCCGGGACCTCGTTCTGCCCGGGGTTTGACATGGACCGGCTGTCCCAGGTGGCCGGCCGGGGAATGGACATCTCGGCGCGCCGGCCGCAGTACGCACCGCGGTTGTTCCGCAAGCCGCTGATCGCCGCGATCAACGGGGCCTGCGCGGGGATCGGGCTGACCCAGGCGCTGATGTGCGATGTCCGGTTCGCCGCGCGGGGCGCCCGGTTCAGCACTGCGTTCGCCCGCCGCGGGCTGGGCGCCGAGTATGGCATGTCCTGGGTGCTGCCCCGTTACGTGGGTGTCGGCAGCGCACTCGACCTGCTGCTGTCCAGCCGGGTCTTCGAGACCGACGAGGCCCTCGCGCTGGGGCTGGTCAACCGGGTGCTAGAGCCCGGCGAGGTGCTGCCCGCGGCCCGGGAGTACGCCCGGGACCTGGCCCGCAACTGCTCGCCGGCGGCCATGGCCGTGATCCGGCATCAGGTGCTGGCGGATCTCGATGCCTCCTTCGAGGAAGCCAGCCGCCGATCCTACGCGGTGATGGAAGTGCTGAACGCCGGCCCCGACTTCCGGGAGGGCGTGGACAGCTTCGTGCAGAAGCGGCCGCCCGCCTTCCCGCCGCTGGCCGACGACCTGGACCCGGAGAAGATCACCGGCGTGCTCACCCCCGGTGCCCGGATGACCACCGTGGAGCTCCGCCAGCGCTGAACCGGCCCTGGCGGCCGTCTGCTCAATGGGCGCTGGCGGCGGTGCCGAGGTAGTGCACGAACAGGTCGTCGGCGATGTCCTGCGGCTTACCGGTGAACACCACGCTGCCCTTGTTCAGCAGGTACACCTGGCTGGCCAGGGCCAGGGCCCGGCTCACGTACTGCTCCACCAGGAGCAGCGCGGTCCCGGACGCCGCGATCCCGCCGAGGAACTCGAAGATCTTGTCCACCACCACCGGGGCCAGTCCCATCGAAGCCTCGTCCACCAGAACCAGCCGGGGGCTGGTCAGATAGGCGCGGACAAGCGACAGCATCTGCTGCTGGCCGCCGGACAGCTGCCCGGCGGGCTGGCGCAGCTTCTCCCCCAGGACCGGGAAGGCTGCGGTGGCCCGGTCCAGCACGGTGGTTTCCTCGCCCTGACGGGAGTGCAGCACCAGGTTCTCCCGGACAGTGAGGGTCGGGTAGATGCCACGGCCCTCCGGGATGTGGCACAGCCCGCGCCTGGCCCTGGCGTACGGCCGGGTCCGGGTGATGTCCTCGCCGTCCAGCCGGACTGCTCCGGACGACGGCCGGAGCAGCCCGGACACGACGCGCAGCAGGGTAGTCTTGCCGGCCCCGTTCGGTCCCAGGACGGCCACCACGCTGCCCGGCTCGACGGTCAGCGAGACGTCGCGGAGCACGGTGTGCTCGCCGTAACCGGCCTCGACCCCGTGCAGTTCCAGCATCGCGGCTACCTCGCCATCTTCGGTTGTTGCCGCCCGACCGGCTCGGTGCCCAGGTATGCCGCGCGGACTTCGCCGCTGGAGCTCACCTCGGCGGTGCTGCCCTCGAAGATCTTCGTCCCGAAGTCCAGCACGTGGACGTAGTCGCAGACCTTCATGACCAGCGCCATGTCGTGCTCCACCAGCAGGATGCCGACCCCGCGTTCGGCTACGACCCGGGTGAGCACGACGCCGAACCGCTCGGTCTCGGCCGCGTCCAGGCCGGAAGACGGCTCGTCGAGCAGTAGCACATCGAACCGGCCGGCCAGGCAGCGGGCCAGCTCGACCAGCCGCCGCTGCCCGGTGGACAGCGCCGCCACCGGATGGCCGGCCATCCCGGTGATGCCGGCCAGTGCCATGGCCTGCTCGGCGGCCGTGTCCCGGCTGCGCCGCTCCAGGCCGGTCTCGGTCAGGTGTCGCCACGGGCGGCGGCCGGCCTGCGCAGCTTCCCAGCCGAGGGAGACGTTCTCCCGGGTGGTGAGCGAGTCGAACAGCTCCATCTTCTGGAAGGTCCGGCCCAGGCCGTGGCGAGCCCGCGCGGCTGGGTCCAGGCTGGACATGTCGGCACCGTGCAGCCGCAGCGCGCCACCCGCCGGGCGGACCAGGCCGGACGCCACGTTGAACAGCGTGGTCTTGCCGGCTCCGTTGGGCCCGATCAGCCCGGTGATCCGGCCGATCGGGGCGGACATGCTCACGTCGTTGACCGCGACATGGCCGCCGTAGCGAACTGTGACATTCGTCAGGTCGAGTCCTGGGGTGGCGGGTGTGCTGCTGGCGGCGGCGGGGACCTTGCCGTTGGCGGCCGGGCGGGCGGCCGAGGTGGCGGGGACTGCGGTGGGCGCGGGCTCGGAGACGGTCCTCTTCCGGCCGCCGATGCGGTCCAGGAAACGGTGCAGCCGCTCATTGCTCGGCGCGAAGCCCAGCGCGACCTGCACCGCGGCCACCCCGAACAGGACGTTGAGCCAGTCCCCCACGGCCGCGCCAGTGGAGATCCAGGACGGGATGACGATCAGGGCGAATCCGGCACCGAACGCGTACCACGGCTCCCGGCCTGGCATCATGACGAGCAGCGCGAGCAAGGTCAGCGAGCTGAACGAGGTGAAGTCCCCGCTGGTCACGGTGTGCACGACCCCGCCGAACAGGGCGCCAGACACGGCGGCAAGGAAGGCCGCGATGCAGAACACCAGGACGCGGGTCACCACCACGCTGGTCCCGTTGGTGGCCAGCGCGATCGGCGAGTCGGCCAGGCCGCGGAGCAGCCGACCCAGCCGACTGCGCACCAGCCACACCACCAGCAGCCCGGCCACCACCGCGAAGCCGAGCATCAGGTAGTAGTAGGCGATGTCACCCTGGGCGAACGAGGGGCGGTTCACCGCCTGGCCCAGCGAGCTGGACCCGAACATGATCCACAGCGGGTAGCCCATCTGCTCCACGGTGACGCCAAACCCGAATGTGGCCAGGGCCAGAAATACGCCGGGCAGCCGGATGGCCGGGATCGCGATGAAGGCGCCGATCGGCACCGCGGCCAGCCCGGCCAGCAGCAGCGCGGCGCCCCAGGGCAGCCCGAATCCGGCGGTCAGGTGACCCATGGTGGTAGCGCCGATGGCGGCGAACGCGGCCTGGCACAGCGACACCTGCCCCGACGTGCGGACCAGCAGGCCCAGCGAGAGGAACAGGATGACCTGGGTGAGGGCGTCCGACCAGTAGGGCAGCTGGCCTGCGTTGACGATGTGCGGGATGACCAGCAGGACCGCACCGGCCAGCACGGCACCGGCCAGCTGCACCCGGGCCGGGGCCGCATAGACGGCCGCGGGTCTGGGCCGCCGCACCCGGCGGTCGGCCAGCTTGGACCGGGGCGTGAAGACCAGCACCAGGAACAGCACGATGAACGGGATGCTGGCGGGCAGCCCGGCCAGCGCGGAGCTGGCCGTGACCACGTACTTGGTGGCGATCGAGGCGGCGATGCCGACCACCAGGCCGCCGGCGTAGGTGAGCGGCAGGCTGGAGAACCGGCCGATCGCGGCGGCGCCGAACGCCTGGACGACCAGCAGGGTCAGCACGGTAGCGTCCAGGTCGAGCGTGGGGGCCAGCAGGACGCCGGCCAGCGTGGCGAAGCTGGAGCCGATGATCCAGGCCCAGCGGCGCACCGCCGCCGGATTAGTGCCGCCCAGGTCGAGCAGCTCAGGGTTGTCCACTACGCCGCGCATGGCCAGCCCGAGCCGGGTCAGCCGGAAGAACAGGAACAGGGCCACGGTCGCGGCCAGCGCGATACCGGTGATGATCATCTGGTCGGTGCCGACGAACACCCCGCCGACGTCGACCGTGTGCTGCGGCAGCCAGGCCGGGAAGGTGCGGGCCAGCTCGCCGAACGTGGCCGTGAAGAAGCCCTGGACGGCCAGCACGATGCCGACGGTGGCCACCACCTGCATGGTCGCCGAGCTGTCGGCCAGCCGCCGGGCCATCGCTTCCAGGCCCAGGCCAAGTACCGGCCCGAGGACGAACACGCAGATCAGGGCGGTCGGCACGGCCGGAAGATGGAACACGTCATCGTGCAGGATGTAGAACACGTAGGCGCCGGTGGTGGCCACCGCACCCTGCGCGAAGTTGAAGATGCCGGACGTCTTGTACGTGAGGACCAGGCCGGTGCCGGCCAGGCCGTACACAGATCCGGCGGTGATCCCGAGGATCACGAACGGGAGCAGGGCGTTCATCTGGTCCTCACGCTTGACGGGGTTAGGTCCTGGGGGCGTGCGGCGCGACCGCACGCCCCCAGGACCTCAGATCACGACGGGCAGATCGGGGCGGTGCCCTTGGGCGCGGTCAGCTTGCCATTGGAGATCTGGCCCAGGAAGAAGCAGGTGACCTGGGAAGCCGGAGCGTCCTTGTGGAAGTTCAGCGGCGGGGCCAGCCCGTTCAGCGTGTCGTTCTTCGGCAGCCCGTAGAGCGCGGTGAACACGTCGGCCGGGGTCGGCTTGGCGGGCAGGTTCGCCGCCGCCGCGCCGAACAGCACGCCGCCGGTCCACCCGGAGATCGGGTTCGGGCCCAGCGCGGTGCTCGGCTCGTACTTGGCCATGGCCTGCTTGAACTGGCCCACCGCGGGCGTGCTGGAGAACCACAGCGCGTTGGTGGTCGGGATGTAGGCGCCGTTGACCTGGGCGACCTGTAGGTAGCGGTTGTCGAAGGCACCGGATGGGATCACGTACGTCGGGTTGTAACCCTGCTGTGCGCAAGCCGGGGCAAACCGCGAGCCGGCCTGGAACGACACTTCCAGGGCTACCGCCTGCGCACCGGCCTGCTTGGCCGACAGGCACTGCGCGGTATAGCTCGGCGCCGAAACGGCCACGGCCGCGCTGACCGCCAGGTCGAGGTGGAACGCTTTAGCGTACCCCTGGAGCCCGGGCACGGCCTGCTTGCACGCGGCCAGCTCGGCGCAGTACACGGCGCCGAACTTGCTCTTGCCGGCCAGCTTGACCGAGTAGGCCTGCATCTCCAGGGAGGTCAGCACGGTGGAGCTGGACGGGAAGAACGACGGATTCGTGAACCACACCGGGGTGTCCGCCTCGCCGCCCACGACGGCGACGTGATGCTGCTGCACATAGGACGCCCAGCCGCTCTCGGTGCCGGATGCCTCCGGGCTGACAATGGCCAGCACGTGGTCCACCTGCACGAGCTGGCGGATGTCCGCCTGCGACTTGGTCGCATCGCCCTGGTCATCTTCGACGACGAGCTTGAGCCGATGGCCCTTGATCCCGCCACTGGCGTTCACGGAGTCGACCCAGGCCTGCAGCCCGGCCAGGTGCTCGGGCTGGGCGGACGGGCCGGAGAAGTTCCCGATCGTGCCGATGACCCAGTCCGACCCGGATGCCGCCACCGCGGAGGTCGACGGGCCCGCCCCCGGGCTGCTGTTACTGCTGCTGTTACTGCTGGAGTTCCCGCTGCTGCTGCAGGCCGCGGCGAGGGCCGCGACGGCGACGCTCAGTGCGGATACCCGCAGCAGAGTGGTCCTGCGTGACTTGTTGATCATTTGGGTTCGACCCCCCAAGAGTTGGCCGGGACGGTGGCTGGGCCGCCTGGTGCTGGCACCCCTGGAGCGCCCGCTGGGCGGGAGTCACACTGACGATGAGTGGACGGTAAGCACTCGTGACGTGGATCATCAAGAAAGCCGATTAATTGTCTACCTAATTGTTATCATCTACCGAACCTGACGTCTAGCACCTGCACCATCTCGATTTCGAAGCCGTGCGCGGTGCGGCCATGGGTGGCCAGAGTGCGGGTGGTGGAAGTCGATCAGACCCCGAACCTCTCCCGGTAGCCGGTGAAGCGGTCCTGCACCTCGGCGGCTGAGATGCCGTGGTCGGCCAGGTCGTAGCTCCACTTGCCGAAGCGGTCGCTGCGGTTGCCTGGGTCGTCCAGCCACCGCCGCACAGCCGGCTCCACCCCGTCCAGCGGCAGGCCGAAGTGCTTGTAGCTGGCCTGGACCACGGCGGCCGGGTCAGTCACCAGGTCGGCGTAGCTGACGTGGCACACCGAGTCGCTGCTAGATGCCGGGTCGGCCAGCGCCCGCTGCACCCGCTGCTCGAACCCGTCGAGCATGGCCAGGCTGAACGCGCGCTGGTCCGCCGGGGCCGGGGTGCCGGAATGCTGGTACACCATGCTGACGACGGCCAGCAGCGAGCCGAACACCTCGGCCGGGTCGCGGTGCGGCCAGACCAGCATGGCGTCCGGGTAGGCGGCGAGCAGCGCGGACAGCCGGAACTGATGCTCCACGCCTTTGAGCACCCAGCGCCGCTGTGGGCCGCCGAACTGGAGATGCTGCAGGACATCCCGGTGCGCGGCGTAGTAGTCCTGATCACTCCCCCCGGCCGCCCACGGATGGCCGTACGGCACCTTGCTGAACATCGCCGGGTAGGCGTTGCGCAGGTCGTAGACGAGCAGCGACTCGCACTCCATCGGGGTCTCACCCCCGGCGTCGAAGTACGGGTGCTGCGCGATGAACCCCGGATAGTCGGCCAGCCAGCGCTCGATGTCCCGGGTGCCCTCACCCAGCCGCGGGTCACCCGGGGCGGCCAGCGATGGTGGCGGGGACGGGCGGGCGATCTCCCAGTACAGCGGGGCCCGGTGGCCCGGGGCGGCGGCCAGCAGGGCGTGCAGCAGGGTGGTCCCGGACCGTGGGAAGCCGACCACGATCAGCGGGGCGTCGATGCGCTCCTTGACGATGCCCGGGTACCGCTTGCGGTCCTCGATCAGCCGGAGCCGCCCGGCCAGCACCCGGACCATCTGGCCGAACGCCGCCCTCCGGTCGTCGGGGCCGAGCTGGCCGGCCGAGTTGACGAACTCGGTGAAAGCCCGCAACGGGACCCGGAACTGGCCACCGCCGAAGTCGTGCAGCCCGGCCTCGTACTCGGCCTGGGCCAGCAGTGCGGCCACGTCCGGTTGTGGGCCGAACGTCGCGCTCCGCGCCATCACGTCACGCTCCTGTCTCGTGGGCTGTGCCGGAGGCGTTGCCGCACAGTTCCGCAGAAGTTCAGTTGATTTAACTATTTAGTATCATTAGGCTTTCGCCGTCAACGGTCCGCGGCGCGGCGGAGGGATGCGGTGGCCGATCCGGAGATCGACTGGTCGTTCTTCAGCATGGCCCTGTACCTGCTCACGGCCGACCCGGCCGACCGCGGCGTGCTGGCCGGCGCGGCCTGGGACGGCTTCCTGACCCGGCTGGCCGAGGCTGGCCGGCTCATCACCACCGATGGCTGCGTGCCTGTGGCGGCGGTGGACCGGGCCAGTGCGTTCCGCGGCCTGCTGCAGTTGCTGTACTTCGGCATGGAGCGCACCCTGGGCTCGGCGGACCCGGCCCGCCCGGTGTTCTCCCGGCCGTGGCCGATGCATCTGTTCGACTACGGTGCCGGGAACCCGGACGCGGTCTACCGCACCGTCGCGCTGCGCGACGACGTCACGTACCGGATCAGCGGCACGCTCGGCAACGCCGCGTTCTTCAGCTTCGAGTTCTTCGACGGCACGACCCAGGCCGGATCGCTGCTGGCCGCCGACCTGCGGCCGGACCTGGCCGGCCGGTTCGAGATCCTGCTTGGTCCCAAAGAGCGGAATGGTCACTGGCTGGAGATCGTGCCTGGCACCAGCTACCTGCTCAGCCGGGAGTTCTTCAGCGACTGGGCCATCGCACAGCCGGCCGGGCTGCGCATCGAGAGCCTGGACGACCCGGCCGGTGCGTGGCCGGTCATGTCGGCCGACCGGGTGGCCAGGGAACTGGAGGCCCTGGGCAGCTGGCTGGTCGAGACCGTGCGGGTCTTCGCCGGAGCGCAGGCCAAGGGCATCGCGCGGTTCGCCAACCAGTGGGACCCGCAGGTGAGCCGGCCCGCTAGCGACCTGCCCGCCATCCAGCACGCGTACTGGGATCTCCAGCCGGACGAGTGTCTGCTGCTCGAAGCGCCCGCACCGGCCGCCGGGTACTGGGGCATCCAGCTGGCCAACAGCCTGTGGAACACGCTGGACTACGCCAACCGGCAGACCAGCCTGAACCGGGGCCAGGCCTACGCCGGCCCGGACGGGATGATCCGCGCGGTCGTGGCGCACACCGACCCCGGGGTGGCCAACTGGCTGGACACGCTCGGCCACCAGCAGGGGTCGGTGCACATGCGGGTGCTCCGGCCACCCGCCCCGGGGGCACCGCTCCGGCCGCGGCCGGAGCGCAGCCTGGCCGAAACCCGGGACGACTGGATGAAAGGCTGGGACGAGGAGGAGCAGGCCAGCCCAGCATCCAGCGGGCCTGGCGCGCCGACGGCGCGGGTGCTGCCGCTGGCCAGCCTGGACGCCGCGCTGCCGGCCAGCACGGCCCGGGTCACCCCGGCGCAGCGGCGCCGCGAGCTCGACGAGCGGCTGCGCCAGGTAACCCGGCTGCAGCGCGGCTGAACGGGAGGGGACATGAGCGGCACACTGGACGGCAAGCGGGCCATCGTCACCGGCGGCGGCCAGGGCATCGGCCGGGCCATCGCGCTGGCCCTGGCCCGCGAGGGCGCGGCCGTAGCGCTGGCCGGCCGGACCGAGGCCACACTGCGCACGGTGGCCGCCGAAATCGAGAAGCCGGGCGGCCGCGCGCTGCCCATCGTGGCCGACGTGACCCAGCCGGCCGACATCGAGCGCTGTGTCGCGCACACGGTCAGCGAGCTGGGCGGCATCGACATCCTGGTCAACAACGCCCAGATCCCCGCGCTCGGCACCATCCTCGACGTCACGGACGCGACGTTCGGCGCTTGCTGGGAGTCCGGGCCGCTGGCCGTGTTCCGGCTGATGAAGGCGTGCCACCCGCACCTGCGCCCGGGCAGCGTCATCATCAACCTGGGCAGCTCGACCAGTGTGAACCCGCAGCCAGCTGGCCGTGGTGTGTACGCCGCGGCCAAGGCGGCCACGCAGACCCTGAGCCGGGTGGCGGCCACCGAGTGGGGCCCGGACGGGATCCGGGTCATCGCGGTACTGCCCGCCGCGACCAGCCCGGCCGCCGAGGCCTGGCGGGAGGCCAACCCGGCCGAGTACGAGCGCAGCATGTCCGTTATCCCGCTGCGCCGGCTGGCCGACCCGGAGCAGGAGATCGGCCCGGTGGTGGCCTTCCTGTGCAGCCCCGCGGCCAGCTACATCACCGGCACCACCATCGCTCTGGACGGCGGCCAGGCCTACCTGCGCTGATTGTCCCCACCATGATCGTGGTGATTGGTGCCAGCCGGTTCCCCCAGGGCCCCACGATCACGGAAATCGGCGGCTAGTGACCGGTGAAGGTGGGTGGGCGGCGGGCGCGGAAGGCGGATAGGCCCTCGGCCTGATCCGCGGTGCCGAACAGCATGGAGACCGACTCGGCTTCGTAGCTGATGGCGGTGGCCAGATCCAGGCCGGCACCCCGGTCGACGAGGCGCTTGCCGGCCGCCAGGGCCAGCGGGGCACCGGCCGCCAGCCGGCCGGCCAGGGCGACCGCGGCGGTCAGCGCCTGGCCCGGTTCGGCCAGTTCGCTGACCAGGCCGACGACATACGCGCGCTCCCCGGTGATCGGCTCCCCGGTGAGGATCATCTGCTTGGCCAGGCCGGCCGGGACCAGCCGGGGCAGCCGCTGGGTGCCGCCCGCCCCAGGCAGCACACCGAGCTTCATCTCGGGCACCCCCAGCCGGGTCCCCGGTTCGGCGACCCGCAGGTCACAGGCCAGCGCCAGTTCCAGTCCGCCGCCGAACGCGACGCCGTGCAGCGCGGCGACCGACGGCTTCTGGCAGTCCGCGAGGACCTGGTACACCTCGGTCATCCTGGTGATGAAGGCGCGGAACGCGTGGGCATCGGGGAGGGCGCCGATCTCATCCAGGTCGGCGCCCGCGCTGAAGGCGCGGCCCGCTCCGGCGATGACCAGCGCCCGGACGTCCCGGTTGTCGACCGCCGCCCCGACGGCACCGGTGAGACAGGCGAGCAGATCGCGGTTGATGGCGTTCATCCGCGGTGGGCGGTTGAGGGTGAGCACGGCCACCGGTCCGCGGACCTCGGCCTGGACGGTGTCCATGGTCAGGCCATGGTCAGGCCGCCGCTGACGGACAGCGACTGGCCGGTGATGTAGCCGGCCTCGTCGGAGGCGAGGAAGGCGACCGCGGCGGCCACGTCGGCGGGCTGGCCGACCCGGTGGAGCGGGATGGAGCGTGCCAGGCCGTCGCGCAGTTTCTGGCTGTAGGCGGCCACCTGGCCGAGCAGCGCGGTGTCGGTCGGGCCCGGGCACACGCTGTTCACCGTGATGCCGTGCCGGGCCACCTCCCGGGCCAGGGCCTTGCCGAACGCGATGACCCCCCCCTTGGTGGCCGAGTACACCACCTCGCCGGACGAGCCGACCCGGCCCGCGTCGGAGCCGATGTGGATGATCCGGCCCCGGCCCCGGCCGATCATCCCGTCCAGCACCGCGCGGGTCACGGTGATGGTGCCGCGCAGGTTGACCGCGATGATCCGGTCCCAGGTTTCCTCGGCCGAGTCAATGAACAGCTCGATCACGTCGATGCCCGCGTTGTTGACCAGGATGTCTACTGGGCCCAGGTCCGATTCCGCCTGGTGCACTGCGGCCCGGACCGAGGCGCTGTCGGCGATGTCCATGCCGATTACAGCCGTCCGGGCGCCGTGCCGCTCGGCGATGCTGCCGGCCGTCTTGGCCGCGGCCGCCTGGTCGATGTCGCACACCGCGACCGCGGCTCCGGCCGCCGCCAGGTCATCCGCGATCGCTTCGCCGATACCCCGGCCCGCCCCGGTGACCAGCGCCGTTCTACCGTCCAGCTTCACGTGACCTCCCGGACCATCCCGAATACATCTAACTTATTAAGCCAAATGTAGCGGATAGCAGGCCGGGGAAGCCAGCGGGTGGCCCGGCCCCGCGTCAGCCGAGCAGGTCGAGAACCGTGGTCATGGACTTGTTCAGCAGCAGGTAGTTCTCGGCCTCCTGCAGGTGCAGCCGCCACAGTGCCTCGGCGTCGGCGGCCTGCTGGGCCGCCACCAGCTCGACCAGCCGGACGTGGGCGCGGAACCCGCGCTTGTTGGCCCGGATGTTCGCCGGGCTGCCCGCGTCGAGGTCCACGTGCGACCAGTTAGCCAGGTCGATGATGTGCCGGACCATGCCGTTGAGCACGGCCAGCGTCTGGTTCCGGGCCAGCTCCACGACCAGCGCGTGAAATTCCAGGTGGGCCCGGATGAACGCGGGCGGGTCGTCCATCAGCAGCTTGGCTTCGGCCACCGCCGCCCGGAGCCGGGCGAGGTCGTCGTCGGTGCGCCGCTGGGCGAGCAGGGCCGCGCACGGGGCCTCGATGAAGGTCCGGGCGTCGTAGACATCCTGCAAGGTGGTGCCGCGGTATTCCAGGACCAGGCCGGCGTAGCTGGCCGCGACGTTCCCGTTCGGCACCTGCACCCGGGCGCCGCCCCGGGCGCCCCGGCGGATGCTGATCAGTGACTCCGACTCCAGCACCCGGAACGCTTCGCGCAGCGTCGGCCGGGAGACCGCGAACTCTTCCATCAGCGCCGCCTCGGACGGCAGGGCGTCGCCTTCGGCCAGCTCGCCGCGGACGATCTTGCGGCGCAGCTCGGCGGCCACCAGCTCCGCCGTCTTGGGCACCCGGATCCGGTGGCCCAGCGGACGGACACCGCCCGTCGCCCCTGTCCCGTTGGGCCCGCTTTCCTGGGTGGGCAGTCGAACGCTCATCGTGATGCCCCTCACCGCGATGGCCCCGGCGCGGCCTGAGCACAGGACCACTAAGCGAAATAGGTTAGATCTATGATCGTAGTCAACTATACCCGTGGACTACGGGAGGCGCACCAGTCAGGTTCAGGACAGCAGTTCGACCACGGTGGCCGTGGTGCGGTCGCCCAGCACAACCTTGGCCGACTCGGCCAGGTGCTTGCGCCAGAGTTCTTCGGCCTCTTCGCTGCTGCGCTTGCGGATGAGCTCGACCAGCCGGGTGTGCGCGCGGATCGCAATCTTGGCTAGTTCCTGTTCGTGCTGCCAGTCATGGCTCTCCGCGTAGGAGCGGTCGCCCTCCCGGATTATGTTGCCCACCATGCCCACCAGCACCTGGAGTGTCTCGCTGCCGGACATCTCGACGATCAGCCGGTGGAACTCGGCGTCGGCGGTGAACGAGGCGCCGGGGTCGTCGACGGACTCCTGATGCCGCTGCACGGCCTCCTGCAGCCGGGCCAGATCCGCGGAGGTGCGCCGCCGGGCCGCCATCCGGGCCGCGGACGATTCCAGCACGGTCCGGACGTCGTAAACGTCGGACAGCAGGGTGCCACGGTACTGCAGCACCAGGCCGACTTGCCGCGCGGCCACTTCGATGTCGGGTGTCTGGACCCGGGCCCCGCCGCGGACGCCGCGCCGCACGGTGATGGCGCCCTCGGCTTCCAGGATGCGGAACGCTTCGCGCAGCGTCGGCCGGGACACGCCGAACTGCTCCATCAGCACACTCTCCGGCGGGAGCTGGTCGCCTTCCGCCAGCTCACCGAGCACGATCTGGCGGCGCAGGTGCGACGCCACCATCTCACCAGCCTTAGGTACCCGGACGGTTGAGATCCCCTTGACGGTGTTCACAGTGTCCCCTCGGGCTGGCTGACCGGCCTGGATCCATACCGGATGGAACTGACCGGATTGGTAATGCAATAAGCATACGAGGATAACGGTATACACCCAGCGTCTGGCGCTGGACACGCCCGCCCTGGATGGGTCAGCCAGGGCGGGCGGCGAACCCGGACGGCGAACCCGGGCCGCAGTGGAGACGAGGCCCGGCGCTACTGGCGCGGCCCGGCCGCGGCCGGGCGGTGCGCCGCGCGGGCCGCCGTGCGCAGCGGGACGGGCGGAGCCTCATGTCCCAGGGCAGCACACCTCGCCCGGCGCCGGGGCAGCTGGGTCCGGGCCGCGAAGTGGCGCCGGGGCGGTGGCGGCGGCGGCCCCAGCGACTGCAGCAGGCGGGCCAGCCAGCCACCCGATCCCGAATGCGTCATACGTCTAGAATCAGCTAAATAATTTAGCTTGTCAAGCTGTGGGGACGAGTCACGTGCCGTCGGTGCCGGGTTCGCGGTAGTCGCGGCCGCGGATCAGCCGGACCGGGGTGTACACCAGCACGTCCTCACCACGCTGGTTGCGCACGG
>Ga0335074_10007411_pt1 | contig 15209 bp, 10 predicted proteins | sample Lox_Sample_23_FD_206715 | JGI IMG/M metagenome (GOLD analysis project Ga0335074, IMG submission 206715) | Soil microbial communities from Loxahatchee National Wildlife Refuge, Florida, United States - Lox_Sample_2.3 | ecosystem: Environmental > Terrestrial > Soil > Wetlands | place: USA...
GGCGGTCTGGATGGGCGGCAGTTCTCCGGTCGTCGACCCTGCGGGGAACATCTACGTGGCCAGCGCCGATGGCTACGACCTCGGCCCCGGCCAGCCCTACGACGATAGCGACGCGGTGCTCGAGCTGTCGCCGGCCCTGCACCTCAAGTCGATCTTTTACCTCAGGGACTGGCAGCAGCTGAGCGCCGACGATCTCGACCTCGGAACCGGGGATCCCGCGCTGGTGGACGGTTTCGTGTTCCAGATCGGCAAGACCGACATCGCCTACCTGCTGCGTCAGGGGCATCTCGGCGGCGAGGATGGCGAGGTCGCGTCGCTTCCGGTATGCCACGGCAACCCAGACGGCGGACATGCGGTGCTGGGCTCGGTCGTCTACGTACCGTGCCCGAACGGCGTGACAGCGATCAGGGTTTCGGCGAGGCCTCCGTACCTGAAACAACTGTGGACCGACAACGACGGCGCTGCCGGCGGGCCGATCATCGCTGACGGGCTGGTCTGGACGATCGGCGCCGACAATGCGGTACACGGCCTCAACCCGGCCAACGGCCGACAGGTCGTCTCCATCCCCTTCGGGGGATCGGCGAACCACTTCCCGACGCCCTCAGCCGCCGATGGCCTGCTGCTGCTTCCGGGCACCAGCCAGGTCTTCGCCTTCATGGGCCCCGCGGGGCTGCCGCCGCCACCCCGATGACGTGTCCGCGGGTTCCGCAGGCAGAACTTCCCGACAAGCAAACCAGAGGGAAACGTGGTCGCCATCGCGGACTCCCGTCTGACCCGGCAACCGGTTGCGGGCTGGCCAGAGACACTGGCAGGCGGCGGCACATGCCTGCTACGAGCGAACGCCGCGCTGAGTCACCCGCTAGCCCGTGACGGCCTGCGCCGCGTCCGCCGCGTGCCAGTAGTCCACGACCTGCTGAAGCTGGCCTGGGAACCCCTCGTCGCCGGATCCCCCGGTGCTGTAGCTGGCGGCAAACCCGCCGAGGTAGTACGTCTTGCCGACGGTGGTTGTGATACGCACGTAGTAGCTGGTTCCGCGGCCCGTGCTGGTGTGCTGGGCGGCGATGTCACGCACGTCCGTCCACAGGGTCTCGCGGGGCAGGCTGAGGCGCCGGGTACGGATGTGCTCGCGGGTGCACTCGGTGTAGGACGTCGCGAGTCCCGCGCAGTAGTACAGAAAGAAGACAGCGAGGCAGACGCCGATCCCGAGACCGACCCACGCCATCTTGGCCATGAGCCCAAACCAGACCGCGATGATCACGGAGAGCAGCGGCATCGCCGCCGCCAGAATGAAATACCAGCGGCGCTGCTTCCGGCCAAGCGTGATCTTCAGTGGCTGCATGGCGGCCAGTCTCGCATATCCGGATATACCGTGCTCGGTGGAGTGTGCCGTCCATTCGCGGCGCGGCACGAGAGGACACCAGTGACTTCCGAACAGCACCAGAAGCCAGCCGATGGACTGCGCCTCATCATCCGCCGAATGAGGCAGTACGCGGCGTGGGGAACCGGCGGCCGCGACCGCGGCGAGGTCCCGTAGGGCACGGCCTCGGCAGCGGGGAGCTTGCGCGCTCTTGCTTCCACTGACCGGTCGCCGCACTGGGCGTGGATCCGCCGCAAAACCCAGGTCGAGCAGGCGATGGCATGGCGCCCGGACCGGTGCGATGCGCCCAAACCGGCGCCGACCAGGCCAGCCCGGACTTGAACTGTCCAGCCCGCCTTGGGTCGGCGCAGGCGTTCAGTGCCAGCAAGCGCCGGGTATTGCCGGTGGACGGGTGAATCGGGCCTGACCCTGGCTGGCGCACGCCGTCAGGGCGGGCCCACGAGGCGGGGGGCACGCGTGGAAGCACGGCAGGACGGCCTGGATCGGTTGGATCGATGACGACGACCGCAGTCCGGCGGGCGCCGGCCATGTCCCCGCGCAGAATGCTGGTGCCGCTGGCCCTGGCGCAGTTCATCTGCAGTTTCGCGGGCTCGAACATGAATGTGATGATCGCCCCCATCAAGGACGACCTGCACACGACCGTTCAGGGTGTGCAAGTCTGCATCACGTTGTTCCTGCTGGTCATGGCGGCCCTGATGATCCCGTGCGGGAAACTGACCGACCGGTACGGCCGCAAGCGATGCCTGCGGATCGGGTTGACGGTCTACGGCATCGGCGCAATCCTCAGCGCGGTTGCGCCCAATCTCGCCGTCCTGATCCTGGGTAACTCGATCTTCGAGGGCGTGGGCACTGCGCTGCTGATCCCGCCCGTCTATATCCTGACCACGATCCTGTTCACCTCGACCGAGTCCAGGGCGCGCGCCTTCGGCGCGATCAGCGCGATGGCCGGAGTGGGAGCTGCCACCGGGCCGTTGATCGGTGGCTTGCTCACGACTGCCATCTCCTGGCGGGTGGCGTTCGTGTTCCAGGCTCTGGTCATCGTGGTCATCGTGGTCCTCGCCCGCAGCATCATCGATCCAAGACCGGCGCAGCCGGGGCGCCCGCTTGACCCCGTCGGCGCGATCTTGTCGGCGGTGGGCCTGGTAGTGCTTGTCGGCGGGATTATGGCCGCGGACAAGGACCTGCTGCTGATGCTGGTCCTGATCGCCGCCGGCGTGGTCATCCAAGCCGCCTTCTTCCTCTGGATCCGGCGTCGTGAGCGGATCGGCAAGGAGCCGCTGCTGGAGACCTCGCTCTTTCGCAACCGCACCTCCAACTACGCGCTACTCACGCAGAACGTCCAGTGGACGATGCTCATGGGCATCTCCTTCGCCGTGTCCGCTTACCTGCAAGTAATCCGGCACTACAGCTCGATCAAGACCGGGCTGATCTTCACCTCCGCCACCGTCGGGGTCTTGCTGTCCTCGGTCGCGGCGGGGCGGCTGGCCAGGCGGTTTGCGCAGCGGTCGCTGATCCTGGCCGGCTTCGCCGCAACCATCGCCGGCATTCTCCTGCTGCTCCTGCTCTCCAAGGGGCACCCAAACCCCTGGTACTCGGTCCCCGGCTTGTTCCTCATCGGGTTCGGCGTCGGCCTGATGCTGACGCCGTCGGTCAACGTCGTGCAGTCGGCCTTCCCCGAGAAACAGCAGGGCGAGATCTCCGGGCTGTCACGCAGCGTCTCCAACCTGGGTTCGTCATTCGGCACCGCGATCGCGGGCACCATCGTCGTGGCGGGCTTCGCCGTTCCGGCCCGCGCCTACGTCGCCGCCATCCTGGCCATGGCATTCGCCGGGCTGATCGGCCTGGGCGCGGCCTGGGCGCTGCCGCGGACAAGACCCGATGCGCCCGAGGCCGGCAGCCCGGCCGATGGCTAAGGCCGCCCGTCGTGACATCGCTGCGCCTGTCGACTGTGCCCGCGGCCACCAGGCGCACACCCGGTCGCAGATCTGACGCGGTCGCTGCTTTCGGGTTCCGAACACGCTCGCCGACCATGACAAGTGTGGCTTTCGCCGTCGGGCACCCGCCGTCCAGAACCGGCTCCTGCCCAGTCTCGGTCTCCGACCCAGTATTCGGAGGCTCAGGAGCGTGTGTCAGCCTCAGCTCACTCCGGCCTCCAGGCCGGGCCGGACGCTCCGGTCTTGGCTTAGGGTTCGGCGTCGTAGGGCAGCAGGACAAAGTAGTGGTGGCCGCTTAGGGGCTGGGTGATCCGGTAATCCTGGTCGGTAGCGAGCAGGAGGTTGGTTTCGTACCGATTCGCGGTAACGATGTTCATCGCGTCGGCCAGGTCGAGCGAGCCGGACTTCCGGCGCTTGCGTTCCATCTTGCCCGCATAGCGCTTGATGAGGCCGCCCGCCTGGGCGTAGCAACTGAGCAAATCACAAGCTCAGACAGCGCAGGTCAGCAGAAGCTGCCCGCCAGTCACCTACATTCATGTCCCACACCCCGGCCGACTGAGTGCGCTTGAAATGTCGCCGCTGGCTCTTATGCTGGGGCGCGGCTAGTACGGAGAGGTCTATGGATCATGCTGATGTAGAGCGGCTTCGCGATCGGCATCCGGCATGGCGGCTGCTCCGAGCAAGCAATTCTCCGCTGGTACTGGCCTTCCTGGGCGGTTTCTTCGTCGAGGGGAACAACGGGGCCGTCGCTGCGTCGACCCTGGCCTCCGCGCTGGATGACGAGCTCTATGCGCTCAACGCGCCCGATCCGACGACTCCCCGCTATCCGAAGTCGGCCGCAGAGTATCTCGAGGACTGGGCGCAAGCTGACGCTGGCTGGCTGCGTCGGTTCTATCCGCTGGGATCAGACGAGGTCCACTACGACGCCACGCCGGCTTTCGAGAAGGCCTACGCGTGGGTGACGGGCCTGGGTGTCCGGCCGTTCGTCGGCACTGAATCGCGGCTGCATACTGCGGTGGAGCTGCTCCGTCAGATTGTGCACGGCGCTGAGACCGATCCGCAGGCGCGGCTGGCCGAGCTTCACAAACGCCGCGATGAAATCGACCACGAGACCGCCGAGGTCGAGGCCGGCAACCTGACTATGCTCGGCCCGACCGCGCTGCGTGACCGGTACCAGCAGTTCGCCGCGACCGCCCGCGACCTGCTCTCGGACTTCCGCGAGGTCGAGGAGAACTTCCGCGGCCTGGACCGCGCCGCGCGCGAGCGGATCGCCACGTGGGAGGGCGGCAAGGGCGACCTACTGGCCGAACTGGTCGGCAGCCGCGCCGACATCAACAGCTCCGACCAGGGGCGTAGCTTCCAGGCTTTCCATGACTTCCTGCTGTCTGAGGCCAGGCAGGACGAGCTGGCGGACCTGCTGGCGCGGGTGGAGCACATCGAACACGTCGGAACCGACTGGCGGCTGCGAAACGTTCATCACGACTGGTCCGAGGCCGCCGGGCGCACGCAGCGGACGGTCCGCCAGATCTCCGAGCAGCTGCGGCGTTTCCTTGATGATCAGGTGTGGCTGGAGAACCGCCGCGTACTCGAGCTGATTCGCTCGATCGAAGCGGCCGCGCTGGCCTCGCGCGATGCAACTCCGCCGGCCGGCCTGGAGGTAGACAAGCCGGGAGTCGGGATCGTCCTGCCCTTCGAGCGGCCGCTCTACGACGCCCGGCCTGCCGCCCGTGTCGACAGCCTGCTCGACCCCGACGCCGATGCCGAGCTCGACCTGAGCGCCCTGTTCGGGCAGCCGTTTGTCGACCAGGCGCGGCTAGCCGACAACATCCGCTCGGCCGTCCCTGAGCGCGGATCGGCGCTGCTCAGCGACATCGTTCGGGCCTATCCGATCGAGCAAGGAGCTGCCGAGATCGTCGGCTACCTTGCGCTCACCGAGGACGATCTCCAGGTCACTGTGGACGAGCAGGACGAGACTCACATCGACTACACCGACGGCCAGGGTGTCCGCCGGATGCGCATGCCGAAGGTGACGGTGACGCGCCGATGAGGACTCCCGAGGAGCATGCCGTGGCTGCCGCGATCATCCAGCTGATGCGGGGCGTGGTGTATCGCGAGGAAGACGAGTCAGCGTGGACCACCCTCAGCCGCAACTCGCCCGCTGTACGCGACCACTTCGCCGCGGTTGGCGTCGACGTCATCGTCGACGATACGGAAGGCTACGCCTACGTGCAGACTCGCCCGGAGGCCGACAGCGAGGAGCCACTGCCGCGGCTGGTGCACCGGCGCACGCTCGCATATAACGTGAGCCTGCTGCTCGTCCTGCTCCGCAAGCGGCTCGTCGAGTTCGAGACCTCCGGCGCTGAAGGCAAGCTGGTGCTCAGCCGCGACCAGATCGTGGAGATGCTGCGGCTGTTCCTCGCCGAGTCGACCAACGAGGCACGCGTAGTGGATCAGGTCGATACGACCATCCGCCGGGCGACCGATCTGGGATTCCTGCGCCAGCTGCGGGGACGCGCAGACCATTGGGAGGTGCTGAGGATCCTCAAGGCGTACGTGGACGCTCAGACGCTCTCGGACTTCGATGGAAAGCTCGCCGAGTACGCCGGAACCGGCCACCGCCGGACGGGCAGCGATGACTGACGGGCTGTTCTCCGTGGTGGAGCTCGGAGCCGGCGGCTACGGGGCCGGCTACCGGCTGCACCGGCTGGAGGTATTCAACTGGGGCACGTTTGACAAGCGGGTCTGGCGGCTGTCCCTGGGAGGAGCCACCTCGCTGCTCACCGGAGACATCGGTAGTGGAAAGTCGACGCTGGTAGACGCGCTCACCACGCTGCTCCTGCCGGCACACAGGATCGCGTACAACAAGGCCGCCGGTGCTGACGCGCGGGAGCGCACGCTGCGCAGCTACGTCGAGGGACACTACAAGTCTGAGCGGGTCGAGGCCACCGGCACTTCTCGCCCGGTCGGGCTTCGCGATCACCGGCACTACTCTGTCGTGCTCGGCGTCTTCGCCAACGACGGATACGACGAGACCGTGACGCTCGCCCAGGTGTTTCACCAGAAGGACCAGGCTGGCCAGCCCGACAGGTTCTTCGTCACCTCGCCAAAGCAGCTGTCGATCGACGCCGACTTCACCGATTTCGGCTCGGATCTGAACGACCTGCGTCGCCGGCTGCGGGCCGGCGGCGCCGAGATCCACACTGTCTTCCCTGAATACGGGCGCCGCCAGCGCCGCCTGCTCGGCATCAGGTCCGAGCAGGCAATGGATCTCTTTCACCAGACTGTCTCGATGAAGTCGGTCGGCAACCTCAACGATTTCGTCCGCAATCACATGCTCGAGTCGGCTGATGCCGCCGAGAAGGTGAGCGAGATCATTGCCCACTTCGAGGACCTCACCAAGGCGCACGACGCGGTCAAGCGAGCCCGCGAGCAACTTGAGGCGCTCGAACCGCTTGTCTCCACCAGTGACCGCTACGACGAGGCGCTGTCGCGGCGGAGTGAACTGGAAGGGCAGCGCGATGCGGTGCGGCTGTTCATCGCCGAGCTACGCGTTCGCCTGCTGACCGAGGAGATCGCCGCCCACGAGGCTGTGCGCGCCAGGCGCACCCATGCGGCGGCTCAGGCTAAGACCACGCTCGACCATCTCGTTAGCGAGCGTGAGGCTCTCATATCGGAACGGGCAGCTGCCGGCGGCGACCGGGTGAGCCAGCTCGAGCAGCAAGCCGCCGCGGCGAAGGCCCAGTCGACCGAGCGGCAGCGGCGGCGCGCAGATTTCGATCAGCTCGTCAGGGCAGCCGGACTTGCTGAGATCAGCGACGCCGCTGGGTTCGCCTCGCTGGCCGAGGACGTGACAGCCACCCAGGGCAAGCTCGAGGCGCACCTGCAGGCACTGGATGACCAACTCGAATCGGAGGTCGCGGCAAGGAGCGACCTGCGCCGGGCCGGTGACGAGACCCGCGCGGAAGTCATCAGCCTGGCGAGCCGCAAAAACAACCTGCCGGCCGCACAGCTGGACGTGCGAGGCCAGCTCTGCGCCGACCTCGGCATCGCCGACGCCGAGCTGCCGTTTGCAGGTGAGCTGCTGGATGTAGCCGTGGAATTCGCGGACTGGCGCGGCGCCGCCGAGCGGGTACTGCGCAGCTTTGCCCTGTCGCTGCTGGTCCCGCAACGCCACTATGACCGCGTGTCGCAGTGGGTCAACGAGCACCGCCTCAGCTATCGCCGCAGCGACGGGAGCACGGCGGGCAGCCGACTCGTGTATGAGCGGGTGTCGGTACGAAGGGTTCCCTTGCAGCCACATAGCACCATTGGCGCTCTTCTGCTGGCGGACACCATCGAGATCGCCGACGGGCCGTTCCGCGATTACCTGCGCGACGAGCTAGCGCGCCGGGCGGACTTCACCTGCGTCGACACGATCCAGCAGTTCCGTGACGAGCACCGGGCCGTGACACGCCAGGGGCAGGTGCGCTCCGGCGACCGGCACGAGAAGGACGACCGGTCGCGCGTCGACGACCCGCGCTCCTGGGTGCTCGGCTGGGTCAATGAGCGCAAGATCGCTGCGCTGACCGCGCACATGTCCGACATCCAGCAGCAGCTGGACGAGGCCGACTTCCGGTATTCAGCGCTGCGCGCCGAGCGCGACCAGGTGGCGAAGCGGCAATCGGCCTTGAACAACCTTGCCGTCTTTCGCTCGTGGACCGAGCTCCACTGGGAGGAGGCCAGCGAGAGAGCGGTCGCCGCAGAGCAAGAGCGCCAGCGGCTGATCTCCGGCTCTTCCGCGCTTGCGGCGATCGAGCAGCAGCTGGTGAACAACACTGAGAAGGCAGCGGCTGTCCGCACACTGCTCGACACGCTGAACGGCGACGTGCGGGTCCAGGAGGAGCTGATCAGGCGGGCTAACGCGACCCGAAAGGCTGACCAGCAACTCGTCTCGGGTGTCAGCGAGGCTGACCGCGCGGCCGCCCGCTCGCGCTTTGATCAACTCACCGCACGGCTCGGTGACGCGATGCCCCGCGCAGCCGACGCTTGTACAGCTGCCGCCGATGGCCTCGCCACGGGCCTGCAGTCCACCATCGACCGGGTCGGCCGCGAGCTGGGCGGCTATACCCAGAGCCTGCTCCAGTACATGACTGAGGTGCGCCGGCGCTGGCCGGAGGCAACCACCGAGATGGATGCCAGTGTCGCCGCGCGGGACGAGTTCCGCGCGTTCCGCGACCGCGTCGCAACCGACGACCTGCCACGATTCGAGGACGAGTTCAAGCGGCAGCTCAATGTGAACACCATCCGCGAACTCGCGCAGTTCAACAACTGGCTGCGCCGCGAGTCTGATGAAATCCACGCTCGGGTCGATCGCATCAACGACGCCCTCGGGGCGATTGACTACAGCCCCGGCCGGTACATCAGGCTCGTCACGGAACGCACCGTGAACACCGACGTCAGGGACTTCCGCAGTGACCTGCGCGCGGCGACGGACGACACCTTGTCGGCCGATGATGATCACTACTCCGAGCAGCGGTTCCTCGACGTGCAGCGGATCATCGAGCGATTCCGTGGCCGCAACGGACACGCAGACGCCGACCGTGCCTGGACGCGCCGCGTCACCGACGTGCGCAACTGGTTCACGTTCTCCGCGTCCGAGCGAGACCGCGAGACCGATGAGGAGTGGGAGCACTACCGCGACTCTGACGGCAAGTCCGGCGGGCAGAAGGAGAAGCTCGCCTACACCATCCTGGCCGCTTCCCTCGCGTATCAGTTCGGCCTCGATTGGGGCGCCGAGAAGTCCCGCGCATTCCGATTCGCGGTCATCGACGAGGCTTTCGGCCGCGGTTCAGACGTCTCGACCCGCTATGCGCTCGATCTCTTCGCTCGCCTCCGCCTGCAGCTGCTGATCGTCACGCCGCTGCAGAAGGTGCACGTGATCGAGCCCTTCGTCCGTGCCATCGGATTCGTCGACAACCCCTCCGGCAGCTACTCGCAGCTGCAGACGCTCACGATCGAGGAGTTCCGCGAGCACCAGACTGGTCACGCAACATGACCGCCTGGACCACCGCCGCCGACATCCGCGCGCGGGCGCGGCGGCGCTGGGACGACGGGACAATCCTGCGCTCGGTAGCCGCGGATGCGCCGTTCCCGGTTATCGAAGTGCCGCTGCGCGGCCCGCGGCCAGGTGACATCGGCGACGTCCTGGACGCGGTGCGCTCATGGATCGCTGGGCTGGAGGCTGGCAGCCGGAGCGGGTCCCGGTATACAGTTCGCTACGTCCCCGTCGGCGGCAGGCTGATTGGCCGCAATAGCCTGCCGAGCCGTGCGGTCGTCGAATCGTACGAGCAGGCAGTCGCGCTGCTCGGCGTCGGGGATCAGCTGCGGGCCTACGAGGCCGTGCTGTCGACCGTCGAACCGGAACCAGTCGTCCTGTCGTGGGTGGCGGCCAATCCTCTGCGCGCACTGGAGACGCCAGGTCTCTGGCCGACGCTGCTGTCTGCGTACCGCTGGCTGAGCACTGCACGAGGCTCGGGTCGCTACCTGCGCGAGATCACCGCTCCTGGAGTCGACACGAAGTTCGTCGAGCGGCACCGCGCGCTGCTAGCCCAGCTGCTTGGCGTTCCCTCGACAGTGACCGGTTTCCTGACCGGGCTGGGACTCAGCATCAAGCCCGAAGCGCTCCGGCTTCGGCCGAGCCCTGCAGCGGGCCTGACGGCTGGGTTGTCCGACCTCACTGTCCGGCTGGATGAGCTCGCGAAGCTAGATCTTGCCGTCCCGCGCGCGCTGATCATCGAGAACGAGATCACGTTCCTGAGCGTGCCCGTCCCGCGTGACGGCGCCGTCCTCTGGGGCAAGGGCTTCGAGGTGGACCGCGCAGGCGCGATGCCCTGGCTGGCCGATGCGGAGGTCGCCTACTGGGGTGACCTCGACACCCATGGCTTCGCCATCCTCAATCAGCTCCGCGCGTGGCTGCCGCAGACCCGTTCGGTCCTGATGGACCGCGGAACGCTGCTGGCCCACCGCGACCGGTGGGTCATCGAGCCCTCCCCGACCGCTGCTCGCCTCGACCGGCTGACCACCGACGAGCAGGCCCTGTATCAGGACCTCGTCATGGACCGGCTCGGCGAGCGCGTCCGACTCGAGCAAGAACGCATTGCCTGGGACTGGGTCGCCGAACGGCTCCTATGCTGATGGGCCTGGAAGCGCTCCAGTCCGGCGCCCGATCGCTGTACTGGCCCGTCGGGCGCTCGACGCCGCCAAGGCTGCCGAACCGGAGATTTGTGCGTCGCCGCGCCGACGTCTGATCGGCCAGCCAGGTCCCGGTCCCGCGCTGGGGCGCGGTGACACTAGCCGGCGTGCACGTAAAGATCATCTTTCGCGACGCGCAAGGAAACGTTTCGCGGATCGAAAGGCAGATGCTCGCGGATCGAAAGATCATGTCATCCTGCTGCCAATGGCTTCCTCATTCGTGCCGAGGCGGGCTGCCTCCGCCGTCGCCGATGCGCTCGCTGATACCAGGGTGATCCTGGTCAATGGCGCGCGCCAGGCCGGCAAGAGCACACTGGTCCGTCAGATCGCCGCGGACAAGGCCGCTGAATGGCGGGATCTCGACCTCCCGCAGGACCGCAGTCGGCGCTGGAAGACCCGGTCGGGTTCGTGTCCTTCGATGGTCTTCTGGTCATTGACGAGATCCAGCGCGCACCAGAGCCGCTGCTCGCTATCAAGGTGGCGGTGGACGCCGATCCACGCCCGGGCCGGTTCCTCCTTACCGGATCGGCAAGGCTCCTTGGGCTGCATGACCTGCCCGACACGCTGCCGGGCCGAATGGAGACCATCGAGCTCTGGCCGTTCTCGCAGGGCGAGATCGATCGCACGACCGACGGGTTCGTCGACGCCGCGTTCACCCTTGGGCCCGAGCTGCATCATGAGTCGATAGTGAGTCGTGCAGACTATGCCGAACGGATAGTCCGCGGCGGGCTGCCTGAGGCCGTCGCCCGCACCGACTCGCGCCGCCGAGGCCGCTTCTTCGATTCCTACCTGCAGAACCTCATCGACCGCCAGGTAACGCAACTAGGCGAAATCGAGCGAACCGCTCAGCTTAGGGCGCTCCTCGGCCTGCTGGCCGCGCGATCAGGCCAGCTGGTCGCCGCCGGAAGCCTCGAATCAGACCTGCAGATCTCGCGGCCAACGGTCGCCCACTACATAAGCCTGCTGGAAGAGATCTTCCTCATCAAGCGCATTCCCGGCTGGTCACGCAATCTCGGAACCCGCGCGACCGCCACGCCCAAGCTCATCTTTGCTGACAGCGGGATCGCTGCCCGGCTTCTCTCGGTCGACTCTCACGCCCTGCGCCGTCCCGGCGCCCCATTCGGCCCCATGCTGGAAGGTTTCGCGCTCTCCGAACTCGCCCGGCAGCTCACCTGGTCAGCCGAACTCACCGACCTCTACCACTACCGCGACCACAACAAGGTCGAAGTAGACGCCGTGCTCGAAAACAGGTGCCGCCAGGTCATCGGCATCGAGGTCAAGGCCGCATCGACGGTCAGAACCGACGACTTCACCGGCCTGCGGCGGCTGGCCGAGAGCTCGGCGAAGACTTCGTAGCCGGCTTCGTGCTCTACACCGGCACGGCGACACTGCCCTTCGGCCCCAAGCTCCGGGCCTTGCCCCTCAGCGCAATCTGGCAACTCTGACAAGACACCGCACACCAGGCACTGGACGCGCAGCCCGAGCCCGATTAGCTCGGCAATGCCCCCTCTTCAGCCAGCCGGGCCTGCCTGGCCAAAATCTGCCGGGCTGAGGCTCAGGAACGTATGTCAGCCCCAGCTCACTCCGGCCTCCAGGCCGGGCCGGACGCTCCGGTCTTGGCTTAGGGTTCGGCGTCGTAGGGCAGCAGGACAAAGTAGTGGTGGCCGCTTAGGGGCTGGGTGATCCGGTAATCCTGGTCGGTAGCGAGCAGGAGGTTGGTTTCGTACCGATTCGCAGTAACGATGTTCATCGCGTCGGCCAGGTCGAGCGAGCCGGACTTCCGGCGCTTGCGTTCCATCTTGCCCGCATAGCGCTTGATGAGGCCGCCCGCCTGGGCGTAGTCCTCAGCAGATGGGCTGGCGATTTCGTAGAAGCCTCCCGCCACGTCTTCAAGGAAGTCATGCGCCGTCCCGTGGGCGCCGACTCTGCTGAGCAGATAATGGACCTCGGTGATAACGAGCGGAGTGATGATCGCGAGCGAAGCTGACTCTAGCGTGGACCGGCACCGCTCGTGGTCCGGCTCGGCAGTGTTCATCGCCGCGACGATCCCGCCGGTGTCAGCAATGAGCCTCACTCGCCAAGGCCCTCAAGCAGGTCTTCGGCCCTGCCCACGATCGAAGGATCATGGAACCGGGCCCGCATCTTCGGGCGCTTCGCCAGGTGGTCATGGATCACCTGACTGATTCCGTCGCGGATCAGGTCGGCCTGGGACCGGCCGGTCATCTGCGCGACGCGGTCGAGGTCCTGCTTCTGCTGGTCGTCGATATAGACGCTTGTCTTCACCATGCCCTACATTCTACCCTATGTAGTGCCCTATATCTGTCTCCGCGCGCGTCCTGGCAGCAATGCCGTCGGGCGCAAAACGCGGTCGTTGCCGTCACCGGAGCCAGTGCCACAGGCCGTGGATACCCCGCCGCTTCCAGGCCTCCCGGCCGGTCAGAGACACCACTAACGGCTAGGGGTCAGCACCAACTCAGCACACTATCGGGAACTGACGGGAACCAACCAGGTATAACGGGCAAACGGCCGACCGCCAGAAACAGGAGTTCACTAGCCCTTTCAAGATCCGCGCCAGCGCCATGACCTGCGGTTATTACCGCACGTCAAGCCCGGTGACGGCCCTTCCGATGATCATGCGCTGGATCTCCGACGTGCCCTCGAAAATCGTGAAGCTCGTGGAGGTAGGGGCAGTTTCCGCAGGTAGATGGCCTGTCGCCGGTCGTCTTGTCAGCACCAACTCAGCACGCCCGTCGGCCTTCGAGCCTGGGCCGGGAAAGTCGTGCGCATGCGAGCGTCCGTCGCGGCCACTGCTCCCACGATCAGCGCCGTGATCCTGTCGGTCCACCACCAGCCCGCCAGCTGGTCGACAACGAGTGCGGCCAGCGCGAGGAAGCTGGTCGCCGCACCGCTCCCGCTCAAAGTGCCATCACTGCACAAGGCCCTCGTATTCATCCGCCTGCCGAGGCGCCGCTTGGCGATCTGCCAGTGATGTCAGCTCAACCAGCGAGATAGCTGCGGCAGCCATTGGTATGACGGACGCTGAAGGATGAGTGCCCTGGACAAGGGCCGAGACCGTGTCCACTACGAGGACGCATGCGACGACACCGAGGGACAGGGCGACAGGGTGTGGCTATGCAGCGTCGTCCGGTTCGCTCGCCTCGATGCTCTGGTCCTCCGCTGCGTACTGAACCGTGAGCGAGGTGGCCAACATCACCGCGACCAGAGCGGAGATCGGTGCGAACACCCCCGCATGACCCACAGCGTGAGATGTGGCGTGGCGGGCGAAGTACCCGGGCGGGTCAATGCCCGCGTCCGGATACCAGGTCGTGAAGGCTCGGAACAGCGGGCGCAGCGCGAGGTTCTCAGCGGCGAGTTGCAACGGCTGGTCGTCGAAGTCCTCCTGGGCGCTCTTCTTGACGTGATTCCGACCGTTACTGCCGTGTAGGCGAAGCACGATGCTGTCGATGATGTTCGAGGCGTGAGACTGCGCGGGGCCATCAAGATCAGCACGCATTGCGGCGATCGCACTCCGGCACTCTCTTGCCCACTCGTGGGAGATGGAAGCGAGCGCCTCCTCGCAGTCATCGAGGATGTCGGCCCGGCGAGCCGTGAGGATGCCGATTCGAGCCTCGGAGCTACCCGCCTGGACGAGCAGAACCACGATCTCCGTTCGCGGCACCCAGGTCAGCGGCAACCCTTCCTCGAGCGAGATGGTGGCGACCACGTCGAGGTCGTCCACGTCGCGGAGGTTGACCGGCAGCCAGCGGTTGAGCGCCTCCAGCAGCCCGGAGAGGTCGACCGTGGGGAGGCTGAAGGTGACCCGATCGGCTATTTGTGCCAGGTACTCGGTCTGCTTGCGGAGCGACTCGTTGAAGGCCTCGCTGGTGCGGGTGTACGAGCCAAGGGCGGCGCTGGCCGCCACCGCGTCGTTCAGCGCTGCGAAGTTGATCGAGCTGGCAAGGGACTGCGCCCACTGCTGCTGGGCGGCCTGGGCATGAGCTACCAGCCCGGAGTCGAGAATCCTCCGGTGCGACTCTGTCAGACGGGCGAAGTCCAGCGAACGAGCGAAGTGCTTGGCGATCGCATCCTGCGCCTCGAGCGCCTTGGCGATGCCGGACTGGTCGAGCAGGCGTTGGGCAGCCTTGATCGCGGGGAAGTCTGTGAATGCCAGGTGCCGCTGGATGGCGGCGAAGGCGTCGAGGGACGGCATCGCGAATCGAGGGCCGAAATCTCGCTCGGGGGGCTGCTCCTCCCCCGCCGAGTCCTCGCCCTCGTTCTCATCGCCCCGCTCGTCCGGCAGCTCTCCCTCGGCGGTCACCGGTCAAGTCTGCCAGCACGTTTGCCATGCGGCGAACGCATGAGCGGCGTGTGGTAGCGACACGCTCATCTGCCCCGCGACTGTGCGCAGGTCGGTACCAGATAGAGGAGCATCCCGGGAGTGCGTAGCACCTGACCCAGAGGTGTCCCATGTTGGCTGCCTGCGCCTCCGGACATTCACAGGGAGACAGCCAACCGTCACCAGCCCGAGTCTGGGCCCCATTCGTGCCCGTTGTGGCACTGAGTTGGATATCTCCACCATGAAGGCCCTATTCGACGGCCGCAAGCGGCTTCCTAGCGTGGTGAGCGACGCTTCCGGGCGTCACAGCCAGCGCGTTGGACTCAGCCTT
>Ga0335074_10007412_pt1 | contig 15208 bp, 12 predicted proteins | sample Lox_Sample_23_FD_206715 | JGI IMG/M metagenome (GOLD analysis project Ga0335074, IMG submission 206715) | Soil microbial communities from Loxahatchee National Wildlife Refuge, Florida, United States - Lox_Sample_2.3 | ecosystem: Environmental > Terrestrial > Soil > Wetlands | place: USA...
CGCGCATCCGGCGCATCACCCGGCTGGCCGCCTCGGGATCCAGCAGCGAGCGGCCAGAGGCGACCGTGCGGACCGCGCCGACCAGGTCGGTGCCGCGGATCTGCTTGAGCACATACCCCGCGGCCCCGGCCATGATCGCGTCGAACAGCGCGTCGTCGTCGCCGAAGGAGGTGAGCATCAGACACGCCACCTGTGGCATGGCCGATCGTATCTCCCGGCACACCGCCACCCCGTTGCCGTCGGGCAGCCGCACATCCAGCACCGCCACGTCCGGGCGCAGCGCAGGGATCCGCGCGAGCGCCGACTCCGCGGTGCCGGCCTCGCCGACCACGGTGATATCGGGCTCGGACTCCAGCAGCTCCCGTACGCCGCGCCGGACGATCTCGTGATCATCTAGCAGAAATACGCCGATCTGTCCTGCTCTGCCGGCCGTTTCATCCGGCTGGCCGCTGATGCCCGACTCACTGATCATCCACTGCGCCCCTGTTCCGGTAGCAGCCCTACACCGTCAAGATTAGAGCCGAGCGCCAACGATCGCCGTCAGATCGGCGAGCCGGCACGTGTAGCCCCATTCGTTGTCGTACCAGCCGAAGACCTTGACCAGTGTGCCCGCGGCCTGGGTCAGGCCGGAGTCGAACACACACGAAGACGGGTCGCCGACGATGTCGCGGGACACCAGCGGGTCGGTGCTGTAACGCAGGATACCGGCCATCGGGCCTGCAGCGGCCCGGGCGAACGCGTCGTTGACCTGCTCCGCGGTCGCTTCCCGCGCCAGCACCGCGGTGAGGTCGGTCAGCGATCCGTCCTCCACCGGGACGCGCACGGCCACCCCGTCCAGACGCCCCGCCAGCTCGCTGATCACCTGCCCCGTGGTGCGGGCGGCCCCTGTCGTGGTGGGCACGATGCTGACAGCGGCGCTGCGGGCGCGACGCAGGTCCTTGTGGGGGCCGTCCAGCAGCATCTGGTCGCCGGTGTACGCGTGCACGGTGGTCATCAGCCCTTGCACCAGGCCGCAGGAGTCGTTCAGGACCTTCGCCATCGGCGCCACGCAGTTCGTCGTGCACGAAGCGTTGGAGATCACGTCGTGGCGCTGCGGATCGTAGTCAGCGTCATTGACCCCGACCACGACGGTCAGGTCGGCGCCCTTGCCCGGCGCGGACAGCAGCACCTTGCGCGCGCCGCCTTTCAGGTGCAGCGCCGCCTGGTCACGGGCGCGGAACTTGCCCGTCGACTCGATCACGATGTCGGCTCCGAGCGCGCCCCAATCGATGTCGGCAGGGTCACGGGTGGACAGAACCCGGATCGGGCTGCCGTCGATGATGATCGATTCGTCGGTGTGCCCGACCTCGGCGCGCAGGCGCCCGTAGGTCGAGTCGAACTCCAGCAGGTGCGCGAGCGTCCGCGCGTCGGTGATGTCGTTCACGGCGACGACCTCTATGTCATCCCGCTCCAGCGCCCGGCGGACAAACGTCCGCCCGATCCGCCCGAACCCGTTGATCCCGACCTGAATAGCCATCAGATCCTCCCACCTCGGCGCCGCGCGCGGCTGCAAAGCCTCTCTGCCCAGCCTCGTCCGTGCCTGAGGGTGCCGATACGGCCGTTGGCCACCTACCCGTGGGCCTTTAGGCCCTGGTTGGGTAGGCGCCGTTAATCCGCCCCGACGTCGTTCTTGCCTGTCCTCGGCCCGTGCTGGCCGGCCCATTGCCGGTAGGCTTCAACCGCCGTCGGCAGGGTGGGGAACAGCCGCTGCTCGCCGATGAGGTCGGCCAGGCCGAAGGACCGCAGCCTGCCCAGCAGTTCTTGCTTGACGCGGGCCAAGGCGAAGACCGCGCCCCTGCGGGTGATCTCCTCGCGGATGGCGTCCATCGCTTCCAGCGCGGTGAAGTCCACCTCGACGTTGGCCTCGACGTTGATCACGAACCAGCGCACGGGGTCATGCTCGCGGTCAGCCGCGGCGAGGGCCCGGCGGCGGAAGTCCTCGGCGTTGGCGAAGAACAGCGGCGCGTCGTAGCGATACACCACCAGCCCGGGGATGGTCCGCGCTTCCGGGTAGTCGTCCACGTCATGCATGCCCGCAAGCCGGGGGACCAGGCCCAGCACCGCGTCGTGGGGGCGAGCCACCCGTACCAGCAGGTCGGCCACGGACAGGCCGATCGCCACCAGGACGCCGTACAGGATGTTGAAGGTCAGCACGCCGATGCAGGTCACGACCGCGATCGCGAGCTCGACACGGCGGAACGCGAGAAGTCGGCGGAACGAGGTGACGTCGATCAGCCGGATGGCCGCATAAATGACGATCGCGCCGAGCGCGGCGTCAGGGAAACGCGACAGCAGCGGCCGCAGCAGCAGCAGTGAAAGCAGCGCGAACAGGGCTGTAGCCAACGAGTAGACCTGGCTCCGAGCGCCCGTGGCCCGCGCGATGGCTGTCCTTGTGGCACTGCTGCTCACCGGGAACCCCTGCACGAGGCTCGAGCCCGCGTTGGCGACGCCGAGCGCCAGCAGTTCACGGTTGGCCACGACACTCTCTTCGGGCCGCTTGAACGACCGCGCAGTCAGGACGTCGTCGCTGAACCCCACGATGAGCACGGTGAACGCCGGCAGCAGCAGCTCGCGCAGCACGTTGGGGTGGACGTCGGGGAGCTTCGGCGCCGGCAGCCCGGCGGGCACCGGCCCGACGGTGCTCACGCCGTGGCGGCTAAGGCCGAACGCCACCACGGCTGCGGTGGCGAGCAGCACGGCAAGCAGCGGGCCCGGTGCGTGTGGCCAGCGCGATCCCAGCAACAGCAGGAAAACCAGCACTGCGGTGGCCACCGCGGCCGTCGCCGGCCGCACGCCGGCGATGCCTCGGCAAAACGAGACGAGCTGCGCGGAGAACGCCTGACCTTTCACCGGCACCGCGGTCACCCGGCCGAGCTGGTCGGCGATCATAATCAGAGCCACGCCCGCCATATAACCGACCAGAACGGGGCGGGACAGCAGATCCGAGACGAAGCCCAGCCGTAGCGCCCAGGCGGCGAGCGCCATCAGGCCCACCAGCAACGCGAGCGAGGCGGCAAGCGCCGCGTACCGCCCTGGATGCCCTGCCGCCAGCGGCCGGACGGCGATGGCCGTCATCAGTGCGGTCGTGGCCTCGGGCCCCATGGACAGCAACCGTGACGATCCGAAGATCGCATAGGCCACCAGGGCGGGAATAGCGGCCCACAGACCCGCGACCGGGCTCAGCCCGGCGACCGTGGCGTAGGCCATGACCTGCGGTATCAGGTACGCGGCAACCGTAAGGCCGGCGACCAGATCGCGGGGCAGCCAGGCGCGCAGGTCGCCGCGCATCATCGCCAGTCCCACCGCACCTACCTACCCATCGGGCCCATGCTTCCGGCCTCGGTCTCTGCGAGGCTGGCTGTCGAAGCCATATTTCCCTTATGGCAACGGCGTCGTGGGCCCTGAACGGGACGCCGAAGCCTCATCTAGCTCTGGGCCAGCCTTCGCCGGGCGCGAGGGCAGCACCGCGAGCGCGAGCAGGCACCCGGCCAGGGCCACGGCCGCTCCGACGGTCAGGCCCAGGTCCATGCCGCTGATGAACGCCGACCGGGCCAGGCGGTCCAGGGCGCCGCCGAGGACGGGGCCAATGTGTGCGGCCACCGCGAGCGCGCCGCCGAGCGAGCCGAGGATGGTGCTCAGTATCGTCGGCGGTACGTGATAAGCGGCGAGTACCGCGGTGACGTTGTCCTGGTAGCGGGTGGACAGCAGGCTGCCGATCACGGCCACGCCCAGGGCGCCGCCGATCTGCAGGACCGCCCCGTTGGTGGCTGACCCGACGCCGGTGTGCTCCCGGGGCAGCGAGCCCATGACCGACGCGGTGCCCGACGGGATCACCAGCCCGGCGCCGACGCCGAGCATGATCATGCCGGGCAGCGTGCCCGGGTACGTTGTGGCGACGGTGGCGCCGGAGATCTGCCATAGCCCTCCGGCGATGATCGCCAGGCCGGCCGCGGTGGTCAGCTTGGTCCCCACCGCTCTAACCAGGATCGTGGACAACGGGGCAACCAGCGCGATCGCCCCAGCGGCCGGCAGCACCCGAACCCCTGCCTGCAAGGCGGTGTAGCCCAGTTCGAACTGCAGCTGGCTTGTTGTCGCGTGCAGGTCCCGGACCAGAGTCGGCAGCACAACGTTGAGCACCGTGTTGTCCAGCGTCACGATCAGCAGCGAGACGCACAGCACCGCAAGCGCAAGCCACGGCCGGGCGGGCGCACCAGCACGGCCGGCCGGGCGCGCCGCCGAAGGGACGGTTGTCTTTGTGGTCATCTGGTCACCTCGGGGAAACCATGATCAGAGTCTGCTCGTCCACCGTGGGCCGGTCAGCGACCATTCGGACGTCCAGTTGGCAAGGCGCCTGCGGTCGATCGCCAGGCGGCCCAGCACGTAGCAGATGGCCAGTACGATCGCCGCACCCAGGACCGCCGCGATGGCCAGCACGACCGAACTGAACATGGCCTCCACGGCGCCAGCGGGCGGGGCCTCCGGCTGGCCAGCGCTGGTCAGCCACACCTGGACGCGGGTTCCGGCCGCCGCGCCCGAGATGCCGGGGGCGTTCAGCGTGCTGAGGACGCCGTTGCGCTCCCGGCCGTCTGGCGCCCGCCAGCGGGCCCATGCCGCGCCCACGGTCGTCACGTAGTCCTCGGGCGGCCCAGCCTGCGTCAGCACCGCCGTGGCCGGGTGCAGCTGAACCGCACCGGCCCGCTGAGACTGATAAAGGCGCTCGCCGAAGCTGGGTGCCAGGGCCACAGCGGCGAGAAACGCCGCGGCCAGCAGCATTACCAGCAAGCCCTCCAGCCGGTCGGAGGGCCGCCGGAGCCCGTTCGGGCCAAATGCCAGGCGGGCCAGCCGCACTGCCCGGGCCGGCGCCCGGGCAGGACCCAGGCTCTTTCTGGTCATGATCATTCACCTCCGGGCGGTATGCGCTACCACGCTGGCTCGCCGCGGTGCGGACGGGCAGGGGCGTAGGCCACCAGTCGACCGGGCCCTTGGTCCATACGGTTGCGGTACAGGATTTCCAGTGATCTCGGCACCGCTCACGGGTGCCGGGCATCGCGACCTCGGGACCAAGGTCTCCCCGCGCCGGGTCCAGGGTCCCTGGCCCCTGCCTGCCGGGAGCGTTGCAGTGGGCTAGCACGAACCGGTTGGTGATCTCCTGGGAGGCAGGCATGACAAGTCGGGCCGAGAACGGCAGCCAGCGGCGGATCGTGGTTGGGGTGGATGGGTCCCCGCCGTCGAAGGCCGCGCTGTCCTGGGCCGTGGAGCAGGGCCGGCGGACTGGCGCCGTCGTGGAAGCGGTCATCGCCTGGGAAATCCCTGCCACGTACGGCTACCCGGTGCCGGTGTCCGACGTCAACTGGGAGCAGCTGGCCAAGCAAGCCGTGAGCGATGCAGTTGCTGACGTCGCCGACGACGCAGCGCCGGGCAAGATTTCGTGCAAGGTCGTCGAGGGGAACGCCGCCCAGGTTCTGCTGGACGAGTCGGCAGACGCCGACCTCCTGGTCGTCGGAAATCGCGGCCATAGCGGATTCGTCGAGGCGCTGCTCGGATCGACCAGCCAGCATTGCGTGCAGCACGCCACGTGCCCTGTCGTAATAGTCGGCGATTCGGTCAGCAGCCATCTGTCCTGAGGAGGCCCACGCTGATGGCACAGCAGGCTTGCACGGGAAGGATCCTGGTAGGGGTTGACGGTTCCCAGGCCTCGGCTGCTGCCGTGCGCTGGGCAGCCGCCGAGGCCCGCCTTCGGGGCATGCGGCTGCACGTGGTGCACGCCCGGGATCGGCATGCGACCGACCAGGCACCCTACGCGCCGCCGAGCCCCGGGCAGTTCGCGGCCGGACCAGCAGCAGAGAGAGCAGCCCTGAAGGCGGCGATGCGGGAGGCGGCCGCGTCGGCCGGCCGGCCGCCCGTGCATTTTGAGCTTGTTGATGGCCCGCCCGTCCGGGTACTTCTCGAGCGCGCACCGGGGGCGGCCATGCTCGTCCTCGGAAGCACCCGCTCCGCCCGGCTGGCTGACGCCCCGGTCGGCAAGCCCCGGGCCCCGCTCGGTCCCGTCGCCCGCGATTGCCTGCGCGCCGCGCCCTGCCCGGTCGTGATTGTTGCCGAGCCAGGCGTGCGGCCGGAGGTCGAGCCGGTGGGCACCGGATAACGAGGCCGGGCGAGAAGGAAGTGGTGATTCCCTAGCCAACAGATTGGAAGGAGCGGTCGTGGCGAACATACAGTCTCTGCAGATACGGACCGAGACGCGCGGCGCGGTGCCCGAGGGCGCCGTCGGCTTCGCTGTGCAGCAGATCAAATCGTTGCTGCGGGTGGCGTCCGAGCCGGTGCTGTCGGCCCGGGTCGAGCTGATGATGGCCGCAGACCCGGCCGTGGAGCGGCCGGCGGTCGCCGAGGTCAACATCGACCTGAACGGTCGGCTCGTCCGCGGTCAGGCAGCAGGCGAGACGATGCGCGAGGCGACGGATCTCTCCTGTGACCGGCTGCGGATCCGGCTGCAACGGGCGGCGCGGAACTGGGCCGCGGTCCGCGGGCGCCAGCCATCGTGTGAGCCTGGCGAATGGCGGCATCAGAGCGTCCCAGCGCCGCGGCTGCCGTACTTCCCCCGCCCGCGCGGTGAGCGGAAGGTGATCCAGCGCAAGTCGTATGCGATGGCCACTCTGACACCGGATGAGGCGGTCGCCGACATCGAGTTGCTGGACTACGCCTTCTACCTGTTTACCGAGAAGTCAACCGGTCAGGACGGTGTGATGTACCGGATCACGGATGGGTACCGCCTGGCGCTGGCCCACCCGCGGACCGGCCGGCTCGGACCGGTCGGCCCATCGATCACCGCGAGCAAGATGCCGGCTCCGCGCCTCTCACCAGCCGAAGCGATGGCCCGGCTCGACGCCACCGGCCAGCTGTTCTTGTTCTTCGTTAACGCCGAGACCGGGCGCGGCAACCTGATCTACCACCGCTACGACGGCCACTACGGCCTTACCGAACCGGCCAGGTGATTGGCCTGGCGAGCCAAGCCGAAGCGCCAGCAGCAGTTCACGGGCGTAGCGGCGTGCCCGGGGCGGGCAGGGGGAGCAGAGCAGGCGGTCGGTTGCGCTGATGCTCTTGGGCATTGCGGCGGGCTGTTGTCCCAACGGATGTTCCGCCCCGGCACGATGAGGCTCCAGGGGCTTTGCTGCCGCAGACCTGACCGCCGCCATCGGAGCGGGCGTGCCAATGGGCCATCCCAGAACGTGACCGAAGTCCCCGTTGTAAAGGGATTTTTGGCCGTGGCTGGGGTGGGGGTGGGGTTGGGAGGGTCGGGGTGATGGGAAAACGCCCTGGGCCGGGAGGCCGGGGTCCTAGACAGGAGGCAGTGTGATGAGTCGGAAGGCCCTTACCGTCCTTGGCAGGGCGGGGCTGGCGGCGATGGTGGTGCTGGCGGTGGCGGGTGGGCTGCTGCTGTGGGGATCCACCTATGTGCACAACACGGTGCACAGCCAGCTTGCTGAGCAGCAGATTTTCTTCCCGCCGAAGGCGGCGTTCGCGCACCCGAAGGCGGGCACGGAGATCACACCGAACATGATCCCGAGTGTGTCGCAGTACGCGGGGCAGCAGCTGCTGACCGGGCAGCAGGCCGAGGCGTACGCCGATCACTTCATCGCCCAGCATCTGCAGAACATGGCGCCGGGCCAGACGTATGCGACGCTGTCGGCGAAGTCGCTGGCGCAGCCAAACAACGCGAAGCTGGCGGGTCTGGTGCAGACGGTGTTCCGTGGTCAGACGCTGCGGGGTCTGCTGCTGAACGCGTACGGGTGGTGGAAGGTGTCGCAGATCACCTACATCGCCGCGATCGTCTCGTTCGCCCTTGCGGGGCTGTCGCTGATCGGTGCCGGGGCCGCGTTCGTGGCCGGGCGCCGGCCCACCCCGGCGACCACGGCCGCGGTCACCGGGCCTGCCACACCAGAGCACGTCAAGGCCGCATGACAACCAGCCGTCAGCCCGGGCCGGACACGACACCGGCCCGGGCTGACCCATGCCCATCACGGGTCACCAGCCGACGGATGGATACGCTGAGCGGGTGCTGCTCCTGCCCTGACACGTGACTGATCACCTGTCCGATGGCCCGAGCGTGACGCTGCCGCCCGGGGTCGTAAGCATAGCGGGCTGACCCGGCGCGACCGGGCGGCCGTGGGCAGACCTGGCCGGCGTATACACCGGGCTCAGGGACGCGGTTGCCGCGGCCGCCTCGCCCCCGGTGGTGCTGAGCGGCGACTGTGTGGCCTCGCTGGCGGTGGTCGCCCGGCCTGCAGCTGCGCGGGATCTGTCGGAGCACTGACGGCCCGCCGGGACCTCAGCAGGGACGTTGGCCTCTACCCGGGGGCTGCGGGCGCAGAGACGCTGGTGTCCTGGGACCCGGCCGCCGTGACACGCGGCCGGGGCCGTCCATCAGGAGGTGGCGTCCGATGAAGCTGCTTACCGCGATCATCAGGCCGGAGAAGCTGGACGATGCCATGGCCGCCGTTGCCGACGCCGGAGCCGGAGGGCTGACGGTCACCGAGGTCCGGGGCTTCGGCAAGCAGTACGGCCACATCAACCCGGCAGACCGGGTAGCGGAGCGGAGGGTGCTGATCTTGCCGAAGCTCCGGCTGGACCTCGTCGTGCATGACGACGCTGCGGAGCCAGTTGCGAGGGCGATCGCCAAGACGGTCGGCATCGGTGCGATTGGCGACGGCAAGATCTGGATCAGCGGCGTGGAGAGCGCGCTACGGGTCAGGACCGGTGAGCGGGACGACGACGCACTCTGACGCAGTCGCAGGCACCACGGCTAGCGGGGCACTGGATCTGGTCCAGGCCGCCAGCCTGCCGCCGGACGAGGTGCTGTCACGCCTCGGCAGCGGCGTGAACGGCCTCCCGTCGGCCGAGGCAGCCCGTCGGCTCGCCCGGTTCGGGCCGAACGCTCTCGGAACGCACCGCGTGCGTCCTGTCGGTGTACTGCTTCGGCAGATCCGCAATCCGGTCCTTGTACTGCTGCTCGCAGCGGCGCTGATCTCTGGGCTGACGGGCGGCGCGACGAACGCCCTGATCATTGCCGTCATCGTCGCTGCCAGCGTCGGACTGGGCTTCTTCAACGAGTACCGGGCAGAAATGGCAATGGCTGCTCTGCGGTCCAGGATCCAGCAGGATGCCGAGGTGGTGCGCGACGGACACCCACTGCGAATCCCGGTGAGCAATCTCGTGCCTGGTGACGTGGTGTCCCTGCGCATCGGTGCCCTTATCCCGGCTGACCTGCGGCTGCTGGTCGTTGATGAACTCGAGTGCGACGAGGCAGTGCTGACCGGGGAATCGATGCCGGTGGCCAAGTCCATAGCGACGGCCAGCGGCAGCCAGCCGCAGGACCAGCCGGGGTGCGCCTTTATGGGAACGATCGTTCACCAGGGCTCCGGTCGCGGCGTGGTCGTGGCAACCGGTGCCGGGACCGCCTTCGGCCAGATCGCTGCCGGGCTTGCCGAACGACACGGCCGGACCGCCTTCGAAATAGGATTGTCGCGGTTTTCCCAGTTCCTGTTCGCCGTTGCGCTCGTGCTCACGGCCTTCATCTTCGTCGTCAACGTCGCGCTGGCCCGGCCCTTGATAGACGCTCTGCTGTTCTCGCTAGCCATCGCCGTGGGGATCGCGCCTGAGATGATGCCGGCGATCGTCACCGTGAGCCTGGCGGCGGGATCGAAGGCGCTCGCGGCAAAGAAGGTGCTGGTAAAACAGCTCGTCGCCATCGAGGACCTCGGCAACATCGAGATCCTGTTCACCGACAAGACCGGCACCCTCACCGAAGGCGCGGTGACGTTCGACCGGGCGCTGGACGCGGCCGGCCGGGAGAGCAGCCGCCTGCTGGGGCTCGGGCTGGCCTGCAACGAGGCGACGATAACGGGCGGCCGGCCGGTCGGCGGGAACGCGCTGGACCAGGCCCTCTGGGCCGCCCCCGAAGCGGCGGGCCTGGCAGGTTCCGGGGGGCCATCCACTTGGCAGGGGATGGCGATCCTGCCCTTCGACCACGACAGGCAGATGGCCTCGGTACTGGTGAAACCGCCCGGAAGCCATCAACTCCTGATCACCAAGGGTGCCCCCGAGTCGGTCCTGGACAGATGCGTGAATGTTCCCCCGCAGGCACGGCTGGTCCTGGACAGGCTGTTCGGTGTGGGAGCGCGGGTGGTCGCGGTCGCCACCCGCCCCTCTGGGGACCGGCAGGCCCTCACGGCGCAGGACGAGCAAGGGCTGACGCTGGAGGGCTTTCTGACGTTCGCCGACCGTCCGAAGGCCGATGCCGGGCCCTCGATCGCCCAGCTCGAGCGGCTGGGAGTACAAGTGAAGATCATCACTGGCGATAACGGCCAGGTTGCGGCCAAGGTCTGTGCCGAGATCGGGGTCCGGTGCGCCGGCGTGCTGAACGGCAACGAGGTCGAGGCGCTCGACGATGAGAGCCTGGAAGCCGCGCTGACCGGCACGACGGTTTTTGCCAGGATCACGCCGGAGCAGAAGTCACGCATCATCAAGGTCGCCCGCCGCACCGGGAAAGACGTTGGGTTCCTCGGCGATGGGGTGAACGACGCGGTCGCGCTGCACCATGCCGACGTCGGGATCTCGGTCGAATCGGGAACCGATGTAGCCAAGGAGGCCGCCGACGTCGTGCTGCTCGACAAGGACCTCGGGGTGCTTGCCGAAGGCGTCATGGAAGGACGGCGCATCTTCGCCAACACGATGAAATACGTCCTGATGGCGACCTCCTCCAACTTCGGCAACATGTTCAGCGCGGCAGGCGCCTCCGCCTTCCTGACGTTCCTGCCGATGCTGCCTTCCCAGATCCTCCTCAACAACCTGCTGTACAACGCGGGCCAGCTTGTCATCCCCACCGACCGGGTCGACCCCGAGGCGCTGAGCAGGCCGGCGGCGTGGGACGTGCGGTTCATCCGGCGCTTCATGGCCGTGTTCGGCCCGGTCAGCTCGATCTTCGACTTTCTCACGTTCTGGATCATGCTGTCCCTGCTGCACGCCGGCCACGCCGAATTCCGCACAGGCTGGTTCGTCGAGTCGATCGCCACTCAGACGCTGGTCATCTACGTGATCCGCACCCGGCGGATCCCGTTCTTCACCAGCCGGCCGAGCCTGCCGATGCTGCTCGTGCCCACCGGCGCAGCGCTGGTAGGCGCGATCCTGCCCTACACAGGGCTGGCTTCGCTGCTCGGCTTCACGCCGCTGCCGGTCAGCTTCTTCTTGCTGCTGACCGGCCTGATCCTGGCCTATCTGCTGCTAGTCGAGGTGGCGAAGGCCCAGTTCTACCGAGTCGTCTCCCGCGCCGTTGTCCCGCGGCCTGCGCCCACCCGGGTCGAGCGCCTCGAACGGCGTCTCCGCCGCCGGGCCGGCCGTTTCATTCACCACCCGGCCCCGGCTGCCCGCTGACGGCGGCGAAACGGCTTCATCGGCGCGGCCCCCTCATGCGCTAGCGTGGGCCTTGATGCCTCTTTTCCTCCGCCTTTACGATCGTCCCGGCTGCCAGCCTCGATAAGGGTCGTTAGCCACCACATCGTGGGACCGAAGGCCTTTCGCCAGCGAGCAGCCTGCCGCCGTTCATCGGCGGTTCTTGGCCACGGCGAGCCGGAGCCGAGCGTTGTCGGCGCGTTCCTGCTCGTCGATGGCGAGCGCCAGTTCGGCCCGAGTCTGTTCCAGCAGCGGAATCCATCGGTCCTTGACCGCCCGCAGCCGCAGCCGGGTCGTTGCCGCCTCGGCCTCCATGATCCGCAGCGCCGCCGAGGCCGCGCCCGACCTCGCGGCCGCCTGAAGCGCCGCCTGGTGCGCCTGCCTGGCCGCGGCGAGCGTGGGGCCGGTCCAGCTCTCCGGCGCCCGGAACGTGCAGGTGACCGCGGCAGGGTGGGCTACGCCTACCGTCACCGCGTAGCCGACGTCGACCTGGGTGTTTGCGCCCCTGCTGGCTAGCCTGATCGCGCGCTGGCCACCCAGCAGCGCCGCCCGCAGTAGCCACTGGTCCGCGTCGGCCGCGCACCGCGCCCAGTCGCGGGCCGCCCGCTCCGCGTCCGCCCGAAGGATGGGCAGCTCGCGCTGGAGTATGCGCAACTTGCGGTCCAGCAGGTCGGCGCCTCGCCGGGCGACCTGCAGGCGGCGTTCCAGCCGCAGCCGGCCTGCCCGGCCTGGTGGCACGGCAACGGCGGGAGGACGGGGCGAACCGCCGCTCACTGCCCCTCCTGATCCGGCTTGCCGGCGCCACCGGGGTAGTAGGCGTCGAGCGCCGCGGTGGACAGCATGGACAGATCCCGCCTGGGCAGCACGCCGAGCACTTGCCAGGCCCGGCGGAGCGTCTCCTCGAGGGTGCGGTTCTCGGTGCGGCCCTGATTCACCAGGCCAGTCTCGAAGGCCTGCTCCAGCTCCTGATACCGGCGGTCGGATTCGCTCAGTGCTCCGCTGCCGATCAGCTCGGCAAGTTCCGTGGCCCGCCGTGCCGCGGCCAGCGCGGCCAGCGTCTGCGCGGCGACGTCCAGGTGATCGGCCCTGGTACGGCCGGGCCCCGCGCCCTGGCGCATCAGCCGGGACAGCGAGGAAAGCACGTCCACGGGCGGGTAGATGCCGCGGGCATGCAGCTCCGGCGACAGCACCACCTGGCCCTCGGTGATGTAACCGGTCAGGTCGGGCACCGGGTGGGTGATGTCGCCCGCCGGCATGGTCAGCACCGGCAGCAAGGTCAGCGAGCCGGGCAGGCCGCGGATCCGGCCGCACCGCTCGTACAGCGAGGCGAGGTCGCTGTACAGGTAGCCGGGATAAGCGCGGCGGGCCGGGATCTCGCCGCGCGCCGCCGACACCTCCCGGAGCGCTTCGCAGTAGTTCGTCATGTCGGCCATCACCACGAGCACGTGCCTTCCCAGCCGGAACGCGAGGTCTTCGGCCACCGTCAGCGCGACCCTGGGCGTGAGGATGCGCTCGATCACCGGGGCGTCGGCCAGGTTCAGCAGCAGAACGAGCTCCCCGGCCGCCGAGCGCTCCTCGAGTACCGAGCTGACCATGGCGGCGTCGGCGTGGGTCAGCCCCATCGCCGCGAAGATCACGCTGAACGGCTCGCCGCCCGCGGACGCCTGCGCGGCCACCTGGGCGGCGAGTTCCAGGTGCGGCAGGCCGGCGACGGAGAAGACCGGCAGCTTCTGGCCGCGGACCAGCGTGGTCAGCGCGTCGATGGCCGACACGCCGGTGAGCACCGGCTCGGCCGGGGGCTCGCGGGCGGCCGGGTTGATCGGGAACCCGGCGACCGGTGCCGTCTGATCCCCGGTGATCGAGGGGCCGCCATCGGCCGGCTCGCCACGCCCGCTACACACGCGGCCGAGCCATTCCTTGCCCACCGGAATCCGCAACGGGCTGCCGCTGAACGCGACGTGCGTGGCCGCCGGGTCAACGCCCGACGTGCCCTCCATCACCTGCACGACCGCAAGATCGCCGTCGGCCTCGAGGACCAGCCCATGCCGGGCTGCGGCCCTGCCTTCCAGCCTGATCGTGGCGAACTCATCCCAGCCGATCCCCCGAACGCCTCGGACGACGAGGAGCGGGCCCCGTACCTCGGCGACGTCCGTGTACTCCGGCTGGGCCCACCTTGTCATGACGGCACCTCCGCGGCCGTCGTTGCCTGCAGCGCGTCGAGCCGGCCCAGCAGCTGATCCTGGCGCGCGCGCACCTCCTCGGGCGTGGCTGCCTCATCCTTGGCCCGCAGCAGCGCCGAGAAGTCCTGATCCTCGATGGTCGCCGGCGGTACCCCGCGGCCGGCCAGTTCCTGGCAGCGGTCGGCGACCGCCAGCGCGGCGTCCGCCAGCGCGGCCGCGCGGTCGGCGGGGCACGAGGCGTCCACCGGGCTCAGCGCGCTCTGCTGCAGGACGGCCTCCCGGATCAGCCTGCCCGCCAGGATCGTCATCCGCTGGCCGGGCGGCAGCGCGGTGGCGCCCATGAGCTCGGCAAGTTCGCCAACGCGGTCCGCGTCGGCGAGCAGCGCGGTCAGCCGGGATCGCCGCGCCGACCACCCGGGGTCGCCGTGCCGGGCCTGCCAGCCGGCGATCGCCTCCGCGTCGCGGGAGAACGAGCCTGCCCAGGACACGGCGGGGTAGTGCCGTGCGTAAGCCAGATCGCGGTCGAGGGCCCACAGGCAGCGGACGAACCGCTGCGTGTACGTGGTCACCGGCTCGGTCATGTCCCCGCCCGCCGGGGAGACTGCGCCGATGATCGTGATCGAGCCTTGCCTCCCGCCGGTGGTGGTCACCTGCCCGGCGCGCTCGTAGAACGCGGCCAGCGCGCTGGCCAGGCTGGCTGGGTAGCCTTCTTCGGCGGGCAGCTCCCCGTTACGGGACGCGAACTCGCGCAGCGCTTCCGCCCACCGGGACGTGGAGTCCGCCACCACCACCACGTCCAGGCCCATGTCCCGGAAGTGCTCGGCCACGCACGCGGCGCTGTAGACGCTCGCCTCACGCGCCATCATCGGCATGTTCGAGGTGTTCGCTATCACCACCGTGCGCTGCGCGAGCTTGCCGCCGGTCCGCGGGTCGGCGAGATCGGCCAGCTCGGTGAGCATGTCCGCGAGCTCGTTGCCACGTTCGCCGCAGCCTACATAGACGATCACGTCGGCCTCGCACCACTTGGTGATCTGCTGCAGCAGCACGGTCTTGCCGGTTCCGAAGCCGCCCGGCACCGCGGTCGTACCGCCCAGACTCACCGGGAACAGCACGTCGACCACGCGCTGCCCGGTCCGCAGCGGCGCGTCAGCATCCAGCCGTTCGGCGTACGGCCGCGGCTCCCGAACCGGCCACAACGCGGTAAGTGGCACGGGACTGCCGCCGACGGTGGCGACGTCGTCGTCGGCGGCAGCCGGGCCTGCTGGGCGAACGCCCGTGACCACGCCGCTGACGCCTGGCGGAACCAGGACGCGGTACGGCACCTGGCCCGGGTTGGCCACCGTGCCGAGTTCGGCGCCCTCGGCCACGGTGTCGCCGTCGCCGACCGACGGCGTGAACCCGAACTCGCGCTGGCCGGCGGCCGGCGGCCGGGCCGGGTCCAGCCAGTCCCCGGCGCTGCTCAGCGGGCGGAGCAGCCCGTCGAACACCCCGCCGAGCAGATGCGGGCCGAGCGGCGCGGACAACGGCTCACCCCGGCCGGTGGCGGG
>Ga0335074_10007413_pt1 | contig 15208 bp, 13 predicted proteins | sample Lox_Sample_23_FD_206715 | JGI IMG/M metagenome (GOLD analysis project Ga0335074, IMG submission 206715) | Soil microbial communities from Loxahatchee National Wildlife Refuge, Florida, United States - Lox_Sample_2.3 | ecosystem: Environmental > Terrestrial > Soil > Wetlands | place: USA...
GTTTCATGACGCGCCACAGTGGCGGATTGCAACTGCTCGCCGGCACGAACGTGCCCGCAGCCGTCGATCCATCGACCGCCGAATTCGTTCGATTGTTCGACATGCTGGTCACGCACTATCGCTACGTAGTAGTCGATGCCTCTTCGCGCTTTGACGCGGCCAGCCGTTTGATCGCCAGCCTGTCGGAAATGGTTCTGCTGGTCGCCTGCAGCGATGTGGCTTCGCTGTGGAGCGCGGCCCGCGTGCAACAGTACCTGGGAGAGACGGGAAGCCGGGAGCGCGTCCGCCTGGTTCTGAATCGTTACCGCAAGGTTCCCGGATTCAGCGAAGCCGACGCCGAGGCCGCCGTGGGCGCCAAGCTGATATGGCATGTTCCCAATCAATATTTCGCGGTGTCAAATGCCATCGATCGCGGAACGCCGGTGATGGATCAACGCAATTCCGAAATTGCCCGCTGCTTTGCGGGATTGGCGCAGGAACTGACGCGCAACGATGCCGAAGTAAAACGCGCCGCCTGGTCGCTATTCAAGTCGGTTTAGGATGTAAGGGGTTATGGCAAATCTTCAATCGTTCGAGCGCACCGACTACCAACAGGTAAAGGCGGACCTGCACCGCAAGATTCTGGACCGGCTCGATCTCGAAAAACTCGGCAAAACCTCCGGCGACTCGGCCCGCGACGAAGTACTGGTCGTGATCCGCAGCGCGGTAAACGGCGAAGTCGTTCCTCTTAGCTTCGCTGAGCGCGAGCGCCTTTCACGCGAAATTCTCGACGAAATCTTCGGACTTGGCCCGCTGGAACAGCTGCTCAAAGATCCCAACGTCTCCGACATCCTGGTGAACCGCTACGATCGCGTCTACATCGAGAAAGCCGGCAAGCTTGAGCTCACCACACTTGCCTTCAAAGACAACACGCACTTAATGCAGATCATCGAGCGTATCGTCTCGCGCGTCGGACGCCGCGTCGACGAATCCTCGCCGATGGTGGACGCTCGACTCGCCGACGGATCCCGCGTGAACGCCATTATTCCGCCGCTCGCGCTCGATGGTCCATGCCTCTCGATCCGCCGCTTTGGACGCGAGCCCGTCACCGCGCGCCAGATGATTGAAAATCAGACCCTGACCGAATCGATGCTCGAACTGCTCTCGGCCATGGTGAAAGGCCGCCTGAATATTCTGGTCTCGGGTGGGACCGGCGCCGGCAAAACCACGATCCTCAACGTACTTTCCGGATACATCCCCAATGTCGAGCGCGTTGTCACCATCGAAGACGCGGCTGAATTGCAGTTGAAACAGGAAAACATTGTCCGGCTGGAAACGCGTCCGCCGAACATCGAAGGCAAGGGCGCCATCCGGCAGCGGCAGCTCGTAATCAACAGCTTGCGTATGCGTCCCGACCGCATCGTGGTTGGCGAGGTGCGCGGCGAAGAAGCCTTTGACATGTTGCAGGCTATGAACACCGGCCACGAAGGATCGCTGACCACCGTTCACGCAAACTCTCCCCGTGACGCCATGGCTCGTATCGAAAACATGGTCTCGATGGCGAATCTCAATATTCCCGAGCGGGCCGTGCGCCACCAGATTTCTTCCGCGGTTCATGCGGTGATCCAGATCGCGCGTTTATCTGACGGCACGCGCAAAGTAATTCATATCTCTGAAATCACCGGCATGCACGACGATGCCATTGCGATGCAGGATATTTTTGTCTTCGACCGCAGTGGAATTGACGAGAACGGCAAAGTGCGCGGCGCGTTCCGGGCTACGGGAGTTCGGCCGAAGTTTGCCGATCGTCTGGCGACTGCCGGAGCCCGGCTGCGTCCTGCGCTGTTTGAATCGAAAGCTGAGGTTTAGGGTCCTATATGTCTGCAGCTCTGATTGCGCTGGTCGTCTTTGCGGTAGTCGCAGTGATTGCGTTTGGCGCGTTTTCCTTGATCGACCAGCGCAACGCCCGCGCTCGCCTGATCAAGGAACGCCTCGCCAACGAGCGCAAGGCACCGGAACTTGTCGCCGAAGAAGAACTCGCCCTGCTCCGCGACGAGCAACTCAGCGAGATCCCAGTCATCGATACCCTGCTTCGCCGTTCTGCCCGCGTCTCCGACTTGCAGAAGATGTTGTCGCAGGCGGGCATGGAGCAGCGCGCCGGCAACTTTCTGGGTCTTTCCGCGCTCGCGGGAGTAGGCGCCTGCATCGTCGGCTATTTCTTCAGCAAAAGAGTTGAGGTCGCCTGGTTCGCGCTGCTCATCGGATTCATCCTCCCCTATTTCTACGTTTCGGTCCGGCGCAGGAAAAGATTCGACAAGTTCGAAGAGCTCTTTCCCGAAGCCATCGACACGCTCGCCCGCGCCGTCCGCGCCGGGCACGCCTTCACGACTGCTCTGGAAATGATTACCAGCGAGATCGCCGAACCGATTGCGGGAGAATTTCGCCAGCTCTACGAGGAGCAGAAGTTCGGCATGCCCGTCCGCGATGCGCTGATGAATCTTACGGATCGTGTTCCGCTCGTCGACGTGAAATTCTTCGTCACCGCCGTGATGTTGCAGCGCGAAACCGGCGGCAACCTCGCGGAAATTCTCGATAACCTCTCGTATGTCATTCGCGAACGCTTCAAGATTCAACGTCAGGTTCGCGTCTATACGGCGCAGGGGCGGCTCACTATGGGTCTGCTGATGGGAATGCCGCCGATCATCGTCGTGTCTATGTTGCTGTTGAATCCGGGCTTCATCCGCCCGCTTTTTGCGGATCCCATCGGCCACACGTTGCTTGTGGCCGGAATTACTTTGCAAACGGTTGGATATTTCGTGATCCGGAAAATCATCCGGATTCAGGTGTAGTTATGCCCTTGCTGTTGATTATCGTGATATTCATCACCGTCGTGATGGCGGTGTTCGCATTCGGTGCAGCCGTCGTGACGCCCAGCTCCGTGCTCGGGGCGCGGCTGCGTGCTCTTGGCGGACAACAGGCCCAGCCCGCCGAGAATAAGCCTGCGATTCGCGAGCGCATCGAACAGGCTCTCGACCCGCTCAGCAAGGCCATCCCGCTTTCTCCGGCCGATGTTTCAGTCACTCGCAAGCTGCTCATTCAAGCTGGATTCCGCGATGCAGGCGACGTCAACTACTACTTCGGCGCCCGAGTCCTCATGGCCGCTATTGGTTTCATCGGGGTCGCGGCTTTTCTGAGCTTCGACAATGTTCCCCTTCTGATCGGTATTCCCGCTCTCGGCTTCCTGCTTCCACGTTTTATCCTGAAGCGCATGATTAAAGATCGCCAGAATCGGATCCGCCTTGGCCTCCCGGATGCTCTCGACCTGACGGTCATCTGCGTCGAGGCCGGACTGGCTTTGGATCAGGCGCTGATGCGCGTCGGCCAGGACTTGCACCATGCCCATCCCGACCTTAGTGACGAGTTCCATCTGGTCAATCTCGAGATGCGCGCCGGCAAGCCTCGCGCCGAAGCCCTACGCAATCTAGTGGAAAGAACCGGTGTTGACGACATCCGCTCCCTTGTTGGTACACTGATTCAGACCGACCGCTTCGGTACCAGCGTAGCTCAGGCTCTGCGCGTGCACTCTGATTCCCTCCGCACGGAACGCCGGCAGCGCGCCGAAGAACAAGCTGCAAAAACCACGATTAAGATGGTTCCCCCGCTGGTAATCTTTGTTCTGCCGTCGATCATTTTCGTGACGATTGGTCCGGCCGTGATTCAATTGATCCGTCAACTGGGACCAGTCAGCGGTCACTAGGAAACGGACCTAACTGGCGTCAGAACTGGGATAGGGCTCGATGGCAGTTTTTCCTGCACAAGGACAGGCATTCAACCAGACCCGGCAGGCCTATCTGGCCACGGACCTGGCCATCGCCGATACCCATTGGACGCGCCTGCGCGGACTCCTTGGCCTCAAGGTTGATGACTTCCGTAATGGGTGCGGGCTCTGGATCACCCCCTGCCATGGCGTTCATACTCTGGGTATGGGGTTCCCGATCGATGTGATCTACCTCGATCGCGGCATGAACGTGATTCATATTCAACCGGAGTTGAAGCCCTGGCGCTTTGCTCCGATCCGCGGTCAGGCAGCTTCGGTTTTGGAACTGCCGTGCAAGAGTGCCGCTGAAACTCGTACTGCTGTAGGCGATAGAATCGAAATCACTGTCGCCAGGGGTCAAGCTCGACCATCCGCATGAGTGGAACGCTCCAACTCGTTGAGCCCGTGGAAGTCCGGGATACGCACGCTGAGCCGAAGCTGCTCGTCGAGTGGTCATCGCGGTGGCAGGAATTTCTCGGCTCGATCGGACCGGCGCTCTCGCGATCGCAAGCACGCCTTGCCGGCGAAGCTCCTTTCGGATTGATTCCCCTCAGGATCATGCTTCCCTCCTATTTCCTGGAGGCATTCCTGATCTTCGCGGCGATTCTTATCCCGGCAAAAATTGCGCAGTTGCGGCCCTACGTCGCGCCACGGGTAGCGCAGCATGACGTCATCTATTACACGGGCGACGAACTTCCCCGCGTCGAGGATCTTGGAGGGGCAGAAGCTGGAACCGCAGGACGGGCTGGCGGCGATGAAACGCATCACCGCACACAGACCATCAAGATCGCGCGCGGAGGATCGCTTGTGCCCCAGGTCGTCGACGCGCCGAACCTGAAGCTCCCATCCTCAACAGACGCTGTCGCCAACTTGCTCGCCGTCAGACCCAATGCCGGGCCGCCTCCCGCGGAAGGATTGCGCTCGTCGCGCGCCGGTCCGAACCTGGCCACTACGATCGTTGCACCCGCTCCCAATGTAATTCGCGATTACACGCGCAACGGCGTTCAGATGGATGCTGTGATTGCCCCCACGCCGACGATACCCCGCGATCGTGGTCTCATCGCCCCAACGTTCAACGCGACCTTGATTCCGCCGGCGCCCAGCGTCCCCGATAGTCATAAGCTGGTGGCCCCGTCGATGACGCCCGCAGTCATTCCTCCGGCTCCGCGCGTTTCGCGCGACCGCACGATGACGCTTCCGTCATTGAATGCTTCGGTCGTGGCCCCGGCACCGACTGTAACCGCAGACCGTTCACGATCTGGAATGGCGCTGGCCACGAACGTCATCCCTCCGGCCCCGAGCATTGCCAACCGGCAGATGTCTCACACGCCAGTTCAGGTAACAAACGAGAATATCGTCCCGCCGCCGGTGTCGGCGCCGGAACGTGCGACTTCCCGCACTGCGCGGTTGAATATGCCCGCACCACAGGTCGTCGCGCCGCCGCCCTCGGCTGACATCGCTTCTGACACGCACCGCGTGTCTCCCGGCGTTGCCGATCCCAGCCGATCGGTCGTTCCTCCACCGCCATCGCAAACCGGCGGATCCTTCATGAGCAGCATCATCGGCAGAATCTTTGGAGCAAGCGAAGTCGTGCCCCCTCCGCCGTCGATTTCCTCGCGCACAAATAACACGGCCCCGGGCGCATCGCTATCCAGCAACGTCGTTCCTCCTCCGCCTTCGGTTGGGGCAAATTCAGCCGGCGCGAGCCCGAACGGCTATCGCAACGGAAGAGGCGCATCCTTGAGCACCGACGTGGTCGCACCACCTCCATCGATCGGAACCACCGGCGGAACGGGCACGCGCGCTCGCGGCGCTGCTCCGTATCTCGGGAGTCAAAGCGTGGTTCCACCTCCTCCGCAGCTTGCGGGCGCGGGCGGTGGAACGGGCAAAGTCGGTGGGGGGGCGGGCGCTCCCGGCGGAACTCTTCTAGCGAATAATGTTGTGCCTCCGCCGCCGTCAGTTGGTGGCGGCAACGGCACTTCTGGATCCGGCCTAGGGCGCCGCGGCGCCGGTCTTGGCGCTCCGAATGATATTGGCGCAAACCTCGCTTCACCCAAAAATGGCGGTAGCGGCGCCAACGCGGGAGCGGTCATTTCCGCTCAGCCGGGAGCGAAAGTCGGGGTTCCCGTCACGTCAAGCACGGGCTCGCTTGCGATGTCACCCTCGGGAGCCGATAAATCCGGTATCGGCGGTTCAGGAGGAGGCACCGGAATTGGCCACGGCGACGGACCGGGCAGCGCGTTGAGTGGTTCGGGAACGGGCGCGGCAAATTCCGGGGCGGGAAGAGGCTCCGATCCGGCCGCCCATGGAGGAATCTCCCCGAATCCCGGCTCCGGCGGCGCGGGCAGCATGACTTCCGGCAATCCGCCCGTTCGCGGAGTCGAGATCAGCGGGGGCAGCAGCGTCGTCACGCTCCCCTCATTCGGGGATGACCCGGCCACCAATGATCCTGCTACTCCCAACCGCACAAATGTCAAGCAGCGCAGCGCTTTGGATGTAACCATCGTCGCCACCGCAAGTTCCGGAGGCGCGTTCGAGCCGTACAAAAAACTGCTGCGCGGCGTGCAGTACACGACCTATCTCGACACCTCGCTGGGCACGGTTGTAATGGAATTCGCGGACGAGAGTGCTACGTCCCACCAGTTCGGCTCCGCTCTCACGGCTCCGTCGCCGATTCGTGTCGATCTCCTTTCAGGAACTCCGCGCGGCCGGATGGTGGTCACCTGCACTCTCGACACCGCAGGCAATCTCGACAACGTCCGCGTGCTCGAACCTGGCTCCGCGGTGATGACCGCGAAGGTCGTCGCCGCCCTGCGCAGCTGGAAATTCCAGCCGGCCAAGCGTGGAGACACGCCGGTGCAGGTAACAGCGATCCTGGGCTTCGGCATCAATACTGACGACCGCTTCTAGAGCGGGGTTTCTCACTACGGAGACACCGAGACACCCAAGAGGAAAGCGATGGAAGGATTGCGGACTCCGCTATCAACTCAGGCCATGACCGGCTTTGAACTCACCGATGGAAGCTTTGCCGCCTGCCACGCGTCGAATCCGCCAACAACGTTGATGACTTCCTTGAATCCCGCCCTCTGGAGCAAACTGCTGGCAATCATGCTGCGATAACCGCCCTTGCAGTGCACCGCCAGCGGCGCGTCGTGATCAATTTCCGGGGCGGAGACCTTGAAATTATCCAGCGGCCACCAGTCCGCACCGTCAATGTGTCCCGCGTCCCACTCCGGTTCGCGGCGCACATCCAGTACACGCAGTGAATGCGCTTGCAGACTGTCGCGTAATTCCTCAACCGTCATCTGAGCGACCGTCGCCAGCGGCAGTCCAGCTTGTCTCCAGGCATCAACTCCGCCGGCCAGATATCCACCCAAAGCCTCAATTCCCACTCTCGCCAGGCGGAGGCGCGCCTCTTCAACCTGCTGCTCAGAATCGGCGATGAGCACCGGATGTGCCGCTAATCCGAGCACGGTTCCTGCCCACGATGCGAACTGTCCGGACAGCGCGATATTCACCGATCCGGGCACATGCCCCGCTGCGAATTCGTCTCCAGGACGCACATCCAAGGCGATCTCGCTTTCGCGCAGCATCGCCGCCAACTCGGGCGCAGAAACCGATTTCAGCTCCGGTAAGTCCGACAGTGCCGCCGCACCCGTGCGATTGATCTCGGCATCTTTCGAAAAGTATTCAGGCCGCGCTGGCAGGTTGGTCGTCAGCTGCGCGATGAACTCTTCCCTGCTCTTGATCTGTAGCGCGTAATTCGTCAGGCGCTCCGTCCCGATGGTTGAAGATCGCTCTGCCCGCATGTTCTTGCCGCAAAGCGATCCAGCCCCGTGCGCCGGATACACCAGCACGCTGTCAGACAGCGCCAGCAGTTTGGAATGCAGGCTGTCGTAAAGCAGGCCTGCAAGCTCCGCCGGAGTATGTCTCGGCGAAAGGTCGGGACGCCCCACATCACCAATGAAGAGAGTATCTCCGGTCAGCACCGCCCACGGCTTGTCAGATTTGTCCGAATCCGTGACGACCAGGCAGATGCTCTCTGGAGTGTGTCCGGGCGTTTCCAGCACGCGAATCGACGCCTTGCCGAATTTCAGCTCGAATCCGTCGCTGACCGGAATGTGCGCGAATGTCGCTCCAGCTTGCGCTCCCATATAAATCTTCGCCCCGGTGCGCGAAGCCAGCTCCTTGTGCCCCGAAACGAAGTCGGCATGAAGATGGCTCTCAACAATGTGCCGGATGACGATTTCCTGCTCCGCAGCCGCTCTCAAGTAAAGTTCCACATCCCGCTGCGGATCGACGACAACGGCTTCCCCTTCTGAAGCAAGCATGTACGAAGCGTGAGCCAGACAGCCCAGATAAAACTGCTCAAAGTACATTGGAGTTTCCCCGGACGCGCTCTGAGATGCTAGACGAAATCCGGCGGGAATGCCATCGGTCAGAATCTGAGGAGCGGAGAAATTTCAGGCGGGCAGCGGAGTGATGAATTCCAGGCCGAAACAGAAACCATTCTTCGAGCGCACAATGGCTGGAATGCGCGATGGCGTCGGCGTGTCGATCTCGATTTCGAGCAGGTCTCCGGGATTTAGCAGAATGCCCGCATAGAGCACCATGCCACCCTGGCTCATTTCCGTGCCGCGGCCTTCCACGACGGTCGTCGAGAACCCTTTCGACGTGACCACGCGGACCGGTAAATCCACCGGCAACCGATCCCATCGCCGCTGATTGCTGGAGTTTGACATTATCGGTAATCATCCCCGAGGTGCGGCTCGGCAGCAAATTACTAAGGTGAATGCGGAAAAGTGCCTCCGGGACACGAACTTAGCGAGGGCGATGTGGTCTTCCACCACGGAGACTCGGAGTGACTGAGATTTGCGGGGAACGCAAAACTCGGTGGCTTCGTGATGAAAACGTCAGCGCGACGCGCCGACTTGCTCATCCCGATGTTTCGGCCGGTACCACTTGAAGTAGACGAAGGTCCCAACGCCCCCCGCCACGCCGGCCGCGATCAGGGCATACAGGAATGGTTTGTAATAGCGGCCGAACCAGTGCAGAATGGCGGTTCCATAGATTCGGCCCAGGTAGGCCACCGCCAGAAACCGAACCGTCCGGCCCAGCGTAAGCGCCGCCAGAAATCTCTTCCGCGAATATTGCAGGATTCCGGCCGCCATGAGCACGGGAACCAGGGGAAATGGCGGGGGAATAATCGCGCCGACGGTCACCGTGGTGAATCCCTTATTCTCGAACTTCTTGTAAACCTTCTCGGCGCGATTCTTCCCGATTTTCTTTTCGAGACCTTCCTTACCGCCCTTTTCCGCTAAGTAATAAGTGATGTAGCCGCCAATCACGGCTCCCAGCACAGCCATGAACGCATAGTAGAGCCACAGATGGCGGTCCCGGGCCGTCAACACCACCAGGAACACGTCCATCCCTCCCGGGATCGGAATCACCGAGTTGTCGATGAGTCCAACGACGATGAGCCCAGGGCCGCCCAGTCGCAGCATCCACGTCCAGAGCCCTTTGCTGACCGCCGCTATCGCAATCACACTATCTCCTCCGGTGCTTAGAGGCAGGATTGTGGATCGCTGATGCTGACGAAATCGGTGCGAGAACCGCTCACGGTTCAGCCCAAGGGGACTAGTAAAGTCGATTGTTGATCTTTGATTGTTGATGGATGAATGAAAAGCGCCCCAGGCTCTCGCGAATTAGGTCACCCATTCTCCAATCATTGTTCAACAACCGACAATCTCTGACCAACTCGCAATCCTCGCCCAAACATCCTAGGCTGTGATGAATCCACCCTTTCCTGGATGGCTCGATGCAATGGCCTGGGCCTCGCTTTCACTGTGCTTCTTATGCGTCCTCATCATCCTCATCCACGAACTGCGCCGCCCGCAGCAAATGATGGTCATGAACATCGTCTGGCCGGTGACTGCGCTCTATCTCGGCCCCATCGCTCTCTGGAGCTATTTCAAGTCCGGCTCGAAGATGACGCGCCGGCGCATGCAGGAAATGCAGCAGGAGATCCGAACCGAAATCCATGAGGAGCGCTATTCGAACATACGTCGCATGAATTCGGTCAAAGATCGCGCCGGACGCGGCCCCACGCCGGAACAGGTCGCGGTTGCCGCAATGCACTGCGGTGCGGGTTGCACTCTTGGCGATATCGTTGGCGAATGCTGGATCTTCGGCGCGGGCCTAACCCTGGCCGGAGGCGAACTTGCCACTCGCCTTCTGCTCGACTTCCTGCTCGCCTGGATTTTCGGCGTTGTGTTTCAGTACTTCACCATCGCGCCCATGCGCGGACTACCTTTTCGGAAAGGCCTGAAGGAAGCGGTTCGCGCCGATACGTTGTCGATCACCGCCTTTCAGATAGGCATGTCCGGATGGGCCGCGCTCTCCTATTTCGTGCTCTTTCCCGATCCTCATCTTCACGCCAATAGGGCAATCTTCTGGTTCATGATGCAGATTGGAGTGGTCATCGGATTTCTAGCCTCTTACCACGTCAACGTCTTTCTGATCAAGAAAGGCTGGAAAGAGAAGATGCCGCAGTACAAGTCGCAAATGAAGGAGCAGATGCGGCAATCGCAAGGTCGCGAGGAACAAGTGGCCTAGGCACGCAGCCACGTCTCAACGTCCCCCTGCAGAACCGGTCGGCCCTTTCGGCGGTCGGGCATCCCCGCGAATCCCTGCTAGTATGGCGATTCGTTGTTCATCGGCCCATGCCTAACCTTTTATCGCTATCTTCAGCCGGACGGAGCCAGTCGCCGGTCCTAATCCTTCTGCCAGCAAGCTGGGAGGATGCGCGCGATCGATGATCTCTCCCGAGCTCGCTCACATCCTGATCCCGGCGATCATCGCCATCAGCATTGCACTGATGCTGATTCGTCCGCGGAGCATCGCCGAAGCATACTGGATCGGCGGCGGAGTCGCGCTTCTCCTCGGTCTGCGTCTGGTCACGCCGCGGCTTGCCCTGCGCGGCGCGGCAGAATCGCTCGACGTCGTTTTATTTCTGATCGGCATGATGCTGATTTCCGAGCTGGCCAGCGAACAGGGAGTCTTCGACTGGCTCTCGGGCATAGCTGTCCACAAAGCCAACGGTTCCTGCTCGCGGCTGTTCGCCCTCGTCTACGCGGTAGGAACGGTAGTCACAATCTTCCTTTCCAACGATGCCACGGCCGTCGTGCTGACCCCGGCTATCCTGGCCGCCATCCGTAAAGCGAAGGTGCAGCCCCTGCCTTATCTTTTCGCCTGCGCCTTCATCGCCAACGCCGCGTCCTTCCTTTTGCCGATTTCAAATCCCGCAAATCTGGTCGTGTTCCACAACGCGATGCCGCCCCTCGGACACTGGCTGCTCGCCTTCGGAGTTCCCTGCCTTCTCTCGATCGCGATGACGTTCTGGATCCTGCGCTGGATATTCCGCAGAGAGCTCGCCCACCCGATCGATCACACGGTCCAATCGAAGTCACTCACTTCCAACGGCAAGCTGGTTCTTGCCGGAATCTCCGCCATGATCGCGGTCCTGCTCGCGGCCTCCTCGCTCGGAAAGGATCTCGGCCTACCCACTTGTCTCGCGGCACTTGCTGTAACGCTCTTCGTTTGCCTCAAGGAACGCGCCAATCCTCTGCCGCTCGCCCGTGGAATCAGCTGGGAAACGTTAGCTCTGGTTGCCGGACTCTTCATCATGGTCGACGCCATGGAGAGCATTGGCGCAATGCGCCACACTGAAGCCTGGCTTGCCTGGGCGCAGCATCTCGCCCCTGCAACCGGCGAGCTCGTCACCGGATTCGCCGTCGGCACCGCCAACAACCTCGTTAACAATCTTCCTCTGGGACTGATCGTGGGCAGTACGATCCATGTAGCCCATGCGAATGGACCGATTACCCAGGCCGTCCTGATCGGCGTTGACCTAGGACCGAGCCTGTCGATCACTGGATCTCTGGCGACCATTCTCTGGCTCATCGCCCTGCGAAAGGAAAAGCTCGAAGTCAGCTTCTGGGATTTTTTCAAGATCGGGGTCGTGGCCATGCCAGCCGCCATGCTCGCTTCTCTTGGCGGAGCAATTCTGATGCATGTTCTTTTCGGCGTCTCTTAGGCCCCGAGCAAGATCGAGGCGACCAAATCGCTATCTATGAGGGATGGCGCCTGATGCATATACAATGGCGCGTTTTGCATAGCGCGGTATCCCGTTAACATCTAAAGTACATCCCATGACGAACGTGAAAGCATACTCCGCTGCCAGTTCTACTTCGCCTCTTACCCGAACCGCAATTTCCCGACGCGATCCTACCGAGCAAGACGTCGAGATTGCCATCCTTTATTGCGGAATCTGCCATTCCGATCTTCATCAGGTCCGCAACGAATGGGGACAATTCCTCCCCACGGTCTATCCCTGCATTCCCGGGCACGAGATCGTCGGCCGCGTCACCAAAGTCGGCTCCGCGGTAAAGAAATTCAAAGTTGGCGACCTCGGTGCCGTCGGCTGCATGGTCGACTCCGACCGCACCTGCCCGGAATGCCGCGCCGGACTGGAACAGTTCTGCGCGAATCCCACCTACACCTACAACTTTCCTGACAAGCATCTTGGAGGCGTCACTTATGGCGGCTACTCTGAGAGCATCGTCGTCGATCAGCATTTTGTGCTGCGCGTGCCGTCGAATTTGGATCCAGCCGGCGCCGCTCCACTGCTTTGCGCCGGGATCACGACGTATTCGCCGATGCGCCACTGGAAGGTCAGCAAAGGAAAGAAAGTTGGAGTCGTCGGTCTCGGCGGACTTGGCCACATGGCCGTAAAAATTGCCCACGCTCTCGGAGCCCACGTCGTGGTCTTCACGACCTCGCCGAGCAAAAAAGAAGACGCGCTCCGCCTCGGCGCGGACGAAGTCGTCCTCTCGCGCGACGCGAATGAGATGCAGAAGCACGCCGGGACCTTCAATTTCATCTTAGACGCCGTCTCTGCCGATCACGATATCAATGCATACATCAATCTGTTGGCTCGGGATGGCAATCTCACCCTGGTTGGCGCGCCGTCGAACCCGCTGCCGGTTGCCGCCTTCGGGCTCATCATGGGGCGCCGCAGCCTTTCTGGTTCGCCGATCGGCGGCATCGCAGAGACGCAGGAAATGCTTGATTTTTGCGGAAAGCACAATCTCACTGCCGACGTCGAAGTAATTCCAATTCAGAAAGTCAATGAAGCCTACGAGCGACTGCTGAAATCCGATGTGAAGTACCGCTTTTCGATCGATATGGCTTCTCTCAAGTCTGAGTAAAACGATGAATAAACACTTTCGCTTCTCCGGCGGCAATTTCGCGAGATTGGAAGAACTGGGGGTCAGCGCCTCCGCTGTCCTGCGCAGCGCCGGACTTCCGCAATCGTTCGCCGGACAGCCTCGCGTTCTCCTCAAGACCGAGGAACTCTTCGCACTGTGGCGCGCGATTGGCGAAGTCAGCACGAATCCCGCGATTGGCCTTCAACTTGGCACAGAAAACCGGACGGAGCGGTTTCACCCCGTCGGTCTGGCCGCGCTCTCCTCGGAAAACTTCGGCGCCGCCATCGATCAGATGGCTCGCTACAAGCAGCTCACCTGCCCCGAAGAAATCCTCCAGCAGAAGGATGACGAAGAGTGGAGCATCCAATTCCGCTGGCTCCTGGCCGACGAAATCGAGCCTCCGGTGCTGATCGAGTGCGCCTTTGCCTGGGTGCTCTCGACCGGCCGCCACGGAACCGGCACCCGCCTTTCTCCGCTGCGGGTGGAGTTCGTGCAACCGCGCGCTCACACGAAGTCAATCGAGCGCCACTTCGGATGCCCGGTTATCTGTGGTGGTCCGCGGAACGCAATCATCTTTCGCGCGTCCGATGCTCAGCGTCCCTTCGTCACGCGCAATGCCGAACTTCTCGCGATGCTCGCTCCGCAGTTCGAAGAAGAGCTCAAGCAGGAAAGCAACGACGATCAATTCGCCGAACGCGTGCGCATCGCGATCCAGCAGAAGCTCACGGGCCGCCGCCCCACGATTGACGACATTGCCGACGCCCTTCACGTCAGTTCTCGCACACTGCAGCGGCGACTGCAAGACGAAGGATCGAGCTTTCAGCGCGTGCTCGACGAGGCCCGCCATCAACTTGCCCGGCACTATCTCAATAATTCCCTTCTCGAGCTGAACGAAGCTGCGTACCTTCTCGGATATGAGGATGGAAACTCCTTCGTTCGCGCTTTCCGCACATGGGAAGGCGTTCCACCGGCCCGCTGGCGCGAGTTGCAGCGCGCACAGGTCTCTTAACCCGGCCCTAATTTCGAATTCTTAAGGAGAGGAAATGAAGAAACGCAAACTTGGAACGAGCAATCTGGAAGTGTCAGAAATCGGTCTCGGCTGCATGGGAATGAGCTTTGGCTTCGGCCCGGCAGTCGACAAACAGCAAGGGATTTCCGTCATCCGGGCTGCCGTTGAACGTGGAGTCACGTTCTTCGACACCGCCGAAGTGTATGGTCCTTTTATCAACGAAGAACTCGTCGGCGAAGCGCTGGCTCCGTTTCGTAACAAAGTCGCAATCGCCACAAAGTTTGGATTCAAGCTCGATCCAAATACGGGCAAGCAGTCTGGGCTCGATAGCAGCCCTGAACACATCAAGCAAGTCGCGGAAGCCTCGCTGAAGCGCCTTCGGACCGACGTGATCGATCTCTTCTATCAGCACCGGGTCGACCCCAATGTGCCGATTGAAGATGTAGCCGGAGCGGTCAAAGAACTCATCCAGCAGGGCAAAGTGAAGCACTTCGGGCTGTCAGAAGCTGGAGTCAAAACGATCCGGCGCGCTCACGCGGTTCAGCCCGTCACTGCGCTGCAGAGTGAATACTCGCTGTGGTGGAGAGAGCCCGAGGCTGAAATCTTGCCCGCGCTCGAGGAACTCGGCATCGGATTCGTTCCCTTCAGCCCTCTGGGCAAAGGCTTCCTCACGGGCGCCATCAATCAGGATACGAAGTTCGACAAGAACGACTTCCGCAACATCGTTCCACGTTTCTCCGAAGAAAACCGCAAGGCGAATCACGCGCTGGTTGATGTGATCGGCAAGTTCGCCCAACAGAAGAAAGCGACGCCCGCGCAGATCGCCCTTGCCTGGGTGCTCGCGCAAAAGCCATGGATTGTTCCGATCCCGGGGACGACCAAGCTGCATCGGCTCGAAGAAAATCTCGGAGCGGCCATGATCCAACTTACGCCGGAAGATCTTCGGCAGCTGCAAACCGCAGCGTCGAAGATCCCCGTACAAGGAGCCCGCTATCCCGAAGAAATGCAGAAACTGGTGAACCGCTAGCAAGTCTGTAAATGGCGAGGAGCCGGAATATGAAAAAATTGTTTGCGCTCGTCGCAGTGGTTCTGTCTGTCGGGGCGCTCGCCTCAACGCTCTCGGGTAGATCGCGC
>Ga0335074_10007414_pt1 | contig 15208 bp, 13 predicted proteins | sample Lox_Sample_23_FD_206715 | JGI IMG/M metagenome (GOLD analysis project Ga0335074, IMG submission 206715) | Soil microbial communities from Loxahatchee National Wildlife Refuge, Florida, United States - Lox_Sample_2.3 | ecosystem: Environmental > Terrestrial > Soil > Wetlands | place: USA...
CACGCAGCAAGATCAAATCCCGCGCCGTCACGCCGAGCAAGCGGCCAAAGTGGATGGCCATCACGCATCTTTCGAACGCGGCGAACAGCACCACCATCGCGATGACACCCAGCATTCCAAGCCGTGCGGTAAACAGCCAGAGCGCCAGGATCAAGACCACCGCCATCGCGAGCCGCAGCCGCAACAGAAAATAACGTTCGCGCTCGAAGGAGCGGTACAGCGGGTCGAGCAGCACGATGCCGAGCGGCAGCAGAGTCAGATTCACCGCGAAAATCGGCCAGCTCTCGGCGAAGCGGGCGGTGAACAAAACCCGGATGAACTCGCGGCCGGCCACCATCAGAAAAGCGTAGACCGGAAAGTAGACCGCTGCGAGCTTGCGCGCCGCGCGTGCGATCAGGTAAACGATTTCGGCATGGTCCCCGCTCTTTTCGAGCGTACTCACGCGCGGAATCAGCACCGAATTGGTGGCCTCCTGCAGCAACCCCATCAACGGCAATTGCAGGGTGCCGATGGAATACACCGCGAACAAAGCCGGCCCAAAATGATTCGACACGAAATAATTGTGCAGATCGGTCTGGACGATCATCAGAACCCCGGCTGCGCCCAAGGGCAGGGCGTAGCTGAGCTGGCGGCGCAGCATCCGAGCGTCGAAAGCGCGCCAAAATCCGGGAAAGCGGGATTCCAGATAACAAATCAACACTACCGTCTGAACCACGCCATGCAGGATCGCCGCGGCAAGCAACGAGCGGAGCGTTCCGAAGAGGAGCACCGCGCCGACGAAGATCAGGGCGCGCGAGGCCTGAATCCCGACGATAAATGCGGAGGCCAGCCGGATTTCGCCATTCGCGATGGGAACCACGTCAAGAAACGCGCCGGTGATCCAAAACAGAATGGTTGTGCCAATCCACGGCGCATAGGGCGCAAGCTGCGGCCCGTCAAAGATCGCCGTGAGGATGGCGGGATCGAGAACCAGCGCTCCGCCCGCGGCGAGGCCCAGCGTAACAAGAAACAGCATTATGTTCAAAACAGTTTCCCGCCGGCGCGTCGTTTCCCTGGGCAGGAAATAATAGGCGCTGTTCGGTACGCCCAACGGCAGCAGCGTCATGGCCGTGCTGATTACCAGGAAGGCCTGCTTGTACAGGCCGTATTGCTCCCGCTCCAAGCGGCGGACCAACAGGAGAGGTAACGCGATGCTGAAAACGAAACCCGCGGTTTTCGCAAAGGTGAGCCACGAAACTCGCCAGGTCAGGGATTCCGTGGTCCAAAAGGCACGCCCGATCCGCGTTCTACTGATCGCCCCCTCACTCGACATCATCGGCGGACAATCGATCCAAGCGAACCAGTTGCTGCAGTGCTTCGCAAATGAGCCCTCGGTTCAAATTCAATTTCTCCCAGTCAATCCGCGGTTGCGCCCCGCGCTGCGCATGAAGTACCTGCGAACGCTGATTACTCTCGTTTTTTATCTCGTGCGGCTGGCGTCTCAGATCCGGCGCGCCGACGCCCTGCACATTTTCGCGCCGGGTTTCTTCTCTTTCTATCTGTGGCCTCTGCCTGCACTGATTGCCGCGCGATTGCTCGGCAAGCGTGCGATTCTGAATTATCACGACGGCCGGGCCGAAGATCATCTGGCGCATTGGCCGGCCGCCCGACGCCTGCTGCGGCTTGCGAGCGCCGTCGTGGTGCCGTCGGATTATCTTGTAGACGTTTTCGCACGCTTTGAATTGCGCGCGGTGAGAATCCATAACATCGTCGAAACAGGCTCCTGGCGGTATCGCGAGCGCCCCCAGCCGCGGCCGATGTTTCTGCACAATCGCGGCCTGGCTCCCGAGTACAATCCGGCCTGCACGCTGCGCGCGTTTGCCATCGTTCAGCAGCGTTATCCGGAAGCCAGCTTGACCGTTGTGCATGACGGCCCGCTGCGGGTTCAACTGGAGGCGCTCGCCGCCTGGCTCGGGCTGCGGAACACACGGTTCACCGGCGCAGTTTCCGCGCAACAGATGGCGTCGCTGTACGATGCGTCGGATATATACCTCATGAGCCCCAACGCCGATAACATGCCGCTTTCCGTGCTGGAATGTTTTGCGTCCGGGCTGCCGGTGGTTTCAAGCAGGGCCGGCGGCGTTCCGAATATGGTCGAGGATCAACGAACCGGACTGCTGTTTCCCCCCAACGATCATCAGGCCATGGCGCGCTCCGCATTGCGATTGATCGAGGAACCCGGACTTGCGTCGTGGCTGGCCGCCAACGCGCGCAAGGCGTGCGAACGCTACGCCTGGCCGGACATCGGGCCGCAATGGATCGCACAATATTGTCAGCCCACCGGCGCCTCGGGCCGCGCCTCCAAGGATTCCGTGTAAATCTCTTCCATCCGGCGTGCTGCCGCGCAGATCGAAAAGCGCTCCGCAGTCGAGCGGGCCCGGGCCGCCAACCGCCGCCGCAGCCCGGTATGATCGAGCAGCTCCTCGAGAACACGGGAGAGCTGCCCGACGTCGCCCGCCTCAAACAACATGCCGTTCTCGCCGTGATGCACCAGCTCAGGATTCCCGCCCACTCGCGAAGCCACCGGGCAGCAGCCGCACGCCATCGCTTCAAGCAGGGAATTGGAAAAGGCTTCCGCCATCGAAGGCAGCACGAAAACGTCGATCTTATGCAGATATTCGGCAGCATCGGCGGAGGCGGGAGCGAAGACGCAATCGGCCAGATTCCGCGCCTCGGCATGGGTGCGCAACGCCACCCGCATCGACCCGTCTCCGGCAATCAGCAGCTTCACTCCCGGGCGCCTCACCTGAGCGAACGCTTCAATCAACGTCGCCAGATCCTTTTCCGGCCGCAGAGCGCAGACCACGCCGATGGTCAGCTCCTCCTGATCCCTCGGCTGGGGCCGGAATCGCTCCAGATCCACGCCGTTATAGCACAGCCGTATGCGGGCGCCTGCAATTCCTTCATCATTTTCCAAATGCCGCCGTACGAACTCGCAATTCACCACAATCGCCTGCGCCATGCGGTCGGTCATGCGGATCAACGGCCGGTAGCGAGGCGGGATTAAGTCGCGGTGCGATCGCTGGCTCGACAGCACGGCTGCGCTTGAGCACCAGCGCGCTACGGGAACACTAAACAGCGTCAATGGATAATCAAAGGCATGCACCAGCCGGATTCCATGCCGCCGGATGTAGTTCCGCAGCTTCCAGGCCCCCGCGACAGCCCCGCGTGAGGCGAACGAATCCACGGCAAAGCTCACAATGGGAACGCCCGCGGCGGCGAGCTCTGAGCCCCGCATTCCTTGTGGCCGAAAGCATCCAACGTGCGGCGTAAATCGCGAACGATCCAGCGTCTTCGCGATCTCGGTCAACTGGCGCTCGCTGCCCCCGAGATCCAGCTCGCGGGCCAGCAGCAACACTGGCCAAGGCATGAATTCTAGACCAATTGTATCGTCAGCCCGCCGCAGGGTCATATCGGAAATTCTCTGGCGTTGACATCGTCTTGCGCTGGTCATGCTGGCGTCATGGCAGACCGCTCCAGCCAAGCGCGTCCCCGCGATCCCAGTTTGGACGGACATCGCAAGCTTTCTCGACCAGCGCAGTTAGCTGTCACGTTTTGAAGGAATCGGCCCGCGCACACAGTCCTCTTGGGCTCGCCGCGACGAAAACGCGCCCAGTCGCGGGCAGTGTGTCGGAGTTCCGTCGCGATTTCGTCAGTGCCAGAGATCTGGCCGGCCGAAGAAATACTTTCCCCTGAATTGGAATTGCGATCTCCTTGCTTTGGCTGGTCGGATGCCCTACCAATGCTGTCCAAAATAGCGAGGTATCAAAACCAAGAAAGGAGGGTTTCATGAGTCAAGCTCGTGCAACCCTATTGCAACGGTCCTCGGACTCTTCAGTGCCTGTTACATCGATCCATCACGTCGAGGCGGATGGAGTCCGCGTCTTTTATCGAGCCGCCGGCGACCCCAACTCGCCGATTGTGCTTTTGCTGCACGGCTTCCCGTCTTCGTCTTTTATGTTCCGCGAACTCATTCCACGCCTCGCCGACGACTATCGGGTGATCGCGCCAGACCTCCCCGGCTTCGGATTCACGGAAGTTCCCGCCGAACGAAAATACTTATATTCTTTCGACCGATTGGCCGCGACGCTCCATGCGTTCACGCAAGCGCTCAAGCTCCGGCGATATGCGCTGTATGTGTTCGACTACGGCGCGCCAACTGGATTCCGTTTGGCCATGGCTCACCCGGAGCGAGTGACAGCGATCGTTTCGCAGAACGGGAACGCCTATGACGAAGGGCTTGGCGACGCCTGGGGACCGATCCGAAAGTATTGGGCTGAGCCAACACCAGAGAATCGCGAGGTACTCCGCAAAAATATTCTGACATTCGAAGGTACGCGCTGGCAGTATACGCACGGCGTCAGCGATCCGGAGAGCGTTCCGCCGGAATCGTACACACTGGATGCGGCTCTGCTGGAGCGTCCTGGGAACAAAGACATTCAGTTGGATTTGTTTCTCGATTACGCGTCGAACGTGAAGCTTTACCCGGCTTTTCAGGATTATTTTCGGAAAGCGAAGCCGCCATTGCTCGCGATTTGGGGCCAGAACGACCCGTTCTTCATTCCGGCCGGCGCTGAGGCGTTTCAAAAGGACATACCGAACGCGCGAGTCGAGTTCCTGGATAGCGGGCATTTTGCTATCGAGACGCATGTTGTCCAGATCGCCGCTCGGATGAAAGAGTTCCTGGCGGCAAGCGGGGTCTCGCAATGAGTTCCTTTGAGCAGAACGCCACCGTTGTGTTGGTCCACGGTGCGTGGGCCGGCGGTTCCTGCTGGCGCAACATCATTCTGCCGTTGCGAAAAGAAGGTTTCCAGGTAACGTGCGCACCCCTTCCGCTCACGTCGCTTTCCGACGACATCGCCGCTCTCGATCGTGCGATTGAGCGAACCCGTGGACCGGTGCTGCTGGCGGGACACGCCTACGCGGGCGCTGTCATCGCTGGTCCGAAGGACGAGCGGGTGAAGTCCCTGGTGTACGTAGCGGCACTCGCGCCCGCTGAGGGTGAGACCGTCGCCGACGTGTTTTATCGCGCCAAACCACTTCCGGAGGCGCCGAAGCTCGCCCCGGATGCACACGGGCTGATCTGGATGCCCTCAGGCGGCTTTGCACACGCAGTGGCTCACAAGGCTGCACTCGATGAGACCACGATTCTCGAAGCCGTGCAGCGGCCGATCGCACTGAAATGCATTCAAGAGAAGGCGCCTGCGCCGGCGTGGAAAACGAAACCATCGTGGTTCTTGATCGCAGAAGAGGATCGCATGATTGCGCCGGAAACGCAGCGCTACATGGCGGAGCGGATGGGCGCGACGATTCGTTCACACCGCGTGGATCATAGCCCGATGTATACGGCGCCGGATCTGGTCGTGGGCGTGATTCTGGAAGCGGCGCGCGCGACCCTCGGCATTGAGGCAGGCATGAGCCATGCCAGGTAAATCCGTCGCCATCGTCACCGGCGCGAGCCAGGGCATCGGACGTGCAACCGCAATACGCCTGGCGTGCGATTTCGAAGCTATTGTCCTGGCCGCGCGGCGCCAGGACGAGCTCTGCAGGACCGCGGCTGAGGTAAGATCCGCCGGCGCCGAGCCGCTGATTTACGCGCTCGATTTGCGCGAGCCTTGCTCGGCCGAAACCCTCATCCAGGGTACGCTCGATCGCTTCGGCAGAATCGACGCTCTGATAAACATCGCGGGGGCCGTGCCGCAGATCGATTTGTTCGAGATGACGGATGCGCAGTGGGAGGAAGGCCTGGCGCTCAAACTGCACGGTGCACGGCGGCTCACGATACGAGCCTGGAATGCGCTGAAGGTTTCAAAGGGCGCCGTGGTCCTGATCTCCGGAAGCGCCGCTCTCGATCCGAAACCGGGCTTCGCGGCCGTGGCTGCCATCAACGCTGCCATCATTGCGCTCGCGAAGGCCTTTGCCGAGCAAGGCATCAAGGATGGAGTCCAGGTGAACAGCGTAGTGCCAGGCGCGGTGATGACGGGCCGCCGCCGGTCTTTCCTCGAGAAATGGGCTCCGGCACACGGCATGAGCGTGGAAGAGGCCATGAAGCGGTTCCCGGAAGAAGCCGGTATCGCGCGTTATGGCCAACCGGAGGAGATTGCCGGCCTGATGGCTTACCTGGTTTCGAAGGAAGCTCGTTGGCTCACCGGCGCTTCTGTTCGGATGGATGGAGGCGAGATCAAAGGAGTCTAGTAGGGACGTTAAAAAACAAAGGAGAACGACAATGTTTAGAACAATTCAGATGGGTTTCGCACTCGCGATGCTCGTATCCTTCATGGGTTTCGAGCATGCGAGCGCCCGGGAGCAGGCACAGGCTCTGGAGACCGGCACGTTCCATGGAAAAGTGCACATGACATCGGGCCGCGCCACCGTGTACAAGGAAGCCGGCGGACGCTTGGTCCTTCGGCTAACCAACTTCAAGACCTCCAATGGGCCGGATGTGCACGTAGTCTTGATCGCCGCTAAAGACGCCGCCGACGACGCGAATTTTCTCAAGAGCAGCACCGCGAGGCTCGAACTGGGTCCGCTGAAAGGAAATGAGGGGGACCAAAACTACAACATACCCAGTGGAACGGATCTGCAGAAGTTTCAAACGGTCTCGATTTATTGCGAGCGGTTCAATGCAAACTTCGGCGCGGCCCCGCTCGAGAAGTTCTGAGGTATGACCATTCACGCCAACACCTGGCTCTTGCGCCGGAAATGGATCTTGGTTGCGGTAGGCCTGCCAGTTCTTGTTGCACTCTGGTGGGCCTTCCGGCCCGAGAAACTCTGGATCAACGAAAAAGTGAACGAGGCCGCACCGTTTGATACCAGCGCTGGCCCTCAGCCGATCCTTATCGGACGATTCGAAGGCAACGCGCAGCAAACCAGCGGGCGCGCGACCATCTTTAAAAAGCCGGGCGGCGAAGAGTATCTTCACTTGAGCGCGTTCAGCACCGCGAATGGTCCGGATACGCACGTCCTGCTTGCGCAAAGTGGCGATCCGAACCTGGCGCCCATCGATTGTGGGCCGTTGAAGAGCAGTGAAGGCGATCAGAATTACGATTTCCCGTCTGCCACGGCCCTGAACAAATATCAAACCGTGATTATTTACGGTGAACGGTCGCACACCGTCTTTGGCTTAGCGAAGCTCGAACCGTTCTGACCCGCAAGCGGAGGAAGCGCTTCATGAAACATCTGATTTCAGGATTGACCTTATTTACAGTCCTTGCGTTGGGGGAATGCATTGCAGCGGACAACGGTGGCGTCATTGCAATCACTCCCGTTCACACAGTCACCGCTGAGGCCGGTGTGGCGCCTGCGGGAACTTCGCTGGTTGTTCGCAGCAAGGACACAGTGAAAACGCGCCGGGCGTACCGCGGCACGGTTTACTTTGCCAACACCGCCGCGGACATTCTGGACCAAAGCGGCGCCGTACTCATCCCGAGCGGATCTCCCATTGAACTGGCTGTGCATTCTCTCGCGCACCTCGGCGCCGGAGGCGCGGGAATGAGGTGGATCGGCGGCGAAGAGACATCACGCCACGCGGTCACCGGAGGCCAGAAAATCGATGTGCCCGCCGACACTCTCCTGGCGTTTCAAATTCAGGCTCCCATCCGCCTGCGCGGCTATCAACGGTAACACTTGGCGATGGGCCAGCCATCCAAAGGAGATGAATCACATGAATGCAGCAGAAGAATACGACGTCCTGGTGCTGGGCGGGGGCACGTCCGGCAAATTGGTTGCCTGGACAATGGCCAAAGAAGGAAGGCGAACTGCCGTCGTTGACCGGAAGTATATCGGCGGATCCTGTCCCAACATCGCATGCCTGCCGAGCAAGAACGTTATTCATTCAGCGAAGGTCGCGTCTCTTGTAAAGCGGCATCGGGAGTTCGGAATCGAAACCGGGCCAATCTCGATCGACATGGCTGGAGTATACGCGCGCAAGCGCGAAATGGTCGAGGGGATTATCCAGGTTCATCTGGACAAATATCACCAGGCCCTGGACCCACGTCGCGGCGATGAACTCATCTTCGGCAATGCCACATTCGTTGCACCTCGCACGGTTCACGTCGCATTGCGCGATGGGGGCGAACGTACGCTCACGGCCGGGCGTGTGTTCGTGAACGTCGGAACGCACGCGGCGATACCCGACGCGCCCGGCTTGCGAGAAGCGAAGCCCATGACTCATATCGAGGCGCTGGACTTGCAGCGGTGTCCCGATCACCTGATCGTCTTGGGAGGCGGCTACGTCGGCCTCGAACTGAGCCAGGCGCTGCGCCGGCTGGGAAGCCGCGTTACCCTGATCGAGCGCAGCTCTCAAGTTGCCTCCAATGAAGATGCCGACGTTTCGCAAGCCATTTTGCAGTTGTTCCAGGACGAAGGCATCGGCGTCCTGTTAGGCACACAGGTTCTGCGCGTCAACGGCCTCTCGGGCGATCGCGTAAGTCTTCAGCTCCAAACCGCGGGTAGTACGCGCAACTCCACTACGCAAACTTTGGAGGGAACCGACATTCTGGTGGCGACTGGACGTACGCCCAACACGGCGGGCCTCGGACTCGAGAAGGCGGGAATCGAGATCACGGAAAAAGGGCACATCCGAGTGAACGATCGTCTGGAAACAACCGCGCCGAACGTGTGGGCGATGGGAGAGTGCGCGGGCAGCCCGTATTTCACCCACGTATCCGAGGACGACTTCAACATCATTCACGAAAACCTGAACGGCGGCCACCGCAGTACGCGCGATCGGCTGGTTCCCTACTGCGTCTTTATTGATCCGGAGCTGGCGCGTGTCGGCCTCAACGAATCGCAGGCGCGGGAAAGAAAAATTGCTTACGGGGTTGCGTCGGTGCCGGTCGCCGCTGCCGCCTGGCGGCCCTGGACTCTCTCAGAGAAACGTGGATTCATGAAGACGCTCATCGCCGCGGACAGTGATCGCATTCTCGGCTTCACGGCCTTTGGGCCTGAAGCGGGCGAACTCATGGGTACGGTTCAACTCGCGATGCTGGCAGGCGTGCCCTACACGCTTTTGCGAGACACCATGTTTGCGCACCCGACGATGACGGAAGGTCTGAAGACTTTGTTTATGGCCGTGCCGCAACCGCCGGAGAAGGCTGAGCAGGTCCAACACGCGCGAACGTACGCCGATTGATCCGGAAGCTCACCTTTGCTTCCACGGCTGTTTGTCGAGACAGCAGCAGCCGTCGTTTTGGAGGCCATTTCAGGGTGCACGATGAACGCCTCTCCGCTACTGCCCAGACCGTGCCAGATAAAATGAGGCAGTGAGTCCAACCGTGCGTCCCGTGGTCCTCGTACACGGAATCGACGACACGGTTGCACGGTTGCGCCCCTTGCAGAAATACCTCGCGGCCGGCGGACTGCCTGTTCATAGTTTCAATCTCGTCCCAAATCACGGGGAGGCTGAACTTCCCGCACTCGCGCAACAATTGGCAGCCTACGTTCAGGCAAGCTTTGCCGCCGAAGAGGTGATCGATTTAGTCGGATTCAGCATGGGCGGGTTGGTGTCGCGATTTTATATTCAACGGCTGGGTGGTATTCATCGCGTGCGCAAATTCATCAGTATCGGCACGCCTCACCGCGGAACGCGGACCGCTTACCTGCGCAATAACCCGGGTGCTCGTGATATGCGTCCGCGAAGCGCGTTTCTGCAAAATCTGAATCGCGACATCGCCATGCTCGACACTCTGTCCTTTACATCGATCTGGACGCCATTGGATCTCATGATCCTGCCGGCCAACAGCTCTCGCGCGCCCGTGGGCCGATCGATTCGCGTGCTGAGCTTGGCCCATCCCCTTCTCGTCCGCGACCGAAGGGTCTTGAAGCTGGTGCTTCGCATCTTGAATGAGTGATCAGCTAATCTGTTTTTGATTACCCAAGAAGTGTTCCACCTTTGCTTTGACGGTTCGCCGGTCAAGTCCCATCCGCCGCGCAGCTTCCTCGTAGCTGCCAGTCAAGCTGTAAACACGCGCGGCATACGGCGCAAGTAATTCGTCGGCAGTTAAATCTCCAGCGCGAAATCGAAAGCTGAAGCTGTCTTCCGAGTCCGCAGCCTGTGCCAGCGGCTGGTAAGAACGTTGGCTCGCAGGCGCGCCGCCGGCATCGAGTTCCCGATGATGTTGTCGTAGATCCCGTGGAAAGCGCGCTGCACCTGGCGGAAACAGGCGAAGAAATGCGCCGGGTCGTGCCCGGTCTCAAAAGTCTTTCCGGGGATGCGAAACAGCCGGTTCCAATCGGCCAGAAATTCCCGATAGAAACGCCATTGGCCCTGTGCCGCGACAAATTGCGGATGATAGCGTTGGTATAAGAGATAGTGAGCGCTCTCTTCGTAAATGCCCAGATCGTCGGAGTGAATGTCGGACGCCGCTTCTATGCGCCTCGGCAACACCTCCATCAGCGGTGCGACCTTCTTGTAGATGGAGCCCACGTTCGGCGGCTCGGCATCCGGATCGGAAACCGATGCGCTCCACACCGCGCCGCCCGGTACAAAGTCGCGGCCGAGCGCCGCCTTCTCGAACGTAATCCGCTCGGTGAGGAACGGATTTCCGTAGCCCAGTTTGGCTACCGAAGACAGGAAGTGCCGCTCTTGTTTCGAAATCACCTGCATACAAGAAATGTATATCAATGTACATTGCGTGCCGTATGGAGATCTCGCGGTAAAAACTAACATGTTGAAAGCGCGTAGCTTCTCTTTCCGCCGAGTCTGGGCGTTAAAATGCCGAATACAGGGCATGGCACGCACCCCGAAATTACGAAACGAACCCACCGGGTATGTCGCACTGCTGCGGGACGGCGGCTATCAGTCCTTTCTTTGGACCCAATTCCTGGCCGCGTTCAACGACAACGTCTATAAGATGATTGTTTCGGTGGGCGCCGTGGAACTCGCCGCGAACCAATTGCTCGGCTCGCGGTACCTCGCGATCGCCGGCGCGGTCTTCGTGTTGCCGTTCCTGCTGTTCGCCGGTTATGCCGGCCAGCTTGCCGATCGCTTCAGCAAAACGCGCGTACTGCAAGTCACGAAAGCGTTCGAGATCGCGATCATGGGCGTCGGCATGATTGCGCTTTCCCTGCGCAGCATCCACCTGCTGCTTGTTGTTCTGTTCTTGCTCGCCATGCAGGCCAATTTCTTCAGCCCGGCGAAATACGGAATCCTTCCCGAAATGCTTGCCGAATCCCAACTGACTCGCGCCAACGGTTTGCTCGAATTGACGACGTTCGCCGCCATTGTTCTCGGCACTAGCGCCGGTTCGTTTCTGTTCGCGCGCTGGAAAGGCGATCCGCTGACGCTCGGCTCCGTGTTGCTGGCCATTGCCGTCATCGGGTCTCTGACGAGCCTCTTCATTCGCGACGTTCCCCCCTCAGGATCGCGGTTGCCGCTGCAGTGGAATCCATTCGGCGAAGTCTGGACCGGCGTGAAGCGCCTTCAGTCCGATCGGCCGCTGTGGCTCACCGTCGCGGGCATTTCCTATTTCTGGTTCCTGGGCGCGTTGTTCCAGATGACGGTGATCCTGATCGGCAGCGAATCCCTGCATCTTTCCGAGGTGCGCACGGGACTCCTGGTGACCGCGCTCGCGGTTGGAATCGGCGCCGGCAGCATCACCGCCGGATGGCTCTCGGGTGATTCAGTCGAGCTGGGGTTAGTCCCATTCGGCGCTGCTTCACTGGGCCTCTGCTCGATCGGCCTGGGTTTCGTGCATTCCTTCGAAGCGAACCTCCTGTGGCTCGCTGGTGCAGGCTTCGCCGGTGGCCTGTTTATCGTCCCTTTGAATGCATTCCTGCAGGAGCGCGCGGGGCCGGAAGAGAAAGGGCGCTTGCTCGCGACGAACAACTTCGTGAACATGATCGGTGTGGTGCTGGCCTCCGGCGCGCTCTATCTGTTTCATGACTCATTGCATTGGGCGCCGTCGCACATCATTGCCGCTCTCGGCGCGTTGACTTTGGCGGCAACCATCTATATCGCGTGGCTTGTGCCCGCGCCGCTGGTCCGGCTGATCGTTTGGGTGCTTGCCCATGTGTTCTTCAAGATCCGCATCGTTGGAGCCGGAAATATCCCGAAAAAGGGCGGGGCACTGATCGTTTCGAATCACGCCTCGTACGCCGATGCCATCCTGATCGGCTGCGCTACGCCGCGATTCATTCGTTTTCTGATGTGGCAGCCGCTGTACGAAAACAAATGGTTGAATCCGTTCTGCCGGCTGTTCTCTGCCATCCCGATTCCCACGCGGTCGCCTAAAGTATCGTTGCGGGCGCTGCGCGATGCCCGTGCCGAACTGGAAAAAGGCATGCTCGTCGGCATTTTCCCGGAAGGCGAATTGACGCGCACTTCGCATGTGAAGCCTTTCGAGCGCGGCGTCGAGATGATCAGGCGCGGGCTCGATTCCTTGCCGGTGATCCCCATTTATCTCGATGGCCTTTGGGGTCACGCGCTCAGCCTGAAGGGCGGCCGGCCATTTGCATCCCGTCTGACGCTGCGGCACGAGGTCACGGTTTACATCGGCGAGCCGCTGTGCGGCGACATCAGTTCGGACCGGCTGTACCAACGCGTCCTCGAACTCGGGACGAATGCCGTGGAATGCCGCAAAACTCGGCAGGCGACGCTGTCCCATCGGTTCGTCACAGCTGCGAAGCGAAACTGGTCCGCCCTTGCGGTCGCCGATTCCACCGGCAAACAGCTCACCTTCGGGCAAACGCTGATCGCCGCGCTGTTGCTGAAGAAATGGATTCGTGCGTACTGCACTCACTCAAAATGCGTCGGATTGCTGCTTCCTTCCTCGGTCGGCGGCGCGCTCGCCAATCTGGGCGTAACGCTGGCCGGAAAAACAGCGGTCAATCTCAACTTCACCGCGGGCGCCGAAGCGATGGCGCATGCCATCGACAAGTGCGAGATCACGACTGTTTTGTCCTCCCGCGCCTTCCTCGATAAAGCCAAACTCGCGCCGCTGCCTGGCACGGTTTTCCTGGAGGACGTGTTCGCGGCCTTCGGCGCACCTGCAAAGGCCTTTACGATGCTCGCGGCCCATGTATTCCCCGCGCGATTCCTCGCCGGCCCGGCCCGGCCGGACGATGTGGCTGCCGTCATCTTTTCCAGTGGCAGCACGGGCACGCCCAAGGGCGTGATGCTCTCGCACTGGAACCTGCTTTCAAACGTCGACGCGACTGCGCAGGTGTTCTCGGTTGACCACACGGACTCCATGCTCGGCGTGCTGCCGTTCTTCCATTCTTTCGGATACACGTACACGCTCTGGTTCCCGCTGCTCAACGGCATGCAGACCGTCTATCATCCGAATCCCACCGACGCAAAGGTGATCGGCGAACTTGCCGGCGCCCACCGTCCAACGCTCTTTCTTTCCACGCCGACCTTCTGCCTCGGCTATCTTCGCAAATGCACGCGCGAGCAATTCGCCAGCATCCGCTATCTGCTGGTGGGTGCTGAGAAGTTGCGGCCCGCTTTGGCGAAGTCATTCGAGGAAAAGTTTGGCATCACCCCGCTCGAAGGCTATGGCTGTACTGAGATGGGGCCGGTTGTATCGGTCAACGTCCTGAACGAGCCTCGCTCCGCCTACAAGGCGGGAACAGCCGGCCGTCCCCTGCCGCACGTCTCGCTGCGCATCGTTGATCCGGAAACGCTGAAGCCAGTGGGCACGGGGCAAACCGGATTACTGATCGTGAACGGGCCGAGCCGCATGATTGGATACTTCGCCGACCCGGACCGTACGGCTCAGTCGTTGATCGACGGCTACTATTCAACCGGCGATCTTGCCTGCATCGATTCGGATGGCTTCCTCCAGATCGTCGATCGTCTGGCGCGCTTCAGCAAAATCGCCGGCGAGATGGTTCCACACCTGAAGATCGAGGAGGCGGTTCATGAAATCCTCGGCGATCAGCCCTGCCTCGTCATCGGCATTCCCGACGAGCAGCGCGGTGAGCGCCTGGCATTGCTCCACACGCAATCCGATATCACGCCGGCGGACTTGTGGCAGCGGCTCGCGGCAACTAATCTTTCCCGCCTTTGGATTCCCAAGCGCGACAACATTTACCTGGTTGACGCGATCCCAACACTCGGCACCGGCAAGTTCGATCTGCGCGCGGCGAAAGCGAAAGCGACGGAGCTCGCCAGCGCGTCGCAAGCGGGTGCAGGGGAATTGGAGGCCGCCAGTGCAAATTGATCGGAACCGATTGGCTATAGCCGGGCCGGTATCGAACGGGCGGCTCTTCGAATCTACTTTGTTGGGTATATCTAGAGCCTGGCTGTCGAGTACTTGGTGTCCTGCGGGCGCACCAAAAAGTAGAATGCGACAAGGTGCGTGATCATGAGCAAGGGCACGTAGATGATCGGGATTGCGTAGGTAGCGCCCAGTTGTCCTGGCATCGCGGGAACGCCGAGCTGAATGGCGTGGTAGTAATCGGCGATGATGTCGGTTGCCCCCAGGAGATTGAAGGCGACGACGAGAGACCAAAACAGCGGTCGTTTTCTTGCGGTGAGAAGCGCCAGAATGGCCAGGACTCCTGTTGCGAAGTCACCGTAGGCGGCGAAGGTAGCGAAGCCGGCGGGCAGATTCGGGCCTACGATGCCCGGAAGAATAAAGACGAGCCCGAAGAATCGAAAGCTGTGCAACGTAGCGATTGCTCGTTGTGCATCGAGTCGGTCCATCGCCTTGAGCCTGGGCCAAAGGTAAACGCTGAAGCAAAGCAGCCACGCAACGTAACCCAAAATGAGTTGAATTCGGAAGATAGTTTCTGACGACATGTTGGCCTCCTATTCGAAAACTCCGGCATTCTCGCGGAAGAATTCTTCGAGCGTCTGTGGATTCCTGCCAGTGACGGTGCGAATCGCATCGGTAGTCTGGTAGCGTTCTTCACCCCTGCGGAAGATTTGCCAAAGATGCGAGAGATGATCGAGCGCGTGAGGGCCCAGACGCTCGTTCACAGCACTGGCCCACTGCTCGTCCGTTACCGCCATGTATCGAATTGGCCGTCCGATCGCTCTTCCCAGAACGTCGGTCACATCTCCAACCGTGGGGGTTTCACCGATCAATGGATACGCGCTTTGAGAAGGCGTGCCAGGATTTGCCAGCAGGGCTGCGGCGACACGGGAGACATCTTGTGCGCCCACGAGCGGAATCACGGTGGTATTCTCGCCCCAGGGCAGGAAGACCGCACTTTGCTCGGC
>Ga0335074_10007415_pt1 | contig 15207 bp, 6 predicted proteins | sample Lox_Sample_23_FD_206715 | JGI IMG/M metagenome (GOLD analysis project Ga0335074, IMG submission 206715) | Soil microbial communities from Loxahatchee National Wildlife Refuge, Florida, United States - Lox_Sample_2.3 | ecosystem: Environmental > Terrestrial > Soil > Wetlands | place: USA: Florida...
CGCGAAGCGTGTTCCCGCGGGCTTTTTTCGTATGAATTCAAACAACTGCTTCCGCGCTCTCGGTTGATCGTCCGTGTCCATATTCAGAAGATCCAGCAGCAGCACATACAACGGCCCGCGCTCGGGCCCTCGTGGCACATTCACGAACGTATTTGCCGGAAGATCTGCGGGAAGTTTCGGAAGCGAATCCGAGACCGGATCGAAATCATGCGCATCGAACGACCGAATCGCCTGCGTCCGTCCATCCTCGCTCACCGAAAAATCATGCGCGGTCAAACCGGGGACCGGTCGCCCCAGCGAATCGGACACAACAACATCCAGAATCACGCGCCGGACACTCGATTTGAATAGCGGAGTTCCGGAAGGCGTTTGCTGAGGGTTTATAGAAGAGGAAGAAGGCGTGCGGCTGCTTTGCCCCAGAACCATTCCAACCGAACCCGCGACGATCGCTCCGATTAGCAGCGATCGGGCCCCACGCAGCATGGCAGCGGCCATAGAGAAATCCCCAAATCAGCCGTCATTCTCGACGAGCACGCTCTCCCCAGAAAAGCCCAGTACTTCATTCTCCGGCAACCGGCCGATTTATTCAATCCGGACCGAGAGCGTCGACTGCGCGATCGCCTCTCCTTGTCGCGCCGTCACCAGCACGTCGCACTGCCCCGGCCCCGGACTTAGCTCAACGACCATCGGAATCGATCCATCCGCCTGTGGAGACGAAAGCCGCAAGGGCTTGCGCGCAATCGCTTTCCCATCCCGCAGCAATTCCAATGTGACGTTCGGCTCCTCGACCCTCCCAGCCTTGCCGGGGTACACCACGAAGTAAAGGCTCATCGGTAGGCCCGCCGCTACCGAATCCGCCAGCGTCGGTGTGATCCTTCCATTGTCGAGATCGAACGGATTCGCCGGATTCCGCGGCCCGTTCAACGGCTCAAATCGTCGCACGAGTTCCAAAGAACTCAGCGATAAATTTTCCGCGGCATCCACGAACACCGATACCCGCTTCACCGATGTCTTGCCGCTTGGCTCATCCGTGACCGCAGCATCGATCAAGTAATGCCCCGAAGGCAAATCCACCGGCTCCGCGTACAGAATGCGATCGCCTCCCATTTGCGCCGTTGAAGTCTGCGGAATATCTCGCGCCACCTCCCGGCTCACCTTCCGGATCACATTTCCGGATCCATCGTGAACGAACGCCACCATCGCCGCCTGAAAATGTTCCACGCCCGTCTTCTGATCCATAACCGGCTTCAGCCCTGCGAATGGCACTTCAAAAGCCATCTCATATTCCGAACCGTGTTGCTCAGGCCGGAACTTCATTGCCGCAAACTGATATGGAAACGGCGTCGGCACAGGTTGCATATTCAGCGCATTCAACGCGACGAGTTCATACGGCTGCAACGGCTCGCCATCCACATCTGGTACCGCGTAATATCCCTTCCGCGTTTGCACCGTCACCTTCGGACGACTAACCCTGACCTCAATTTTCCTGAAATGCCCGTCATACACGCTCGAGGTCGGCGCATACGCCAGCTCATAATGCGTCCGGATATCCTCCATCATCCTCTGCATCGGCAATGCGATCTCATTCGTATTCGTCACCGCAAATCCGCCAGTAGCCTCGGCCAGCTCGCGCATCGAAAGCTGACTGTTCCCGACTGCGGCTAACTGAATATCGTCTTCTTCCGTATGCGAATTCTGCGGGTCCACTTCATGGATCAAACTCTCAGAACCAGCCCGCCTCTGTGCCGACAGCGATTCCATCATAGGATCGTCCACATTCAATCCCCGCGTATCGACCGTGTAAAACGAAACTCCGCTCCGATTTGCATAGCTAATAAGGTTCGCTACGGCGTCTCGGCGATTCATCGGGAACGTGATTCCATCGGCGAGATACAGAACGATCTTCCGCCCCGGCAAGTTTTCTTCGCTCTTCACCAGCGCATGCAGCGAATCCATCGCATCCATGCCGTTCGATAGGTTGGTCGAAAATCGCAGCGCTTTGGCGAGGTCCGCTTGCGCGATCAGGGCGCTGCCGAGTGTGACGGAGACGTCTTGAGAAGCAGCGTTCGCCGCAAACATCGGATCCTTAGCGATTGCCGCTAGCGGATTATTGAGTTCGTTCTGCACCGACTGCGTAGTTGCAACTCCCGTCGCCGGAGCCGCCAAAATCATCTCTCCCTGCGCGTTCATCTGATCCAACGCCGCGCTTACGGCTGAAACGTTCGCACCCGCCGCGCTCTGGATATTCAAGCCCTTTGCCGCCTTGTTCGCCGCTTGGGCAAGCAGTACCTTGTTTTCCGTGTAAGGCTGTATCACCGAGAGGCTGCGGTTCAGCCGATAGATGGTCACATACGTATTCGGAAGCGTGTCGCTCTTCAGAAATTCCTGAATCGCCCGCCGCGCAAACTCCAGGTTCAACGGCGCTATATCTGCAAACACCACCGAAACAAAATTGACCTGCCGTAACGAATTCAACGCACTCGGACGCTTGCTATCCTCAGCCGGAACCGTCTTCCGTCCAGCTTCCGCGCTCCTTTCACTCGCCAGCTGCTCCGAGCCCTGAATGCTCCGGAACACTCGGATGTTCTGCCGGACTCCGTCTTCGTAGACCTCAACCTCATCCGGATGCAGATCCGTAACGGCATGCTGGTGCTTATCCCGAACGACTAAATCCAGCACAACTTCTCGTGAAGTGGTGCGAATCACCGGTCGCCCCGGCTCTTTCTTCGAGTCTGTCTGGGAATATGACGAAATACCGGCCAAAAAGCCGAAGCCAACGGCAGCTATCAGTAGAAACCGCGCCATAACCCCACCTCGAACCCACCGTTTCCCGCCAAAACACAGGTAGTTTACTCCCCTTGTGCCTTCTTGGTGCCAGACATTGGGAAAAACGTTATTTGAGCCAGGAAAAACGTTTTTTCTTCTTGACAGTGCATAACAAACAAGGGTAAAAGGTTCCGTTCCGCGTAGTGTGTTTGTACTAGTTAGAAAAGAGTAGGGATTTTGGTCTTCAAGACACCCGGACGCAAATGCCAAGAACGCAATCGCATCCGGAGGCGGAGGGTCGATGACAAATAAATGTATCGTTGGGGCGTTTAAAACCGGCAGCGCAATCTTATGTCTGCTGGTCCTCATCCTGCTGAGTTCCCTCAGTTTCGCTCAGCAGCTGACCGGAACTCTTACCGGCACCGTCGCCGATTCCGCGGGCGCCGTCGTGCCGAATGCAAAAGTCACGATGAAGAATGAAGCTTCAGGCGACGTTCGTACCAGCGTGTCGAATGGAGCCGGCTACTTCTCGATCACCGCGGTTCAGCCTGGAAGCTACACCGTCTCGATCGAAGCTCCAGGTTTCAAGACATGGCAGCGTACCGGAATCACCTTCGCCCAAGGCGACAACCATACGCTGGCCAACATAAAACTCGAAGTCGGCAATGTCTCGGAAACGGTCGAGATCAAAGCGGGCGCTGATGTCGTTATCCCAGATAACGCCGAAGTCAGCACCACGCTCAACACCGAACTCATCACAGACACACCCATCGTCGGCCGCGACGCCGGCGAATTGCTGAAGGTCATGCCCGGCATGGCGTTCACCAACGGGATCAGCCAGGGTTCTAGCTTTAACGACAAGGTCGTCGGCACCAACAATGGTCCGGTGGGCGCGTACTCTGCTAATGGCACGCAGCCCTATGGTGCCATGGCTTACATGCTCGACGGCGCTAACCTTGTCGATCCCGGCAACGCCGGCACCCAGATCGCGAACATCAATCAGGACATGGTTTCCGAAGTCAAAGTTCTAATGTCCTCCTACAGCGCTGAATACGCCAAAGGTCCTGTGATCTTCCAGGCATTCAGTAAGAGCGGCGGAAACCAGTTCCACGGCGAGGGCTACCTGTATGCCCGCAACAGCGCCCTGAACTCTGACGACGCCTATGCCCACAGCCAGGGCGTTCCGAACTCCGCCGAGCACTACTATTATTATGGCGGCAATATCGGTGGCCCGATTCCCTTCCTGAATCATGGGAAGCAGAAGGTCTTCTTCTGGGGCGGGTTTGAGTACATGGTTCAACATCCCGCCGCGACCCCGATCAACTTCAACGTGCCGACGCTGGAACAGCGGGCTGGCGACTTCAGCGAAACCACGATTGATGGCGTACCGGGAACACAGCCTGTTTCGGACTGCGGCTCTCACACGACTCTCTTGAGCTGCTTGCAAAACAGCTCCTGGAGCTATGCGTACACCACCCAGTCCGGCGGCCTGAACCTGCCGACGGGCACTGCCACAATGCCCACCAGCGACTTCGACCCAAACATCGTTGGTCTTCTGGGCGTTCTTCAAAAGCCCAACATCACTCCTTCGTCCGCGAATGGCTGGAACAACTATCAGTACATCCAGACGACTCCTCAAAACCGCTGGGAAGCTACGGGAAAAGTTGACTACGCCATCAGCGACAACACCAAGCTGTCTGTCTCTTATACACGCCAGATCGAAAACGATCAGCACCCGATCGGCGTCTGGTGGACTCCACCGTGGACTCTGCCGTACCCGTCGAACGTCGTCGCCGCTACAACTTCTCAGGAAGTCATGGCGAATTTCACCCACGTCTTCAGTCCCACAACGACGAACGAAGCAGTATTCACTCTGGCCCGCTACATCAACCCCAGCACGCTCTCCAATCCTTCCGCCGTCAGCCGCAAGACGCTGGGCTTCAACACGCAGGGCCTGTTCGGACATACCACCGACCAGATCCCCAACGTCGAAGGTCCTTGGGGTGGCGCTTTCCCCAACGTCGAGGAATTCTCCTTTGACGGTGGCTTCCAGGGAAATGCTTTCGGCGCCATCAAGAGAGATCCCGCGATTTACGACAACTTCACTAAGGTCGTTGGCTCCCACACCCTGAAGGCTGGCTTCTACTGGGATACCAGTGACAACATCCAGTCCAGCGGCGGCCTTTCACCGGGTGACAACGGCACTTACAACTTGGGCTGGGGACCAGGCGACGCTGGTAACGTGGTGGCCGACTTCGAATTGGGTCGTGCCGCCAATTATCAGCAGGTCAGCGCATTCCCGACCAACGATCTGAAATTCCATCAGTGGTCGATTTATGCCCAGGATTCATTCAAGGCGAATCGGCAACTGACGCTGAATTACGGATTGCGTTTTGACCACGTCGGCCAGTGGTATGGCACTTCCCAAGGGTTCCAGGTCTGGAATCCCGCAACCTACGTGAACAATGTTTACGGCGGAACGCCCGGGGCCGGCACCCTTGTTACCCCTGCGCCGCTGAATACCGGCTTGCAATGGCACCAGAACACCAGCAACATCCCGCTCTCAGGCATGGTGTCGCCGCTGTTCTACTACGAGCCTCGAGTTGGTCTCGCTTACGACGTATTTGGAAACGGCAAAACGGTGCTCCGCGCCGGCTTCGCCATCTTCCATTATCAGATCTCCACTCAGGTGGCCGATGCCGCAAACGGTCCCCAGGGAACGTTCACCTACCAGACGCCTGGTTTCTCTAACGGCTACGCGGGGAACACCGCGTTCACTCCACCGTCCAGCGTCGCTCAAAACGGCGCTACCGTCTATGGCCTGCTCCCGGGAGACAACAAGACTCCTCTGACCATGGACTATAACGTCACCATCTCGCAGGCTCTTCCCTGGCGTTCGGTCTTGGAAGTTTCCTATGTCGGCAACAAGAGCCAAAACGAGTGGATCGATGGAGGAAACGGCAAGGTTGGGGATCAGAACAACGTTCCCTACGGCGGCTTCTTCTTGCCCGATCCCAGCGGGGCGACCGCTGCGAACTACAAGCAACTGCTCTCGCCCAACCCTCCGCCTTGCACCTCGAGCACTGCGTTTAACAACCAAGCGCTCTCGTGTGCCGGTCAATACGGTCCGAATTACCTCTTGACGTTCAACGCCAACGATTGGCGGCCGCTGAATGCCTACCAGGATGTTTATCTGCTCTATCACGGCAGCTATGCGAACTACAATTCGCTGCAGGTGTCGTGGCAGAAGCAGTCAGGTCCAGTCGTCTTCCTGACGAACTACACGTTCGGTAAAGTACTTGGTATCCGCGACGGTCAAACCGATAACGGCGCCGGCAATGGCACCGTGGTCGACCCGTTCAGCATCCCGAATAACTACGGGCCGCTGGCCTACGATCACACGCACATCTTTAACCTCACAGCCTCGTGGAATATGCCCAAGTTCATTCATGGCCACCGCGCACTTGAAGGTGCCGTGAATGGATGGCAGCTCTCCACGTACACCACCTACCAGAGCGGCGCGACTCTCCAGCCCCAGGTCAACGGCAACCTCAACGCAACCTATGCTGGCGGCCTGACGGTGCCGACCAATGCAGTTCCCGATTACCCGGACAACTCCTTCCGGCTCCCCAATGGGTTGGCAGCTGTGAATGTCAGCCCGCAAACCTGGTTCGGTGTCTCGCCGGATAACAGTGGTTTCTTGCTGATGCCGACTCTGACCTGCGATCCGTCGAAGCACTTGAAATCGGGCCAGTACTTCAACCCGAATTGCTTCGGCATGCCGGCCTACGGTCAGCAAGGTCCTCTGGAATGGCCGTATATGAGGACTCCTGCTTACTTCGACAGCGATCTGGCGCTCTATAAGAACTTCAACATCACCGAGCGTCAGAAACTCCAGTTCCGGATTTCCGCCGTGAACTGGCTGAACCACCCGCTGGCGCAGTTCAACTTGGCCGGAGTGAGCGATAACCAACTCAACTTCACGCAGGTCGCCCCGTACGCTGCTGGAATCCCCGGGACGGGTACCGGCAGTGCTGGCAACGAGTGCGCATATCTCAACTCCCCAGTAGGGGCTGATGGAATGTGCCACCCGAACGTCACCAGTATTTCGCCAGTCAACACTAACCCGACAACCACCGGCAAACCAGCCTTCAAGACCGGAGCCCGCACGTTGTTGTTCAGCGTGAAATATTTCTTCTAACCACGATTAGCGTTTACAATCCCCTAGGGGTGGCTCCGGCCACCCCAATTTTTTCGCTTGGCTACCATGTCCCGTCACTTTGTCATCCCGACCGAAGCATGGCGTTCCCAAAGGGAATGCCATGCGGAGTGGAGGGACCTTTTGTTTCTTAAACCAGCACTGAAATAAAAAACCATTTTCAAAGATGCGATCTTCGTTTCCCTTCTTTCGCCCGATCGTCCTCATCGCTCTCAGCACCGCGCTCCTGAGTCACGCGGCTCCCGCTCCCAGCCCGATTTCATTCGAGTTGAAGAAAATCCCCTTCCGCCTGGAGAATTGCGAAACTCCGGCTCGCAATGCTCCGGAAACTATGCCCGGCGGCGTCGCCGTCTTCGACTATAACGGCGACGGACGCCCCGACATTTTCTTCACCAACGGCGCCAACATCGCCACCCTGAAAAAAGATTCTCCGAAATACCGCGACCGCCTCTTCCGCAATGACGGCAACGGCGTGTTCACCGACGTCACCGATGCCGCCGGACTCGCTGGAACCGGCTACGATATGGGCGTCGCGGTCGGCGACTATGACAACGACGGCCATCCCGATCTCTTCGTTGCCGGCCTCCACCACAGCACTCTCTATCACAGCAACGGCGACGGAACCTTCACTGACGTTACAGTCAAGTCTGGCCTCGACGCGGTCATCAATCATCCCGACCCTGAATTCGGCCCATACTGGTCCATCACCGCCGTCTGGGTCGACGTCAACAACGACGGCCTCCTGGACCTATTCGTCGTGAACTACATGCAGTGGGAGTACTCCGACAAGCCTCTCTGCGCCATCGGCGGCCTCGCCGACTACTGCAGCCCAAAGTTCTACAAAGGACAGCCGAACCAACTCTTCCTCAACAACGGCGACGGAACCTTCAAAGACGTCAGCAAGCAATGGGGACTCCGCGCCCACGTCGGCAAAGGCATGGGCGGCGCCATGGCTGACTACGATCTCGACGGACGCCCCGACATCTTCGTAACCAACGACGCCTCCTACAATTCCCTCTTCCACAACAAGGGCGATCACTTCGACGAAGTCGCATTCGAAACCGGAGTCGCTCTTACCGAAGACGGAGCGTTTATTTCCGGCATGGGCCTCGACTTCCGCGATTTCAATAACGACGGCTATCCCGACGTCGCCTTCGTTGCGCTCAACAACCAGACGTTCCCGCTCTTCCAGAACACGGGCAAGGGAGATTTTCGCGAGGTCACGACCGAGAGCGGAATGCGCGATCCCAGCCGTCAGATGTCAGGCTTCGGCCCCGCCCTCTACGATTTCGATAATGACGGATGGAAGGATTTATTCGTCAGCCGCGGCCACGTCGAATCGATCGACCAGCCTGGGCAGCCTGTCAATCAGAGCAACACCGTTTTTCGCAATCTTGGCGCAAGTGGGAAATGGCAGCCCTACACCGAAGAAGCAGGATTCAACGCCGCCCCACCCAAGCGTCACCGCGGATGCGCCTTTGGCGACTTCGATGGTGACGGCCGCGTCGATATCGCCGTCAGCGCTCTCGATGCCGACGCCGAGGTCTGGATGAATCGCAGCACTCGTTCGAATCACTGGCTCGATATCGCCCTGCAGGGAACGAAAAGCAATCGCGACGGCATCGGCGCGCGCATTAAGGTCGTCAGTAAGAACGGCACGCAATACAACCACATGACGACCAGCGTCTGCTACGCCTCTTCCAGCGACGGCCCTGTCCATTTCGGACTCGGTTCCGATGCCCGCGCCGACCTTATCGAGATCCACTGGCCGTCCGGTATCGTCCAGTCACTACAAAACGTCCCCGCCGACCAGGTCCTAAAAGCAGTCGAACCCGCCCGCTAAGATAATCCGTATTGGGGTGCCCCATTTCCCGCCGCCTTTGCGAGAAGTGGGAAAGTCGGCAGACGACAATTCCGCCGGGAGTCTAATTCGCCTTGGCTCCGTGACTCTCCAGCTGTGCAATCTGCTGCTTCAGCAAATCCGCATTCGGCCCGCTCGGAGTATAAGAAAGACAATTCTTCAAGTGCTGCAACGCGCCCGCATAATCCCCTTTGCGCGCCATGATCACGGCCAGCAACTGCTCTGCATTCAGAACGCTGTGCCGCGGATCGATCGACAATACTTTCTGCGCGCTCACCGCCGCCTCGCCGATCTTCCCCGTCTGATATTTCGCCAGCGCATCGTAGTACCACAGCTGCGGCGTGCCCGCCGGATCCAAGTTCAGCGCTCGCCCCGTGTTGTCCTCCGCGTCTTCCCACTTCTGTTCCTGCACCGCGAGCGCCGCTAATTGCTCGTACGGCAGAATGAAATCCGGATCCGCCGCCAGCGCCTTCGAAAATGCGTCTTTGGCCGCCTGCGGATTCGACTGTTCCTGAAGCTTTCCCAATTGCAACCACGCATCCGCAAACTGCGGATAGATCTGCACAGCCTTCTTCAGATCGCGAATTGCGCCATCCGCATTCTGATCCAGCCATGCTTCCCTTGCCTTTTGAAACGCCTTCATCGCATTCGCTGGAGCCGATTTCGTCGTGGAACTCGCTTCCCTGCCGCCACGCTCCTCCGGCGAAAGCGTAATCGTGCCCAACTCCGGGTCATCTCGCAGATAGTGAACAGTGATTGTCTTCTCCGAGGACCGGAAGCCCGCCACTTTCCCTTTCACCAAGCAGCCTTCATACTTGGTTTCCATCTGCCTCTGATCGTCCTGCGGAATCCGCTCCACGCCTTTAGTATCCACGAACCGGATCACAAACTGCCCTTTCAGATCCGTCTGTGTCTGATTCACAACTGTTCCCTTGCACTCTACCTGGACCAGCATCGGCTCCCATGGCAGAGGCTCTCCTTCCAAAGCCAGCTTGCCCAGCAGGACCCCTCCTGCTTTTCCCTGTGCCGTCATGTTCGCCCAGTAATCGTAGAAACCGCTGTCTTGAATGGAATCCGGACGTGTCACCTGGCTCGGAGGAGCTGCCGTCGTGCTCCTCGTCTGAGCTTCACCGAGTGAAAGCATCAGCGGGAAGGCGAGCAGCAATCCGAAGAAAAAGTGCAGGAATCCTGAAATCTCGATCTTCACAACAAGCCTCATCCAAAGCCGAACAAATCTACATTGGTATTTTCCTCCTTTCGCGAACCACCGCCAAGCACGACTCGCGCGTAATTCCCTCACAAGGGCGCTATGTTTTTTGTTTCGAAATTCCCGCCCGCGGGTGCTCCTTCCTGCGCTATCCTGTTTTGTATGCGCGCAGCAGTCTTATTCCTTGCACTGTTTCCCGCACTCCTGATAGCCCAGGAAAACACGCCGGACTCCCTCCTCAAGCGCGCCATCGACGAGCAGCAGCACGGCGACTACGCCTCTGCCATTGCCGACTACCGTAGCGTCCTCAAGTTACGTCCTGACGTCGAAGCCCAGGTGAATCTCGGAGCCGCTCTCGCGCACGAAGGCAACTATGACGACGCGATCAAAATGTATCGCGCTGCTCTTCCGCAGCTAAAGAACAAGAACATGGTCGTCTTGAATCTCGCCCTCGCTTATTACAAGAAGGGCGACTTCGAACACGCGCGCGAGCAATTCGCGGTCTTGCATGACGCCCAGCCCAACAATGTCCGCGTCATCATTCTGCTCGCCGACAGCGAGCTCCACCTCAACCGCAACGACTCTGCCCTCAACCTTCTGGAGCCGATCGAGAGCAAGTATTCGCAGAACATGGATTTCGAATACGTCATGGGATCCGCTCTTATCCGCACCGGACGCCGCCGTGATGGCGTCACCCGCATCGAGAAAGTCGCGCAGGCCGGCCCGAGCCCCGACGCTTATCTGCTAGCCGGCGCAACGCTCCTCGATTTGAATGAATATGATCAGGCCCGCAAGGATCTCGAAGAAGGCCTCCGCCTCAATCCCGCATTGCCCGGACTTTACACGCTGACCGGAATCGCTCGCGACAAGACCGGAGCCATCAAAGAAGCAGAGGCCGCCTTCCGCGCAAGCCTCAAATCTAACCCTGACGACTTCCAGGCCAATTTATATCTCGGAGCTATTCTCTACAAGCGCCGTGATCTGGCCGAAGCCAAGGGATACCTCGACCACGCCATTCAGCTCAAGCCCACGGACTCCATGGCTCGTTACGAATCCGCGATGTGGAAGAGCACCTCTGGAGACTATGCGAACGCGGCTCAGGAATTAGAGCAGCTAACCAAAGACGATCCTGACTGGCTCGAACCCCACGTGGAACTCGCCGCGCTCTATTACCGCCTGCACCGCCCCGAAGACGGAGCCCGCGAACGCCAGATCGTCGACCGAATCACCGCCAAACAGCAAGCCCAGGGCCCAGGAAAATAATCGTCGCGAGGTTCTTGTCATCCCGACCAAGCTCGGAGGGACCCTATGTTTTTTACTCCCATGCCGCTTGGAAAGCACGTTCTGAGGTCCGAAGTCGGAGGTCCGCGGTTATTGCGCGGTCTCCGTGAACGACGCCGCCACCGGATGCCCGAGCCCATACGGCCCCTCAGCCGTAACAGTCACGACGCCGGGATTCGCCGGCAGAGTCAGCGTCACCGACGCCACTCCCGAGCCGTTCGTGATCGCGATCACCTTCGCTCCGCTAGTTGAGCCATACGTGAGCGAACCCGCGCTCGCCGTGAACAAGATGCTCGCTCCCGCCGCGCTCCCGCCGGACTGCCCAGGGCTCACTGTGACAGTCAGCGGACTCGCCAGAGTGCTGCCCACCGCCCCGGTTTGATTATTCCCGCTCGTCTGCGTCAGCGTCGCCGCCGGATTTCCCACCACAATCCATCCGCCCTGCGTTTGCGTTGCCGTTCCATCACTTCCCGTCACCGTGAAGTGGCAGAAGCCTGGCGTCGCTCCCGTATTCACGGTAATCTCTCCGTTGATGGTCGGGGTGATCGTCGCCGTAGTCAGTGTCATCGTCCCACCGGTGCACGCCGCCGCTCCCTCATAACTGTCGAACGCCGCCGACGACATCGTTACATTCGCGCTTCCCTTCGTGATCACCGGATTCAGCGTCACTGTACCGCTCGCCGGAACCATGATCGTGTCCGGATTCAAATCCCACTCCGAACTTGGACTCGTCGCCACACTCCCACTCACCACCAGGAGTGTCGCCGTATACGGAGCAAACGTCTGCGTCGACGCCCACGACTGCGAAGACGATGCCACTATAGCTGTAGGCGAACCTTGCGAAAGCGTATACGAAACATAATTCGTCGGCGTGAATCCGGTCGTCGCGAACTGCAGCTGGGCTGCATTCTGCGGGTCTTTATTCAGCACCATCACCGTCATCTGCGTCCCGGCCGAATTCAGCGCTGCATAAATGCTAAACAAATCCGGATTCGCATTATGCGTCGCCGCCACCGAGGTCGTCCCAAACCCATGATGCGCGCCGTCGTAATTCGTGAACAGCTTCAGCGCCTGATAATTCGGATTCGCCGCCGACGGAGCCGTCCACCTCGATGCCAGTCCTACTCTCTCCCGGCCCAACAATCCATATGCATCCGCATCGCCCAGCGCCGTCGAGAAATCCGATTCTCCCGCAAACGCCGCGCTCCACTCCGTCATCGCCAGCGGTGTCCCGGGATAAATCGAATTCACAATGGCCCGCATTCGCGGTATCCGGAATGCAATCGTCTTGTTTGGCTGAATCTGTGTTGTATACGGCTGATCGATCGTCCCCGACGGGCTCACCAGGGTCGGATCCCAGTAATCCCGATAGATGCTCACGGCCAGCGCCTGCTTCTGCGCCTGCGAGTATCCCGACGTGTCCGGCCCATCCGGATACGCATGAATGTCGAACATATCCAGAGACCGCGTACCCGCGATCTGATCCTGCCAGTAGACTTCATTCAGCCACCACGGCAGAAAATCGATTCCTGCGTGTGCAGGTTTGTCGTTACTGTTCGCTCCGTTCCAGTAAAACCACCAGCAGCAACTTACCGGGCCCAATCGCACCGCCTGCGGGTCCCATGTCTTCAGATTCGTCGCTTCCGTCCAGTAAGTCGTCGAGAGTTCGTCATATCCCGACGGATTCGGATGCACATCCCGGTGCGTTCCGCCCCATATATCGATCTCGTTATCCATGTCGTAGAAGTGACACGACGTGATCGTCGAATACGGCACCAGGCACGTGTTGCTCCCGAAGGCCGTCGCCAGCGCTGTCGCCCAATCCTTGCGATAGACACACGTCGTTCCTGAAGGACACGTCTGCGTATTGTCGTCCAGCAGCGGAAAGTAAGTCCGATTCAGATCAGCCTGCGTTGCGGTGATATAGGTCGGACTCGAACTGTTGCAGGTCCCAGCCACAATGCCGTTTCCGGCATCGTTGTTGTACTGATCGAAGGAACATTGGTTGGGGTATTCCGTTTCCGGGAAGCTCCAATGTAAATTCCCGGTTGTCCCTGCGGTCTCTTGGCTCTGAGCTACCCACGGCAACATCACCATGGTCATCAGCGGAGCGCTCCCCGCCGCCTTCACATCTGTGATGAACTGGGTCGAGTTTCCATCCGCACCGGCAGTGCCATTGCCTCCGCCGAGCCCATAGAAATTGAAGTCTTCGAAGTAATAGTCGTTATCAGCGTTATCGGTGAACAACTGCCAGTTATACGTCGATGCCGCGTTCCCGCCCCATCGCACCACCGTCGTTCCGCTGTCAGTTATCGCCGCCGTACTCGCCGGAAAAGATCCGCCGTACACATACGGACTGATAGTGTGCCGGTTCGCCAGCACGTTGATCGTCGCCTGCACCGCCGTGCTCGCGGCAACCGGTGTTGCCGACACTTCGCTCGAATTCCCGCTCTCCCCGTTCGAGTTCACCGCCGACACCACGTAGTAATACGCCGTTCCGTTCGTCAGCCCCGAGTCTGTATAGCTCGTCGTCGTGGGACTTCCCACCGTCGTATACGGCCCGCCCGTCGTCGTCCCTCGTTTCACGTGATACGACGTTGCCGTTGCGCTCACCGTCCACGTCAAGCTCACCTGCTGATTTCCCGCCGTCGCCGACACTCCCGTCGGAGTCGCTGGCGGATTCCCGCCGGTCGGCGTCGAAGAAACTTCGCTCGAATTTCCGCTCTCCCCGTTCGAGTTCACCGCCGACACCACGTAGTAGTACGCCGTTCCGTTCGTCAGCCGCGAGTCTGTATAGCTCGTCGTCGTAGGACTTCCCACCGTCGTATACGGCCCGCCCGTCGTAGTCCCTCGCTTCACGTGATACGACGTTGCCGTTGCGCTCGCCGTCCACGTCAGGCTCACCTGCTGATTTCCGGCCGTCGCCGACACTCCCGTCGGAGTCGCTGGCGGATTTCCCTGCCCGCCTCCTCCGGCGTTCCCGCCCGAGCCCGACCCTCCACATGCCGCCAGAAAACATAAAGCAATTGTCATGACAACTACACACAGCGATAGCCCAGAATTCCGCGACCCTGCTTGTGCCATATCGATAATGTAAGCCGAACTAACCCGTTTTCCAACAATCTTTTGTGCGATAGACCTCACGAAAAAGACCATCCTGATTCAGACCCACTTGGCCACCGGCCGCGGCCAAATGGACTCACCCGCCCGTGCCACGAAAATTCCTGAGAAACTTCCGCGCCTCCATACAACGGGAACCAGCTCCTTGCGAATCTTAATTCCTTAAGAGTAGCCACGAAGGCGGAGGCATTGGCATTTCCTTCGTGCTTCTCCCGGCCCGTCGCGGTCTCGGTTCACGCAACAAGACAAGGCCGTGAGCAGGGCAAATTGACACGTTGTTTATTCGCCTTTTAAGATGATTTCTTCTTGCCACGCCGCTCCGGCGCGGTTGGGGACCCAACAGTTGAGTCTTCTCACTGTTGCCAATAACTGCCTATGATTTCAGTCAAAGACCTTACCAAGCGGTACGCCCACACGACTGCCGTCGACCAAATTTCCTTCGAAGTCGCCAAAGGTCAGATCGTTGGATTCCTTGGCCCCAATGGCGCCGGCAAAACCACCACCATGCGTATGCTGACCTGCTTCCTGCCTCCATCGGCGGGAACGGCGCAGGTCGCGGGCTTCGACATCCTCGATCAGCCGATCGAGGTCAAGAAGCGCATCGGATATCTTCCCGAAACGCCTCCGATCTATCCGGAGATGGAGACCTCCGAGTATCTCAAGTTCGTCGGACGCCTCAAGGGACTCTCCGGCGCCAAGCTGCAGAAGCGCGTCGACTACGTCACCGAGCGCTGCGCCATCGCAGACGTCAAG
>Ga0335074_10007416_pt1 | contig 15206 bp, 10 predicted proteins | sample Lox_Sample_23_FD_206715 | JGI IMG/M metagenome (GOLD analysis project Ga0335074, IMG submission 206715) | Soil microbial communities from Loxahatchee National Wildlife Refuge, Florida, United States - Lox_Sample_2.3 | ecosystem: Environmental > Terrestrial > Soil > Wetlands | place: USA...
ACCGGCTCTCGCGTCCTTGGTTGCTCCCACGGCAGCGATCATGCATACAAGGGGGCAGATGGCATTCAGCATCGTCCAAACCACAGCGTTAACACCCCCCCTTCACGACCGTGGCCGCGCCAGCACCTGCCAGGCCAGAGGCGCCGGCGCCAGCGGCGGCGTCCGGACCGGTACCCAACCACTTACCCAGGTTCCAACCCATGCTTGGTCTGAAACGGTTACCCAGGTCTCGAACCGGGATCCAAAAACCGCGAGTAGCCGTTGGGTTGATTGCGTCGCCCAGGGTCGCCCCGACGACGCTCCCCCCCCGCGAAGCCGCCGGCGATTGTGCCCGCGCTGTAGGCGGCGCCGTTGGCTTGCTGAAGGCTGCCGTAGGTGGGGCCACCGGGCCCGGCGATATTGTGGATCACGTAACCGGATCCGTCAACCGCGGTGGCGCTGCTGATGTTCGTGGTATTTGGGCAGCCGGACGGCGGACTGGAGTTACTTACCACGTAGATATCGCCGAACGAATGGGAGACTCCGTAGGGATCGTTGTACATCCAGCCGTTATACATGGAATAGTTCGATCCCAGGCAGGACACGGCAGATACTTCGTACGACACATAGCCGGTTATGGGCACGACGGCGGCTGCGGCCCAGCCCCAATTGGCGACGGGCGTCCAGACGCCACTGGCGGCCCACCTTCAATCCCGGTAAGTCCCCGTATTCCGCCCACATACGGACGGTCCGCGAAGAAACAGACAAAGCTTCGGCCACTTGGGCCGTTGTCAATAGAGATATTGCCAATGTCCTGTAGCTCATGGTTCTTTCGACTTGACCGTACTATAAATAGTGACATGAGCGTGCGATTCGTTACAGATCTCGATAGAAAAAATGGCGGGCCAGTCGCGGCGGCAAACCGGGCCTAGACGGCCGCCTTCTGCAAGGTTTCGAAGGAATCGAGCACCAGTTTGCCCATGGCCGGTTGAGCGCCATGGCAGCCGGCGCAAATTGGCCGCGAGGATCGGCGCGATGTCTTTAGAGAACGACGGCGCTTGGTCCGCGCACAAGGGCATCGCCGAACCCAGCAGGGCCAAGGCGATGAGAGAAGCAGGCTTCATGGCATGCATCCGGAGTGCAACTTCCCAATAGCTTACACCCGTGCGGGTTCGCGCGGAGGGCCGGGGGACGGGGGATGGGAGCCGGGGTTTTGATGTGCGGATCCAACGTCACATGAGGTAAGGCAATCCGCCAGGACGGCCCCGCGGCGCGGGAGCGCTTTCCTGCACTGCCACCAGGCTGTCAGGCCGCAGGCCGGTCAATTCCTTGTAGCCCCAATAAGGGCGAATCGCATTCCAAGCCACCAGTAGAGGCTTCCGGAACGGCCGGCGCACAGCGTCGATGCGTTCGCCGCGAATTTCGATTTCGTTGAGCGCCGACGGATGCATGCCCGCCTTGCCGGCCCACTGGAACGTAGGAACTTCCGCCGCTTCGAAGCCCATTACGCTCGCCGCCACCATGTCGGCGGCCACCGGATTCGTGCCGGCGATGATCACGTCCATCGGAAAAACCTTTCCCATGGAAGGCCCGTTACCCTCCATGGCCATCGAGCCGTCGACCACCACCAAGCCGAGTTTATTGGCGCGCACCATATCCACCACCACGGCCGATGCCGCGGTAGGCTCCACTTTCGACGCCAGATCGTGCATGTGGCCCCGCACTGCCTGGTATACCGTGCCCGGAAACGCTCCGATCAGGTTCTTCATGCCCAGCGTGACCGTGGCGAGCTGATGTGTTTTCATCATGGGCACGGAACATAGCAGGTCCGTTTCAGCCAGGCTGCGGTGCAGCCTGATTTTATCGAATACGAAGCCGTTGGGAACCGTGACGTCCACCAGATCGCCCGAGTGCAGGTTGATCAACGGCACCCGCAGCGTCCTGGCCAGATCGGTATAGCCGAGTTGGTCGAAGACGTACTGTTGCATGGGGTCCAGGATGTCGCGCCTGCGGGTGCGGTAAATCCCGCCGTTTAGCACGTTGAACTTCGGCGCGGCAGCCGAACCTTCCCCGATGGACACCTCTTTACCGGCCCTCAACATGCATTCGGCCAGCGTCCGCACGACCGCAATCTTGGTGGTGGCCTCGGCTTGGGTGGAGACCAGGTTGGGTTTCAGCATCACCGTGTGGACGTGACGGGTTACGTGCTTGATGCCACCCAACAGGTCAATCGCCCTCTCGACCGCCGCGGCGACGTTGCCGCTGCGAATGCGCGCGATGCTGACCACGGGCTTGGCGGCCGGCTTGGCCCAAACGGGAACGGCAAGCGCCGCGCCGGACAGGAGGAACTCCCGGCGGTTGAGCTGCATAAAAGACAATGCCCTCCTAAATTTTACATTACGCTTTCCGGCGCGCGGAAGTTCCAGACACCCGATTCCTCCAAAAATTTAGTACAGTTAGAGAACCGCCGACCGGAACGCCCCAATTTATTAAGGACGGCGAAGGCACGAACGATGGCCCAAGCGGACCGCCTGGATCGCGCAAACCAGTTATTCTCGGACGCGCTGGAACTGTCCGCCGGCGAGCGCGAACCTTTCCTCGAGCGCGAATGCGGCGCGGACACCAATCTCCGCGATAGCGTGCTGAAACTGCTGGCGCGCTTCGAAACGCTCGGCAGTTTTCTGGAAACTCCCGCGGGCGGCCAAGCCGAACTTTTGCCCGGCGACGTACTCGACGGCCATTTCCGCATCGTGGAATTGTTGGGACGCGGCGGCATGGGCGAAGTGTATCGCGCCGAGGATCTGAAGCTGGGTGAGCCGGTGGCCTTGAAAATGGTGCGCGCCGAGTGGCGCTCGGACCCCGTGATGCTCGCCCGTTTTCGCGACGAAGTACGCCTGGCGCGCCACATTTCGCATCCCAACGTCTGCCGCGTGAATGCCTTTCATACCTGCGAGAGGAACGGCCGCGACCTGGCCTTCTTCGAGATGGAATATCTGGCAGGCGATGCGCTGGCCAAGGTCATCACCACGCGCGGAAAGTTCGCGGAGGCCGATGTCCTGCGTATTGCGGCGAGCGTGGCCGCAGGCTTGGATGCGGCACACCGCGAAGGCATCATCCATCGCGATTTGAAACCGGGCAATATCCTGCTGGCGCGCGACCGGCAAGGCTGCGAGCGTCCCGTGATAACCGATTTCGGCCTGGCGCGCAGCATGGAAGGCGGCGACGGGACGCGCACGCAAAGCGGCATGCTGGCCGGATCGCCCGACTACATGGCGCCCGAGCAGTACGTGGGCCGGGAACTGACCGCGGCCGTCGATATCTTCGCTTTCGGGCTGATCGTTTACGAGATGGCGGCAGGCCGGCGTCCGTACCCGGCGGAGAGCATCGTGCGATCGGCGGTGCGGCGCATCATGGAAGAGCCGCCGCCGTTGAGCCGCGCCGTGCCGGGTTGTCCGCACCATTGGGATCGTGTGCTGGCGCGCGCGCTTTCGCGCGATCCGCGGAAGCGGTATTCCACTGCCGGGGCGATGGTGCGGGAATTGGAAGAGCGGCCTTCGGCGGTGACGGCGGCGTTTCAGGCGCTGCGTGTGCCTAAGGTGTCGCGGAGGGCGTGGCTGGGGGCGGCGGCCGCGGCGGCGGCGGGCGTGGCCTCTTTTTTCGAGATACCGCGCTTATATAAGCGGAAGCTGCCGGATGCTCCGTTGATCATGTTGACGCCGCTGGAATCCGTAAACGCCACGAACGCCGCCGCGCTGGATGTGCAGATCCAGAAGGGTTTGCTGCAATCGTCCTACGTGCGTGTGCTGGAACGGGACCGCATGCGCGAGGCTTGGAAGCTTATGGGCCGGACGGGCGCGATGCCGGCGGCGCTCGATCCGCGCGATGCACGCGAAATCGCGCTACGGGAAGGCGCGCAGTTCGTGTTCTTCGGGAACCTCGACAAGGTCGCGGGCGAATGGGCCATGAATCTACGGCTGGAGTTGCTGGCCGATTCGCCGGCGTATCCGAGAGACAAGTTCAAGGGCGATTATTCCGCGGACGGCGATCAGGAACTATTGAGCGCGGCGGCCAAGGCCGTGACGTGGATCAGGCGCACGGCGGGCGAGTCGGCGGAGTTGATCAACGCACGCAGTCGCGCGCCGGAGGCCATTACCACGAAGTCGTGGGAAGCTTTGCGGGAGTACACGCTGGCGGACACGGCGTGGAAAACGCGGGAATTGGAAGGCAAGTGGGTGGAAGACCAGCGGTTGGCGGCGGAGGTGCACCTGAAGCGGGCACTGGAACTGGATCCGGATTTCGCGCTGGCCTACACGCGACTGGCAGATATTCAGGTGGCCTCTTACAATTTCGACCAGGGCATGGCGAGCTATCAGCGTGCCGCACGGGTTATCGACGAAAGAAACCTGTCGGATCGGGAATCGCTTGAAGCCAGGGCGCTGTTCGCGCACGACGCCGGCCAATACGCTACAGCGCGGGACATTTGCCAGCGTTACGCCACGCTATTTCCCTCCGATGCCAGGCCGCTGTTTCTCGAGGCCTCTTGTGAAGATCACCTTGGGCATCACGACGCGGCGTTACATCTCATGGAGAGAGCGCTGGCGGCCGACCCGGCGAATTATACATACGCGATGGGCAGGGCCATTCGCCTAATGTGCCTGGGACGCTTTGCGGATGCGGAGTCGCAATGCAATGCGGCCGCGAAGCTCTATGACAAAGACTGGACCGACCAGATACGGGCGGCGCTGGCCTTCGCCAGCTACGATATGCTCGGGGTTTGGCGTTGGCTCAGGCGTATGAAGACGGAAGGCTCGGCTCCTTACCAAAGAACTGCGACCGTTTTCGAGGCATGTGTCCACGCCGAGCAGGAGCGCTGGGACGAGGCGGAGAAGCTACTGCGGCAGGAGCTTGCCCCGGACGGTACCACGCAGCATGCCGCGGAGGCCGACATCGCCGGCTTGCGCAGCTTGGCGATACTGAACGTGCGAAGAGGACGGCCGGACGAAGCCGCCGCGTACTGCCGTCGTGTCCTGGCAATGCGGCCGGACCAGCAGACCACCTTAGATGTCGGCGCTATCTTGGCGCGTGCCGGCGATCTTGAGAGTGCTCATCGATGTATTCCTAAAGGTCTTTCGAAGGAGCCGCCGGAACAGCCTCCCGCCGCACTGCCCGCAGGCGCCGCGCCGGAGCTAATGCAGTGGCCTCTCTATTGGCGCGGCATTCTTCTGCTCTGGGCCGAGATCGCGCTGAGACGCGGGGATCCGCTCAGGGCCTATCGTCTCGCCCAGTCCGCTCCGCCGCCCGAAGCGTGGCAGGAGTGGCCGAGTTGCCTGGTCCGCGCGTCTGTGGCTTCGGGCGAATGGAAAACCGCCGTGGGCCTGCTGCGGGATCTATTCGCGAATCCAGCGGCTTACTGGATGGTGAGCGACATATCGGGCCCCGGATTTATAAGAGAGGCGTTGGCGCAGATTAAGGCGCTGCCCGCATCGGAGACTTCATTGATCAACTGGGCTTCATTAGCACATTTCTTGGAGCAAAAACAACCCTAAGAGGAGATCACTAAAATGCCAGGACCGCTAAGCAGTGGACAAAAGTTGGCGCTCTACTTGCTCATGGGCCAACAAGCCGCCAGGCCCGACGGAGAGTCGTCCTTCCGTCAATCTGTGGAGGCTAACGGCCACGCAGGAGACTACCAAACGGCTTTCATCGCCGCGATTAAGCAGCAGTTGGACCCTAACTTCGATCAGGACGCGCAAATCGGTGCCATGCCGGACTTGGATCCCGACACCATCCGGACGGCGTTGGGGTTCGCTCCGGTCTACTGCGTGGGTTGCGGGCCGTGTCCGAACGTAGCCGACGGACAGGTCGTCTACACGGGACTGAAGTGAGGCCGGCAATGAACCGTCGCGGTTTTTTGTGGGCGGCTGGGGCAGCGTTTCTCCCCCCCCAAGCGCGCGGCGAGCAGTGCCTTGCTCCAGCCGGCTGCCTCCCTTTCAAGTGGGGGCCCGGAGACGGTAGATGCTCTAAGGAAGGCGCCGCGGCGCGAAGGGATTCGGGCGTCTGCCTGCAGCCGCCTTACCCGATCGATTTTCCGCCGCCGCCAGGCGCCTTCAGACCGTTCGCACCCCCTGTGGGCGAGCCCGCCGAACGTCCGCTCTGGTCATCGCTGCTCAAGGAGAATGGTCATAAGTTGCAGGCGATAACGGACGGGCTGCGTCGGGGATATACGGAGATGTTGCGGCGCTCATCATGCAATCCAAACGATCCCACTGGACTCCTCTACCAGACATGGCTACACGGCTACTACTGCTCAGGCCCAAAGGATATCCACATGACTTGGGATTTCCTTCCCTGGCACCGGGCCTTCCTCTATTTCCACGAACGCATCCTCGCTAAGTGCGCGGGTCGGCCTGGCTTGAAAATTCCCGTTTGGGATTGGGAGGCGAACGCCGAGATACCGCCATTCTTCGGGAAACTCGGCCTGCCTTCGTTCCTGACGGGTCACTATCAGCGCTCACAGCCGTGTTCCCACGACCTGGGCGAGCGGTTGTTAAGTCGCTGCGTTATGCAAGCGTGGCTGCTTAGCAATAAGTTCGAGGATTTCTGCGGCGGCGAGACTACGAACGGCGACTCTGGTGGGTCGCGCGCGCAACAGGGTCCCCACACCTTCGTGCACATGAGCTTGGTGCAGGGCGCCATGGCCAATTTCGCGGTTGCAGCGGCGGACCCCGTCTTTTACGCGCACCACGCCAACGTCGATCGTTTTTGGACCTACTGGCTTGGCCGGTACTGCCCACTCGGAAAGCCTATACACTGGCTATCCAGGCAATACTTCTTCTATGATGAAAACGCAGAACTGGTGATGGTCGAGCCGTACCAACTGCTCGACAACCGCGTGCTCGGATACCGATACCCGCCGGACGACTCGAATTGGTTCACGGAATTTGATAGTCCATCGCTATTGCAGGTTCTGCAAGACGTCGATGAACTTTCCAAGCAACTCGTCTCGTACCTGGTTGGCAGATTTGCGGCGCTCACGGCCCATCCGGGAAAAGATCTGCTTGAGTGGTCCACACTATTCAATTCCAGCCCCAAGGAACTGCTGCGCAACTTAACCGTCCGATTCGGCGCCGAGGCGATGCTGCCGGTCCGTTTGAAATTCAAGGTACCGCCGGACCCTAAACTTCAACCCCAGCCCGGGCAGTATTACCTCGTCCAAGCCAGCCGGGACGGTGTGGCCAACGTGGGGGGCTTCGGCTTCTTCGCGCACCACGGCGGGCCGGCCAGAATCTCCGCCGGAGAGATCGAAGTGGCCGGCTGTCTCGATAAGACGTTTTTCGAGTTGCTCTCCGGCGGAGGCTCGCAACCGCTTCAGTTCATCTATGGCGTGCCAGAGTGGGACGGCACCCTTGGCGCCACCATTCGCGGGCGCGGCACGGTCATTGCGACGGTTCAGGTGACGGGCCTCGAAGTGCTTGTGTCGAACACCGACATGCAGGCGGCCAAAGCCTTCGCCGCGGGCAGTTTGGGGGACTTGCAGGAATTATTACGGCGCAGGTAATGGACGCTCGCTCCCCTCAATCGCGATCTTCAACCGCGTGCGCGCCGCGTCCCAGTCGCGCTTGAGGGTCCGCTCCGACACTCCCATCACGGCGGCGGATTCCTCCAGCGTGAAGCCGCCGTAATACTTCAGCACCACAAGTTGCGCCTGCCGCGGCGACTGGCGCTTCAGTTCCCCCAGCGCCAGGTCCACGGCCAGGATCTCGTCGGCATGCGCGTCGGTGCGGATCAATTGGTCGGCTTCGTCCACCCGCACCTGGTCGCCGCCGCGCTTGGCGGAAAGGCGGGCGCGCGAACGGTCCACCAGGATGGCGCGCATCACCTTCGCCACCAGCTTTATAAAATGTTCGCGATCGGAAATCTGCAATCGTTCGGCGCGCTCCAGCCGGAGGTATGCCTCATGCACCAGAGCGGTGGGTCCCATGCTTTGCGCGGAGGGCCAAGTGCGCAACACCTGCAACGCTTTGGAGTGCAGTCGCCGGTACAACGCCTCGAACAAGGCGTTCTCGGCGGCCTTATCGCCGCGCCGCCATTCGGAAATCAGACGGGTGATGTCGCCGCTCGCCACTAGGTCGGATTATAACCCGTGGCCACGAATGAGACACGGGGCACGAAAACGGCGGAAACCGGGCGAATTGGCGGCGCGCACGGGTTTTTCTCCGCGTCTGCCACTCTCCCGCTCTCCGTGTCGCGTCGCTTCAGGCCAGCGCTTCCGCCAGATGCGGCTGATACACGCAGCGGGGATCTTCCCCCAGGTAGTTCCCTGTCAGCGCATAAGCCCGCGAGCGCGACCCACCGCACACCTTTTGATATTCGCAGATGCCGCACTTGCCTTCGCGCTGATGCACATCGCGCAGCGAGAGGAACAAATCGGAGTGCTGGTAAACATCAGTCAACGAATCGTGAAGCACGTTGCCGCCGGAGATCGGCAGGAAGCCGCTGGGAAATATCTCGCCGGTGTGCGACACGAACACAAATCCCTTGCCGTCGCTGACGCCCGCCGTGCGCCACATCACCGCGCCGGTCTTCTCATTTTCCGGCATCGAGCGATGCTCCGCCTTCATCCGTTGCGCCACGTAGCGGCGATAATGCATAGCTTCGGTGGTCTTAATGGCGTATGGCGCGGTCTTCGACAGCTCGTACATAAAATTGAACACCTGCTCGTATTCCTCAGCTGCCAGATCGTCGTTCTCGAGCGCGCGTCCGGTCACGATCAGGAAAAACAGGCTCCACATCTTGGTGGCTATATCTTCGGCGATCTTGGACATCTCCGGCAGGCGATGCATGTTACGGCGCGTGACGGTGGTTTGAAATTGCGTTTCCAGGCCGATTCTCTTGGCGTGATACAAAGCTCGCATGGCGCAGTCGAAAGTGCCGGGGATGCCGCGGAACTCGTCGTGCGACTTGGCATCCGGCCCATCCACGCTGATTGCCATGCGCGACACGCCGCACTCCTTGAAACGGTCGATGGCTTCTTCGGTCAACAGAGGCGTGGCGCTGGGCGTGACGTTGGTGCGCAGGCCGATCTTTACGCCGTGGCGGATCAACTCGTAAATATCCGGGCGCTTCAGAGGATCGCCGCCCGTGAACACCATCAGCGGATTGCCGAATGATTTGATTTCGTCGAGCAGTGCGCATCCCTGGGCCGTGTCGAGTTCGCGCGCATCGCGCAGCGGCTGGGCGGATGCACGGCAATGCACGCAGGCCAAATCGCAAGCCTGTGTCACTTCCCAAATCACGAGCATGGGCGATTGGTCAAAATTCATTTGAGTTTTCCCCCTCCTTGACGATATACCGCGCAAAACGGGCGCCCGCGCCGCTTTTCTAAAAAGGAATCCTCTCCTCGATGGCGGCCCCAGCTTCGCACCCGCTTGCGCTCCCTATTGCAACTGGAATGCAACAAAAAGCAATTTTCCAGCCAAGCTCACTTCATTGAAAAATAATGGTTTAGGGCTGACGTCCGCTGGTGAGTGGGTGAAATCGCGCAGTAAAACGAGCTACGCAGCCGCTCCACACGCGTTATACTGCGGTCGAATGCGCGCCTATTTCCTGCCGTTAGCCCTGCTGTTGGCTGCCTGCGGACCGGAGCCCAAGCCCGTGTCGCCCGCGCCTGAGAAGCCCGCCGCGGCAAAGCCAATCGACGAAACGCGCCGTTTCCCGATCGCCAATCGGGTCGATACACAGGTGGTCGACACCAACCTGCTCGGCAAATCGTTTATGCCGGGCGGCACGCTGGCGCATTACAAGCGCGGCAAAATTGAATACAGTATGTTCGTGGCGAAGGCCCCCACCGCGCAGGATGCCGCTTTCTTGCTGCTCGATTGGGACAAAGCCATGCCCGGCGCGAAAATCGAGCCGGCCTTCGGCGGATATTTCGGTCAGGACAGCGGTCAGCCGGTGTTTGTCTTCGCCAAGGACACCTGGATCGCGGGTGTGGCCGGACTGGCGGAGAAAGATGCCGATCTCGCCGCACGCAATCTGGCTGCGCATCTGGATTAAGCTGAGAACATCGTGCCTGACAATCATCCGTTGGATTTGAGTGGACGCGTCGCCGTGGTCATAGGCGGCACGTCCGGGCTTGGCCGCAAACTGGCCATCGGCTTGGCGTCGGCTGGCGCGGACGTGGTGCCCACCGGCCGCCGCGAACCGCTGATCGAAGAGGCCTGCCGGGAGATTGCAGCCGCCGGAAGACGCACGCTGCGGCGGGCGTGCGATGCGGGATCGCGCGAATCGATTGACCGCTTTCGCGACGCGGTGCTTGCCGAACTCGGCCACGTGGATGTGCTATTGAACGCCGCCGGCCAGACCCAGCGACGGCCCACTGTCGACGTGACGGAAGCCGACTGGAATCGTATCCTGGATGTGAATGTCACCGGCATGCTGCGCGCCTGCCAATCGTTCCACGGGGCGCTGGCCGCTAATCGCCGTGGCCGCATTATTAATATCGCGTCGCTGACCTCGTTTGTCGGATTCATGGAAGTGACCGCGTATGCGGCATCGAAAGCCGCGGTGCTGGCGCTAACGCGGAATCTGGCTGTCGAATGGGCGCGCGACGGTATCAATGTAAACGCCATCGCGCCGGGAGTTTTCCGCACCGATTTGAACGCGCAACTTCTGGATGGCACCGAGCGCGGACGTGAACTGAAACTACGCACGCCCATGGCGCGCTTCGGCCAACCCGAAGAACTCATCGGCGCGGCCATCCTGCTGGCATCCGATGCCGCCAGCTTCATCACCGGCCAAACGATCGCGGTGGACGGGGGATTCCTGGCGTCGGGCGTGAATCAATAGGGTCCGCTACATCTCGTCTTACCTGGTCTGTCCAGGACGCCCGAAATCTCGGCATCATGCTCGATTCCTTTTCACCCCTTGACAGAGCCGCGGGATGGGGGCATATTGAGAGAAGGGCGACGGGTGCGAAGTCGGCGCCTTAGCTCGTCCCGGCGTTGTATGCCGGTCGTATGTGATATCCCGATCGGGGATAACCTGCTTGCAATAAGGAGGTTGTATAGAACCAGTCGACCACATGGGCGGCTACCTGGTTTCCGGCTCGCCGGCCGTGAGGATGACGCGCCAATCGTTAGTAGGCGCCGCGGTATTTCGACCGCAAGTCAAGTCGCCTCATTTGGCCGTTTGCAGTAGGCAGTAGCAGCCGGACCCGGCGGCCGCCCGTTTCGTTATTCCTTCCTTTGTCCTGTTTCTGTCCCGAGCCACTTCGACCAACCCTACCGCGGCGTACCCACTTACAGCCTTCTTCGGCTGCCGCTTCTTCATATGGCGCTAAACTTGCTTGGATTTTGCCCAGTGAGGAAATCATGACCACCACAAAACGCCCCCGCACTCCCGTCTCGCCACTCGCCCGTTTATTGGAGTTGCAAATCGCGGCGATCCATCGTTGCGAGGAACAGTTTCAGCATCAATACCGGAGAGTTCGCGCTGGAGGGGATGCGAAACCGCTCCAGGATTTGGCGTGGAACGTTCTGCGCCTTCAGGTGCGCGCGGACCGGCTAAACCGGTTTGTGGATGGCATGCGCGTTCACTAACCCGGCGTTAGGGACATCTGCGTAGAGCAGGGCCAGCCTCTCTCAACCGCTGGGCACCTGACGCGCGGGCCGACACTTTGACCAAATTCCTGGGAGGCAGCCCGCGCCAGCGCTGATCGCTTTAAGAATGGCGCGCGTGCGGACAACTGGGCGTGAACAAAGGCGCTTCCGCAGATTCACAAGGCGGCATTGGAAAAAATGGCGGTTAGTTTGCGCTCGGCCGGGATTGAGTCTTCAGCCACCTTCTAAGTGGGTCGGGCTGTGTCCTCCCCGAGCCATAATTTCCAGTCTACGCATAAGCCCTCAGTAGCTCTACGTACAAAAGCGGCATATTTCAGTTTTCAAAAAATCAGATAAAAAACTCTTTTTTAGTCCACTTATTTGTTCAATAGCCGATAAAAGGGTAGGGTAATCTGATGAAGTCTTTTTTTAACCTGGCTCGAGAGAGCACTGCCGTATCGTCGATGGGTTTGGCGTTCTTCCTCTGGTTGGCCGCAAGCACCGCGCAGGCCCAGCCCGCGCCCGTGCCGCCCTCGTTCCAATCCACGTACAGCGAACTCAATACATACCTGGCCAACTTCAATACCACACTCAGCGCCATGCCGGTCTCGCAGACTCCCACGCTGTTCACCGGCAATCTCATGGATGCGGATTCCAATGCCGGCCCGCAGTTAATCAATTCCTATTCTATGGCGAGCATCCAGCTCCAGTTGCAGGAATTGAGAGCCATCGGCGTCCACGCCGTGCTGGTGGAATGCGGTTTCCCCATGCTCTATGAGCCGTTCCTCTCCAGCCAAGGCCAGTCGCAAGCCCAGTGGGTCAGCTTCTATCAACAGGTGGGCGCCTTGGTCCACGCCGCTGGTCTCAAGCTGGTGGTAGAAAACGATACCCTGCTGGTCAACGATGTGCAGGCCGGCTGGGACGCCGGCCCCTTCTACGCCACCCTCAATTGGACTCAATACATGGCGGCCCGCGCGCAGACCGCCCTCACCATCGCCCAGACCCTGCAGCCCGATTATCTGGTGCTGCTCGAAGAACCTCAAACCGAATTCGACGATAGCGGACAATCCGAGGTGAACACCCCCACCGGCTCCTATCAGATGTTGAGCCAGGAGATCGCCAGCGTGCAGCAGGCCGGCCTGCCTAACATGCAGATTGGCGCCGGCACCGGTACCGCTCAGAGCAACGCCGTCTCCTTCATCCAACAATATGTCACGCTGCCAGTGAATTTCATCGACTTTCATATCTATCCGGTCAACAACAACAACCTCCCCACGGCCTTGCAGATGATCAGTACGGCAGCCTCGGCCGGCCTGCCCGTGGCCATGACCGAGTACTGGCTGTGGAAATGCTCCAACAGCCAACTGGGCGTGCTCACTACCGACCAGATCCGCGCCTTCGATCCCTTTAATTTCTGGGAACCGCTGGATTCCTACATGCTCCAGACCATGCAGAACCTGGCCGAGCACAGCCAGATGCTGTTCCAGGACCCGTTTTATTCCGCAAGCCTTGCCGCTTACCTGCCTTATGACAGCTCCACGGAGAATCTCTCGGTCAGCGCGATTCTGAGTGAGGAAACTTCGCAAGCCACGCAGGACATGAATGCGGCGATGTACACGCCCGTGGCCATGACTTACTACGGGGAACTGGTTTCGCCGCCCGATACCGTGCCCCCCACCGTGCCCACCGGATTGAGCGGCAGTTCCGCCAACCCCACCACGGATATGTTGAATTGGAATCCATCGACTGACAATGTAGGGGTCGCAGGATACAACGTATTACGCAACGGCGTGCCGGTGGGGACGACAGCCAGCACAAGTTATCAGGATACCGGATTGACGCAGGCGACCACCTATACTTACACGGTGGAAGCGTTTGACCTGGGGGGGAACACCTCCGCGCCATCCCTGCCGGCCAATGTGAGGACTGCTGACACCACGCCGCCCACAGCGCCCGCGACGCTTACGGCCACGGCCGCATCGTGCCAGCGAGTTACGCTGGCCTGGTCCGCCTCCACCGATAATGTGGGGGTGGGCAGCTACCTGGTGTTCAGCGGACTCTCTCCGGCGGCGCTGGTACAGATCGCCCGTACCGCGGCATCGACTACTTCTTACAACAGCACGTCGCTCTCGGCGGGCACGACTTACTACTACGGTGTGGAAGCGGTGGATACATCGGGCAACATTTCGACCATGTCGCCGATCGCATCCGTCACCATGCCCATGCCGCCTGCGGCGCCCAAAGGTGTCACGGCCACGGCGTCTTCGGATTCGCAGATCAGCCTGGCCTGGACCGCCGCGGTGAGTGGCGGACTGCCGGTGCAGTGTTACCACGTGTATCGTGGCGCTTCGGCCTCCAGTTTGGCGCAGATCGCGGAGGTAAGCCAGACCTCCTACAACGATAATTCGGTGAGCCAGTCGTCCACCTATTACTACGCTGTCGAAGCGGCCGATACGGGTGCGGATCTTTCCGCAATGTCGGCGGCCGTCTCCGCCACTACGCCTGCTCCGCCCTCGGCGCCCGCGAGTTTGACCGCCACAGCCACTTCGACCACCATTATGGCTTTGAGCTGGTCCGCCTCCGCGAGCGGCGGCCTGCCGATCCAGAACTATCACGTGTATCGCGGCACAACCTCTTCGAATCTGGTTCAGATCTCTGTCGTTTTGCAGAATTCGTTTAATGACAAAACTGTCAACCCATCGTCCACTTACTACTACGCCGTTCAAGCGGCCGATGCCGGCGGCGATCTTTCGCCCATGTCCGCGGTAGTATCGGCGGCCACGCCAGGAGCACCCGGATCTCCGAAAAACCTGGCGGCCACGCCGGATTCCGACGCCAGAATCACCTTATCCTGGACCGCCGCGGTGAGTGGCGGCCTGCCAATCCAGAACTATCACGTGTATCGCGGTACAACATCCGCGAACCTGACCCAGATCTTCGTTACTCTGCAAACTGCTTATAACGACACTTCTGTGACTGCCGGAGAAACTTACTATTACGCCGTCCAGGCAGCCGATTCCGGCGGCGATCTGTCGCCCATGTCGGGCACGATCAACGTTGCCGTTCCAATCGCGCCGGAGGCGCCCACGGGGCTGGCGGCCACACCCATCTCCACCACCAAGATCAGTCTGGCCTGGTTCGCGGCCGTCAGCGGCGGCTTGCCCATCCAGAATTACCACCTGTTCCGCGGGTCCACGCCCGCCAGTCTGACCGAGTTGGCCACCGTGACCCAAACGTCTTATGCAGATGCTTCCGTGTCTCCCTCGACGAGCTACTACTACGCGGTCCAGGCGCAAGACAGCGGCAGCGATCTCTCAACTATGTCCGCGGCGGTTTCCGCTACTGCTCTGGCGCTGCCGTCAGCGCCCACGAATGTTTCGGCTGTGGCGCTGCACAAGTCCCAAGTCAGTCTCACTTGGACCGCGGCGCAGAGCGGCATGCCCCTGGCCTCTTACACCATCTTCCGGGGAAACTCGCCCTCCAGCCTGACTTCTCTCAAGGCGGCTTCGGCAAACGCTACCTCTGCAAATGACAGTAGCGTGTCCGCCGGGGTCACTTATTACTACGGCATCCAAGCGAAGGATACAGGCGGCAATGTTTCCCCCATGTCCGCCATTGTCTCGGTTA
>Ga0335074_10007417_pt1 | contig 15206 bp, 15 predicted proteins | sample Lox_Sample_23_FD_206715 | JGI IMG/M metagenome (GOLD analysis project Ga0335074, IMG submission 206715) | Soil microbial communities from Loxahatchee National Wildlife Refuge, Florida, United States - Lox_Sample_2.3 | ecosystem: Environmental > Terrestrial > Soil > Wetlands | place: USA...
TGAGGCGTTACTGCTTCTGCTACCTGCCGAAACTGTATCCGTCGCTTTAAACTTCAGCGACGATACTTGCCCGGCGGCCATTGCCATTCCGGACTTTCGCCAAGTCAATCATCTTGGCGACCTCGACCAGAATAACAAACCTGGTAACTCTTGGCAACAGGTAAAAATAAAAATTTTGCAGATCTGTGACTGATCCTCGCAACCGCAACGAAATAATGCAGATCCATTTCATCTACCAGCCCTCACGGGCGCTCCTGGAACTGCCGATCATAGCTCCAGAGGTCCTCCATGTCTTCCAGCCTTCCAAATAGCACCACCAAAGTACTCGTCGCCGACGACCACGGCGTCGTCCGCAAGGGCCTCCAGTTTCTGCTCCAAACCGACCCATCTATCGAGGTCGTAGGTGAAGCTTGCGACGGACGCGAGGCCGTCCGGCTCACCGAGCAGCTTTCCCCCGACGTGGTTGTGATGGACATTACCATGCCGCAGCTCAATGGGATCGACGCCGCGTCCCAAATCGTCAAACGCGATCCCAATGTCGGGGTCATCATGTTGAGCATGCACTGCGATGAGACTTTTCTGGTCCGCGCGCTGGCGGCCGGCGCCCAGGGCTATCTCCTAAAAGATTGCGCCGAGGCTGATCTCTTGCAAGCAGTTCGCGCGGTAGCGAGCAAAAAACTCTTCTTTAGTCCCTCCATCACCCAAACACTGCTCGAGGATTACATGCGGCAAATGCAAAGTGAAGGCCTGGAAGACTCCTACGACCTTCTGACGGACCGGGAAAAGGAAGTTCTGCAACTTTTGGCCGAAGGCAAATCTAACAAAGAAGCCGCTTCGCTGCTGAATGTCAGCCTTTACACTGTAGAAACGCACCGCAGCCGGCTGATGCAGAAGCTCAATCTTCACTCTACGGCGGACATCGTGCTTTACGCCGTGCGCAAAAGAATCATTCAGTAGCAAAAGAATCCAGAAGTCAGAATCCAGAAGTCAGAATTCAGAAGTCAGAATTCAGAAGTCAGCCAGTGACTGCGATACCCACACGTGCAAAACAGGTTCGGCTGTAGTCTGTTTGCGTCACCGATTCTCCTCACCGCCGTCGTTCTCTCAGTCACTTAACCAATGGCAGGGTATGTGCAGTTGCGACGAAATCGGAGAGAAAGCTATGAGTCTCAAGACCCGGGTTTTCATTCGGCCGGTGCTCATTCTGGCCATCGCATGCAGCCTCCAGGCCCAAGCCAAACTTGGCGTCATCAACATGAATAGCGCCCTGATTGCCACCAGGGACGGCCAGAAAGCAGCATCTCAGCTCAATGCCAGGCGCGCCGCCAAAAGCAAGGAGTTTGGACAAAAACAGGCTGAGATTCTCGCTTTGCAGGATCAGCTCAGCAAGGGCGCGAGTACGCTGAGCGAAGCCGCGAAGAACGCTCTCTTTGCCAGCATCGCCGCTAAGAAGAAATCTTATCAACGCGAGGCGGAGGACGCCCAGGCCGACCTCGAGGCCGACGAGCAGAAAACGCTGCAGCAACTCGGCGAAAAGATACTGGCGGTGATCCAGCGATACGCTCACGAAAACGGTTACACCATGGTCGTGGACGTCGGCGCCAACGCCAGCCCCGTGCTCTATGCGTCCGCCGGCATCGATATCACGAAGGAGATTGTCGAACTCTACGATAAGAGCAGCGCGGCCCCGCCTGTGCCGGCCAAACCGTAACGGCAGACGCCCATTCGGGGTCACATTACCGGTGCGCCGGTTCCCCATAGTTTTGCTCGTCGCGGTTTTGCTGCCTGCCCGTGCTCCGGCCTATTCCGTGCTGACGCATGAAGCGATTATCGACTCCGCCTGGCCGCAAACCTTGCGTCCGCTCCTGCTCAGGCGATTTCCGAACGCTACGGACGACCAGTTGCGCGAAGCTCACGCCTATGCCTACGGCGGCGCCATTATTCAGGACATGGGCTATTACCCCTTCGGAAGCAAGTTCTTCAGCGATCTAGTGCATTACACCCGCAGCGGGGACTTCGTGCTGGCCCTGCTGCAGGACGCGGAGCAGGCGCACGATCTTGATCAGTATGCCTTCGCTCTCGGCGCCCTGTCTCACTATGCCGCTGACAATCTGGGCCATCCGGTCGCGGTGAATCGCACGGTGCCCATGGTTTATCCGAAACTGCGCGCCAGGTTCGGCCCCCTGGTCACTTACGAAGACAATCCCGCCGATCACCTCAAAACCGAGTTCGGGTTCGACGTCATCGAAGTGGCTCGCGGCCAGTACGCCGATGAAGCCTACCACGATTTCATCGGATTTAAAGTCGACAAGCCGCTTCTGGAGCGCGCTTTCGAGGAGACCTACGCCATTCCGCTGAAGGACCTGTTCACGAACCTCGATCTGGCGCTCGGAACTTACCGCTTCTCAGTGGGCTAGGCCATCCCGGAAATGACCAAAGCCGCCTGGGCGGCAAAGAAAAAGGACATCCGGCGCTTACAGGCCGGCATGACGCGGCGGCGGTACATTTATCGCATTTCGATCGCCACCTACCAAAAGAATTGGGACGATCAATACCGCCGGCCGGGAATCGGCGCACGGTTTCTGGCCTTTCTTTTTCGCCTGGTACCTAAAGTCGGCCCGTTCCGAGCCTTCGCGTTCAAAATCCCGCCACCGGCCGCCGAAAAGCTCTTCGTCGCCAGCTTTGACGACGCGGTTCGCGAATACCAGGAACTGATCGAAAGGGCCGGCGCCAATCAGCTCCAGCTCCCCAACGAAAACTTTGACACGGGCCGGCCGACACGGTTGGGCGAGTATCAACTGGCCGATCAGACCTATGCCAAGCTGCTCGAACGGTTCGACGGTCATGCGGGCGACATGCCGGAGGCGTTACGCGCAAATGTTCTGACGTTCTACGGGGCCTCTGCCAACCCTGCTTCGCCGAAGGCCGATACGGTGCTCGCGGCGTTGCGCGCCCCGTCGGCGGCCAAGAATTAAGCCGCGCCGGCGTTATCGCGCTTCAGGGGAAGCAGCACTTCGATCCGGGTTCCTTTACCCGGCGTCGATTGTATCGACAATCGCCCGCACAACTCGCGCACCCGCTCAGTCATGCCGAGCAAACCCAGCCCATAGGCCACGCCGCTATGCTGGTCGAACCCTACGCCGTCGTCTTCCACCAGTACGGCCAGCTGGCCCCCCGTATCCTCCAGCTTCACATGGATGCTTTTGGCCTGCGCGTGGCGCGCGCAGTTGGTGAGCCCCTCCTGCACGATGCGGTACAGATAGGTCCTATGCGGGTCCGGAACGTCGCGCAGATCGCCATCCACTTCCAATCGAATCGGCGTGTCGTAGCGACGGGAGAACTCCCTCGCCTGCCACTCCAGCGCCGGCCCCAGCCCGAGAACGTCCAGCATAGCGGGCCGTAAGCCCATCGCGATATCGCGCGTGGTGCGCAGCGTGCTTTCGGCCAATTTCTTGGCCTGCTCCAGATGGGGATCCGGCTGCCCGGCGCGCGCGCGCTCCATGTTGCCCAGCTCCATTCGCAAAGCGGTCAGCAACTGGCCGATTTCATCGTGCAACTCCCGGGACAGTGCCTTACGCTCCTGTTCCTGCGACGAGACTAATTGTTGAGAGAGATGCCGCAGGCGCTCCTCGGCCAGCTCACTCGCCCGGCGATGCGCCGCCGATTCTTTCTCGAGAGACGAAATGCGGAACACACTGGCTCCGGCGATGATCGCGCCCAGCACCAGCGCGGTCAGGATGGTCTCCCAGATATCGTTTTGCAGATACACCACGGATTGGCTGAGATCCCGGCGCCGCGATTCAAAATTTTCCCCGTTCAACATGCCCAGTTCTTCGGTAATGGCGAAAATCGGCATCGTTTCCGAGCCGAATCCGTCGTCGGTAAAGTGCAGCTTTGTCTGTTCGGGCGTCTCGCGGAACTCGATGGCCACGGTATTCAAATACGAGCCCAGCGCCGTCTCCAGCCGCTCCACCGGTGCGCCGCCGCGCTGCGGCCGCAGCGACTTCAATTCGGCCAGACTGCGTTCGGTCTTGGCGCGCAGAGTCGAGAATTGGGCCGCATAGGCGGCCGCCGAGGCGTTCCGCTCAAGCAAACGATCCCGCCGCAACACGGCCACTCGCGCCGTATCCGAGCGGATGCTCTCCACCGCATTCTCGATGTGCCGGTAAGCATCTTCCACTGCTAAAATCTGCTGATGAATCCGGCGCGTCTCCTGGATGCTGGCGACGCCCGATAAGCCCATAATAATGAGAAGGAATCCCAGTCCGAAGACGGACACCGGCCAAATGCTTTGCGGGACGTTTTTCACAAATCGTAGTTAGCCTTGGGGCGTGCCAAGTCTCTCATCTATCGGCGGGTTTGTTTCCCTGCATTAACGCCGCCCGGGTGAAAACGGGCGTCCAGCGATAATTGCGGGGAACTTGGGGTAAACCCGCGCGTACCATGTATATATGAGCAGCCTTCTGTCCGACCTGCGGCACGCTTTTCGCGTCCTGGCGGCCAATCCCGGATTCACCACGGTGGCCGTTGGCGCGCTCGCGCTCGGTCTGGGCGCCAACACCGCGATCTTCTCGGTAGTCAACGCCGTCTTGCTCGCCCCGCTTCCTTATCCCCAATCGGATCGGATCATGCGTATCGATCGCAGCTACAAAGGCAGCGTGGACGTCGGCGGCTCCGTGTCTATTCCCAAATACATGGCATGGAAGAAAGCGAACCATAGCTTTGAGGCGATGGCGCTATATGATATCTTCGGGCCTGGCTTAAACCTGGGCGCGGGCGATCACCCGCAGCAGGTCAAGGGCATTCACGTCTCCGCGGAATATTTTCAGGTTTTCGGCGTGTCACCCTTCGTCGGCCGAACGTTCACGCTACAGGAAGACCAGCCCAATGGCGCCAAAGCGGTGGTTCTGAGCAACGGCCTGTGGCGCACGCGCTTTGGGAGCGATCCGTCTCTGGTAGGCAAGACGATTCTTCTGGGCGACGCCCCGTACACCGTGGTCGGCGTCCTGCCGGCTGGATTCCATTCCGACCCTCCCGCGGACGTTTTCATGCCCATGCAGGCCGACCCCAATAGCGCCAACCAGGCGCACTACCTGCTGGCCGCGGGCCGGCTGAAACCCGGCGCGACAATCCAGTCGGCGAATGCCAATATGGCGCTGGCCGGCGAGCAGTTCCGCGCGCTTTATCCGAAATTCATGGACAAGGACGAAAGCGTCGGCGTGGCGCCGCTGCGGGACGCGCTGGTGGGCGATGTTCGGCCGGCTCTGCTCATCCTGCTCGGCGCGGTCGGCTTCGTATTACTCATCGCCTGCGCCAATGTCGCGAATCTCCTGCTCGCCCGGGCCGCCGGACGCCAGCGCGAGATCGCCATCCGAACCGCGATCGGCGCCAGCCGCGGCGATCTGATCCGGCAACTGCTCAGCGAAAGCGTTTTGCTTTCAGCCATCGGCGGTGTCGCCGGTTTATTCATCGGAAGCTGGAGCGTCCCGCTGCTGCTGGCGGTCAGCCCGGGCAATCTTCCGCGTATCAACGACCAGGATCATCTCACCTCGGCGATTTCCATGCTGGACTGGCATGTGCTTTTGTTCACCTTTGCCGTCGCCCTCGCAACCGGCATCCTTTTCGGTCTGCTGCCCGCCCTGAGAATTTCCAAGCTCGACGTAAACTCCGTCCTGAAGGAAGCGAGCGGACGCTCCGGCACCGGACTCCGCCACAACCGCATGCGTAGCGTGCTGGTGGCTGCCGAGGTGGCCCTGGCGGTGATTCTGGTGGCCGGCGCGGGTTTGATGATCCGCACCTTCGTCGGATTGCGTTCTGTCCAGCCCGGCTTCGATCCCCATAACGTTCTCACTCTGCAAACGTCTTTAACCGGCGGCCGTTATGACAGCACCGCCAAGGCTGCCAACCTCCGGCGTCAGGCCTTGGATCGAATCGAGGCTCTCCCAGGCGTCCGCGCTGCCGCCTCCAGTGTCGTGCTGCCGGTTGAATTTAATGGTCTCGACTTTCCTCTTGCAATAGTAGGCGTGGCGCCTCCAAAAGGCGATCTCTACAACGGCGACGAAAATTGGCGTTTCGTCAGCGCTCACTATTTCACCGCGCTTCGTGTCCCTCTCCTGCGCGGCCGCTTCTTCGATCGGCGCGATACTGGCAACTCGGCGTGGGTCGTCATCATTAACGAAGCCTTCGCCAGGAAATATTGGCCCAATGGTAACGCCATCGGTGCGCGCGTGACTATCGGTAAAGGGCTCGGCCCGGACTTCGAAGAACCGGCTCGCGAGGTTGTGGGTATCGTTGAAAACATCCGCGAAACTGGACTACAAGCTGTAGACGAGCCGGTCATGTACATTCCCGACACGCAGGTCACCAACGGGATCACTAAGCTCGCCACCAACTTGCTCCCGCTAAGTTGGATCATCCAAACTGCCGGCGATCCTTTTTCTCTCAGCGCCGCCATCCAGCACGAAATCCAGGCCGTGGATAACCAACTGGCGGTCTCCAAAATCCGCAGCATGGGCCAAGTGATCTCCGAATCTACCGCGCGTCAGAACTTCAATATGCTGCTACTCACCATCTTTGCCGGTCTCGCGCTCCTGCTCGCAGCCATTGGCGTCTACGGCTTGATGTCTTACACGGTGGAGCAGCGCACTCAGGAACTGGGCATCCGCATGGCGTTGGGCGCCAGCCGCAGCGATATGCTCAAGCTGGTGGTTCGCCAGGGCATGCTGCTCTCCGGGATCGGCGTTGCGATCGGTCTGGCCGCGTCGTTCGGCCTCAACCGCTTGCTGGCCAACCTGCTGTTCGGCGTCAAGAGTACGGACCCGCTGACTTACATCGCGGTTGCGGCGATTCTGATCTCGACGGCGCTCCTTGCCACTTACATTCCGGCGCGCCGCGCTACGAAAATCGACCCGTTGATCGCCCTGCGCTACGAATAAAACCGCCTCTTACGAAGTTGAGCTGCCCGGATCCTGTGGCTCCTGCTTTCCCTCGCCGCGAACCAGCCGGATCATTTCCACGTCGGAGATTACCAGCAGGCCGTCTTCGAGCATGCCCTCCACGGCTTCGGCGGCGGCGCGAATTTTCTCCGGCGTATCCACCACGGAAAGCATTACCGGAAGATCCCGCGAAACGTGTAGAAAGCTTTTCTTGTGTTCGTGACCCTTGGCGCCATAGCCGAGAATCCCTCGATAAACCGTCGCGCCGGCCATATCCATCATGCGAAGCCTTTTGACAATGGCGTCGTAGAGCGGCTCGCCGTGCCATTTGTCCGCCTCGCCGAAAAATATCCGCAGCAATTTCGCCGGTCCGGTTTGGCGCTCGTGCGGCAGCTTCGGTTCGGACGTTGTGGCGGGGCGGGCCAGCTTTACCACGGTGGTGTCCTGCACCTCGATCAGCCCATCGGTCACCATCTCATAAAGCGTCGGCAGCAGTTCGTCGACGCGCTCGGCGGTCTCGATGAACTCGATGCGAATGGGAAGATGCTCGGACATCGCTTCGACGTGCGGCGTATGTAAGGCGCGATGCGAGCCGAACCCGGAAAGTGCGCGCGTCGCCGTCGCACCCGCCACGGCTTTGTGTAACAGAAAGGTCATCACGGCGTCATGCAGCGACGTCAGGCCGTGGGGCACGTCTTCGTTGAGGAAAATCGTTACTTTCTTGGCGGGGCCCTTGGTCAGCATTCCATCTCCTTCATTATCCGCGCGCCGCCAAAACCGAGCCCAGCCAGACGCCGAAATAGCCGAGCACCACGCTGCCCGTCATGTAGAGCAGCCCCATCCACGGCGCACCGTCGCGCACGGCTTGGTAGGTTTCGTATTCGAAGCTGGAGAACGTGGTGTATCCGCCCAGCACTCCCACTACCAGAAAGAGCCGCCAGTTGGGGTGGGGCTGCCAGCGTTCGGTGAGCAGGGTCATCAAAACGCCGATCACAAACGAGCCGCTGACGTTGATCAGGAACGTGCCGAGCGGAAACCGGCCGGCGAATTTCTGCATGATCCACGTGCCGGCCAGATAGCGAGCCAGCCCGCCGAGTCCGGCGCCGGATAAGACGAAGAGATATTTGTCCAAACGCGCTCCTCTGTTTCAATTTTTCATGGCTCGCTGGACTGTGCCAACACACCCACAGCGACGCCACTGTAGGAGTCATTGGCCGCGGGGGCGGCATTGAGCGGACTCCACCGCCTGCTGCTTTCTTTCACTATACTTTCTTCAGCCAACCCCGCGCGCTTCAGCCAACCCCGCGCGCTTCAGCCAACCCCGCGCGCTTCAGCCAACCCCGCGCGCTTCAGCCAACCCCGCGCGCTTCAGCCAACCCCGCGCGCGTTTCCAGATTTCTACAATCGATGGATGGACCATCACACGGTTGCGGCAATCAGCATCGCGGGGAGTTGTCTGGATGTGCTCGGCAGCCTGTACCTGGCGTACGACCTGCTGGGTGGGCCGCACGGCCCTTTGCGGCTGCTGACCCGGGCCGTGACGTATTCCATCCTATTCGGGCTCGGTTATGGGCTGGGGTTGGGTCTGCTGTTCGGCGTGGCATCGGGCCTGGCGCTGGGCATTACCATCGCCATCGAACTAAATCGCACAGCGCGTCGCAAGGATCATTATCCGTTGGGCTGGGAAGCGGTGTTCAGCGCGATTCGCGCGGCGGCCTTCAGCGCGGCGCTCTACCCGCAAGTGGGCTTGCGTTTCGCGGTTTTGTACGCGACGTTGCTGACGGTCGGACAAGTGGCCGCCTACAGCCTGGGTGTGCGGCCTTCGCTCGCCTACAGTTTGTCCAACCGCCCGCGATTCACTCGGGTGTTCCTGCTATCCACACTGGCGCGAACCGCCGGGTACATTCTTGCGGCGCTGATTTGCAGCCGGTTGGCGCGGCATCTGGCCCATCCCTGGTTGTTTGCCACGCGTTTGGGTGTGGTAACCGGCATAGTCACCGGCGTCGGAATGGCGTTCAGCCCGCATGTCGAATACTACGCCGATCATTTACCGCAGCGGCGGATGGGCGTGGTCGGGGTCATTCTCATGTTCTGCGGGTTCGCGCTACAATCGCTGCAATATTGGATTGCGGTTTTCGACGTTCGCCTTGGCTAGCGCGAGCGGAACGCGATAAAGAATCCGTCGCCGGGCTGGATGCCGGGCAATCGCTCGGTGGTTTGCCAGGCGCCGCCTACTTCCTCGATTACGTCCTGGTTCTCTTCTCTTTCGAGCGAACACGTCGAATAGACCAGCCGGCCTCCGGGACAAAGATGCTCCAGCGCGCGGCGGACCAGCGCCACTTGCCGGGCGTGCAGATCGGTCAAATCGGATGGCTGGAGCCGCCACTTGATCTCCGGATTGCGGCCCAGCGTGCCCGTGCCGGAGCAGGGAGCATCCACCAGGATGCGGTCGAAGTTTCCGCGAAACGGCAGTGGCCGTGTGCCGTCGAGCGCCACGAGCGCGCAGTGGAGCTCCCGCATTTGCCGCAAACGATGCAGGTGGAGATCGCACGCGATCGTTCGTACCCCTGCTCCAATGGCTTGCGCGGTTTTGTTTCCAGGCGCGGCGCATAGATCGAGAAAAGTCTGGCCGGGCTCGAGATCGAGGAACGGCACGACGGACTGCGCTCCGATGTCCTGGATACGGCCGGTGCCGGCCACATGGGTCTCGGCGGGTTGGAGAAACACGGCAGCGATCTTATTGGTGGTTTCGCGGCCGAATTGCCGGTCCCAACGCTCGATCAGCCAGGGCGGCGTGGAAAGCTCAGTCGCGCGGTCGGGCCAGGAAACGGGTTCGCGGCCGGTGTTTCTTAAGATCGCGTTCACCAGTCCCGCGGCGGAAGCTTTGTGGGCGCGCTTCACCAGTTCCACGCTTTCCCCCACGGCGGCATGCGGCGGCACGCGGTCCAGATAGCGAAGCTGATAGATGCCCATGCGAAGCGCGATCCGGACTTCGGGATCCAAAAGGCGCGAGACACGGCGAGCGATCAGGAAATCGAGCTGGGCTTGATAGCGCAGGACGCCGAAGACGATCTCAGACGCTAAACCCGCATCCCGCGAGTCCAGCTGCGCCGAACGCTCAAACAACAGATCGGAAGCGTAACCGCCTTGCTGGACCTTGCGAAGAATGTCGAAAGCGGCCTGGCGCGCGGGCGAGATCAAGTTTTTATCGCTTCAGCAAACGGTCCACGCAATCCATAAACTGCTCCAGAGGAAACGGCTTAAGAAGCGTAAGCAGGCGGCCGGGGATGGGGTTCTCGTGAAGCGCTCCTGAGGAAAGCGCGAGAACCTTCACGCCGGGGTGATCCCGTGCGATCGCGACCGCACGCTCCATGCCGGTGCGGCCGGCATCGGAAATGTCAATCACCACCATATCGATCAGGCAGCCCTTCAGTTCGGATGCAACGTCATCGCCTTCGGCGACCTCCAGCGTGCTATAGCCCCGGCGTTCGAGCATCCGGCGCAGCAGTTTGCGGATCGAAAGGTCGCTTTCGAGAATTAATATGGCGCCGGGAGGCATGTTGGGAAGCGGCTCCGGCGATCGCATGCCCGCTTCGAGCCGTTCGATGAACGCCGGCCGAACCGGACCGGCTTTCCTGCCCGGCGGCAGCAGGCGAGGGGGGGTGCGCGGAGGCGGAAGGGTTTCCGGCTCGATCAACCTGGGCAGAAGCGCATCCGTATCGAGCGCTATCCGGCGCGCGGGCATGATCAGCAAAGGCGCGACAGGCGGGTTGGGAACGCGGAACAGGCTGGGCCGCCCCAGGCGATAGAACCGCTCGCGGCAATCGCGGCAGCGAAACGGCGCCAGAAACAGGCAGGCCAGCAGTATATCCAAAGCGTTGCGGCTTTGCGACGGACGGATGTCATAGGAGCCGCAGTTGCTGCACGAGCGGCCCGTCAGCGCCAGCCTGCGAGCAGCAGTAACCAGCGGACGGACCGTCTGCGAGGTGGGAGCCAAACTGGGAACACGCGACATAAATCAGCGCCGCGGGGAAGGGCGCACTTAACGATTGTAGTGGACCAGCGGCAACAACCCAAGCGGGCGAGCGGGGTGTCGCGTTCGAGCGCTCAGTAGTCCGTAGGCCAATCGCCGTGCAAATTTTCGCGAAGGTTCCGCATATCGTCGCGTAACTGGCGGCGGATGCGGTCGCGCTCCTGGCGGAGATTGTCACGTAATTCCCGCATTTGATCCCGCTGTTCGTTTTGCAGCTCCCGCGCTTCGCTGCGGAATTGCGCCTGCGCGGCGCGAGCTTGTTCGCGGGCTGCGCGGGCCTGCTCGCGGGCGGCGCGGGATTGTTCGCGTGCTTCCTCGCGCCATTGCCCGAACGAATCGTGTGTGCTTGCCGCAGCCAGCAGCACAACTGCCAGCACGCCCAGGATCAGCAGTTTCATGGGGTGATAGACGAACGAAATCTGGATTTGTTCCGAAGAATTTTGAGCTTACAGAATGGCCGTCTCCTCGATCGCCCGGCCCTCGGCAAACCGCTGTACATTCAAATCTTTAGCGTCAATCACCGCAGTCTCGCCGTGAACAATCAAATCCGCCAGGATGCGGCCGGTGGCGGGCGAGTGCATCACGCCGTGCCCGCTGAAGCCGTTGGCGAAAAACAAGCCGCGAATTTCAGGCGCCGGGCCCAGAATGGCGTGATGGTCGGGCGACATTTCGTACAGGCCCGCCCAGCAGCGGCGTGGATTCACCTCCAGGTTGGCGAACGCGGGCACGCGCGCGGCGGCGTGAGTGAGGCTTTTCTCAATGTAAGCGGGATCGAAATCGGTGTGAAATCCCGGTTGCTCATCGGGGTGGGCCCAGGCCATGAGCAGCCCCCGGCCTTCCTGGCGAAAATGCCAGCCGGTGGACATATCGATCATCATGGGCAGGCGCTCCGGCAGTCCGGGAAACGGCTCGGTGGGGATCAGCATTCGCCGCAAGGGTTGCACCGGGACATCCGTACCGGCCATGCGCGCGACGGATGCGGCCCAGGCGCCCGCGGCGTTCACCACCACCGGAGCGGACACGCCGCCTTGACTGGTGAGCACGCCGGACACGGTGTCGTGGTCGGTGTAAATCCCGGTGACCTGGACGCCGCGCCACAGTTCCGCGCCGCGCTCGATGGCCCGCGACATGAATCCCGTCATCACGCTTTCCGGGTCGACGAAGCCATCGGTGGCGCACAGGCTTCCGCCCACGATGTCGTCGGAGCGAAGCTGCGGCAAAATGTCGCGGATGTCGTCGGCGGAGAGAAGCTCCACATTCTTCAAACCCAGCGCTTTTTGCCGCGTGCTGTTTTTGCGCAGATAGTTCATATGCCAGTCGTTCGTGGCCATGAACAGGTAGCCGTGCGGCTTGTATCCGGAAGGATGGCCCGTGGCTTCTTCGAATCGGGCGAAAAACGGAATCGAGTAGAGCGACATGCGAATGTTTACGTCGGTAGAGAATTGGGCCCGCACGCCCCCCATGCTCTTGCCGGTGGAACCAAGTCCCTGGCGGGTCTCGCGTTCGATCACCAGCACGTTCCGGCAGCCGGCTTCGGTGAGATGAAAGGCGATGCTGGATCCGACGATGCCGGCGCCGATGATGACCACTTGCGCGGTTTTTGCCACGAAGCTTTGATTTTAACCGAGCGGACGGATTTTAGCCGACGGATTTCAGCCCACTTGGATTTCAGCACGCTTGACGGAAGCAGTCTTGTTTTCGTTCCCGACGATGCGCTATAAATGGCTACCACCTTAGCGGAGGGCCATCATGAAACAGTTTGCTGTTCTGGTATTCGCTGCCGGCGCGTTTGGAGCGGCGTTGCAGCTTTGCGCTCAGGATCCCGCCGGGCCGCCGCCCGTCCTCCAAATCGTCGCCGAGAACATCAAAGAGGGGAAAGGCGCAGCCCATGAAAAATCGGAGGCAACGTTCATGCAAGCCGCGGCAAAGTTTCATTTTCCGGCGCACGTATTGGGTCTGACTTCCATCACGGGAACTTCGCAGGCCTGGTTCCTGGAGGCTTACGACAATTTCGCCGCCATCATGGACTCGCGCGCCGCCATGAATAAGCCCGAGCTCTCCGGTATTGACGCGGCCGACGCGGACCTGCGGACCGGCAGCCGGTCTCTGATCGCGGCGTTTCGTCCGGATTTGAGCTACGCGGTGGACAAAGCCCAGCTGGTGAAAAGCCGTTTCTTCACGGTGGTAACAATCCAAACTCGCGCGGGACAGAGCCCGGCATTCGACGAGCTGGCCAAGTTCCTGATTGCGGGCGCCGAAAAATCCAGAGATCCGACTTCGGTGTTGACGTATCAGGTGGTGTCGGGCGCGGCCGACGGAACGTACCTTCTGCTGGAACCGATGGAATCCCTCAGAGCCATGGATGAAGCGCGGCAAGCGGAACCGGCGCTGCGCCAGGCGTTGGGCGAGGAAGGAATGAAGCGCTGGGCCAAGATGTCCGCGGATACCATTCGGAGCGAAGAATCGATACTCTTCTCCGTGAATCCGAGAATGAGCTACGTTCCGAAGGAGTGGATCGCGGCGGATCCGGAATTTTGGGGACCGAAGCCGGCACAGACGCCGAAAGCGCGGAAAACGGGCGCCAAGACCACAGCAAGCAAGTAGCGGCGGGCAAGCGGCTGTTGAATCCGGCCGCGGTCTTGTGCTTCTCTAGGTCATGGCCGAATCCGACGCCCTTCGCCAGCATGTTCTCGATCTATTGCGCGGACGTAATGCGCACGCCGACTTCGATACGGTGGTGGCCGATTTCCCATCGCGGCTGCGCGGAGTGAAACCACCGGGCGCTCCGTATTCCGCCTGGCAACTGCTGGAACACATGCGCCTCGCGCAGTGGGACATTCTGGAGTTCAGCCGCGACGCCAAACACAAATCGCCCCCCTGGCCGGAGGGTTATTGGCCGAAAACCGAAGCGCCTCCCAGCGCGGCCGCGTGGAACAACAGCCTGCGGAGCTTTCGCGCCGATTGGAAGGCGATGGCTAAGCTGGTGGCCGACAAAAAGACCGACCTGTTCGCAAAAATTCCGCACGGCACGGGCCAGACTATTTTGCGCGAGGCATTGTTGGTGGCCGACCATAATGCGTATCATCTCGGGCAAATGGTGCTGTTACGCCGGCTGCTTGGGACGTGGAAAGCATAACAGCCCGCGAATCCGCACGGTTTATCTTCAATCGTTCCCGCTTTGTGCTAAAATCCTGTCTATTTCATGCGTACCATCGCGCTGTTTCTCCTGTCGTGTGCCTGCATTGTCGAAAATGCGTGGTGCCAGCCTTATACCATTAGCACCATCGCGGGAACTACCCGTCTCCTGGATGGGAGCCCGGCTACGGCGGCTCCGTTGCGATCTCCCATCGCGGTCGCAATGGACGCGCACGGAGATCTTTACATCGCGGATGAAAATGACAACCGAATCCGGAAGGTGAATAGCTCGGGAATCATCAGCACCTATGCGGGAACCGGGATTCCAGGCTATAGCGGCGATCGCGGTCCCGCCGCCAGCGCGGAACTGAGCTTTCCGACGGGCATTGCTCTGGATGCGCAGGGCAACATGTACATCGCCGACGAAGGGAACTACGTGGTTCGCCGCATAGCAGCGGATGGAACCATTAATACCGTCGCAGGCAATGGATATCCGAACTATGCGGGCGACAATGGACCGGCGACTTCCGCTCAAATAGACCCGACAGCGGTGGCGGTGGACAGCCAGGGCAATCTGTACATCGCGGATGGAACCAACTACCGCATTCGCAAAGTGGACGCGAGCGGCATCATCACGACCATCGCCGGCACTGGAATAGCGGGGGACATGGGCGATAATGGGCCGGCCACCAGCGCATGGATCGGTTACGTCACCGATTTAACCGTGGATGCAGCTGGAAATGTTTATATCGCCGACTATTACAACTACGAAGTAAGAGAAATTGCTACCACCGGCATGATTACGGATTTCGCCGGAGGCGTGCTCGCCGACATGGGCGGGGACGGCATACCAGCGAACATGGCGGCCATGGTGCCCACCGGCGTGGCCTTCGATGGCGCCGGCAACTTGTATATTTCCGATACCAACGTATACGACACCTGTATCCACCGAGTGGATTTGTCCACGGGCTTGATTTACACCGTAGCGGGATCGGGCGAAATCGGCTTTAGTGGCGACGGCGCCAGTGCGTTAGCCGCGGATCTGGGTTACCCGGCCGGACTGGCGATTAACGCCAGTGGGCTGTATTCGCCGATGAGTCCAA
>Ga0335074_10007419_pt1 | contig 15205 bp, 14 predicted proteins | sample Lox_Sample_23_FD_206715 | JGI IMG/M metagenome (GOLD analysis project Ga0335074, IMG submission 206715) | Soil microbial communities from Loxahatchee National Wildlife Refuge, Florida, United States - Lox_Sample_2.3 | ecosystem: Environmental > Terrestrial > Soil > Wetlands | place: USA...
CCGCGCGCCAGTCCTCCCACGGGAAGAAGCGATACCAGCTCTGCCAGCCGACGCCCTGCTCTCCGGGCGGGCCCGCTTCCCGCGTCAACGCCACATAGCTGATCGAGATATGCCGCGAACCGCCCCCCGTCCGGCCGCGGTCGGCAAAGGTATAGAGCTGCTCGACATAGCCCAGCGGATGCCGGGTCTGTTGCTCCACCCAGGAGCGCAGGCCGCTTTGCAGCGAGCGATGCCCCGGCTCGAGCGGACCGGCGGGAAGCGCCCCGCCATGCTCGATCGTCAGCACGCGGGGTTCGCCGTCGGTCACCGCCACCAGCACCGCGATCAGCTCGGCCGCGAGGCTCTCGGCCGAGGCGGACGGTGCTCTGCCGGGTTCAGAGAGATCCATCAGTTCCCTTGCGTGGCGGGAGACCAAATGCCCGCTGATATACAGGATTGGTCCCGATCTCCGGACGGTCCAGTCCAGGACACCTCGACCGAAAATATCATCGGCCTTCGGTCGAAGGCAGGGCCGTGCGCCTGGCACTCCTGTGGCCCGCTGTGCCACCCTCCGCGATCCTCCGTGTGAACCCCTTTTCCGCGATGCCCCGCACAGCTTCAGCTCCCATACTGTTGGGCATCGCCATCGCGCTTGGCATCAGCAGCGGCACGCCCGCCCGGGAAATGCCTGTGCCGTTCTCGCCCGTCGGCCTATGGCTGACGAACAATGGCGACGGCGTGATCGAGATCGGGTGGTGCGGCCAGGCTCTGTGCGGCTGGATCGTCGGCATCAAGCGTACACCGGGTGAGCCGATGCCGAGGGATTACCAAGGCCGCTCGCAGTGCGGCCTGGCTATCGTCACCGGCGAGCGGCCGACAGACGATGGCGACTGGCTGGGCCGCGTGACCGATCCGCGCGACGGCAAGGAGTACCAGGCAGAGATCCGCGTGGATGATCAAGATCGGCTCCATCTGCGCGGCTTCATAGGCATTCCTCTCCTCGGCCATACAGAGATATGGCACCGCTTCAGCGGCCATCTGCTGCCGGGCTGCCAAATGACCTGAAGACAGTTGACCTGAAGACAGTGCCGCTGGTAACGCGCACGTGATCCGACAGGTGCGAGCTGCCATCGATTGCCGGCGTCGCCGAATCCATGGCGAAATCAGGGGCTATCCGCGGCCTGTTGAGAAGCTGGTTCAGGAGAACCCAATAGCTCCGCACCCTATCGGCTCTCTTACGTCGCGGCGGAAACTCCGATTTAGTTTCGGCCACCATCCATGAAGCCCGAGGGAGGGCCGTAGCATGGCACAGCGTCCGATATGGCGAGGTCACCTCCGGCTCGCCCTCGTCTCCTGCCCCGTCGCCCTGTTTGCCGCGAAGCACGAGCGCAACGCCATCCGGTTCAACATGATCAACCCGGAGACCGGCAACCGCATCCGAATGCTCACGGTCGATGCCGACACCGGCAAGGAGCTGTCTCGCAGGGACTTGGTGAAGGGATACGAATTTGCGAAGAACCGATATGTGCTGCTGTCGGATGCGGATTTCGATTCGGTCAAAGTCGAAAGCTCCTCGATCATGACCATCGAGAAGTTCGTCGATGCGGATTCGATCGACCCGGTTTTCTATGACGAGAGCTATTACCTCGCGCCCGACGGCGACGCTGGCGCCGACGTCTATGCCGTCCTGCGGGATGCCATCGCAGAGACCGGACGCGTTGCCCTGGCTCGGGTCGTCATCTCGCAGCGCGAGCGGACCATCGGCATTCGGGCCACCGACCAGGGCCTGGTAGCGCAGACCCTCTCAGAGCAGCGCGACATGAACAACGCATCCGACATCTTCACCGCCAAGTCCGGCGAGAAGAGCGATCCGGAGATGGTGAAGCTTGCCGTCCAACTGATCGACCGCCAGACCGGCCGCTACGATCCGTCAGACGTCGAGGACCGGTATGAAACCCGGCTCCGGGCCATGCTCGACGCCAAGCTGAAGGGGGAGGGCGTCGATCGCGAACAGCCTGACGACGAAGACCGCGGCAACGTCATCGACATCATGGCGGCGCTGAAGAAGAGCCTGGGCCAGGCATCGGAAAAGCCCCCGGCCAAGGACAAACCGGCCGGCAAGGCCCCGGAGAAGGGGCCGGCGGCTCAGGCCGCCAAAACTTCTCGCAAGCGGGCTTGACGGCCGGACTGTTGATCCACCCAGCGCTGGAGACGGATACTTACGCCCCGCTCTTCCGAGCAGACGAGGCAGTACGCCTCATCGTCGGTGCCCAGCCAGCCTAACTCGACGTGCCCGAACCCACACTCAGGGCACTGAAACGACCACCCGCGAGACTGCGACATTGCACCCCTCGATCCGCTGCGGATTGATTCGCTGCCACACGCGCCCGATTCGGAGGAAGGGGCTGGCCGCGCCGTGGCCGTAACAATGCGATATGCAACCTAAGATTGTCAAGAAATTCGTTCTCACGCTCTGTGGATGCAGTTCGAGGTCACCGCTCGCGCTATCCTGGTCCACCACAGGGATGACAGCCCGACGCCCCTGATTGGCCTCGCTCATCCGTCCAGGCCGCTTTACCCTGCGGCAGGTTGGTTTATCCGGGGTCACCCAGCGGTATGACGTGGCCGATGCCTAGCTGCGGCGTCGGACGGAGTTATAGCAACTCGATCTCCGCGCGGTGGCCGGCGGTTGCCGCCCACCGTCGGTCGCGCGTCAACAGCCTCCTGTCGAGGGTCTCGGCCAGCGCGACATGGGCGGCGCCATAGGGGCCAGATTGTTCCGCAAATCCCGAATCTACGGCAGAAAGATGTCGTGCGCAGGGGAGCCGCTGCCCGAGCCGAGGCTCCAAGCCACATGACCATGCGCACCGGGCATGAGTAACCTGCGCAATTGCCTGCTTCGAAGCGGGTGAAATGCCGAGGCAGTGCGGATCATTGATATAGTTGCAGCTAAGACTGTTGATGAAGAGCAGAATGGCAACGGCAACTGCAATCGAATGGACTGAGATGGGCGCTATCGAAGATCATCACAAAGTCCGCGTGCGGCGCCAACCAATTTGACCGCTCTTACCCGGCACTCCGGACCTTGTGCCGGAATTCGCGGGACCGGAAGGCGCGTCATCCTAGAGGTGAGGCCATGTCGCTATATGCGCTGTTGAAAGGCAAAGGGCCGAGCGGTTTCGGCTACGGCGGGGCTCGATCTGACCGGCAAGGCGATACTCATCACCGGCTGCAATTCCGACCTGGGGTTCGAGGCGATGCGGGTATTGGCGCTACGGGGCGCGATGTGATTGGCGCGGCGCGTTCGGAGGCCAAGGCCAACGCGGCCTGCGCAAGCATCCCCGGGAAGGAGACCGGGATCGCCTGCGAGCTTTCCGAACCGGCCTCGGTCCGGGCCTGCGCCGCCGCGCTGAAGGCGAAAGGCACGCCGCTAAACGTCATCATCTGCAACACCGGCATTACGGCGCTGCCCAAGCTGCGGCAGGCTCATGGTTACGAACGGGAATTCTTTACCAACCATATCGGCCATTTCATCCGGCCTTCTCGATCTCGCCCCGAACGGCCGAGTGGTGATGATTTCCGCCGTTGGGCATAAGTTCGCACCCAAGAGCGGCATCGAGTTCGACAACCTGTCGGGCGAGAAGAGCTACGGCGCTTGGCGCGCTTACGGCCAGTCGAAGATGGCGAACCTACTGTTCGCCAAGGAGCTGGCGCGCCGCTTCGCCGGAACGAGGAAGACCGCGAACGCGGTGCATCCGGGAGCGATCCGCACCAATCTGGCACACAGCATGGGTTATCCGCGCTGGGCCGTTGATCTGGCCTATGGCATTGGCGATCTGTTGGTCTTCAAGAGTGTTGCCCAAGGTGCCGCGACCGAATGCTATGTCGCCGTCAATCCGGGCACGGCCAAAATCTCCGGTGCCTACTGGGTCGATTGCAACGTCAGAGAGCCCCGCGCCGACGCCAACGACCCGGTTCTCGCCGCCAAGCTATGGGAGGCCTCGGAGAAAATCGTCGCCAAGCTGAACTAATCCAATATCGCCCGGAGCTCCATTGAGGTAACCGTCGAGCGGTCCCGATCGATGTAGTAATCCGCGGGCCGGGGAGCCGCAGCCCGAAACCCGGGTTCGCCAGTCACACCATCCGCAAGAAGGCACCAAGCATGAGCGCCATCTCAGCAGTCGAAATTGCAGCGGCCGTCGCGGCGCAGCGCGGCGTGGCGATGGCGCTGTTCGACACGCTGCGCCGGGATGGCCTCGACGAGCCTGGCGTCACCCGTGACCCCTACGGCCCCGGCGAGCAGCGCGCCCACGCCACGGTAGCCGAAGCGGCCGAGCGGAAGGGACTGGAGATCGCCCGCGACCCGGCGGCGAATCTCTATATGACTTTGCCCGGCCGGGATCGGGCTTCGCCTTCCGTCGTGCTCGGCTCGCATCTCGATTCGGTGCCGCATGGCGGCAATTTCGATGGCGCGGCCGGCGTGCTGGCCGGGCTGGTCGCGGTCGCGGCGCTGCGGCATCTCGGCCTGATGCCGGGCTGCGATGTCACCGTGATGGGCATCCGCGCCGAGGAGAGCATCTGGTTCCAGGTCTCCTATATCGGCAGCCGCGCCGCGCTCGGTATGCTGCCCGACGGCGCCCTGGAGGCGCGCCGCATCGACACCGGCCGCACGCTCGCTGAGCACATCGCCGAATGCGGCGGGGATCCGGCGCCGCTGCGGCAAGGGCGGCGATTCCTCGATCCCAGCCGGTTGCGCGCCTATCTCGAGCTGCACATCGAGCAGGCGCCGAGCCTGATCGAAGCCGGCAAGCCGGTCGCTATCTGCACCGGTATCCCCGGCAATTTCCGTTACCCCGATGCGCGCATCGAAGGCAGCCACGACCATGTCGGCCTGCCCCGCCGTTTCCGCCGCGACGCCGCTGTTGCGGGCGCCGAGTTCGCCATAGCGCTCGACCGTATGTGGGAGGAGCACGATGAGCATGGCGTGCCGATGGCCTGCACGCTCGGCCGCTTCCACACCGATGCGGCGCTGCACGGGATGACCATCGTCCCCGGATCGTTCCACTTCAGCCTTGACGTGCGCGCCTATAACGAATCAGTGCTGGCAGGGTTGGAACGCCGCATCGATGCAATCATCGCCGCGATCGAGCAGCGGCGCGGCGTGCGCTTCCATCTCGGCGCCAAAGCCCGCGCAGCGGTCGGCCATGTCGATCCGAGGATCCGCGCCGCGCTGCTGGCGGGCGCGACCGAGCTCGGCGTACCCGCCTTGGAGCTCGGCAGCCCGGCGTCGCATGACGCCGCCGCCTTCGCGGCAGCCGGCGTGCCGATGGGCATGATGTTCGTGCGCAACGCCAATGGCAGCCACAACCCCCACGAGGCCATGAACATCGACGATTTCCTGGCCGGCGCATCGATCATGACGTGGTGGCTGGCGACCAGCCTGGGAGGATGACACGCTCCTCGCTCGGTCCGCCGGTTCGTCGGCGGCATCGGCTCTATTCCACTGCCGTCAGTCAACCGTCACGTCCACGTGCACCACACCATTGGCTGACGACGAGTCATACTTGAATTTGTCGGAACCCGGGCTCGTTCTCGTGTAGTAAACGACCCGCCCCAGCCCACTACTCCCGCGACACTTGTCGCCGTGCCCCAGTTCCGGATCTACGGATTTTACTATCTCGTCGCGAATCGCGAGTGTTCCGTGGCTCGGAGCCTGCGCTATCATTATGGTTGTCGGGATTATAATATCGCAGCGACCGTAAGGTCGCCTGCGGTCGTAATTGACATGCCCCCCGAGCTTCACTGTCTGCCCGATAGCGGCGTGACGTAGAATCTGACGTTCCGCCCGATCCTGCGCCAAGGTTGAGGCCGTGACCGCAAGCGAGCACACCAGCACGACGCAGCCAAGCCAATCAGGACGAAAATTCACCCGACGACTCTCCCTTTGGGATCCACCCCTCGCCAGGACAGGGTATTTTGGAATCGAGGCATCACGCCGGCAAGTCCACCACCACCCACCGCTGCACTCCCTCGGCCGATTTCGCCACGATCCGCAGCCGCGGCGGAATAGCGGCCCCGTGGTCGCGCACGAACACCTTCAGCGCGTTGCAGTAAAATTCGTTGCAGAGATCAGACCTCAGCTCGCGCGGCAGCCTGCATCCCTGCGCGTCATGAAACACGCAGGACCCGGCAAAGCTCTCTTTCCCCAGCCGCGCCCGGTACAGCGCCGCGATGCCACGCGCCCCGAGTCCAGGCCGTTCTCGCACGACCCGGCGGATCGTGTCCTCGTCCAGGTAGGCATGTTCGCCGCCGTGCGAACAGCACTGCCCGCGACATGTGGCGCAGGCGGCCTGCGTCGCCGTCAGCGGCACGGCGTTAGATGAAGTCGCCCGGACCCTGGGCGCCGGTTCGGCGAACGCCTCGGCAATGATCCTGCGAAGATGCGCGGCGAAAGCCCGGCGGCGTGCCACGGGCAGTGGCTCGACCCGGCCGTTATAGGCCGGCACCATCAGCTTTGGGGTCGTCCACTCGCCGCCTGCCATCGCTGTGCTCCACGCCCCCCGGAGCACCATAACCTAACGCGACAAACCAACAAGCACCGAAACGGTCACCGCCGCGCCGGAGTGGCCGGCAGCAGATACCGAACGCGGCGCGCCGGACGGCCGTCGATCGCCGCAAGACCGAGCCCGATCAACGCCATGCCGCCGAACGCCGAGGGTACGACCATCTCGCCCAGCACCGACCACCCCCGCAGCAGCGAGCTGACCGGCAGCAGGAAGGTCACCAGCAGCAGATTGGTCGCGCCCGCGGCTGCCAGCAGACGGAAATAGACGATGTAGGCCAACGCCGTGCATAGCAGCGCGATGCCGAGGATCGACAGCCACACGGTGATCCCGGGCAACGGCATCGTCCAAGGCCGATCGATAGCCGCCGCGACCGGCAGCAGCACGACCGTGCTGGCGGTGATCTGGCCGGTCGCCACCTTCAGCGGTACAAGCCCGCTGAACCGCCGACCATAGATTCCGGCGAATGCGTAGGAGATGGCGGCGAGCAGGCACGCCGACTCGCCTACCAGGCTCCCCGAGCCCAGGCCATGCGTCGCCGCCGGTCCGACGAGTACCGCGGTTCCGGCAAATCCGAACAGCACGCCGACCAACCGACCCGCGGTTGCCTTCTCGTTATCAGTCGGGCCATGCGCCGCGATTACCGTGAAGATCGGCGTCGTGGCATTCAGGATGGAAGCGAGGCTGCTGGCGATCCGCACTTCGCCGAACGCAATAAGCGAGAACGGGATCACGTTGTTCAGTAGCCCCATCGCCAGGAACTGCGCCCAGAGTCGCCGCGAACGCGGCATTGGATCGCCCCGCGCAAGCAGCCAGGCATTCAAGATCAGTGCCGCCACCCCGACCCTTCCGAGCACCACTGTGAACAGCGGCAGCACCGCGACCAGGACCTTATAGAAGAAGAACGACCCGCCCCACAGCACGGACAGCAGGATCAACAAAGACCATTCGGCGGTCCCCATGCGGAGCGGCGGCGACATGTTCCCCTCGGGCCTTAATTGTCGCCGCTCGTATCGATGCGGTGAGCTGATCCGCCATCCGGTCCTTGCCGCGATACACGACACCCGGTGCAGTGGACGCGCCGCCCCAAACCCGCTCCTATCGCCGGCATGAGCCGACATCCGCCCGGTCGCCGCGCCGACTACCGCTGGTTCCACGACCTCACCACCCGCTGGATGGACAACGACGTGTTCCGGCACGTCAACAACGTGGTGTATTTCTCGTGGTTCGACACCGCGGTGACGTATTGGGAAACCACGACCGGCGCGGTCGATCTGCTGGAGGGCGCGGTGCACTGCGTGGTCGCCGAGGTGATGTGCCGCTACCACAGCTCGGTCGCCTGGCCCGATCGGATCAGCATCGGCGTGCGCGCCGCAAGGATCGGTGGCAGCTCCGTGCGCTACGAGCTCGGTGTTTTCCGGAACGATGATGACACCGCCGCCGCCGAAGGCTATTTCGTGCACGTCTTCGTCGAGCGCGGCAGCCAGCGGCCTGTGCCGATCCCGGCCGCATCGCGCAAGCTGCTAGAAACGCTCATGGTCTGAACGGGAAGGAGCACAAAATGGATCTAGGCATCCGAGGCCGCAAGGCGATCGTCTGTGCCGCCAGCAAGGGACTCGGTCGCGCCTGCGCCACCTCGCTCGCGCGCGAGGGCGTTGATCTGGTCATAACCGCCCGCACTGCGCACGAACTGGAACGCACGGCCGATGAGATCCGCAAGACGACCGGCGTCAAAGTCACCCCCGTTGCCGGCGATATCAGCACCGAAGCCGGACGCGCCGCTGCATTGGCGGCATGCCCCGAACCCGACATCCTGGTGAACAATGCTGGTGGCCCACCGCCCGGCGATTTCCGCGAATGGGACCGCGAAACATGGCTGCGCGCGCTCGACGCCAACATGCTGGCGCCGATCTTCATGATCAAGGCGGTAGTCGACGGCATGATCGCGCGCAAGTTCGGTCGCATCGTCAACATCACCTCGGCCTCGGTGAAGTCGCCGATCCCGCAGCTTGGCATGAGCAACGGTGCGCGCGCCGGCCTGACCGGCTTCGTCGCTGGGATCGCCCGCCAGGTCGCGAAGCACAACGTCACCATCAACAACATCCTGCCCGGGCCGTTCCTGACCGACCGGCTGCGGAGCGGCGCCATGCACCTCGCCCAGCGCAGCGGCCGCTCGCTGGAAGAAGAGCTCGCCGCCCGCGGACGGGAAAACCCGACAGGCCGCATCGGCGATCCGGCGGAATTCGGCGAAGCCTGCGCGTTCCTCTGCGCCGCCACCTCGGGCTTTATTGTCGGCCACAACCTGCTGCTCGACGGCGGCGCCTTCAACTCCTCGATCGCCTGATGGACCCGTCATTCCTGCCGGCGCATCGGCTGGCCGAACTCACGCGCAGCGGAAAGATCGGCTGTCGGGAGCTGCTCGATCATTTCATCGCGCGCGTGGAACGCCACGACCAGAAGATCAACGCTGTGGTGGTGCGCGATTTCGACCGCGCGCGAGAGCGAGCGAAGGCGCTCGACAACCAGCCCGATAAGTCGGCGCCATTGTTCGGCGTGCCGATGACAGTGAAGGAGAGCTTCAATATCGGCGGGCTGGCGACCACCTGGGGCGTGCCGGCGGAGCGTGACTCGATCGCCACCCATAACGCGCTGGCCGTAGATCGCCTGCTGGCGGCCGGCGCGGTCGTGTTCGGCAAGACCAATGTGCCGCTGCTGCTTGCCGATTGGCAGAGCTACAATGAGATCTACGGCATCACCAACAATCCGTGGGACCTGCGGCTTTCGCCGGGCGGCTCCTCTGGCGGTTCGGCGGCGGCGCTCGCCGCCGGAATGACCGGGCTCGAGATCGGCAGCGACATCGGCTCGTCCATCCGCAATCCGGCGCATTACTGCGGCCTGTTCGGCCACAAACCCACCTGGGGAATCGTGCCGCCCCTGGGCCAGGCGCTGCGCGGTACCGTTGCGCAATCCGATATCTCGGTCATTGGTCCGTTGGCCCGCTCGGCCGACGATCTCGCGCTGGCGCTGGATACCATTGCCGGGCCCGAGGAGATCGAGGCGGCAGGCTGGAAGCTCGATCTCGCTCCGCCGCGGGCGACGCGGTTCAATGGCCTGCGTGTCGCCGTCATGACACACCATGAGCTGTCCGAAGTCGACGCCGCGATCACGGGCAAAATCGAATCGCTGGCATCATTCCTATCGAAACAAGGTGCGCGCGTGGATATGACCGCGCGACCGGACCTCGATCTCGCGAAGGCGCACCGCCTCTACATCGAGATGCTGCGCGCCACCACCAGCGCGCGCATCGACAATGCAGCGATGCAGCGTTGGCGTGCCGAGGCAGCGCGGCTTCCGGCCGACGATACCAGCTATTACGCGCTGATGGCACGCGGCAATTCCATGCTGCACCGCGACTTCCTGCTGGCCAACGAACAGCGCCAGCGCATGCGCCGCGCCTGGGCGGCATTCTTCAAGGAATGGGACGTGTTCCTCTGCCCCGCTGCGGCATCTGCGGCGCAGCCGCACGACCACGAAGGTGAACGCTGGGAGCGCACGATCGAAGTGAACGGGCACCGCGTGCCTACCACCGATCAGATGTTCTGGGCCGGCATCTCCTGCTTTTTCCTGCTGCCTGCCACAGTGGCGCCGCTCGGCTTCACGCCGGGGGGGCTGCCCGTCGGCGTGCAGATCGTCGGTCCGCAATTCGGCGATCGCACGACCATCGAATTCGCGCGACTGATGGAACAGTCCTGGCAGAGCTTCGTCGCCCCACCCGGCTGGAACTGAGAGGCAGACATGGATCCGACCTTCCTACCGGCTTGGCGCCTCGCCGAACTCACAACCAGCGGGGAGATCGGCTGCGTCGAGTTGCTCGACCACTACACCGCCCGCGTCGACCGGCTGAACCGGCGCATCAACGCGGTGGTCGTGCGCGACCTGGAACGCGCCCGCAAGCGTGCCCGCTCGCTGGACCGCAACGGCACCGCCAAAGCTCCGCTATTCGGCGTGCCGATGACAGTGAAGGAAAGCTACGACGTCGCCGGACTGCCGACCACGTGGGGCTACACAGACCGCAAAACGCATCGCGCCGAGGCCGACGCGCTGGCCGTGCAGCGGCTGGAGCAGGCCGGCGCCGTCGTGTTCGGCAAGACCAACGTGCCGGTCGCCCTTGCCGATTGGCAAAGCTACAATCCGGTGTACGGCACCACCAACAATCCCTGGCACGAGGCGCACACGCCTGGCGGCTCGTCGGGCGGCGGGGCCGCGGCCTGCGCCGCCGGCTTCGGCGGACTCGAGCTTGGCAGCGATATCGGCGGCTCAATCCGCGTGCCGGCGCATTACTGCGGCCTGTTCGGCCACAAACCGACCTGGGCACTGTGTCCGCCGCGCGGTCATTCGCTGATCAACGCTGCTGCCATCACCGACATTTCCGTGATCGGGCCGCTGGCCCGTTCCGCGCGCGATCTGACGCTCGCACTGAACGCCATCGCCTGGCCCGACCCGTTGGACAGTGATCTCGCCATCGCCCTGCCGGCCCCACGGACCACCTGTCCCTCAGAGCTTCGCATCGCCGTTTGGTCGCACGAACCGTGCCATGAAACAGATACCGAGACTGTCGCGCTGATCGAAGAGATCGCGCGGCATCTGGAATCCGAGGGCGTCGAGATCAGCCGTACCGCCCGACCGGATTTCGACGTCACCGAGGCCTATCGGCTCTACATCACGTTGCTCGACGCGGCGCTCAGCGCACGCGCGCTGGAGGATGCGCTCGCCCGCAAGCGCGAGGCGAAGGCGAAACTGCACGCGGACGACATGAGCACGGGGGCGCTATTCAAGCGTGCCGTCGACCTGACGCATCGCGAGTGGCTGCGGCTGAACGAGCGGCGCCATCAGATCCGCCGGGCCTGGCAAGCTTTCTTCCGAAACTGGGATGTGCTGCTGTGTCCGGTGATCGCAACGCCGGCACTGCCGCACATGCAGGAAGGCGAGCCCTGGGGCCGCACGCATACAGTGAACGGCCGCACAATCGGCTATGAGGACATGCTGTTCTGGCCCGGCATCACCTGTGCCTTCCATCTGCCGGCCAGCGTCGCGCCGATCGGGTTGTCGCAGTCCGGGCTGCCGATCGGTGTGCAGATAGTCGGGCCGATGTACGGCGACCGCACCACCATTGCCATCACGGAACTGCTGGAGAAATCCTGGCGCGCCTTCGTTCCGCCGCCGGGCTGGAACTGAGCGGCCATGCGAATCCTGGTCCTCGGAGCCGGCGGGATCGGCGGCTATTTCGGCGGTAGGCTGGCGGAGGCTGGCGCCAACGTCACATTCCTCGTGCGTCCCAGGCGCGCCGAACAGCTCGCCGGCGACGGGCTGGTGGTGAAGAGCCCGCTAGGCGACATGCAGCGCGCCGTGCGCTTCGTCACCGCCGAAGGCCTCGCCGGTGACGGCCCCCACGACGTGCTGCTACTGACGTGCAAGGCGTACGACCTGGAAGCGGCGATCGCGACGATTGCGCCTGCGGTTGCGGCCGGCGCGGCCATCGTACCGATGCTGAACGGGATGCGCCACCTCGACCGGCTGGACCTCGCCTTCGGCCGCCCTACCGTGCTGGGCGGGGAGTGCCAGATCGCCGCGACCCTCACCCCGACCGGCGAGGTGCAGCATCTGAACAAGTTCGCTGCCTTGATTCTTGGTTCGCGCGCCCCCGGGCAGGATCGCATAGCCACCGAGTTTGCCGCGGCCAGTGCGGCCGCCAAGTTCGATCTGCGCCTGTCCGGCGACATATTGCAGGACATGTGGGAGAAATATGTCATGCTGGCGACCATGGCCGGCATGACTTGCCTGATGCGCGGCAGCGTCGGCGACATCATGCAAGCAGACGACGGCGAGGCGCTGACGCTGGAGATGCTGGAGGAATGTGATCTGGTGGCGCACGCCGCCGGCCACCGGTGCCGAGAGGACTTCCTCGCCCGCAGCCGTGCGCTGTTGACCGAACGCGGCTCGAGCTTCGCCGCCTCCATGTTGCGCGACGTGGAACGCGGTGGCCCTACAGAGGCGGCACATGTGGTCGGTGATATGCTCGCCCGCGCACGCGAGGCAGGGCTGCCGTCGCGAATGCTGGGCGTGGCATGGTGCCACCTGCAAGCACATGAGGCGCGACGGCCGCGCGGATGAGCATCTTTCACCTGACCACCGTTCGATTTCCGCAGCAACCAAGCATATGGTCCACCATCAGGAGCAATCGGCAGGAGGAGCATCGATGATCGATCGGATCCTGCGAGACGCCGTGGACGCCGGCACGATACCCGGCGCGGTCGCGATGGCCGCCACAAGAGACGCCATGGTCCACCAGGGAGCCTATGGGCGCCGCTCGATCCCGGACGGCCCCTCTATGACCCCCGACACCGTGTTCCGCATCGCCTCGATGACCAAGGCGATAACCGCGACGGCAGCCATGCAGCTCGTCGAGCAAGGCCGGCTCTCGCTCGACGCCCCGGCCGGCGAAATCGTTCCCGACCTCGCTGCGCCCCAAGTCCTCGAAGGCTTCGACGCCGCCGGCAAGCCACGGCTCCGGCCAGCCCAGGGCACCATCACGCTGCGCCACCTCCTCACCCACACCGCCGGCTTCGGCTACGACGTCTGGAACCCCGATCTGCTGCGCTACCACCGCGACACCGGCCTGCCGGCGACACGCACAGGCAAGCTGGCCAGCCTCCGTGCACCACTGACATTCGATCCCGGCACACGCTGGCAATACGGCATCGGCATCGACTGGGCCGGACGGATGGTCGAGGCGATGAGCGGGCAGGATTTGGAGACCTATTTCCACACCCGCATCTTCGCCCCGCTCGGCATGCCCGATACCAGCTTTCTGGTGCGCCCGCACATGGAGCCGCGGCTTGCCACGGTGCATGCCCGCACCGCGGACGGCCTGGAACCGCTGCAGTTCGATCCCAATCCGCCCCGCGAGTTCTTCCCCGGCGGTGGCGGGCTGTATTCGACCGCAGCCGACTACCTGACCTTCCTGCGCATGCTGCTCGCCGGCGGGACCCTGAACGGGGCCGCCATCCTGCATCGCGAGACGGTGGCCGAGATGGCGCGGAACCACATCGGGCCATTGCTGGTCGAGCCGTTGCGCTCGGGGGTCGCGGCCTCCTCCAACGATTTCGAGCCGTTCCCCGGCTCGCCCAAGAAGTGGGGCCTCAGCTTCCTGATCAACACCGAGCCGGTACGGGGCGGTCGCGCCGCCGGCAGCCTCGCCTGGGCCGGACTTTACAACACCTATTTCTGGCTGGACCCGACCACCGGTCTCGCCGCCCTTCTGCTGACGCAGATCCTGCCGTTCGGCGATCACACCGTGCTCGACCTGCTCGATCGGTTCGAGACCAACCTGTACGCCGGCTTAACAGCAGGACACATTTGACCGGCACAACCTCCGATCCTGTAAATTGGGCCAACGACAAGGCGAGGGCAGGAATGGGCGGGGCACCGGACCCCGATTTTCGCGCGGTCTTCCGCACGACGCCGGGGCTGTATCTGCTGCTGACGACGCGATTCGAGATCATCGAAGCGACCGACACCTGGCTGCGGCACACCAGCACGCAGCGCGCCGAGGTGTTGGGACGCCCGTTGTTCGACGTGCTGGCGGAAAGCCCGGACGAGCGGGCGGCCAGCGGCCCTCGCGAGTTGCGCGAATCCCTGGAACGGGTGGCGCGGCTCGGCCGGCCCGACGCCATGCCGGTGCGCCGCTACGACATTCGCCGCCCCGACGGCAGCTTCGACGAACGCTACTGGACGCTGCTGAATGCACCGCTGCGCGACGAGGCCGGGCGGATTACCGGCATCGTGCACCGCGTGCGCGACGTCACCGAGTTGGTGCGGCTGCATCAGGAAGGCGACGAACGTGACGAGCTGGCCCGCGACCAGCAGCTTCTGATCGACCGGCTGCGCGCCGCCAATGAAGAGCTGGCACAGCGCGACCGCTCGCTGTCCGAGAGCGGGCGCCTCTACACAATCGCGCTCGAAGCCGGCCGGCTCGGCTCCTGGGAATTGAGCCTGCCGGACCGGCGGATGATCTCCTCGGCGCAGCACAAGGCTTATTACGGACGTGGCCCCGAAGATCCTTTCACCCACGACGACCTGCGCGCGGCCGTCCATCCCGACGACCGCTCGGCGCGGCAGGTAGCGCTCGACCGCGCATTGCTCGGCGGCGCCGATTACGACGTCGAATACAGGGTGATCTGGCCCGACGGCAGCACCCACTGGGTGCAGGTCCGCGGCCAGGTGATCCGCCGCCGCCCGGACGGCACGCCCGAGCACATGGCCGGAGTCACACTCGACGTCAGCGAGCGCAAGCGAGCCGAGGAAATGCTGGAAGCCCGCGTGGCCGCGCGTACCCGCGAGCTCGCCCAGGCCAATACCCGTCTCACCGCCGCCGTCGCCGAACGCGACAAAGCCGAGCGTGCGCTCATCGAAGCCCGGCGACTGGAGGCGATCGGCCGGTTGACGGGCGGTGTCGCGCACGATTTCAACAATCTGTTGGCGGCAGTGATCGGTAACCTGGAGCTGCTCTCAGGCACCCTCGGCGAAGCGCCGACGCGCCGCTACGCCGAGGCGGCGTTGTCTGCTGCCTGGCGCGGCGGGCGACTAACTCAGCAGCTTCTCGC
>Ga0335074_10007420_pt1 | contig 15205 bp, 10 predicted proteins | sample Lox_Sample_23_FD_206715 | JGI IMG/M metagenome (GOLD analysis project Ga0335074, IMG submission 206715) | Soil microbial communities from Loxahatchee National Wildlife Refuge, Florida, United States - Lox_Sample_2.3 | ecosystem: Environmental > Terrestrial > Soil > Wetlands | place: USA...
CTCGGATGAAGCCGTTCTTCCTGATGCGCTCCTTTGAATTCTGATCGCGAAAGCTCCTGTAATCGGCCAGTAATAGAGCTTTCGTGATGAACCAACGGCTCAGCTTTTCGTAAATGGGCCCGACACCGACCCCAACGAAGCGTACCTTGCATCCGGCGAGTCGCGCCGCGGCAGTCCAACGGAAGACGTGGTAGGGAAATCCAAGCGCCGAGGTGGCGTAGTCGGTCAGCATCCCGGTGCCCGTCATAACTACCAAGTCGGTACCGCGCAGGGCTTTGACGGCCGCGACCCAATCCACTAACTCGTTCTTAATTCTCCTCAATACGCGAAAGGGTTTAGAAAGGCGCCCGAGAGGGCCCCTTTCCGCCGGACAGCCAAAAGTCTGCTTCGTTACCGGGATGGCGCGCACTCCGTGACGCCGCAGAGTATCGGGCGGATCGAAGCTTACGGCATAGATCTCGCTACCAGGCAGATAACGGCGCGCGCCCTGGAGGATTGATTGCAACGTACATTCGTTGCCGAGGTTGTGAAATCCAAAGACCCCAAAGAAAGCAACCTTAGCCCGCCTTGCCTTGCGTGGCGCGGAGGCACTTCGTGGAATGGATGGGATTTCCTTTTGGACCAGTTGGGAATTCACGGCTTGGCAAACCTCGCTTTGAAGGCATTATTGACTTTGCCAGCAACGAAGAAGGCGCTTTGGCGCGGGTGGGGAAACAGCAGCATCAGGGCGGCTCCGACAACCATTCCGAGAGGACAGCACACCGCAAGTTGTACAACGGGGTGAGCGTTCTCCATGACTTTGTAGGCGAGAGTTGTAGCGCCGAACACCGCTATCCAGCACGGCAGATGCGTGAGAAACCCCATCCAAAGGTCGCGAGTCCGCACAGGTCCGCTCTTGCCAGCGATGTAGTACACGATGGGCAGGCGGATAATGAGGCTTATGATTGCAAGGGACGTAACGACTCCCATAGGCCCCCAGCGCAGGCCCAATAAGTAGGCGACGATCGTTACGCTGCCGACGATGGTATGGTTGTGCAACTGATCGCGGCCTCTTCCCTGGCTTTCGTAAATCCACGAACAAATCGCCATCAGTGGTGTTGACACGGCGACGATTGAAAAGGACGCGAAGAGCGGGATGACGCCCGCCCACTTAGATCCAAGGATTACAAGAACCAATGGTTTCGCGAGAGCCAAGCACATTCCGCAGAATGAGAATATGACCAGTGCGAGTCCGCCATAAGCGCGCATATAGCTGCGGCGGTATCGTTCCGGATCGGATTGCAACCTCGAGAGCACGGGAATGAGAACTGAATTGATGGGGGCGACGACCTGCTGGATGGGTCGGGCTAACAATATCTGTCCCCGCGTGTAGAGACCGAGCGGCGCCGCCCCATAGAACTTGCCGAGCAAGATGCTGTCGCAGTTTGCCGAAAATTGGCCGACAAAATCAGCTAGACTCAGGTGCGCCCCGAACATGACCATGGGCTTGACGCCGCTGTTTCGTGTGGGCAACTTGGGCCGCCAGCCGGATACAACCCAGGTCATGGCGAGGGCAATGGCTGCCGTGGCCAGTTGCTGAGCGACAAGGGCCCAGTAGCCGAATCCGACCCACGCCAGTACACAGGCGCTCGAGTATCCGACCGTAAGAGATGTGAGATCGATGGCTGCAAGCGCCTGGAAGCGCATCTGGCGGGTGAGCAGCGCCTGATGCTGGACGGTCGACCCAGTAAGAACAAAGGTCAACGACAAAGTCAGCATGATTGCGAGAATCCGCGGATCCCTGTAAAACCAGGAGATCAATGGAGCCAGCCCCGCACAGAAGGCGGTCAAGAGCCCGCTGAAACCGACATTGATCCAGAACAGGTTGGACACCTGCTCCTGCGTGATGGTCTCCCGTTGGACCGTGGCTGTCGAGAGTCCAAGTTCCCTGAAGACACTTACGATTCCCGTAACTCCGAGGACCATTCCGACGAGCCCATAGTCTCTCGGATTCAGGAGCCTTGCGAGAACCGCGGCCGCTGCAAAGTTGAGGAGGAATTTGCCGGCCTGAGCACTGAAGGTGACGACTCCGCCGGAGACAGCGCGATGTCCGATGTTGGCCAGGAGATGGTCAGTACGGAAGTGCTTTTTCTGCAAGTCCTCCGACGAAGTCAGAACGTCGAGAGGGCCGGTATCCCCAGATACAGAGACCGAGGTGTCAGGAGGCGGACTGTCCGACTTGTTTTCGAAAGCTGCTTGCATGTATCAGCACAGACCCCGACAGACGTACGGACTCGGCGGCAGGACCGGTGGTTCTCTGGTATTAGACAGCGTGCGCTGTCCTGCTACGGACCTTTTGAAGCGACAGGGGAAACGCGGCGCAACCTAATTCACTGACTTAAGCACAGCGCGATTGCCGACGCTCCCTGACCACACCTGCCAGGGCGCTCCCCCCTTGGACCAAAGATCTTCCAACTGCTGCCGTTCCTTAAAGGTGTCCATGCAGGCCCAGAATCCTGTATGCCTGACGGTGATGAGTTCCTTGGCCGCGATGAGCCTCGCGAAGGGTTCGTTCACAAGATCTTCGCCAGGTCGAATATAGTCGAATATCTTTTGCCGAAAGACGAAGTAGCCGCCATTGATCCACGTCTGCGATGTCTCTGCATGGTTGACGCTTGTAACATTGCATTCATCGTCAGCTTGAACGAGGTGGAACGTCTGGGTGGGAGGCACCGACACAAAGCACGCCGCCTTTCCCGACTCCACGAGCCGGTCGATTACAAGATCCAAGTCGATATCCGTAAGGCCATCGACGTAATTGGCCAGGAAGATCTCCTCGTCTTTGACATGTTTGCGGACCGCCAGAAGACGCTCGCCGATCAGCGACTTCGAACCAGTGTCTGCAAAGGTGATTCTCCAGTTGGTGAAGTCCTCACCCAAGAGTTGGACATTTCGGCCGCCATCGGAGAGGACGAAGTCGTTGGAGAGGGCCTCATTGTGATTGAGAAAGAATCTCTTGATCGCCTCGCCCTTATGACCCAGACACAGGATGAAGTCCCTATGGCCGTAATGGGCATAGTACTTCATCAGATGCCAAATGACGGGCGCGTCTCCGATTGGGACCAGGGGCTTGGGAACATTTTCAGAGTATTCCCTCAGACGCAGCCCCAATCCGCCGCAAAAGATCACTACTTTCATTGACCACCTCCGGTCGTAAAGATTCAGGTTTTTCTTCCGGACCGAGGGCAATGCCGTCGTCTTCCGGAAGCGTACGACACTTACAATCCCTTGCTCGTTCTATGGCGGAGCGGCCGAGCCTTAGCTGAACCGATTCGATTCCACTCTTACAGTGTTCTTGGTCGTCGTATTTTTGCGTCTCGACCGCTTCTGAAATGCGCGCTTGTACGCCGCGATCAGGTTGCTTTCCGAGTACTCCCACGCCAAGTGCTCTATCACTCGCTTTTGGCCAACGGCGCCCATTCGCTTTCGATCCTCAGGATGATCCAAGAGCCAAAGGATCTTGTCAGCGAAGTCCGCGACCAAGTCTTCTCCCTCGCTGTAAAGCGAAGCATCACCGGCGGTGAAACGGCCTTCTTTGAGGTTGAATTGCACAATAGGTTTTGCTAGAGCCATGTACTCAGCGATCTTGATCATGGTCGAGATATCGTTCATCTCGCATGGCTTGTCGGGATTCACGCAGACATCCGAAGTAGAGAGCACGTCAAGAAGTTCCGCGTCTGGCACACGTCCCGTGAAGTTGAACATGCCTGCGAGATTTCGCTCCTCGACAATTTGCCGGAGGGCGGGCAAGCCGGGACCGCCACCGACGCAGGTGAAGTGAACATCGGAGCGGCCGCGACCGCGGATGTTCTCGGCCACTTCGATGAGAATGTCTAGGCCTTCCTGAACGCTCATCGTACCGACATAGCCGACCAAGAAGTCTTTGCAGTATTTCAATGCGGGCTTTGGAGGAACAGGCCGGAATGTAACCAGATCAGGGCCGTTGCGTACTACAAAAACATCTTCCGGGACATGACCGCCGCGGCTCAATGCGAGGCCCCTGTAGCTTTCGTTGGTTGCTATTACGACGTCGGCGGTGTGGTAGGTCATCCGCTCAAGCCATAGCTGGATTTTGAAGAATGAGTCGCGCCGTTCGAACTTGGAGAGGTATAACTCAGGGTTGGCGTCGTGATGGTCGAAGATGTAACTGACGCCGAATAGCTTAAAGGCGAGGGCAACGAGAAAGATGTCGTCGGGGGGATTGCAGCCCTGAATTACCTCGAATCCTCTTGTAAGAAAGATCCACCAGGCAAACAGGAACTCCCAGAAAAGCGCGCAGCCATATTCCCACAGATAGCCCAGCGGCGTGTTTCCTTCTTTCGGCATCGGATGCCGATAGATATGAACACCTTCCCGCACCTCATGAGAGTGCTTGTGGCCCTTGCCACGCGGAGAGAGAACGGCGACTTCGAATCCCGCACGGCGCAGCGTCAGCGCCTGCTTCCAAACGCGTGTGTCGAAGGGGACCGGAAGATTTTCGACAATGATGAGGATCTTTTTTTTACTTTCTTTCATGGGACGTAACCGCTCAGAGTGACTGGTATAGCCCAGCGAGTGCACATAACATTGTCGATTGTCCCCAGTGCAAGGTAGGAGTCTTGTTCACGATATGCTTTGAGTATCTTCGATAGTAAAAGTACCCGCTTGAATCCTGCATATTGCGGATGGTCCATTCTGCAATCCTGAAAGCCATCGGTATCGAACCTGGGTCCAGATCACTGAAGAACGTGAGAGTGTCGATTGCCTGCGAGCTGCATTGAATGTCAATGGGAAGCGTCTTATGGCAGTAGTAACGGGGAGTGCCATCGGCGAGAAAGAAGGTGCTCTTCCAGTATCGATAGCCGTGCATCGTCACGCCAATGAAGCGATCGTCCTTCGAGCTCAGAGCGTAGTGACGGAAGCAGTCGAGGACGTAGGCGGTGTGGAAGTTGTCGACCCAACGGAGATTGCTCTTTTCGCCGTAATACCAGGAGCCGTCAGGTCGCTGATACTTTGCGGTGTAGGCGAGAGCTTTGCGAGCCAGCTCAAGATACGATCTGTTGCCAGCCGCGGCATAAGTTCGCGCCAGCAGGCTCGCTCCTAGCGTGTTGGCATTGTGGACCATCGTGTCCTTACCGGGGATATAAGCGATACAGACTGTATCGCCGTCGGGAATGGCCGCGAGGTCGCGCACGATGTGTTCGCATGCGCTGACTGCAATTTGCAGGTATGCGTCGTCGTGAAAATGCTCCCATGCGTCGAGAAAGGCGTGCCCGATCAGAGAGGTCCACACCACGGTTGGCACACCTTTGGGGAGATAGAAGGTACGTGCCTGATAGTCAAAGTGGTTTCCCCAGCTCGCGCCACTGTATTCCGGCGCCTGATGCTCGATCAACCAATGCAGTGACATCCGGGCGCGCTCTGCCCAGACGGGGGCGCCCGTGGCCTGGTGAAGGCGAATGAAACCGCGAGCCAAAAACGCCATACCCTTCGTAGAGCGTTCCGGCGCGATGCCCAGAAGCGGTCGCAGATTCAGCGGAAACCTGCGCACCCCCTGTTGTAACACGGTGAGTAGCATGGGATTGTCGAAGGTCAGAGGACGAAGATAGCGTGCATTCAGTCCGTCGAAGGTATCGTAGGCACGGTAATCGTGGATTTCGAGCCAGTGCGAAAGGCGCTCGATAGTACGGAGCAGCGCGGGTTTTGCGTCCTCCGTCAAATCGGCCGACGATGGCTTCTCAAGCGTAAGTGAGCGGGCTGGGAGCATGTTCTCTTTCCGAAGTGGTTGTTCGTGCCAGATCGACGAGGCACTGGTCTTTCCGCAGCTTCTGCGGCACCTGTTTGAACTCCGAGTCGTAGTTGCCAATCACGATCGTCTGAGCCCAGGCCAGAGCGTCTTCAGTTCCGGGCACCATGAGGCGCGAGATGTGGGGGATACGATTTAGAATAAAGTCGCGGTTAGCGCCGGTCAGGGCGGCGATGTTCACGTTGCGATCATAGATGCGTAGATCGTAACCTTTGCCGATCAGGCGCTCAATAAGCTCGATCATCGGGCTCTCGCGCAAATCGTCTGTTCCGGCTTTGAAGCTGAACCCAAGAATTCCGATTCGAGAGTTGCCGCTCTGCATCACTAGCTTTAGCCCGTGCGCAATCTGCATCTCATTGCTGGGCAGGACGGAGCTGAGGATAGGGAGCTGTAAGTCGTGCATGCGCGCCTGGTAGGAGAGGGCTCGCAGATCCTTTGGAAGGCAGGATCCACCAAAGGCGAATCCGGGACGGAGATAGGCGGACGAGATATTGAGTTTCCGATCTTGGCAAAAGATGTCCATCACCTTCTGAGCGTCGAGCTCGAGCGCGTCACAAAGATTGCCGACCTCGTTAGCGAATCCGATTTTGAGGGCGTGCCAGCAGTTATCAATGTATTTGATCATCTCGGCCGTGCGCAGGTCTGTGCGGATGAGCGGCGCGGAAATCCCGTCGTAGAGGGACGCGACCAGATCGCCGCTGAGTCGGTCCATTTCACCGATAACAGTCTTGGGGGGGGTCCGAAAATCTGCGACTGCGGTGCCTTCCCTCAGGAATTCAGGATTATTGCAGACACCGAAGTCTTGTGCACTCTTTTTGCCGGAGAATTCTTCGAGGGTAGGAATCACCACGTTGTGCATCGTACCTGGAAGAATGGTGCTGCGAACCACGATGGTGTGGTGCGCCTCTTTCGTCCGGAGCGCTTCGCCAATCTGCTCGCAGATGCGGCGGATGAAGCGGCAATCCAGATTTCCGTTCGGCTGGCTGGGTGTGCCGACACAGACAAAGGAGAGCTCCGTGTCATGTACGGCACGGGTCGCGTCATCGGTTGCACTGAGACGGCCGTCGCTCAGAGCCGAAGTGAGGATCTCGCCGATTTCAGCCTCAACTATAGGACTCTGCCCGCGGTTGATGAAATCAACCTTTGTGGCGGCGGGGTCGACTCCGATTACCTCGTGCCCATTGTGCGCAAGACATCCCGCAGACACCGATCCAACATAGCCTAAACCGAATACGCTGATTTTCACGTTGCGATATCCTCTGTTAGTTTGATCTGCCGCGCAAGGAGGAAAGAGCTGGCGCCCTTGCAGGGCGTGTTGTCGGAGTGGATTTGAAAGGTAGCGGCTATTGGCGAACTTTCGAACTGTGCATCCCGTTGTGATTGGGAGCCGCAGAGGAGGATATCGCTTGTCGCGGACCCGAATCTGCGATTTCCGCTGGACCGTGGTACTGTCGGTGTATCCTGTAAACGGGCAGTAAAGCAACGCCGAGAGAAGAGAGAGTCGCCCTACAAGCACCCTTGCCCTAGCCGATAGAAGCATCCTTGCCCTAACTGATAGATTCGTATAGCCTTGGCCGCATACCCTAAGGTCCACATGCATCTGTCTATACATCGCGCCGGCGTAATGTTACCGAAGTAACCTCGCGTCGGCTTCGATATGGCATTTCGCGACCGCTGATAGTAAGCTGACCTCAGACTTATCATCATTTCACGCTAGCCCGGCCTCGGGAACCCTGGTCGTTGGCGAGGCGCTCAAAACCGGCTAATTCGCACGGTAGGAGGATACTTTGTGCTGTATATGAAATCCTGCATCATTACTGTTCTCTTTGCTGTTTTAGGCTCACCTTTACTATGCGTTGGGCAGGCTTGGAGCGGAATCCTTGCCCAGAACCGCGCTATCGATTGGACTGGCGCGGGGGCGACGATTCCCACTACGCTTCCTGCGAAGTGCGCAACGCAACCATCCGCCCAGACCATCACGGCGTTGAATGCCGCCATCGCAGCCGACGAAGGGGGGAGCAGCTATTGCACCATCGACATAAGCTCCTGGGGCACCGTTAACGTGACCGGTACGCTGCTGATAAGCTACGCAGGAAAGGCCAACATCGTCATCAACGGCGGCGGAGCTAACGTTACCCAGCTGGTATGGACTGCCACACCGGGCAACGACTGCATCGGCTTCAATGCGACAAATCTGTGCGTCTTCAACGGGGATACATCTTCGAATGCTGGCAGTATGTCATGGCCAAACTCAGCGGCCGTTTCTTCCGGGTATTCTCAAGGATCGACATCTCTGGTGCTCGCCAATCATACCAACTTGAAGGTTGGAAGCGAAATTCAGATCGCACAAAACGATCCGGCAACCGACAACGGTAATGCCTGGTTCTGCCAAAGTTCGGGGGCCAACGGGGACTGCTCGCAGCAGGGAGCAAGTTCGGCGCCCGGCGGGGCGAGTGAAACGCAGATGGTCACTGTCACCGCCTGCGGCGCTTCGGCCTTTGGTGCATCGTGCACAGGAAGCACGGTCACGATCAGCCCTGCTATCTACGCTCCGAACTGGAGCAGCGCGCAGTCCCCAAAGGCATGGTGGAGCAATACCTTCCCTGTCTATAACGTTGGGGTGCAGAACCTCAGCCTTGACGTATCGGGAATTACCGCCGGCACTATTTCTGAGTGTTCCGATTGCTCAAACGTGTGGTTCGAGAACATGCGGCAGGTCAACGGAACGGCGGCAGGAAAAGCTGCGACCAATCACTTTCAACTTTGGCAGTCGAACCACATCACTGTCGAGTTCAGTTATATGTACGGGGCTAACCCGCAGTACAACGGCTACGGAATCGACTTTGGAGGCGGCACTTCCGATTCACTGGCTCTCAGCAACATTACGCAGCACATGCCGACCGGCTACATCACCGAGACGAGCGTGGGCGATGTCTTTGCCTACAACTACGCAGTGGATAACTACTTCGGTTCGCAGTGGCAGCAATGCGACGAGCTACAGCACGCGGCCGGTGACTATTACGACCTCTACGAAGGAAACGTGGGCATATGCGCGGGCGGGGACGACATTCATGGTACCCACTTTGCCATCACACACTTTCGAAATTATCTGAGCGGATTCGACCCGGCCACAGAAGGTGGGACTTACAACGACAATATTCTTGCGATCAACCACATGGCTTATGACCGCTACGACAATGATGTAGCGAACGTGCTGGGCACGAGCGGCAAAGAGGCGACCTATCAGTACGTCATGAAAAGCACCACGGATTGCGGACCGGAAAACACGGGGTACGTTTACGCGATAGGAGACTCCGATCAGAACATTGCAGCCTTCAATCCTGCCTGCCAAGGTGCGAGTTTCACGGTCTACAACGACGCCGATGTGATTTCTTCGCTGATGCGCTGGGCGAATTACGATGTGGTGACGGGAGCCGTGAGAGAGTGTGAATCAGGATCACCCTCACCATGCGCGGGTGACGAGACAGGTTCGAGCGCATCGGCCTATCCAGGTCTATCCGTTCCAAGCACAACTTTTCCGGCCTCTTTCTTCTTCTCCTCGGTGCCTTCCTGGTGGGCGTTTCCAGACGGCACCGCATCGCCTTGGCCGGGCATAGGACCGGATGTCACCGGGGGAGACATCGCGGGCGCCGGTGGCCACGCAAACTTGAACCCGGCGGCTAACTGCTATCTGAATGTGATGGGTGGGAAGACCAATGGTACGAGCGGCGCGCTTGCATTCAACCCGGGCGTCTGCTATCCAAACTCGTCAGTTTCATCGAGCCCAGCAACTCCAACAAATCTTTCAGGAGCGGTTGCACCCCAATAGAATTAGGTAGAGACAGGCCATGCTGGGTAGTGTCTAGAACTTTTCGCACATTTGATCTTCCTTGAAGACAGGAAGGTTGTTGAGTTGAGGTTCTTCTGCTTTTGGCCCCCATGGGGGCCAAAAGCAATGCGGTTCAGGTGGCGGCCCGGACCTCAGCCATCCTCTTCATATGCGGGTGGAGATTCGTTCCCCATCCAGTCGCAGCAATCTGTTGCAGTCTGGCAGCAATCCACACTTTCACTCGGCGGCCATCAGGTGACGCACGCATCAACTGCAGCTATTATGGTCCAAGAGGGCCGATGCAGATCGTTATCGTTCTGCATCGTCTGGCCGTTCCGGCACTGGCGCTCCTTGGCACGCACAACGAATTGACCAAGTGCAACAGACCGCGAGCCAAGTCTTCACCCTTTCGTTCTCTGTGGATTCAACGAATCCGCGCCGCGGACGACGTTGAGTGCAGCCGCTACAGGCAAAATTTGCGCACCTGAATCAATCGCGTACCTTACAACACCCTCGAAAAACTCCGGGGTGCAGCCAAAGGGACTTGGGGCGGAGGATATATCGTGAGTCGCAAAGATCAACCAGCCCCGTGCTTCTCTATTCTTATCGATCAGAGCCTTCACGAGCTCGAAATTGCTGCCCGCCTTTTCCAAAAAATATGCCGACAACTGGTTGAGATCGGCGATGCCCGAGTTGAACGTTTGACCGCCGCCACGGCAACACAAAAAGTGCCTCGAAGCCGCGCTCTTGGACATCGGTCTCGGCAGACTAATCGGATAAGAGAACGACTTGAAATGGTAGCCCGGGGCAAATTCCGAAAGCGCCGTTCGATTCTCAACAATAGCTTGTTCAAAGGTCTGTGGATGCGTCTGCCATGAGTCGCAATGAGAAAATGTGTGGCATCCGAGTTCGTGGCCGTCCCTCAAAGCCCCCTTCAGATCACCCTCAACAAATATCGGTCCGGACGGAGAATCCCCGCCAAGCAGTCCCAGGGATGTATAAAAAGTTCCGGCTAGGCTGAATCGCTGCAGAATCTCTCCACCCGCAAGCAGGGCGGAACGTGGAAAATCATCAAACGTGAAAGAAATAAGCGGCCGCCGGATGCGAATCCTCTGTGGCCGTCGAAATAGCACACTCGCGGACTTTCTCCGGTAATATCGGCTCACCTTTCCCACAAAGGACAACATTCTTGTCGAACCCCCTCGCTTCAAGGTCGGATACTCCAAAAGATCGCCGATAGCATCGGCAGGTCCCTACCCTCTCGGCTCGCTACGCTCCATACGTATGCATTTGTTATAGCAACCACATTCAACCGTGCCTCGGATCACATTTTGGAGAATTCCCCAAAACACGTCCTAAACATCTACCACCTTAAGTTCCGGCTCTCTTTCCCTTTCACCTACCCTCCTTTGAACAGCATAAATTCCAAGTGCGCAAAGCATCGACACGAGCGGCATAATCGAAATACTGTATCTTGCTTGAGCCAGAATTGCGACGTGAACAGCAACGTAGTAAGTTATAAATAGGACGAGGAGACTAACTGGCCGCCTTCGCCTATTTCTAAAGCAATAAATCACGCCTAGCGTCGCAAACACGAGATATGGTAACTGCAGCACGGCATTTAGCGCCGTTGCCCCCCACGTTTTTCCCGCGATCCAAAAGTTCAGCAAATTCTGTCCCAAGCATCGAAGCAAGAGGGTCGGGGATCTCTTGTATTCGCTGACAACGCCCGCCATCAGATAGCGCGAGAAGGTAATCTCGTCAGTACTTTTGTAAAATGTCTGATAGTACCCTCCGGGCCCGTCTTCGAAAGGAAGCCCAAGCCTGCGCGCGATCCTATCCCTTTCTCGTGACGCCTCGCGATCAAGCAGCCACCACGGTTTCCCGTCAAACAGGCGCTCGTTAATATATTGGCCGGCTTGAGCCGATACTCCCAGAACACTGGCCGTAGGCACAAACTCTTTCGTGAGCAAGTAATTGCGGATGATCCACGGGGATAGAACTACAAGTGTGGCAAGAACAAGAGCGGAAATGTTTCTGAATATGACAGGCCTACCCGCACGCCGCCGATCACAATAGAGAACAAAAGATAGAAGGAAAAGGGGGAAAAGTATTGGCGTGCTTCTGACCAGCGCCGTAACTCCCAGGATTGTGCCACTCACTACGTAGTCCCTACAACGATTGCTTCGGATCGCGCGGTAGACGCTCCAGATAAATAGGGTGAGCAGGAAGGCAAATGTTATCTCCACCCCTCCCCGACTCTCGGCGATCAACGTACCCGGATCGAAGAGGAATAGCAAGGCAGGACCAACAAGTAGTATCTTGCTGGAACGTTTTGTCTCCGGCACCAAGTCCTTCATGATCTGGATCATGACCAAGGTGGTTAGGAGTGCCAGGATCATATTGGTCAATTTGACTGCTGAAAGGCTTTTCCCAAACATCAGCATAAGGCCAGCGAGAATAAGCGGGTAGCCCGGTTCCCGCATCAAAGTCCTGGCGGTATTCGGATAAAAGCGATATCCATGGCCCGCGACAAGATTCTCCGCAAGCAAATCATATCCATCGGCGAAACGGTCCTGGTTATACGATGGTGCCAAACGGCGGCTTAGGACCGGCAGAGCCACAAAAAGAACGATGGCATGAATGACAACGGCCAAGGTAAGGACAGATACCACTCGATTTGTAATGGTGCGATGCATTCTGTTGACCCGCTTGCCTGGAGTATCGCCTATGGTGTGGAAATTGCTTATCGATTCGCAAAGACACGGGCTTCCTGGCCGCGCATTCGGGCCTCAGCGGATCTTAGCGTCGCCGTGACTCGTGGTGGAAGGGCATTCTTCGGAAACTCTACGATCATCATCAGCGTCGTGAACCACATTAGCCCCATGCGGGCGAAAGTCGATTCCGAGAGGTTGTAGCAGATCGCAACGATGAGGACAGCAAAACGGACGCGTGCATAGCGGTCGACAACTCCGCTCCTCACCGCGAGGCGATTGATAATGCGCCGCCCGCACGCAGCGAGCATTAGAAACAGCAGCGTGAGACCGGCGAAACCTCCATCAATATAGATGTCTAAGTATCCGTCGTGAGCATTTGGAACATCGGTTTTCATAGCTTCACTTATCGCGTAGCCGCCCGGGCCACCCCAAAAGTTCCAATAGCCGGCGCCGATCAATGGGTCTACCGTCTTAAGGGTAATGTGATCCCATATATTTGCCCTGCCTGTGAATGTCATGTTTCGCCCCAATGCTTCAACGAGGGGAGCAATCTCCGAGGCGAACTGCCTGGAGAAAAACAGCAGGAACGGAAGACAGAGTGCTGCGGCAAGTATTGCGTGGCCCATCGTCTTCGATGCCGCCCAGCCTTTGCTCACAATCAATGCGGCGCCAAGCACGAAGCAAATCAAGGCTGTCTTACTTTGCGACCACTCAAGTAATAGGGCCCCCATCGCGAGAAGGACCATGCGGTCCCATGGCAGGCGGGTCCATCGGAATTGTGGACCTTGTTCTCCACTTTCCAGCACATCCCACAACAGAATCAGTATGGAAATCAGAACCAACTCTCCGAGCGAATTCTTCTGCGTTGTGACCCCGGTGATTTGGATACTTCCATTCACGTCATAAATCCGCGAATAGTTGGGGAAGTACTTAACCAACACCAGAGAGAGTGGAAGGAGAACAGAGGCACATCTGACGTATACTCCCCTCATCGCCTGCAGAGGCTCCGCTTCAGAAAGGACGACGCTGATGACAAACAGCAGCCCGAAATCCTTTACCAATCGCTTGAATGAACCCATCGGATCGCCCGACCACAGGATACTGATAGCGAAGTAGGCGTAGAAAAGAAGGATCGCTGTGTTAGCGGCGAACAGTCTGCTCCATTTGACTCTTCGTGCCCGCGCAACAAGGAAGGATCCGGAAAGCACGAACAGAAAGAATATCTGATCTAGGGGGCTCGCACCTGCGTCATTGCCCATTACAGTGGTCACTCTTCCGGTGTTAAGAATGACCCCCCCCCCGGTAGCCCACAGAGAGACGGGCCTTGATCCGAGGATCAAGAGGAGAATGACAGGTATCCAAAGCGCGGCACTCAACTTGGGGCGGCGCCTTACATCGCGCACCAGTAGCCATGCAGTGAACATCAGACAGACGAATAGAGCCAGTGTCGGCATCAGTCAGAAGCCCTCACCGTCAGTTCGAATCCAGCAGCAGCCGGTTCTGCAGCTCGAGGGTCAGCAACCTCGTGATCTCCGTCGTATAATTCCGGTCGCCTTTGATATGGTGGAACACCATCGCTTCCACGCTCTTCCGTTGGAGGTAAGGGCGAGACAGGCTGCGAGGGTCAAGCAGAATCTGCTTTACATAGCTGGACAACGCATCTCTGTACCAGAGCCGAAAGTGGCAGAACTTATGGCGTCCAAGGAAAAGCCGTTCGAAATGGAGCCAGGAGAGACGATGATCAAGTTGAGCAAGCCATTGGGGCATTCCGTAATCATATGCATATTCGGCCTTGAAGGTGAATTCGAGGTAGCCCCTCAACAGGAGTGTGGTCCAACCAGTTGGTCCTCCCAGACCTCGGTCGGTGGGAATTTTTTGGAGCTCCGGGCTCCCGTCGGCGATCAAGCGGCTGCAGTCGCCGCTGTCCTCAAATAGGTTGCTCTTCATGAATTCCGACCGCGGCGCACAAAACGCCGTGCGCACAAGGTCGTTATCAAGAAACGGCGATCGCACGGAGAGCTGGGTTTGCTCGAGAGAGAGCAAACCATATTGATACCAGGGCGCCTGCTTGAAAGCCGTGAATGATACCGCATGCCCCTGGCAGACAGCGTTGTAGGTGTTCCGGGCTCGGTTCACGCTGGAAAGGAACTCCGGCTGAAACAGCCCTGGCGCCGGATCAACATGCTTGAACGCGCGGAGGCGGCGAAGGATCTCGCTTCCGTAGTTACCGGTCATCCTCACGGGTGCTATGCCAGCGGCGATCTCGTTCAGGTACAGGTCAGGACTGCGACTGACAGCGGCACAGCCATCACTAAGATAGACCGTTCTTTCGGCATAGTGCTCAAAGCGCTTCAAAAAGTCGCTGCCGATAGAAATTACCTGGTGGCGTTGTTGCCAAATTCTTGCAACTTTGCGCGCGACGGTCACATCTTCGCAGTCACGAAATGGACCGCCGAATGTGTAAGTAGGAAGAGACTCAGGCTCGGCCTTCATCCACGCCATAATCATGCGGGTATCGAGGCCGCCCGTGAGCGAGATTCCGATCCGTTCGCCCCCATTGAAGTACCGGGGTAAATTGCGCGAGAATACCTCCCGTAGCTGCGCGTAATAAGAATCGGCATCAAGGGGGTCTTGGTTCTCCCATTCCTCTGCTTCAAAGTATCTGCTCTTCTGCCGCAACTCGCCCTTCTGAAAGAGCCACTTCGAAGCGGTGGGCAGTGTGCGCAAACCGCTAAAGAGGGTTCTGTCTTCCAATACACAGCCGCAAGCAACGAACTCTCCGAGGCTCTGCGGGTCAATTTTGCGAAGCTCGGGACGAACGGCGAGGATTGCTTT
>Ga0335074_10007422_pt1 | contig 15205 bp, 13 predicted proteins | sample Lox_Sample_23_FD_206715 | JGI IMG/M metagenome (GOLD analysis project Ga0335074, IMG submission 206715) | Soil microbial communities from Loxahatchee National Wildlife Refuge, Florida, United States - Lox_Sample_2.3 | ecosystem: Environmental > Terrestrial > Soil > Wetlands | place: USA...
TTCGAACCCTCGGTACCGGTTACCCAGTACGCCAGATTAGCAATCTGGTGCCTTCGACCACTCGGCCACCTCTCCAGCCTTGACTTTTCAGGCGCTTACACGATTCGCGCTGTTTGTCTCCAAGCCCGGCGGCCCATTCAGTGCCCACTTTTCCATGGAAGGCCGGGCATGTCCATCGCCGAGAATCAAAGCCGGTTGCAAGCTTAAAGCTGGCATCGGCACACTGTAACAACGCGTTAAGAGTACCGGCTGAATAGCCGTCCGGACCTGCTCAGACGACTCGGCTCAGGCCGATGCGAGAGGGACAGCACCAGGTTTTGGCGAGATATCGCGTCCCTGGCGCCGAACCCATACCTGAGTCAATTCGACTCCCAGCAGAAAGATGAGAGCGGAATAGTAAGTCCACATTAGAATCAACGCGAGAGACCCGGCAGCTCCATATGCGCTGGCCTTTGCAGCGTGAGCCAGGTAAATCGCGAGCAGAAATTTCCCGACAACAAACAATACCGCGATGAACATCCCACCCACCCAGACATCGCTCCAGCGCAACTGTACATCCGGCAGCACCTTCAGAATTGCGGCAAAAATTATCGCAAACATGACCAATGACGCGACAACCTCGCCGGCATGCGCAGCCTCCGAAAAAGGCAGCATCTTGGCAAGTGCCGAAATGGCCGAACTCGCCGCCAATGAAACTATCGCCAGTCCCCCCGCACCAACCAGCAGGAGACCCGAGCGAACCCGTTTCATCGCGAAGTTCCTGATACCGGAACCAACCACCTTTACTTTCCAGGCTTTGTTGAGGCATTGCTGGAGTTGCATCAGTACGCCGGTCGCCGAAAGTATCAGCCCAACAAATCCAAGCGCTGTCGCGACTAAGCCACCGGTTCGGTTCTGGGCCACGCTGCTGACCATCGTCTGGATTTGCGCGGCCGCCTGAGGGCCCATAGCGCTGCTCAGGTTCGCCTGGATCTGGCCGCTCGCGGCTCGCGGACCAAGTACCAGCCCGGCGATGAAGATGACGATCAACAATAGGGAAGGCAGCGCAAAGATCGTGGCGTATGCCAGCGCCGCCGCCATCGACACGCATTCATCCTCAGAGAAATCGCGGAACACCTGCTGCAGGAACTCTCTTGAATTCGTTAGCATCTGGCTCCCCTCACGAATTTGAGCAGTGTCGGGACGAAATTTGGGCCAATCCTAACAGGGTTAGACCATTCTGCGTCAGGCACCGGCTTGAGTTATGGCCTTGATCAAGCCGCCGGAATCCGAAACAGAGCCGAAAACGCCGCCTTGCATCTTGATCATCTTGATCGCCGCTTGATGGTTTTCGAAATCCGTTGCGCCGCAGCAGTCGGATAGCAGCAGACATTCGAAGCCCCGGTCGTTAGCCTCCCGCATAGTCGTATGCACGCACACGTCGGTGGTGATGCCTGTGAATACGATGTTTCGAATCTCTGCGCGGCGGAGAATCAGGTCGAGATCGGTTGCGTAGAATCCGCCCTTGCCGGGTTTGTCGATGATTGTCTCGTGCGGTAGCGGCGAGAGTTCCGGGATAATCCGCCAGCCCGGTTCGCCGCGTACCAGAATCCGTCCGTTCGGGCCCTGGTCACCTATCCCCGCACCGATACGGCGGCTGCGCCACTGTTTATTTACCGGTAGGTCCGAGAGGTCGCTCCGATGTCCTTCGCGAGTGTGCAAAATACGACATCCCCACGACCTGGCCGCAGCAAGGACTTTGCGGAGCGGCTCGATGGCTGCCCGCGTGAGGGAAATATCATAGCCCATCTTGTCCACGTAGCCACCTTCCCCACAGAAGTCGAACTGCATGTCGATAACTATCAGAGCGGTATTTGCCGGCCGCAGGTCGCCGTCGAACGGATAATCGTAAGGGTCTGCCTTGACAATCATAGTGACACCTTCTTTCAATCCGCAATTTGGTCCAAGCTGCTGCTATTCAGAATGACACTCGCATCCGGATCCTTTACACTCCGCCCGGCAGCGCGTAGCTTCTCGATAACCCACCAAGGAGGAAAATGACATGGCTCGTGACGATCGCAGGATTACATACCCTATCGATCCGGCGACCACCGCGCTGGTCAGTGTGGACTTTCAAGTCGGGTTCGGCCGCGATAGCTGGGAACCGGTCCCTCATGCCGACGCGGCGGTCCGCAACTTCACTCGCGCGGCGCAAGCCTGGCGCGAGGTCGGTGGGACGGTGATCCATGTCCACATAGCCTATACGCCGGAGCGCGGTCCCACGGGGCGCATGACGGACTTTATTTCCGATATAGCTGCCGCACTGTCAAAGGACTCCCCAGCCACCGCTTTCTACGATGGCGTCGTGCAGGATGGCGATCTTCTTGTTCGCAAGACCACGTTTGGAGCAGTCATAAGCAGCGATCTTCTCGCCCAGCTCCAGGCGCGCCACCTCGATACGGCGGTAGTCGGCGGGCTGACCACGCCGATCTGTGTGCAAACTACCGTTGACGGCCTCAGCATGAGTGGCATCAAAGTCGTGCTGTTGGAAGATGCCTGCGCATCGCAGGCGATCGGCCGGTTCTCTGCCGAACAGGCCCATCAAGCGGCTGTCGATCGGATGGGTTATCTGTTCGCCCAGATTGAAACCACCGCGGGGTTCATTGCCACGGCGAAGGCGGCACCCCGGCATCTCAAGGCTGCGAGTTAGCCTGGAATATTAGTCTCGCCGACGAGCGCGCGGAGAACGTGGTCTTCCTAGGGCCCCCGGGCGTGGATCGCACTCGGATACCTTGCCGCTCAGAAGGGATACAAGCCTCGGTTCTTCAGCGCCGCCGATCTGGTGTTGATGCCGGAAGCGGCCCAGCGTCAGGGCCGCTGTAGAATTTGCGCGGCGGGGTCCTGGCAATTAATTTTTGGCGGCCGTGGAACGTGCGGCGTGCTCGATCTTCGTCAACATCTCGTCGGTCGTTAAGACCTGGGCAAAACGGCGCCCGAGAGTGGCGCAAGTAGCGCGCTGTACCTCATCGGCAGACAGATCGCCGATCGCGCTGGTCGCGGTGGCATCGCTCAGAAAGAACACGCGGAAATCGCGCACTGCCGCTTCGCGCGCAGTGGTTTCGCAGCACACATTGGTGGCGATACCGGTGATAATCAGGCTGTCGATGCCGCGTTCGCGCAGGATCAGCTCCAGGTCGGTGCCGTGAAAGGCGCCATAGCGCGGTTTGTCGAGGATGATATCGCTGCGTTCGACCACGACCTCCGGATGCAGCTCGGCCTGCGGATTGCCCTTGTTTATCGCACCCTCGCGCACGGCCGGAATGATCTCCCCCATCACACCCGCATTACTGCCGTCGGGCCGCACCACATGAAGAGTATGGATGACCGTCACGCCGTTTCGGCGGCAGACCTCGGCGAGCCGATTGATGCGGGACAGAATTTCCCGGGCGCGCGGCGCCGCGAACGGCGAGTTCTCCACAAAACAATTCTGCATGTCGACATTCACCAGCGCCATGCGTTCGAGATTTACATTGAAGTCAGCCATCTGTTTCTCTCTTTGCCAAAGGTCAGGGGCTTCGTTTATCGAGCTGCCGGAAGAAGAAGTCGCTGCAAGTAAATCAAACTTTCAGCAGAATAGTCTTTCGCAGGATGAACGAAAAGCTTTCTATCAGCTCCGGACCCGCGCTCGGTCACTGTTGCGTCTGCCAACCCGACCCATTGCCAGGGCCGTCGATCAGACCGCCCGAGCTGGTGTGCTCGACACTCAGATTGACCGTCATCACCTGGCTGTTTGCATGGCTCCGGTACGTGCCCCTGACCGGCGACACATCGGCATAGTCGCGTCCCACCGCGATCCGGATGTAGCGCTCGTCAGTACGATATCGATGGGTCGGATCGAACCCGATCCATCCAGCATGCGGCAGCCAGGCTTCGAGCCAGGCGTGGCTGGCCTGCTCGCCGAGCGGCGCAATGCCGCGCGCGGAAATGGCGGGTGCAAGATAGCCCGAGATGTAGCGCGCGGGCACACCGGCCAGCCGTAACAGCCCGATGGTCAGATGGGCGAAGTCCTGGCACACGCCGCTGCCGGACTTCAGGATGTCGTCGAGGCTCGAATGAACATTGGTCCGCGCTTTCTGGTAATCGAACTGATCACGCACCCACGCAACAATTCGGGTCACATAGCCGGCGACATCCTCGGTCTTTGCGGGGCGCGCCATCCAGAACAGCTTGTGCAGCCGTGCACTGAACGGCACATAGCGGCTCTGGTTCAGAAACTCGCAGAAGTCCCTGATATGAGCACTATCATCGGCAAGGAAGTCACGAAAACTGACAGCCGGGCAGACCCGCGCGGGCAATTCGACGCGCTCGACCAGGGAACGGGCGGTGATCGTTAACTCCTGATGGGGAGCGCTCACCGATACCGAATGCGCATGGTTGCCGAAAAAATCGCGATATCGAAGTACGGCCGCAGGCCGGTCGACGCTGAGTTCGAATGCGAGACAGCGTTGCTCGACATCTTCCAGCGGCTGCAGCCGCAGTTCGTTGTGCGAATCAGCGGCCGGATGGTCATAGGCGAAGCGCGTCGTATGGCTAATCCGCAACAGCATCGAGCGTAGCCTATCCGAGCGACAGGTAACGGTCGAACACCTGGGCTGCCAGGCGCGCACACATCGCCTCAACGCCGATCAGGAATTCGTGCAGGCCACTGGCGATGGTCTTTTCCGCCGAGCCATTGCGCAGCAGCGTGAGCAACTCGTCGCAGGAGGGGCTTTCACCAGAAGGGTCTCCTTCCTCTGCTGCGAGCCGTGCCAGCGCCCCCGCCAGCCGCTCGATGCAGAACCGCATCGAACGTGGAAAGGCCGGGTCGAAGACCAGTATCTCGACCACGCGGTTCACTCGAATGGCGTTGCCGTAGACCTTGCGAAAGGCCTCGAAAGCCGAAGCGCTTCTCAGCACCGCTGCCCATTGGCGCAGGTCTGCCGGGCCGCCGATGTCCTCGAGCCGCGGCAGCAGGTAGTGGTACTTGACGTCGAGCAGCCGCGAGACGTTGTCCGGCCGCTCGAGCATAGTGCCGATTTCGATTAGATCGTAAGCCAAGTCACGCGGCATCGTATTCCCGATGATTCCTGCGATGGTGTAGAAGTGGCGCTGGAGATCGGCAAAAAACGCCGAGACCCCGGACGCGGCCAGCGTCTGTGCAGACCATCTGGGGCTCTCCAGATAGAGCCGATTCACCTCTATCCAGAGCTCCGAGGAGATCAAATGGCGCACCGGACTCAGGTTTGCGCGCACCGCCTCGATACAGTTGCGGATTGAGGAGCGGTTCTCCTTATCGAAGACGAAAAAATCGATTACTGCAGCCTCGGTGACTTGGCTATGCAGGGTCGCGAACAACTCCTGTTCGGCTGTGATCCGCACCAGCGGCTCCCATGGCTCGGCGTCGCGAGGTGGCACCTCGAGCAACAGATGGTAATTGACGTCGACCAGCCGCGCGCGCCATTGCGCGCGTTCCAGATAGCGCGCCGCCCAGAACAGTGAACCCGCAATACGCCGCAGCACTATTCTTCCAGCACCCAGGTATCCTTGCTGCCCCCGCCCTGTGATGAATTCACGATCATGGAGCCTTCGCGGAGCGCTACCCGCGTCAACCCTCCGGCCAATACCCGTGGTTTTTCGCCCAGCAGCACAAACGGCCGTAAATCGACGTGTCGTGGCACCAGCGCCGCCTTACCATCGCTTCCTCGGCCGGCCAGCGTGGGATGCACCGAGAGCGGGAAGACCGGCTGCGCGATGAAATCGGCCGGCGACACCTCGATACGCCGGCGCGCCTGCGCAAGCTCCTCGTCGGTCGCACTCGGTCCGATCACGACTCCGTAACCCCCCGAAGCTCCGGTCGGTTTGACGACGTACCGATCGAGGTCGCGTAGCACCATCGCCCTGACCTCAGCATCGCGCAGCAGGAAGGTCTCGACGATCGGCAGCAAAGGCTCTTCGCCGAGGTAGTAGCGGATTATCGCCGGTGTGTATGCGAAGACGCCCTTATCGTCAGCGACCCCGGTGCCGATGGCGTTGGCCAGCGTAGCGTTGCCGGCGCGCAACACCGCGGTCAGGCCCGCGACCCCGAGCAGCGAATCGGGACGAAAGACCACCGGATCGAGAAAATCGTCGTCAATTCGGCGATACAGCACATCAATCTGTCGCAGACCGTACACCGTCTTCATGAACAGCTTATGGTCGACGCATACCAGGTCGCGGCCTTCGACTAGTTCGACGCCCATCTGCTGCGAAAGGAACACGTGTTCGAAAAAAGCCGAATTAAACAGCCCTGGCGTAAGCAGCGCGACCGTCGGATTTGAGATGCCCCTGGGCGCCAGCTCGCGCAAACCGGCCAGCAGGTAGGCCGGATAATTCTCGACGCTGCGCACCCGCAAAGCGCGAATCAGCTCCGGCAGCAGGCGAGTCATGATCCGCCGGTTCTCGATCACGTAGGATACCCCCGACGGCGTGCGGACATTGTCCTCCAGCACATGAAAGCGCCCGTCCGCACCGCGCACCAGGTCGATTCCCGCAACCGTAACGTAAACGCCGCAGGGCGACTTGATACCCGCCGCGGCATGCCTGAACTGCGGCGAACCGATTACCAGGTCGCGTGGAATCACTCCATCCTTGACGATCTGGGCCTGGTCATAGATGTCGGCGACAAATGCGTTGAGCGCTTGTGCGCGCTGGATCAGGCCCGCCTCGAGACCGGTCCAGACCTCGGCCGAGATCATTCGTGGAATCGGATCGAAAGGGAAGATTCGCTCCCCGCCTTCAGTGTCTCCATAGACATTGAAGGTCACACCCATAGTCTGGAACATCCGTTGCGCGCGCTCTCCAAGTTCAGCGAGCCGCGTGGATTCCATCGCGAGCAGATAGGCGATTACACGGGCGCACTCAGGTCGCGCTCGCCCATCCGCCTCGAACATTTCATTGATCGGCTGAGGCCCGGCTGCCTGCAAACCGGGCACGCTCATGCCCGCTCGCTGTGCATCCATTCGTGTTTACCTCGCGCGAGCCGCAGGATTTCGTACCGGTCGCACCAGGGAGGCTTTAGAGCAAGCGGCGTGCCCTGCCAAAGGCTTGTGGCGAGCAAGCCGCCTCGCGGTTTCGAGTCATCGATAGGGCGGGCGGCCAATTTAATGGCCCGCCCGCCCCCAGATTTCCTCGCGGCGATTGCGATGCCACGCGCGCGTCAGGTCACATGGTACTCAGGAAGTTTATTAAGTCCTGCTGCTGTTGAGCGCTCAGCGCTCCGAAAGCCTGCGCGGCCGCCTTACCCTGCCCATCGTGCAACGAGATCGCGGTCGGCATGTCAGGGCCGCGACCATCATGCAGGAATTGCGATTTGGCACGCAGACCCCATAGCGGCGGGGTCCGCATCATGGTCGGCCCTGCGGCACCCGAAGTGATGCCATCGCCCAACGATCCCATATTGTGCAACAAAAAGTCCGAGTAGGGATGGAAGGTCTGATTGGCGAGCGTGTGGCTCAGAGTCGAGCTGATCGGCACACCGCCGGTGGTGGGAAAAATGAACGCCGCCGGGTTCGAGGCGGTAGTTATACTCGGCGTATGGCAACCGGCGCAGCCGACGCTGTTGAAAAGCCGCGCTCCATTTTGCGCCGACGTAGTCTGCGGCAAGGTCGGTGGCGGCGCCAACCCGCGCATGAAGTCCGAAAAACGATCGACGTCGGCGCGCTGATCCGGATCGATGGTATCTTCGAGCCCGGTATCCTGGAGTTGCAGCCCATAGGCCGTCTCATCGAGCGCACATTGGCTTACTTCCTGCTGGTTGTCGGGGTTGGTGATGCCCATTTCGTTAAGATAGGCGTCGCCGGCGAACCCGCGTAGCGTGGCATGATCATCCTTCCACCCGAACCGCCCGACGTGGGCCACAGTAATGAAATTCTCGGTCACCATTTTCACGGTGCCCTGAATCGCAGCCGGCTCGCTCTTCGCGAGCTGCTCGAAGGTAGCGTCTGCGACGGCCTCAACCAGTCCGTCACCGAATAACGCAAGTGCCGCACGCCCAACCACGCAATTGCCGCCGTTCTGGAAATCGGCACTGGTCGGATCGCAAGTCGCCAGGCTATTACTGAAAGTGGTCTTTGCCACCTCCTCGCGCTGGCAGGCCGACAGCTCGCAGCCCGGCGCGGTTATCTGACAACCGAGCGGTTCGGCCTCGATACCTTGCGGAAAAATCGCCGTGCCGTTCTGTGTTTGCGGTCCATTGCGCAAAAAATTGTCGACCGCAAAAATGTGCACTGGACCCGCCTGGGGATTGTTGCGCACCCGGATTTCGTTGATGAACAAGCCGCCTCCGCCGATCGCCGGTTGCGAATGACAGCCGGCGCACGACACGCCATTCATGATGGGTCCTACCTGTGGCAGGGTTTCGATTTCTTTGAAGTTGATTTGTCCGGTGGCGAAGATGCCGAGATCGGACGCATCCTGGGCGATTCCCGGCAAAGGCGCTCCGAAACCATCCAGATTGACGGGTACGTTGGGCTGGCCCCCTCCCGCTGCTCGCGTGTTTCTGTTCGCCGGACCGGCATCCGCCGTCTGCGCCGAAATACTCAAAATACATATCAGCAAAAAAATTCGTCGCGCGTTCATATCACCGCTCCTCGGCCGGCCCACGATTTATGAATCTCGCCGGCCGGCCAGCCATTCTCAGGGCGGATCCCAACCTCTCCACCGCTCGTTTCGATCGAGAGTGGACCGCCCGCCAGCAATGATGACTATTGATTGGAGTAGCTAGTGACTCCAATCATGAGCTGGCGTCGAGTATGTATGATTTGCCCCCCGTCAGAATGCCTATCACGAGACTCAGCGCAGGCATTCTGAAAGCGAACGCGAATCAGCGCGCTACCACTTGATTGCGCGACTGACTACTATGTTGCGGGGCTTAGAACGATGGGGAACCGCGGCCGCCGAAAGTATGGACAGTAATGAAGCTCCTCACCTGTCCGCATACCCGAGACCCAAGGCTCTTTAGACTATCACGACCGCGCCGGTGCGTCTGCTGATGATTATGCATGTCGCACCCTCCTTACCCTCCGGGCGTTCCGGAGAACACCCGGGGGCATTCTTCACGCTCAGATTCGGGAATGCAAGGGACTGGCGAAATTATTTTTGAGCAGACCAGCTTGGAATCATAGTTTCCGCTCAAGTCAGTAATCGCAATGCCGTTGATGTTCCCGCTACGTGCTCGAATCTTACGTGCTCATCGCAATCGGACGTCCAGTGTTATCCACTCCACCTTCTCGACCAGCGACTTACCTCGGGTGGCGGTCCGCAGCGGGCGCGTAAAATTTGCGCCACTTCTGCCATTAGATCATGATGTCGGTTTGGCCGCAGACGCGCGGCCACCGCTGTCATGACGACCAAATTTCCCGAGCGCTTTCTTTGGGGCGCCGCCACCGCTGCGCATCAAGTCGAAGGCGGCAATACCAATTCCGATTTGTGGCTGCTCGAGCATGTCGATCGCACGGTCTTCATGGACCGCTCAGGCGATGCCTGCGATCACTACCATCGTTACCCCGAGGACCTTGCGCAACTGGCGGCGCTGGGCTTCAACGCGTATCGCTTTTCGATCGAATGGGCGCGGATCGAGCCGGAAGAGGGCGAGTTTTCATGCGCGCAGCTCGAGCACTACCGCCGGATGCTTGCGGTCTGCAAGGAGCACGGGCTCAAAGTGGTGCTCACCATGCATCACTTCACTTCCCCGCGATGGCTCGCCGCGCGCGGCGGATGGGAGTCGCGCGATACGGCTCGGCTTTTCGCCCGCTACTGCGAGCAGGCGGTAGCGTATCTCGGCGATCTAATCGACGTGGCCTGCACACTCAATGAGCTCAATCTCGGGATCCTGTTGCGGCAGTGGGGTTTTCTGCATATCGACGACGCGATCCTGAAATCCCCATGGCGGGCGGAGGCCGCGCGTGCCTGCGGCGTCGAGCCGGAGGAATTCTCTAGTTTTCCATTCTGTGTCCGCAGCCGCTCGCGCGACGTGCTGCTCGAGGCACATACGCTCGGCCGTGACGCATTGCGCGCGGGACGCGGCAGCTTTCCGGTCGGGATGACGCTTGCGCTTACCGATATGCAGGCCGCGCCCGATGGCGAGGAAGCCTGCAAACGCGCTCGCGAAGAGTCCGAGGGAGTATTTCTCGACGCGACGCGCCACGATGATTTCGTCGGCGTGCAAACCTACACTCGTCAGCGCTTTGGCCCGCGCGGCGCGCTCGGACCGGCTCCAGGCATCGAACTTACGCAGATGGGTTACGAATTCTGGCCACAGGCGCTGGAGGCCACCATCCGGTACGCCAGCGCGAGAACCAAGGTTCCGGTTATCGTGACCGAGAACGGCCTTGCGACCGACGATGATTTGCGGCGTATCGCATATCTCGAGGGTGCGCTTGGTGGGGTGGCCCGCTGCCTGCACGATGGAGTCGACGTGCGGGGCTACTTCTACTGGTCGATGCTGGATAATTTCGAATGGATATTCGGCTATCAGCCGAAATTCGGACTGATTGCAGTTGACCGCAAGACCCAACGGCGCACCGTCAAACCCAGTGCCCGTTGGCTGGGACATATCGCGCGCCGCAACGAGTTTTAGTCTCACTGCTAAAGGGATTTTACTTCGGCTGCCTGCCCGGCTTTATAGTTTGCGGCAACCCGGAAGACCCCTGACCGATGCTGGGTAATCCGAATAGACGTGTGTGAAGTAGTCATTCGTTCATAGATAAATAATTTTTCACACATCTACTTTTAAGACCTGGATCAAACTAGGTGTCGATTTGGCTCCTCGGGTCGCATACTTCTGATCGTGTAGGAAGAACGCGGATGGGCAGCGATCTCGAAATGGAGTTGACAAATTACGGTTGAGCTGCGGCCAATGGCCGAATCGATGGAACAATCCATCGCTCGCGCCGCCTTAAATCCGGCGGTGACCGCTAATTCCTATCGCTCCATCTGGATATCCGACGTCCATCTCGGTACGCGCGGATGTAAAGCCGAAGCCCTGCTGGATTTTCTGCAACGGCACCAGGCCGAAAATCTTTACCTGGTCGGCGATATCGTTGACGGCTGGAACCTCGGGCCGGCCTGGTACTGGAGCCGGGCGCAAAGCGCCGTGGCCAGCGAAATAAGGGCGTGGCGCCGGCGTGGTGTGAAGGTCGTCTTTTTACCCGGTAATCACGATCAGTTGAATCTGGATTTGATCGAAACCCTGTTCGGCGCAATTCACACTAAAAATCAGTTGATTCATCGCACCGCCGAGGGACGCCTGATGCTGGTGCTGCACGGCCATCAGTTTGATGAATCCTATAACGCCTCGCGCTGGCCATCGATGATGGGCAGCAGAGCTTACACGGTCGCGCTGAAAATTAATGAATGGTACGCGCGCGAGCGCTTGAAGCGGGGCGCGCGCGCCCGCTGGTTTAAGAATCGGGTGAGCAGCATGGTGCGATTTTTAACCGAGTTCGATCGCCACGAGTTTGACCGGACGGTGTTCGAGACCGCGCGCGAGAACAAGGTCGATGGGGTCATCTGCGGCCATATCCATCGTCCGGAACAGCGGCTGCTCGATCAAATTTGGTACATCAATGACGGCGACTGGGTCGAAAGCTGCACGGCGCTGGTCGAAGATCACGAAGGTACCCTCAAGCTGCTGCTCTGGGGTCTCAAGCAGGCCCGCGCGTCCGAAGCCGGCCATATCGTCCCGGCATACGCGTCATGAGCGCCACGCTGGTAAGCTTCGCGGGTCGCGCCAGGCCGCAGGTCGATTTGATTTATTTCGATGCGGGCGGCGGCCATCGAGCTTCCGCGATAGCGCTCAAAGAGATCGTCGAGAGTAATGGGCGCGAGTGGCGAATCCGGATGGTCAACTTGCGCGACGTGCTGGAGCCAATCGATATCATTCGCCGCGTCACTGGCCTGCAGATCGAGAACCTCTACAACGCCATTTTGAGGCACGGTCTGACGTTCGGCAGCGGAGCCATGCTGCGCACGACCCAGGCCCTCATAAGACGTCTGCACCCGCATCAGGTCGCATTGCTCGCCCGCTTCTGGGAGACTCCCGCGCCGGACCTGGTGGTCTCGCTGATTCCCAATTTCAACCGCGCGATCCTCGAGGGCTTGCGCGCCGCGGATTTCAATACGCGGCGAGCCGACACGCCGATGGTCACGATTCTGACTGACCTCGCTGACTACCCGCCGCATTTCTGGATCGAGCCGCAGTCACAGTATCTGATTTGCGGCAGTCAGCTTGCCGTTCAACAAGCGCTCGCGATCGGACACTCCGCAAGATACGTGTTCCGCACCTCGGGCCTGATTGTGCATCCGAAGTTTTACGCACGGAATGGAGTTTCGCGGGCAGAGTTACGTAGCCGGCTTGGCCTCAAACCCGATCTGCCGACCGGACTGGTAATGTTCGGCGGTTATGGTTCACCGCGCATGGCGGCGATCGCGGCACGCATCGCTGAGGCGGAGCTCAACGCGCAACTGGTTTTCATCTGCGGTCACAACCAGGAGCTACGCACTCAACTCGCCGCGATGGCACTGCCGTTTCCCCACCATATCGAGGGCTTCACCAACGATATTCCCGGGTTCATGGAGCTGGCGGATTTTTTTATCGGCAAACCCGGGCCGGGCAGTATCAGCGAGGCACTCGTGATGGGGCTGCCGTTGATTGTGGAACGCAACGCGCTGACGATGGTTCAGGAACGGTACAATACCGAGTGGATTACCGAGCACGGGCTCGGCCTCGTGCTGCGATCGTTCTCCGGGATCGCGCAGCCGCTCGCACAAATGCTGGCGCCCAGCCAGCTAAACCGGTTTCGCGCCAACGTCAGAGCCTTAGAGAATCGCGCGGTTTTCGAGGTTCCCGAGATCCTTGACCTGCTGATCGCGGGTCGTGGGAATGAGCTTCGCGCCAGCGACGCGGCGATTAACTGAACTCGCCGCGGATGTATTGCTTGGTGTGCTCGGCCTGGGGATTCTCGAACAGAGCTTCGGTCGGACCATATTCGACCATGTAGCCGGTGCGGCCACCTGCGGTGGTATCGACGTAGAGAAACGCGGTCATGTCGGCGACGCGACGCGCCTGTTGCAAATTGTGCGTTACGATCGCGATCGTATAACGCTTCTTCAATTCCTTCATCAGATCTTCGATACGATGGGTCGCAATCGGATCCAGCGCCGAACACGGTTCGTCCATCAGCAATACCGCCGGTTCGGTTGCGATCGCGCGCGCGATACAAAGCCGCTGTTGCTGTCCGCCGGAGAGCGAAAGCCCGCTGGAGCGCAACTTGTCCTTGACCTCGTCCCACAGCGCAGCCTGCTGCAGTGCCTGCTCGACTTTCGCTTCAACCGCGCCCTTGTAGCGGTTGAGCCTGAGCCCGAACGCCACGTTCCTGAAGATACTCATTGCGAACGGATTGGGCTGCTGGAAGACCATTCCAATATGACGGCGCACCGCCACCGGATCGATCTTTGAGGCGTAGATGTCTTGGCCGCGGAAAATCACACGTCCCTTGAGCCGAAAGCCCCGCACCAGGTCATTCATCCGGTTGAGGCAGCGCAGGACCGTGCTCTTGCCACATCCGGAAGGCCCGATGAAGGCCGTGATGCTGCCCTTCTTGACCTTGAGATCGACATCGCGCACTGCTTTGAACTTGCCATAATGGAGCTCATTGATATGGCAATCGATTAGCGTATCGTCACCATGTCCATTTCCATTCGAAACCGTGGCCGTTGGTGTCACGCGTATATCTCCTATTTAATCCGAGGACCGACCGGCGAGGTATTGGCCCAGGATGTTGAATATCAGAATCAAAACCACCAGCGTGAGCGCTGCAGTCCATGCCAGCCCAATCTGATTCTCGAACGGCGAGCCCGAGAAATTGTAGATCATGACGGCCAGCGAGGCGGTGGGCTGCATCAAATCACCGAGCGTCTTCGGCAGAAAATGAGGAAAAGTGCGGCTCATCCAGTACTCGCTGAATAACGCGGTGAAGAGCAGTGGGGCGGTTTCTCCGGCAGCGCGGGCAACCGCCAGCATAACACCGGTCAGGATTCCAGGTGAAGCCGTCGGGAGTATCACCCAGGTTACCACCTGGGTCGGACTGGCACCCATCCCAACCGCCGCCTCGCGCATTTTCGATGGCACTCGTTTGATCGCCTGCTCGGCGGTGAGCAGGATGGTCGGCAGCATCAGCAGCGCCAGCGCGACGCCGCCGGCAGGCGCCGAGAATCCTCCGGTTGCAAGCACCACGACGGCGAAAGCAAATACGCCCGCCAGAATCGACGGCAGACCGGTCAGAACCTTGGCGGCGAACCGTACTGCCGCCGCGGTCCGGGTTTCGGGTCCGAACTCCGTGATGTAAATTGCCGCGATGATTCCGATCGGCACGCTCAGAACGGTAGCGATCGCGACGATTACGAAGGTGCCGACCAGCGCGTTGCCAAATCCTCCACCGAGGGCCATCGCCGCCGGCGGAAGGTCACTCAGCGAAGAAAGGTGGAGGGCGGCGACGCCGCGTTTCACCAGCAGGTAGAGGACCGACACCAGCGGGAAAAGTGCGAGAATCGTGGCCGCGCCAGCCAGCGTGCTCATGGTGTAACTGAATAGCGCGCGCGGTTGCCGCAGCGATCGCTCGAGACTCGGCAGGTCGATGTCGTCGACGGATTGTGCCCGAACCTCGCGTCCCGGCGGCCTGATTTCGCCCGATGCCATCAACGCAGTCCTTTGAGTCCGGCGTCGGCGCGCTCCAGGATGAGCGTTCCTATCACATTGACGACCAGGGTGATTCCGAGCAGCACCAGCGCCGCATACATCAGCGCGCCGACCTCAGCGGTACCGGCCTCGGGGAAATGATTCGCGAGCAAGGCCGCCAAGGTATTGGCCGGCGAGAACAGCGACCAGCTAAGCACGTTGGCATTCCCGGCGAGCATCGCCAGCGCCATCGTCTCACCGAGCGCCCGGCCGAACCCCAGGATCACGGCGCCGAAGATTCCGGTGGCCGCAGTCGGAATGAAGATCGCCAGAATCGCCTCCCAGCGGGTCGCGCCGATGCCGAAGGCGGCTTCGCGCATCTTGGGCGGAACTGCGATCAGAGCATCGCGGGAGATTGCCGAGACGGTCGGTAGAATCATGATCGCTAGTACCAGCGAGGCCGGCAGCAGGCCC
>Ga0335074_10007424_pt1 | contig 15203 bp, 13 predicted proteins | sample Lox_Sample_23_FD_206715 | JGI IMG/M metagenome (GOLD analysis project Ga0335074, IMG submission 206715) | Soil microbial communities from Loxahatchee National Wildlife Refuge, Florida, United States - Lox_Sample_2.3 | ecosystem: Environmental > Terrestrial > Soil > Wetlands | place: USA...
CTTCCACCGGCCGCCCGGTCGGGAGTCGGTGTCCCAGTCTGTGATGGTGCGCGTCGATGACGCGCGAGCACACTGCGAGCGTGCCAGAGCCCATGGTGCTCGCATCCTGATGGAGCCGACGGACCAGATGTACGGCGAGCGGCAGTACGGCGCCGAGGATTTCGCTGGCCATCGGTGGACGTTCACCGAGACGCTGGCGGACGTAGACCCGCAGACCTGGGGCGGGCAGTACCTCAGCCCGGACTGAGGGGACTGGCTGTGGCTGGGCCTCCCCGCGGTGACGAGATCGCCGTCGGCGAGGAGATCCTCGGGCTGGGATCCGGAAGTCGCGTCTGGCGAGTCGGAGACACGATCAGACGATCTCGCGGGCCGTGGAGCGACACGACCGCAGCCTTGCTGCACCATCTCGCGTCGCGGGGCTTCGCCGCCGCCCCACGGCACCTTGGAGTAGACGAGCTAGGCCGCGACATCCTGTCGACCGTGCCAGGTCGGCCGGTTCCCACGCTTCGCGGCGACGAGCAACTTGTCCAGGTGGCGTCGCTAGTGCGGGACTTCCACGATGCATCGGAGGACTTCGTGCCGCCCGCCGATGCGGTCTGGCGGGTGCAGGCGCCGCCGCTGCCAGCTGCGAGTGGCCCCGCACGGGTCATCCATCGCGATGTCGGGCCGTGGAATCTGCTCGAGGCCGACGACGTCATCGTGGGCCTGGTGGACTGGGACCTAGCTGGTCCGGGGCGGCTGATCGAGGATTTCGCCTACCTGGCCTGGCACTTCGTGCCGCTGCATGGCGAGCGAATGGGCGACGGCACGGCCGGTCCGCCGGACGCCGACCGACCGCGCCGGCTGCGGCTGCTGGCAGACACCTATGGACTCGACGCCGAGGATCGGCGAAACCTGATGGCAGAAGTCCTGGCGATGGAAGTACGGCAGGCGGCACGGATTGCCGATGAGGCTTTCGCCGGCGACCGCTCATCGGCTGGGCTGTGGCGAGATGGGCGGTTCACCGAGGCGACAGGTCGCTCGCTGACCTGGCTCGCCGAGCATCGTGACCGCCTAGCGGTGGCACTCTTGTAGGGTCAGGCTCCTGCAGGTCAGGCTCCTGGAGGTCAGGCTCCTGCAGGTCAGACTCCTGCAGGTCAGACTCCTGCAGGTCAGACTCCCGCAGGTCAGACTCCCGCAGGTCAGAGTCCAGTCGCGCTCGACGGAAGATACCGCATGGCGATCTTGACGTTGTTGTCGCCGTGCCTGCCTACTTCGACCAGGCCGGCGATCCACGTCGATCATGCCGATGTCGACGCCGCGAGCGGTGATGATCTGCCACCGGTCCGGATTGAAAACCCGCGCATGGGAGGCTCGCTGGGCCTGGTCGTCCCAGCCCCAGATGGCTGCGACATACGGACCGAGGGCAGCCTTGTGCAGTTGGTAGCAGAACTCGCTGTCGGCAGCAGTGGCGGCTCTCAGCTCAACGGTGACCACGCGTCCCGATCGTTCCAGCCCGGCGTCTTCGCAGTCCACCTAGATTCCGCAAGAGCTGCCGGCCACGCGACAATACCCGCAGGTCACACCCGAACTACGGTAACTTGGATCATCATGGTGGTCCGGCGCAGGCGTCTCGCAGCAGAACTGCGGCGCCTCCGCGAGACCGCGCACCTGACGCTCGAAGAAGCCGCGGCCCGCCTCGAATGCAGCCCATCGAAAATCAGCCGCATCGAAACCGGGCACGTTCTCGTCTCTCCCCGCGATGTCCGGGACCTCCTCCGCATCTACGGCGTCCCTGACAGCGAGCAGGCCAGCCTCATCGAGCTCGCCCGCGAAACCCGGCAAAAAGGCTGGTGGCAGTCCTACGGCAGCAGCATCGAACCGCACCTGGCGACCTACCTCAGCCTGGAGCACGATGCCTCCGAGATGCGCATCTACCGGGTCAGCCGCGTACCCGGCCTGCTGCAGTCCTCCGAGTACGCCCACGCATTCTTCAGCGCCGAACGCCCTGGCGCCGTGCACCCTGGCATCGAGCAGTCTGTGACGCTGCTGTCCGAACGGCAGCGCCAGGCCGCCACCAGCCCGCCGGGCCTCCAGGTAGTCCTCGGCGAAGCCGCGCTCCGCCAGCAGCCGGGCGGTCCCGAGGCGCTGCGCGGCCAGATCGAGCACATGATCAGGCTCAGCAGCCAGCCCGGCACAACCATCCAGGTCATACCGTTCACCAGTGCCGGGCTGCACGTCACTATCGACGGCAACTTCACCATCATGGGATTCCCGCACGACGCCGACCCGGACATCGTGTGCATTGGATACCCGACCGGCCTGCTCTGGGTCGAGGACACCGCCGAAGTCGCTCACTACGACGTGCTGTTCCGGCAACTGCAGGCCGCGGCGCTGTCGGCCGAAGACACCAGAACCCTCATGGCGTCACTGCTCGCGGACTCGTAGGGCGGCGTTACCGCACTGACGGCGGCACGCACGCGCTGACGGTTCTACAGCTATCAGCCAACCAGCCGACTGAAGCTAGCGCATGACGCGGTAGCGGAGGTCGACGACTCTGTCGCTGAAGGTGCGGGTCTCCGCGAGTTCGAGATCCACCCGGCGCTCTCGCCGGGGAAAGAACGGTATGCCACCGCCAAGCAGCACCGGGTAGACCCTGGCCCGGTACTCGTCGACCAGGTCCAGCGCGGCCGCCTCGGCGGCAAGAGTCGCGCCGCCGATCCCGATGTCGCCTTCCCCCGGCTCGGCTCGCAGCCGTTCGATCTCCTCCGCCAGACCGCCGGAGGCCAGGCGAGCATTGCCCTGCACCGCTGCCAGCGTGGTGGAGAACACCACTTTCGGAAGCGCCTTCCAGATCGCGGCGAACTCGAGCTCCGTGTCGTCGAGCGATGGATCCTCGTCGACGGTCTCCCAGAACAGCATCGTCTCGTACAGCTTCCGGCCAAGCAGCATGACGCCGACCCGCCGAGTCTCTTCGGTGGCGAAGCGGGAGACCTCGTCGTCCGGCACGCCCCAGTCGATCCGGCCGTCTGGCCCTGCGATGTAGCCGTCCAGCGAGACGGCCATGGAATAGGTCACGCTGCGCATCAGGGACCCTCCGTGGTCACGGGTTCGGAAGTGCGACGCCCGGCGCGGCAAGACTCATGGGCGTCGTGCGGGACACAGCAACGCTATCCAGAGATAAGCGGACTTGACCTCGGACGGAGCCGGTGAGCGGGATCGAACCGCTGACCTGCCGTTTACAAGACGGCCGCTCTGCCAACTGAGCTACACCGGCGGGAACGTGAACGTGCTGATGGTAGCCGACGCCAGGCCTGGACAAGCGCGCTCGCGGCGAGCCCGGACCCTGCGGCGCGTCAGTTTAGAGATTCATGACGATACACAGAATCTCATGTGGCTACAGGTTGTGATGTGGTGAACTAAAACCGTTAGGACCGCGTCGTACCTTCAGATGCGGTCTGGGGGGTGGCTGGGTGAGCAGGGACAGCCGTCCACTGCCGCCGCCGTCGTGGCCGAAGGTGATCGCGACGACGTGCCGGCTGTGGCTAGAACGGCACGTCCTGTCTGTGCGCCTAAAGCCGGGTCACCCGCAGGCGGGGCAGACGTACCTAGCGGACCCGCACCCTGGACACCCTCGCCCGGGCCGCCAGCAGCCCGCGCGTCAGAAGACAGCTGGCCAGAAACCAGAGCGCCGTCAACCGACCATGCCAGCGCTCCGGTCACCATCAGGACGGTCCTGGCCCGCCGCGATCCCGCGATCGGTGGCGCATGCGGGCAGCGACAGCGGACGGCCGTCGGCGCGCGGGCGCAGCCATCGCTGGCTGACGGTCGCGGTTCTGGCGATCGTTCTCGCGGGCGGCGGCATGGCCGTGGAGGCCCTGCTGCTCACCAGCCACGGCAGCGCAAGCACCCAGTCCGGCAGCAACGTGCCGAGCGCCTCGGGCAGCCCGTTAGGGCATGGCCGGGAGCCGGCATCGGCCGACCTTCAGGCGTCGGCGGAGCTGGCAGCCGCCAGGGCCACCAGGAACCAGGCGGCCGCCTGGGTCGCGGCGCAGGTCAGCCATGGCGTCATCGTGGCCTGCGATCCGCTGATGTGCGCCGCACTGGAGCAGCGCGGCTTCCCGGCCGCCGATCTGGCCGCGATCACCGACTCGTCTGGCGACCCGCTCGGCTCCAGCGTCGTCGTTTCGACTCCGACCATGCGCAGTCAGCTCGGACCGCGGCTGGCCACTGTGTACGCGCCTGTCGTGATCGCCAGTTTCGGCCACAGCACGAGCCTGGTTCAGGTGCGCGAGAGCGCCGGCGGCCCTGCCGCGTCCTACCTTGCCGCGCTGAACCGCGACCTGCGGGAGCGGAAGTCAGCCGGTGTCCAGCTCAGCCGCAACTCCCACATCGTGACCCCGCCCACAGCCAGGGCGGAGCTAGAAGCGGGTCAGGTCGACTCGCGCCTGCTGATCACCCTGGCTGCGCTCGCACATCGATTCCCCGTCCACATCCGCAGCTTCGGCGACGGCGGACCTGGCGCAGCCGGCCGTGTACCGCTGCGGCAAGTCGTCATCACCGCGCCAAGCGCGGCCTACCTGTCCCGGCTCCTGGCGTTCCTGCGCGCACAGCGGCCGCCACTGCTCGCTGCCACCGCGCAGCACCGTCACGGCGGGATAACCGCCGTCCAGATTCAGTACACCGCACCCAGCCCGATCGGGCTGCTCGGCACCAGCGCGTCGTCGTGACGTCCCCGCCGGCCGGCCAGCACCGGGTCGGTGCCCAGAAAGGAACCGACAGAATGAGAACACTCAGATCGCCCGCGGGGCTGGCCAGACTGGCCGGCGCGGTAGCCCTGGCCTCGGCCGGTCTCATAGTCAGCTCTGTCGCCGCGACGGCGCCGGCGGCCACTGCGGCCACTGCAGCCACCGCGGCCTCTACCGCCCCGGCACACCACGCGTCGGCAGCCGGACGCGTCGGCTGGATCAGGCTCGCGCACCTGTCACCCAACGCCCCGGCCGTGGACGTGTACCTGTACTCCTTCCATAACGCCACCGCCAAGATCGTGCTCCAGCACGTCAGTTACGGCACGGTCTCCCCGTTCGAGCAGGTCGCCGCTGGCGACTACACGGTCGCGATGCGAGCCGCAGGGGCTCCGGCCAGGTCCAAGCCGATCCTGTCGACTGCCGTCGACGTAGCCGCCGGACACGCCTACACCGTGGCCGGCATGGGACCGGCTGCCGGACTGCGGCTGCAGGTGATCCCGGACCGGCTGCGGACACCGCCAGGCAAGGCACTCGTCCGCGTCATCCAGGCATCGCTGCAGCAAGACAAGATCACGGTGAAAGCCGGCCGCGCGACGCTCGCATCGAACCTCAAGTTCGCCCACGTCAGCAGCTATGTCGCGGTGAAGCCCGGGACCTGGACAGTGCGGGCAGCGGGCGGTAGCGAGACCGCCTCGTCGTCCATCACGCTCGAGGCCGGCACCGTGCACACCCTCGTCATCCTGGACGACCCCGGAAGTCTCTCCATCGACAATCTGCTCGATGCGGCAGGCGCTAAGGTCGCGCCGGTCGGAAGTGCGGAGACTGGTTTCGGCGGGACCGCGGGGCGGCCGGGTACAGCACTGCTGCCATGGGCAGCCGCTGCGCTCGCCGGGCTGGTCGCGGCCGTGACCGGCACTGCGCTGCTTGCTCGCAGGCGCCGGCCTGCATTGCACGCCCGGTAAACATCAGGCATGCCCGGTAGTCACGCGTCGCCGCCCGGACGCCACGCGTCCCGGAAGCGGCTGGTGCGCCGGCCGTGGGCGGCGGCAGCCGCCCTCGCCGGCGTCATCGTGCTCGGCGGCGCGATCGCGGGTCTGGGCTGGGCCAGCCAGACGGGCAGGCCGCCCACGCCGGTCGGCAAGACGCCGGTCATCCCGGTCCCGGCCGGCCGGTGGACGACGGACCCGCTGGCGAGCGGCCGGCCCGTGCCGCAGCCCACCGGCCTCGACATTCCCGCGATCGGCGTCCGGACCAGGCTGATCCGACTTGGCCTCACAGCAGCCGGCACGCTCCAGGTGCCCTCGAGTACGGCGGTCGCGGGCTGGTACATCGGCGGCCCGCGGCCGGGCGCCATTGGCGCCGCCGTCATCGCCGGGCATATCGACTCCTACCTCGGCCCCGGTATCTTCTTCCGGCTGCGCGAGCTCAAACCGGGCGAGCTCGTCTACGTGCTGCGGCACCACGCCGGCCTGGCCGTGTTCCGGGTGACGGCGGTGCGCACCTACCTCAAGACGCGGTTCCCGACTGCGGCCGTCTACGGCCCGGTTCCCAATGCGCAGCTCAGACTAATTACCTGCGGCGGAACCTTCGATTCGGCAACCGGGCATTACCTCAGCAATGTCATCGTGTTCGCCACATTGATAACGGGAACGTAGCCGCCTCGGACTTTGCCGCGCAGCCGGCCGCAGAGTCTGCGACGGCCGTGCCCTACCTGCCGCCGGACCGCGCCGCGCGGGCAAGGTCGGGCAGCCTGGACAGAATCTCAAGCGCTTCCGCGCTATCCCGGTCCTCGATCTTCGCGCTGACGCGCCGGCCGGCCACATCCAGATGGACGGTGGCCAGCCCGAGCCGGCGCTGCAGCGGACCCTGCTCCCAGCGAATGCTCTGCACCTTCTCCAGCGGCACCCAGGTGGTCTGCCGGCAGACCCGGCCACGGGACGCGACCACGTAACGGTCGTCACTGCCCCAGCCGAGGAAGTGATAGCTGAGCGGCGCCTTCCACCGAACCCGCTGCGGCGCGGGTCGCGACGGCCGCGGACGACTGGCCACCAGCTCGCTCAGCATCTGCTCGGCCTCAGCCCGGGAACCGACCGGGATGAGCGCGCGCAGCCGCTGTCCTTCGGCCTGGTTCTCCCGGCGCTGCCGTACCCCGGCGACGTCGACGTCGAGACGGCACCAGCCGAACGCCCGCCAGATAAGCGGCTCGGTCACCCTGACGGCCTGGATGCGGCCGGGCCAGATTGTCTCCGCGGTGGTCTGAACGAGCCCCGAGCGGAGCTGAATCCCGTCTGGTGCCGCGACGATGACGGTGCCGTAGGCGCCGTTGAACTGGCGCCACAAGCCTGCAGCGACGCCGAGGAGCACGGGCAGGAACGGCTCGACGGTATGCGCTGATCCGCTGATCTCGACCGCCGCAGCGGTCGCGCCAGCCGCTAGGACGGCGATAGCTCCGGTCCTGCTAGCGGCGATCGCCGCCGCCAGCCGCTGTGGGCTGATGCGGAAGAGCACCCGCGCTGGGGGCAGGCTTGCCGGCGTGGCGCGACCGCCGGTCACCGGCGCCGGGCCTGCCGGGCGTGCGAGGCTGCAAGGCGGCGCAAGGTCAGCGACGGCAGCCTGCTCGGCGCCCGACACCAGCCCGGCGGCCGGCGCCAGGCGTGCTCTCCGGGTCCCCTGACTGGCCGCGGCGGCCATCGCGAGCAGCTCCCGGCGGAGTTCCTCCGCGTCGGCACGGCGCAGGCAGGCAAGGCGGCCACCGCGCGCCGAGTCGCCGCCGGCCACCCGCAGCTGAAGTTCGGCAAGCCCGAGCACTCTGGCCAGCCCGGTCTGCGCGACATCCACTGCCTGAACCTGGGCCAGCGGGATCCGCCGCGACTCCCGGCGGAGCAGCCCGGTGTCGATCCGGAGCACGCCGTCGGCGACCTGCCAGCGGGTCACCAGCCAGCTGACGAAGCCGCCCGCGAGGGCGATAGCGATGACCACGACGTCGATGACGAGGTTGCCGTTGTTCTGGTGCTCATTCAGTACCGAGATGCCAAACAGCAAGACCAGCAAGCTGGCCAGCTGACGGCCGGCCCGTACCAGCGGCGACAGCGGGTGCAGCCGGTGCCAGGCACTGTCGTCGAGCGCCCGGGCAGGGTCCCCGGCTGCGGCCTGACCGGGCAGCTCGTCTGGAAGCGGGGTCGTCACAGGCCGGCCGCGTGCGCCTCGCCGAGCGCGGCGAGCTGATCGCGCAGCACGGCCGCGGCCGCCCGTTCCAGGCCCGGTATACGTGCGTCACTGGCGGCCGCGGCAGTGTGCATGCGCACCGTCGCCAGCCCGAGGCTGCGCTCGAGCGGTCCGGCGGACACATCGATGTACTGCATCCGCCCGTACGGAATGACCGACAACCGCCGGACCAGCACGCCGCGCCGGACCAGCAGGTCATCCTGCCGCTCCGCGTATCCCCAGCTCGCAACCCGCCTGGCCAGGAGCCTCTCGGCGACCAGTCCGGCTACCAGGATCGCGGCCGCGATGCCTGCGCCCGCCGCCGCTGACACCGTGGCACCTGCGAGCCCGCCGACAAGGGACAGCGGAAGCGTGACGATGCCGACTTCAATGCGCCGGGCACGAAGCAGGAGGGGGGACGGCCGGAGCCAGCTGACATCGGGATCCGACGGCGTCGGCCAGGACGCCCTGCCGGGCCCGGAAGACAGGGAATCCGCTGCGCCGCCACGCGGCCGGCCGGCTGGCTCGCTCGGAGTAGACATCGAACCTTCCAGCTAGGTCTGTATACAGCGACAGCTGCCAGGTTACTGGTCGGCGGAAGTCACCTGCCATCATGACGGAATGCCACTTTTCGCATTTGAGGGCCACGAGCCGGCAGTCAGCCCGAAAGCCTGGATCGCGCCCACGGCCACGATCGTCGGCGACGTCCGGATCGAGGACGAGGCATCGGTTTGGTACGGAGCAGTGCTGCGGGCGGACTTCGGGCCGATCATCGTCCGGCGTGGCGCCAACATCCAGGACGGCTCGGTTCTCCACGGCGGGCACGACCCGGTGACTGAGATCGGGGAGGGCGCCACCGTCGGCCACCTGTGCGTCGTGCATGGCGCTGTCGTCGGCACCGAGGCGCTCATCGGCAACGGCGCGACCGTGCTCGACGGCGCCGTCATCGGTGCCAGGGCGCTGGTGGCGGCTGGCAGCACCGTTCCGCCGGGCATGGTCGTTCCGGACGGGATGCTGGCCGTCGGCACGCCGGCCCGAGTGGCACGCGAGGTCAGCGGAAGCGCGAAAGAGTGGGTCGATACGAACCCCGAGATCTACCGCGAGCTTGCCCGGCGCCACGCCGCCGGTGTCCGGCCGATTCCCTAGCGCTTTCAGGTCCCTCGATACTGGCGCGCTATTTCGCGCAAATGCTCGTGCATGCCTCGCATAAGCGGGCGCGCCGTGCCCGGCAACCAGTCCTTTCGCAGCATTGCTATAGACGTGTAGTTGGTATCGACGACGTTGGCGAGCGGCGCCTCGACAGCCTGGCTGACGAACTGGTAAGCGTCGAGCTCAGACATTCCGGTGTGCTCGGCAGCCCAGCGCACCAGGTCGAGCTGCGCGATGCGGAACGCGTCCTCGAGCGGCCGGGCCGAGCCAGCCGACATGATGTGCGTGTCCGACTCCAGCCGTGGCCACGGCGTGACCAGGTCCTTGAGCACGTCCACCACGATGACCGTGTCCATGGCACACTCGACGGCGACGCCGCAGGTCTCGCCCTCGCCCTGGCGGGCATGCCCGTCGCCGATCGACAGCAGCGCGCCGGGAACGTTGACACCGAGGTAGCAGGTCACGCCCGCGCGCATCTCCGGGGTATCCATGTTGCCGCCGAACGCATCCGGCACCAGAGCCGACCGGACCTCAAGGTTCGCCGGTGCGACGCCGACCGTGCCGTGCATCGGGTTCAGCGGCAGATCCGCGCTGAGGTCGCTGTCCCGCGCCTGGAACCGGCATAGCCGTGCCGCGCGGTCCAGTTCCCAGATCCAGACGACTTCAGGCAGCGGATCCTGCAGCGTCGCGGTCAGGTGCGTCGATGTCAGCGCTCCGAACAACGGCGCAGTCGTCGACGCGCCCCAGCTTCTGGCCGGCTCGACCGAGATGAAATGCACAGCGAGGGTGTCGCCGGGCGCCGCGCCCGCAACGTAGAACGGGCCCGTCTGCGGGTTCAGGTACGGGAACTCGCACACCTGCGACACCAGATCGGACGGTCCGCGGACGCGACCGGCGAAGCAGTCCTCGGTCCATAGTTCCAGGATCGTGCCAGGCGTGATCGTGGCTACCGGGGCCGCTCCGCCGAAGGTCCAGGCGAACTGCCCGGCCTCGGGCCGGAACGACAGGACCTGCGGGTCAGTCATCGTGATCTCCGTGAGATCAGGCCGCATGGCGGCGCGAGCGAACGGCAGGGCCAGCGATCGCGCACGAGGCAGACCCCCGGCAAGGTCCGGGCGTCGGCAGACGGCCGCGTTTCCTCGCCGTTCTTCCTTAAAGCCAGCCTGAGACAGCATGACAAATGTTCATGACTTCTCTACCAGAACCTAGTAAACGGCCTCTATCATCGTGGCACGGCAAGATCGCTGACCTCCTCTCAGCGCGGGGACCTTGCCGCGCTTTCGGAGAGGAGATCAGACGACGGAGCAATGCGCTGCGCTGGCTGGAATGCCAACGATCACGGCCAAGCGGCTTGGCCCGGACGCGTAGCCGGTCTGCACCCGTCAGCCGAAGATGTACCCCCGCTATGACGCCGACCGCAACGTCAGGACGCCCGCCATCCTGGTCAAGGGCGTATCTTTCGCTGGCCAGATGCCGTTTCATGGCATAGTTTTGACCAATGCCGTACCATCCGCCACAGCCGTTACAGCCTGCCTTTCCGCCGACTGACGACAACAGGAGAACTGAATGACGGAGTCAACCGCCACTGGGGCCCCTCCGCAGATTGCTCAACGGCTTGAGCCTGATGCCATCGGCGTGGCTCAGGACACCGTCATTGGCATGGCCAACGCCGCACCAACTGTCTCGATCGGCCTCACCCTGGCTGTGCTCGCCTCCGCCGCTGCCTATGGCGGCGGCGTGGTCATTCTCGTGACGGCGATCCCGATGATCATCATCGCCAACTCCTACCGTCGGCTGAACCTGTGGAACGCCAACTGCGGCGCTTCATTCGAGTGGGTCGGCCGCGCGATCAATCCGTATCTGGGCTTCATGACCGGCTGGCTCATGGTGTCCGGCAGCATCATGGGAACGCTCAGCGCTGCGCTGGTCCTCGGTCCGGACACTCTGGCCGTATTCGGCAAGGGCTCAACTAGCAGCCCCTGGCCGGACATCCTCATTGGCACCGCCGTCATCGTGGTCATGCTCGTCATCGCCATCGTCGGCATCAAGATCACCGCTCGTACGCAGGTGAGCATCGCCGTGATCGAGTACGTCATCCTCATCGGCTTTGCCATAGCAGGCCTGGTGTTCGTGCTCGGCCACCACCATGGCACGTTCCCGATCACCAAGGACTGGTTCAGCGTCACGGGCATTCGCGGACGCGGGTCGATCTCCCTGGGGATCCTCGCCGCGGTCTTCATGTTCACCGGCTGGGAAGGGACCGTCTACGTCAACGAGGAAGTGAAGCACCGGCGGGTCAACCCGGGCCGGGCCGCGATCCTGGCAGTGGCTGTCATCGCCATCATCCTCGCAGTGGCTCAGGTCGGCCTGCAGGGCGCGGTCTCGCCTGCCAGCCTGCAGAAGAACTCGTCCGCAGGCCTGGTGTATGTGGCCGATGCGATCGGCGGCACCGGCTGGGGCAAGGTCATGGCGTTCGCTCTGGCCCTGTCCGTTATCGCCTGCACGGGCACAGGAATCGTCATTGAGGCCCGCATGATCTATGGCATGGCCAGCCACCGCGTGCTGCCGACATTCCTCGCGAACGTGTCCCCGCGATTCCGCACCCCGGTCTGGGCCAGCCTTGTCGTCGGCTTCCTGCTTACGGCCATCTTGTGGGCCTACCTGCTGGCGTCGGGCAGCTTGCTGAACGTCTTCGAAGACGTTATCGCGATCGTGAGTTTGCTCTACATCACGTTCTACATCTTCACTGCGTTCGCGGCCATCGCCTACTACCGACGTCGCGTCTTCAGCAACGCGTGGGACTTCATCATCGTCGCGCTGCTCCCGCTGGGTGCCTGCGCTCTGCTCGCCTGGGTCATGTACTCAGTCCTCGAGACCGCGCCCGCCGGGCAGATCTGGTCGATCGTCGGCATTCTTGCCGTCGGCTTGCTGCTGATGCTCTCGGCGCGTTTCATCCAGCGGTCGTCGTTCTTCCAGATCCCGCGTGAAACCGATGACCAGGTTCGCGAGCCCAAGCATGCCGGGGCCAGCGGACGCTAGCAGCAGACAAAGCCCGGCGCGGATTCGGTCAGATTCCGCGCCGGGCTGTTGTCTGCCGGCTGGCGTCGGCGTCAGACACCACCTCGTCCGGGAGGAAGCGCGATGAAAGAGCCGATCGGAGTGCGGTGCAACCCGCCGGCACTGCACGTCCCCGTAGACAACCTCTATAGCCACGTCGTCAGTGCGCAAGGCACGGTCGTGCACCGGGTAGGCGGTCAGGTGCCGGTGGGCGCTGACGGCAGCAACCTGCATGTCGGCGACATGGCCGCGCAGATTCGCGAGGTCTACGAGCAAGTAACCACGGCACTGGCCGCGGTCGGCTGCGACTGGAGCAATGTGGTGCACATCTATACGTTCACCACAGATATGGACGCCTACCTGGACGCGGAGCGCGACATAGCGCCCGCGTTCCTCGGCCCGGAACCGCCTGCGTCGACCCTTGTCGAGGTCAGCCGACTCGTCGACCGCGACTGGCTGGTCGAGGTTCAGGTCGATGCGGTGAGCTGACGGCGATCGGACTTAGCTGTCACCGACGATCGCAGCCAGGCTCTGCCGGGCAGCGGTCACGATGGGGTCCGTAGGCGCCAGCACCCGCTCGCCTCTGTTCACCGTGTCCTGCAGTAGCTTGCCCGCGTCGGTGAGCCGGCCGACGGCGTAGTACACCTGACCCAGCCTGCCTGCTACCGCCAGGGAATCCGGATGATCCGGTCCGAGAGCTCGCCGGGAGCCGTCGTAGACCTGCTCGTAGAGCTGCACCGCCATCGCCATGCGCCCGGCCTGGTAGTACGCGGCGGCAAAGTCTGACCGGGCCCGGAGCGTATCCGGGTGATCGTTGCCCTGGCTACGCTGACGATCTGCCACTGCGCGCTTGTACTGGCCGAAGGCGTCCTTGGGCTTCCCGTCGGCAAGGTAGGCCTCGGCCAGCTGCTGCCGCGTCGTCGCAGTGTCGGGATGCTGGGAGCCGAGGCTGCGCTCGCGGCCCGCCAGGATGATCCGGAAGAGCCGGATCGCCTCGCTGAGCTCGCCCGCCGCGCGATAGCCGGCGGCGACCGCCTCACGAACGAGGACGCACTCAGGGTGGTCGGCGCCATAGGCGCGCTCGGCGTCGGTCAGCGCACTCGTGAGCACGCTGATGGCCTCGGCGTACAAGCCAGCGGTCACCAGGGTCCGGCCGAGCCGCACCCTGGCCTCGAGCGTGCGCGGATGATCCGGGCCGAAGGCCTTGCTCCATTCCTCGGTGAGCCGCCGGTACCAGGCCACCGCCTCGGACACCCGGCCGGCCGCCACGTAGGCGCTGGCCAGTCGCTCCACCAGGACCATGGACTCGGGGTGGCCGGGGCCGAACACCTGGTCACTGATCGCGGTCAGCTCGGACCAGTAATCCACCGCCGGGCCTGTCAGCGAGGCTTCGTCCAGGCTGCGGCCCGCCCGCAGCAGCAGCGGATGGCAGGCGCCAGCCCACAACAGCGCTCCGGCCGCGCGGCGCAGGCAGCCGACGCTGGCGCGCAGGCTCTCGCCCAGCCAGATGCTGTGCTCGGGATCCGGCCACGACTCCAGCAGCGCATCCGCCCCTGCCTGCGCGGCGTCCTTCTGCATGTCCGGCGGCATCGCTCCGCGGACTGCGTGCTGGAGAACCCCGCTCATCCGCACGATCGCAGGCTCGGCGTCCGGATCGAAAGTGATCAGGCCGACCTGGTCAAGCACCCGCAACGTCATCATCACCTGCTCGACGTCGGGTGGCGTCCAGTGCGCCGGTGCGCGCGACTGCGGGCTCTGCCCGGTGATGTAGGCGGAGGCCGCCCGGGCAGTGAACACCGAGGCAGGAATGCCCTGCCCCGCCACCATCGCGGCCAGGGCAAGACAGTGCTGCGCGGCGCCGCCCGGCACGAGCTGATCCGCCTGGTCGACGCTGAGCGTCCAGCTGATGCCGGGCGCCGGCAATGGCGCCTCGTCCGGCCCGTTGACGTCGTCGGACCTTCGCAGGAACCGCTCACGGTAGTCGCTGCAGGTCAGCCACGATCCGCCGATCGCAGCTGTCGCCTGCGTCAGCGCTGGCGGCTGGCACTCCAGTTCCTCGATCAGGTCCATCGCGCCGCGCCGCTGGTCCGGATCCCGCGACAGCCGCCCGACCAGATAGCTCATCGCCTCGCGGCGGCTGAAGGGGCCGACCTCTGCGGTCAGCACATCCGGGAGCCCGGTCACCACCAGCGCTGAGGCGGCAGTGATCAGTACGCGGCCGGCACGGCCGGCTGGCCACAGGCCAGGCAGGACCGCGCCATCGGGAACGTCGTCGAAGACGATCAGCCAGCGCCGCTCCGTCTGGCTGAGCCAGGCGAGGAAGCTCGCGGCGATGGACTCAGCAACACCCGGCATCCGGCTGCCAGTGATCGCCCTGGCGGCCTCAACGTAACCGGACAAGACCGATGCCCTGCTGCCCGCGTCGATCCAGACCAGCAGGTCAACGGAACGGCTCTGCCACGCCTCCTCCGCGTAGGCAACAGCGAGCTGGGTCTTGCCGGTGCTGCGAAGCCAGTCGTGCGTGGTCCCGGCGCCGGGCCGGCGAGACCGTGGCAGCAGCGCGATCGCGGGGGCGCGCTGCAGCGCGGTGGCTAGCTCGGGCCCTGTCTCTGGCCGGACGCTGAACTTGTCGGCGAGCGGCGGAACCCAGCCGGACCGGACCGGCCAGTCCGCGGCGGCTAGCAACGGTCCTGGCTCCGACGGCCCGACCGGGCTGTGCGCGCTCGTCTCCGCGTTCACTTGGACCATGAATCGCCCCGTTCAGCTGGCAGCGCCATGATTTGGCACCACATTAGGGCGATCCTGGCCGCGACGCTTATCGGTTGGCTTTCTCCGTGCCTATTACTGAGAAAGCCAACCGACCATCTGCTCAGACGACCTCGGCGATCGTGCGCGTCAGCAGGATGGCTGCGCAGAACGACCGGTAGGTGGCGAGCCTGCTGTCACCGGCGATGCGGAGCTGCCGCGGCCCGGTCCGCTCGACGCCGCGCACCCAGGTCGCCGCCTCGGCGATATCGGTGTGGCGGACGCTGACCTCCAGCACGCCGGGCTCCAGCGGCGGCGGCG
>Ga0335074_10007427_pt1 | contig 15201 bp, 28 predicted proteins | sample Lox_Sample_23_FD_206715 | JGI IMG/M metagenome (GOLD analysis project Ga0335074, IMG submission 206715) | Soil microbial communities from Loxahatchee National Wildlife Refuge, Florida, United States - Lox_Sample_2.3 | ecosystem: Environmental > Terrestrial > Soil > Wetlands | place: USA...
GAGTTTGTATCCCGAGATTCTGTGACGCATGGATTACTCCGAAACCTCGTCCAGATCGCCCAGTTCGTCGCCGGGGCCTCCAAAGTGCTGCATGGCCGAGGGCGGCGGAGCAACCAGACGTCCCTGGGAATCGAACTTCATGCCGAAGGTCAGGCCCAGGTTCGAAAGGATTTCCTTGATTTCGTTGAGCGACTTGCGCCCGAAATTCTTGGTGCGCAGCATCTCGGCTTCAGTCTTCTGCACCAGATCGCCGATGGTTTGAATGTTGGCGTTCTTGAGGCAATTGTAGGAACGGACGCTCAACTCCAGCTCTTCGACGGAGCGGTTGAGCACTTCGTTCATTTGGCCTGCGCCGCGCTCGGCGGGCTCTTCGGCGGTTTCGGGCAGCTCTTCGAAGTTGATGAAGATCGCCATGTGGTCCTTGAGCAGCTTGGCGGCCTGGCCGATCGCATCCTGGGGCGAGATGGCTCCGTTGGTCCAGACTTCGAGGGTGAGCTTGTCGTAATCGGTCATCTGCCCCAAGCGGGCTGCCTCGACCGAGAAATTGACCTTGCGGACGGGCGAATGGACGGAATCGATCGGGATGTAGCCGAGGGCGAGATCTTCGTCGTAGTTGCGGTCGGCGGCGACGTAACCGCGGCCGGTCTTCAGCCGCATTTCGATCGAGAGCTTGCCGCCTTCACCAACCGTGGCGATGGGCAGGTTGCGATCGAGCACTTCGACATCGGCGTCGGTTTCGATCTGGCCGCTCAAGACCTGGCCGGGATGATCGACGCGGAGGCGCGCGATGCGGGTTCCCTCGCCCATCATTTTAAAGGGCACTTGCTTGAGGTTGAGGATGATGTCGGTGGCGTCCTCGACCACGCCCGGGATGGGGCTGAATTCGTGCGCGACGCCCTCGATGCGGATGGAGGTGATGGCGGCGCCTTCGATGGAGCTGAGCAGCACACGGCGCAGGCCGGTGCCGATGGTGGCGCCGAAGCCGCGCTCAAACGGCTGGGCGGTGAACATGCCATAGCGCTCGGTGAGCGTTTCGGTATTGGCGATCAATCGTTTCGGCTTTTGAAAACCTTTGAACATGATGCAGTTTCCTCAAAAATTCTTTCTCGATCCGGGGGGAGGGATCGGCTACTTACTTTTAGTGCAAGGCTTACTTCGAGTACAATTCCACGATCAACTGCTCGTTGAGCTGGATCTGTACGAGTTCCTCGCGTTTGGGCTGCGCGATCACGCGGCCCTTTAAGTTATCGCGGTCGACTTCAATCCAATTGGGCGACGGGGCGTGCGCGGTGGCATCGCGGGCGCCGAGAATGGTGGGGTTGTTTTTGCTGCTTTCGCGGACCTCGATGACGTCGTTGACGCGGACTTCAAACGACGGGATGTTGACCTTGTGGCCGTTCACCAGGAGATGGCCATGGCGGACGAGCTGGCGAGCCTGATTGCGGCTGGTGCCAAAGCCCATGCGGTAGATGACGTTGTCCAGACGGCGTTCGAGGGCGTTCAGCATGTGTTCGCCGGTGACGCCTTTGGCGCGGAAGGCGGTCTCGAAGAGCCTGCGGAACTGCCCTTCGAGCAGACCGTAATAGCGGCGAGCCTTTTGCTTTTCGCGGAGCTGGAGACCATAGCCATTCAGCTTCGGCTTGCGATCCTTGCCGTGCTGGCCGGGAGCGAAGTTGCGCTTTTCGATGGCGCACTTTTCAGTGTGGCAGCGCTCCCCTTTCAGGAATAACTTCATGCCCTCGCGCCGGCAGAGCCGGCAAACGGGACCGTTGTATCTTGCCATTCGTTTCGTTTCGCGCACAACGCTTGGAACCGCTGTGCGCTTTCAAACCTTTCTCCGCGCGGGCGCGGAATTCGCTCAAGGTGCAGTTTACGGCCGAAGCCTTCTTCCTGCTTACTTATTCACTCAAATCAAACGCGGCGCTTCTTGGGCGGCCGGCAGCCGTTGTGCGGGATCGGGGTGCGATCCTTGATCGACTTCACTTCAATTCCTACTGTTGCCAAAGCGCGGACGGCCGATTCTCGGCCGGCGCCCGGACCACTGACGCGGACTTCGACCGAACGAAGCCCGTATTCTTTCGCTTTGTTGGCCGCGGTGAGCGACGCCTGCTGGGCGGCGAAGGGCGTGCCTTTACGCGAGCCGCGGAATCCAAGCGAGCCGGAACTGGACCAGGCGAGCACATTGCCGACCAGATCGGTGAAGGTGACGATGGTGTTGTTGAAAGACGCCTGCACGTGCACCAGGCCGTTCGAAACGACCTTCTTTTCCTTCTTCTTGAAGCTTTTCTTTTTGGCAGTTTTTGCCGGAGCTTTGGCCATTAGGTCTTCGCGCTCGCTTTCTTCTTATTGGCAACCGTTCCGCGGCGCGGACCTTTGCGGGTACGGGCGTTGGTGTGGGTACGCTGGCCGCGCACAGGCAAGCCGCGGCGATGCCGCAGGCCGCGGTAGGAACCCATTTCGATGAGGCGCTTGACGTTCATCGAGAGCTCCTTGCGGAGATCGCCCTCGACCGACCCTTCGTTTTCGATGAGGGTTCGGACGCGGTTCACTTCGTCCTCGGTTAAGTCGGCGACTTTCTTGCCGGCATCCACGCCCGCCCGGTACAGCAAGGAGAGCGCGCGAGTCCGCCCGATGCCGTAGATATAGGTGAGGCCGATTTCGGCCCGTTTCCTGGCTGGTAAATCAACACCTGCAATACGCGCCATGTTTGTTCCTTATCCCTGCCGCTGCTTATGTTTCGGATTGGTGCAGATGACGCGCACCACACCCTGGCGGTGGATCACCTTGCATTTGTCGCACATTTTCTTGACCGACGCTCTGACCTTCATGTTTTTCTCACTCTCTTGCTACGTCAGCAACCGAATAATTCTTCCCCGACCGGGATCGTGGGGCGATAATTCCACCCGCACCCGATCGCCTGGCCTGACTCTCACAAAATTCGTTTTCGCCGCGCCCGCCGCATGGGCCAGAACCACGGCTTCGTTTTCCAACTTCACTTTCACGATCGCGCTCGGCAACAGCTCCACGACGATCGCGTCGACCGCTTTCACGGCCGCGTCAAAACCCAGGGCCCATCGGCCGTCACGGCAACACAATGCTCGAAGTGGGCCGACAGCGAATGATCTTTGGTCACCGCCGTCCACTTGTCGGACAGGACCCGCATGTCGGGAGCGCCCGCGTTGACCATCGGCTCGATGGCCAGCACCATGCCTTCTTTCAGACGCGGATTCTCGTTGCGGCGATCCACATAGTTGGGCACTTGCGGCTCCTCATGCAGCTTGGTGCCGATGCCGTGCCCCACCATCTCACGAACCACCGAAAATCCGTTTTCGACCACGTGGTGCTCGACGGTACCGCAAATATCGAACAGCCGGTTACCGGGCCGCGCCTTATCGATCGCCAGTTCGAGCGATTCCTTGGTCACTTCGAGCAGCCTTTTCGCCGACTCGTTGATCTCACCGACCGGAACCGTGATGGCCGAATCGCCAAAATAACCGTTCAACTGGACGCCGGTATCGATAGAAACGATGTCGCCCTTCTTCAATTTCATTTTCGCCGACGGCATGCCGTGCACAATCTGGTCATTCACCGAAGTGCACAGGACATAGGGATACTTGCTGCCCGCCGCCTGCGTGTAATAACCCTTGAAGGCCGGCCTGGCGCCCGCATCCTTCATCATTTTTTCCGCCGCAACTTCGAGATCGTGCGTGGTAACGCCCTCTTCGACCATCTGCGAGAGGTCCTGCAGGATCTTCCAAACCAGCATACCGCTCTTGCGCATCTGGTCTAACTCGTTGCGATTCTTACGGATAATCATCTCCACCAAAGGACAATTTCGCGGGCAGGCACACACTGGCCTTCTTCGCGAAAGTGGCTGATAAGTTTATTATAGAGCAAAATCATCGGTTTAGGAAACACGCGTCTAAGAGACGGAGCTCCGCCGCCCACGGATACGGCCGGAACGGGGGGTGAACCCTTCGTAGTGCCGCATGATCAGCTGCGCTTCCACCTGATTGACGGTATCCATCGCGACGCCGACCACGATCAGGAGCGACGTGCCGCCGAAGAAGAAGTTGACGTTTAAGCCATCGAGGAGCCAGCGCGGGAAATAAGTATCGATGAAGTTGCCGACCAGTGGCAGGCGCTGCAGCTTGATGCCCGCGATCATGATCTGGGGAATCAGCGACAGGACCGAGAGGTAGAGGCCGCCCACCACGGTGATCTTGGTGAGGATCTTGTTCATGTAATCGGCGGTGTTCTTGCCAGGACGAATGCCGGGGATGAATCCGCCGTACTTGCGCATGTTGTCCGCCGCTTCGTTGGGGTTGAAGATGATGGACACGTAGAAGAAACAGAAGAAGATGATGAGAACGCAGAACAGCAGGTAGTAGAGCGGCTGGTTGCCGCCGATCGAATCGAGCATGCTGCTCAAGACCGGCGAGTTCTTCACGAACGCCGCGTTGGCGATGGTTTGCGGGAAGGCCAGGAGCGAAGAAGCGAAGATCACCGGGATCACGCCGCCCGCGTTCACTTTCAGGGGCAGGTGCGTTTGCTGACCGCCCATCATACGGCGGCCCTGGATGCGCTTGGCGTACTGGACCGGGATGCGGCGCTCGCCGCGCTCGACCAACACGATAAAAGCGACCACCGCGAGCATGACGGCCAGAATGATGATCAGGTGGATGGGGGTCCAGTCGCGGACTTTGAACACGTGATCGTAGATATTCTGGATAGCGCGCGGGAGACCGACGACGATGCCGGCGAAGATCAGCAGCGACATACCGTTGCCGATGCCGCGCTCGGTGATCTGTTCGCCCAGCCACATGATGAACGTAGTACCGGCGGTGAGCGTGATGATGGTCATCACGATGAACCCGTAGCCCGGATCGATGACAAAGCCGCCGCCCGATTTCTGCAGCGTGAGCGCGATGCCGAAGGATTGCAGAACCGCGAGGATGATGGTGAGATAGCGGGTCCACTGGGTGATCTTGCGGCGGCCGAGTTCGCCTTCTTTCTGGAGCTTTTCGAGAGTCGGAACCACGACGGCCAACAATTGCAGAATGATGGACGCCGTGATGTAGGGCATGATGCCCAGGGCGAAGACGGTCAGCCGGCGGAACATCCCGCCGCTGAACAGATCGATGAATCCGAAGATCCCACCCGAGTTCTGCTGGAAGTACTCCGCCAACCGGTTGCCGTTGATCCCGGGAGTCGGGATGTGGCCACCGAAGCGGTACACGGCCAATAAAGCCAGCGTGAAGAAGATGCGCTTCCGCAGGTCCGGAATCCGGAACATATTGGCGATGGTGTCGAAGAACTTCATCGTTGTTTACCCTTTGGTCTGCTTCGCCTGACTTGCCCCTACTTGGCCGGCTCGCTCCCGATCACTTCTCCGGCGCCGCCGGCTTTCTGAATCTTCTCCAGCGCCGACTTGGAGAACATGTGCGCCTTTACCTCTATTTTACGAGTGATTTCACCGGAGCCCAGAATCTTGAGCCCGGCGCCCAGTTTCTTGATGACGCCGAGTTCGAGCAACCGGCCCGGGTCGAACGCATCGCCGTCCAATTGCTCCAGCCTTCCGACATTTACGATCGCATATTCTTCCCGGAAAATGTTGGTGAACCCGCGCTTTGGCAATCGGCGATGCAGCGGCATCTGGCCGCCCTCAAAGCCGCGCATGATGCTGTAGCCCGAGATGGAGCGCGCACCCTTGGCGCCGCGGCCGGAATATTTGCCTCGGCCGGTACCCATGCCCTGTCCGATGCGCTGCTTCTTTTGTTTTTGCCCGCGCGGCGGGCGAAGATCGCTGAGATTCATGACTTAGTCCTTGACGATCGCCAGCAAGTGCGGAATTTTCAGAACCATGCCGCGGAACGCCGGCGTATCGGGGCGCACCACCACGCGGTTCATTTTCTTCAGCCCGAGCGATCGCACGATTGATTTGTGTTTTTCCGGACAGCAGATGGGGCTGCCGATCAGTTTGATTTTGATGGTCGCGCCGGTCATAGGTTTAGCCTACCTTTTCCTGTGCCAGGCCGCGGAGTTCCGATGTCTGGGCCCTGTCGCGCAGCTGTTCGAGAGCGTTGATGGTGGCTTTGACTACGTTATGCGGATTGCGCGAGCCGATGGATTTGGTGAGCACATTCGGGATTCCGACGGCTTGAATCACCGCGCGCACGGGGCCGCCAGCGATCACGCCAGTGCCTTCGGGGGCCGGCTTGAGGAGCACCAGTCCGCTGCCGAAGCGTCCCAGGACGACGTGCATGATGGTGGTATCGAGCACGTTGATCTTGCGGAGATTCTTCTTCGCCGCTTCGATGCCCTTCTTGATCGCGGCCGGAACTTCCTTGGCCTTGCCGGTGCCGAAGCCGACGATCTTCGCGCTGGGGTCGCCGATGACAACCAGGGCGGAAAAGCTGAGGTTCTTGCCGCCCTTGACGACTTTGGTGACGCGATTGATCGAGACCACGTTCTCCTTGAGGTTCAAGGTATTGGCATCGATGCGTTTTACCGTGGGTGTTGCCGCCATTTTGTTAGAACTCCAATCCTGCTTCTCGGGCGGCGTCGGCGAGCGCTTTGACACGCCCGTGATACAGATAGCCGCCGCGATCGAATACCACTTTGCTGATGCCCTTGGATTTGGCGCGCTCGGCGATCAGTTTGCCGATTTCCTTGGCGCCCGCCAGATTGCCGCCGCTCTTCACGCCCGTTTTCTTTTCGCCCGAGGACGCGGCCACCAGCGTTTTGCCTTCGCGATCATCAATCACTTGGGCATAGATATGTTTCAGGCTGCGGAATACGGCCAGACGCGGACGCTCCTGGCTGCCGCGCAGCTTGAGGCGCGTCCGCTGGTGAATGCGAACGCGAACATCGTTCTTGGATGATTTCGCCATATTACTTCGCTCCCGCTCCCGCGGTCTTGCCGGCCTTTTTGCGGAGCAGTTCGCCGGTGTAGCGCACGCCTTTGTTTTTGTAAGGGTCGGGCGGACGCAACGAACGGATGTTGGCCGCCACCTGCCCCACCATCTGCTTGTCGTAGCCGCTGACGACCAAGTGCGTCTGCTTGTCGATTTTCAAGTCGACGCCGTCGGGCAAAAGCAATTCGATGGGATGGGAATAGCCTAGGGTAAAGGTGGCGATCTTGCCCTTGACGTCGGCGCGGTAACCGGTGCCGGTGATGTCAAGCTCACGGGTGAATCCGGTAGACACGCCCTGGACTGCGGCGGCGGCGAGCGCACGCGTGAGGCCATGCAGGGCGGCGCGCTGATCGGAATCGCGCAAAATTTCGAGCGTGCCGTCGGCCTGACGGACTTGGATGCCTTCCGGAATCGGAACCTGCAGCTTGCCCTTGGGTCCTTCGACTTGCATGGCGGCGCCGATGGCGATTTTCACGCCTTTGGGCAGGGGAATTGGTTTTTTGCCTACTCGCGACATAAGTTCTTCCTTGCTACCACAACTGGCAGAGGACCTCTCCGCCGACGCGTTCCTTGCGCGCGCTGGAGCCAGTCATCACACCGCGCGGCGTCGTCAAAATATTAATGCCCAGACCGCCCAGCACCTTGGGGACTTCCTGGCTTCCGACATACACCCGGCAACCGGGCCGCGAGACGCGTTCGATGCGCGAGATCACCGGAACATTTCCGGGCGTGTATTTCAAATAAATGCGGATGCTGCGCTTGGCGCCTTCGTCGGCCAGCTTGAAGTTGACGATGAAGCCTTCTTCTTTCAAGATCCGCGCGATCTCCATTTTGAGCTTGGAGGCCGGCACATCCACTTTGGGATGGCGTGCCGACTGCGCGTTGCGGATGCGCGTCAGCATGTCGGCGATGGGATCGGTAGTGGTCATGAACTCCGGGCTCCTTTCCTCACCAGCTCGCTTTGATCACGCCTGGAATCTCGCCGGCGACGGCAAGCTGGCGGAAACAGATCCGGCACAAATTGAACTTGCGAATATAGCCGCGCGGCCGGCCGCACCGGAAGCAGCGGTTGCGCAACCGGATTTTCACCCGGGGCGGAGTGCTCTTGTTCGCACTCTTGTCGGCGGCCATAATGGCTCGCGTCTTGTCTTCTTTCGCGATTTTCGCTGTGGTTGCCATCGATTCTCTGTATTCCTTGCCTTCCTTATATTCCGGCGCTTACTGCCGGAACGGCATCCCCATGTGCCGCAGCAGCGCCAGACCCTCGGCGTCGGTCTTGGCGCTGGTGGTAATTGAAATATTCATACCCTTGACCTTTTCAACCTTGTTGTAATCGATCTCGGGAAAAATCAACTGATCGCGGACGCCCAGGGTGTAATTGCCGCGGCCGTCGAACGACTTGCTCGATACGCCGCGGAAATCGCGCACGCGCGGCAGAGCGACGTTCATCAGGCGATCCAGAAACTCGTACATGCGGTCGCCACGCAGCGTGACCATGGCGCCGATCGACATGCCTTCGCGCAGCTTGAACGCGGCGATGGATTTCTTCGCTTTGGTGACCACCGGCTTTTGGCCGGCGATCTGTCCGAGTTCGTTCACCGCGCCGTCCATCAGCTTGGCGTTCTGCGTGGCTTCGCCCAAACCAATATTGACCGAGACCTTCTGGATCTTGGGCACGGCCATCACGTTCTTATAGCCGAACTCCTTGGTCAGCGCCGGAATCACGCTTTTTTGATAATGCTGCTTCAGTCTTGCCTCTGCCATCGTAGAATCCTCTAAGCCTCGCTCATCATCCCTTGGTATCCAGCGCCTCGCCGCTCTTTTTGGCGATGCGGACGCGCCGCGTGGCCGTACCCGTGGACTCGATCTTATAACCCACGCGCGTGGGTATGCCGCCCGAGGTGAGAACCATCACATTCGAGATTGCGATGGCGCTTTCCTTTTCCGCGATCCCACCCTTGATCTGCTGCTGCGGATTCGGACGCGTGTGGCGCTTGATCATGGACACGCCTTCCACCAGCAGCTTGGCGTGCCAGCGGTCGACCGAGATGACGCGGCCGGTTTTGCCCTTGTCGCGGCCGGCGATCACCTTTACCATGTCATCCTTCTTGATCTTGGTTTTGACGAAAACCTTGGGGACCGGACGCTTCGCCATTAGATAACCTCCGGCGCGAGCGAGACGATCTTCATAAAACGCTTGTCGCGCAGTTCGCGGGCCACGGGACCGAACACGCGCGTCCCCACCGGTTCGCCGACTTCGTTGATCAGCACGGCGGCGTTCGAATCGAAGCGAATGTAGGTGCCGTCCTTGCGCCGCGACTCTTTGCGCATCCGAACGATCACGCAGCGCACGACCTTGCCCTTCTTGATGGGCGATTCGGGCGTAGCTTCCTTCACGCTCGCGGTGACGATGTCGCCCAACCCGGCGCGCAATCCCAAATCTCCGCCGCGCGGCAGAATGCACTGCAACTTCCGGGCGCCGCTGTTATCGGCCACCTCGAGAATGGTGCGCATCCCGATCATGATTTCCTCCCCGACTTGTTGGACGATGACTTCGCTTTGGGCGACTTCGATCCAGCGGTGGGCTGCGTGGTTTCCACATCCACCGCGCCCGGCTCGACTGCCACCTGCACGGCCTTGCGGAGCACTTCGCCGAGCCGCCAGCGCTTGAGCTTGCTCATCGGCCGCGATTCGATAATCCGAACCGTGTCGCCTAATTGCGCGGTTTGCTGCTCGTCGTGCGCGTAAAACTTGCTGCGCTTATTGATAATTCGCTTGTAGACCGGATGCGGCACGCGGCGGGTGACTTCGACCACGATGGTCTTGGCCATTTTGGCCGAAACCACTTGCCCCACTTTTTCGTTCTTGGTGCCGGTCTTCTTGGCTGTTGTATCTGCGGCGGCCATGGCTTACTTGCCCCTCTTCTTTTTCTTGGGCGCCGGCTCCGGCGCGGTTTCCGGATGCAACTCGCGATCCCGCAGCACGGTGAGGATGCGGGCGTGATCCTTCTTGATGGCCCGCAGCTTCTTCAGCCCGTCGGTCTGGCCCATGGTGATCTGGAACCGGATACGAAAGCTTTGCTCGAGGATATCGTCGGCTTGCCGGCGCAACTCGTCGTTGTCCAATTCCCGAATTTTATCTGCTTTCATTTGTTTTCTCCCGGTTATTCTCCGGTGTTATCCTCGCGGCTTACCAGCTTGGTCGGCAGCGGCAATTTACCCGCGGCCAGCCGGAAAGCCTCCAGCGCGGTCGCCTTGGGAACGCCTTCCATCTCGAAAAGAATTTTGCCGGGCCGGATCACCGCGACCCACTGCTCGGGTGCGCCTTTGCCCTTACCCATACGGGTTTCAGCCGGCTTTTTCGTAATTGGCTTGTCGGGGAACAGGCGGATCCAAACCTTGCCGCCGCGCTTGATGAAGCGCGTCATGGCGACGCGAGCCGCTTCGATCTGGCGGTCGGTAATCCAGCCGCAGCGCAGGGCCTTCAATCCGAACTCCCCGAACGCGAGCGAGGAACCGCGCCAGGCTTTGCCGGTCATACGGCCGCGCTGCTGTTTCCGATACTTGACCTTCTTGGGCATCAACATGGCGATTATTCCTTGGGCGGTTCCGAATTACTGCTGCCGGAAGACGGTTCCTGCTTCATTTCCTGTTTCCAGCTCGGTTGCGGTGGCGCGAGCGGCGGCAGAATCGGTGCATTACGCGGGGCGCCACCTTCGGGCGGCGGAGCTTGAATGGCGGGCCCGCTCGGCTCAGCGACGGGCGGTGGAGGCGGACCTTGCGGACGCCGTTCCCGGCGATCGCGCAATGGGGGACGCCGCGGCTCGGGCTCGTTGCGCATCGAATCGCGCCGGCCACCGTCCAGAATTTCTCCCTTGTAGGTCCAGCACTTGATCCCGATCACGCCGTAGGTGGTGTAAGCCTGCGCGAATCCGTAGTCCACATCCGCCCGCAAGGTGTGCAGCGGGAGCTGGCCTTGCAAATACCACTCGCTGCGGGCGATTTCAGCGCCGTTCAAACGGCCCGACACGCGAACCTTGATGCCTTTGCATCCAAAGCGTAGCGCCGAATCGACGGCTTTGCGCATCGCACGCCGGAACGCCACGCGTTTTTCAAGCTGCAGCGCGATGGACTCGGCGACGAGCTGAGCATCGAGCTCCGGCTTATGCACTTCCTGAATGTCGATGAAGACTTCGCGCTTGGTCTTTTTAGCGAGATCGCTCTTCAGCTTCTCGATCTCGGCGCCCTTGCGTCCGATGATGATGCCGGGGCGGGAGGTGCGAATGGTCACGCGCAGCTTATTGCCGGGCCGGTCGACTTCAACCGAGCTCACGCCCGCGGCTTTCAACCGCTCGCGCAGCGAGTTCTTCAGCTCCAGGTCTTCACGCAGGAGCTTGGCGTAATCGGCCTTGGCGAACCAGCGCGACCGCCAGGTCTTGGTGACGCCCAGCCGGAAGCCGTATGGATGTACTTTCTGTCCCACTTATGCGTTCTCCTGGTTTATGCCCTGCTCTGCTTCCGCCGGCTCGTTGTTTTTGTCGCTGACCTTCACCACGATGTGCGATGTCCGGCGCTGGTAGCGATACGCGCGGCCCATGGGAGCGGGCCGGATGCGCTTCTGGCGCGGCCCCTCGTTCACGTACGCTTCGCTTACCACCAGTTCGTCGACATCCACGTCGTTGTTGCGATTTTCGGCGTTGGCGATGGCGGAATCCAAAACCTTCAGCACGGTCGGCGCCATGCGCTTGTTGGTTTGCCGCAAAATGATGCGGGCTTCGTTGGCCGAGCGTCCGCGGATCAAGTCCACCACCAGGCGAGCTTTCTGCGGCGACGATCGAATGTATCGGGCTTCTGCTTTGGCTTGCATACTGGTTCCTTTAGGCCGGCTTCGCCGTTTTCTCCGTACTCGCGGCGGCCTTCACCGAATGTCCTTTGAACACGCGGGTCGGCGAGAATTCGCCCAGCTTGTGGCCCACCATGTTTTCGGTGACATAAACCGGAATGAATTTCTTTCCGTTGTGGACGCCCAGCGTGTGGCCGATAAAATCGGGAATGATGGTGGAGCGCCGCGACCACGTCCGCACCACTTTCTTTTCGTTCTTGGCGTTCATGTCGGCCACCTTCTTGGAGAGGTGGTCATCGGTAAACGGCCCTTTTTTAAGTGATCTGCTCATCCCTAATCCCCAGTCCTACTTTTTGGCCTTCCGGCTCACGATCCACTTGTCGGTTCGCTTGTTGTTGCGCGTTTTGAAACCGCGCGTGGGCTGGCCCCAAGGTGTCACCGGATGGCGCCCACCCGATGTTTTGCCTTCGCCGCCGCCATGCGGATGATCCACCGGATTCATCGACACGCCGCGATTGTGCGGGCGTTTTCCGAGCCAGCGCGTTTTGCCGGCCTTGCCGTGCGATTCGTTTTCGTGCTCGACATTGCCGACCTGTCCGATGGTCGCCATGCACTCCACTTGCACGCGGCGCACTTCGCCGGATGGCAGCTTCAACAACGCGATCCCGCCTTCGCGCGAAACCAGCTGCGCTTGAGCGCCGGCCGATCGCGCCATCTGCGCACCCTTTCCCGGCCGCAGTTCGATGTTATGAACCACGGTGCCGGCGGGAATGTTCTTCAGCGGCAACGCGTTTCCGATCAGGATGTCGGCTTCCGGCCCCGAGCTTACGGTGCGGCCCACTTCGAGGCCGACCGGACACACGATGTAGCGCTTTTCGCCGTCGGCGTAGTTCAGCAGCGCGATGCGGGCGGTGCGGTTGGGATCGTATTCGATGGCCGCAACCTTGGCCGGAATTCCAAATTTGTCGCGCTTGAAATCGATGGCCCGATACGCCTTCTTCGCCCCGCCCCCGCGAAACCGCGAGGACACCAAGCCTTCGCTATTGCGGCCGCCCGAACGCTTTTTCCCCACCACCAGCGACTTTTCGGGGGTCTGCTTGGTGATTTCCTGGCGGGAAACAACGCTCATGAAACGGCGCGACGGCGTGGTCGGATTGTAGCTTTTCATCGGCATGACGTTATCTCTCCACCCTTAAATTTCCGTATATTCGGGCATCTTTTCGCCCGCCCTGAGCCGCACGTACGCCTTCTTCCAATCCGACCGGTAGCCGGAAAATTTGCCGCGCCGGCGCAGCTTGCCGGTGTGGGTGACGGTTCGGACTCCCTCCACCTTCACTTTGAACAACTGTTCGACGGCGGCCTTCACCAGCGTTTTATTGGCCGCGGTCGCGACCTGAAAGCACAGCGTGCGCTCATTGTCCTTCTTGGTCACGCCCTTTTCGGTGACGATCGGGCGCTTGATCACATCATGGATATTCATTTTGCAAGCGCCTCCGAAAGTTTTTGCGCCGCCGCCTGCGACATCAAAACGCCGGCGTGCCCCAGCAGTTCGTACACCCCGACCTCTTTGGTCGAAAGCAGCGTGACGCCTTGAAGATTACGCGCGCTTAACGCCAGGTTGCGGTTGTCGCTGTTATCCACCAGCAGCACCGTCTTGGGGGCGCCGAGAACGTCGAGAACAGCGCGCATGGCTTTGGTTTTGTGATCGGCCAGCGAAAATTCATTCACCACGCGCAGCTCGCCGTCGCGCAACTTCGCGGATAATGCGGATCGCAACGCACCCAGCAGCATCTTACGCGGCAATTTGTAGCTGTAGTCGCGCGGTTGCGGACCATGCGTGGTCCCGCCGTGCCGCCACAACGGAGACCGGATGGAACCCATACGCGCCCTGCCCGTCCCCTTTTGGCGCCATAGCTTCTTGCCCGAGCCGGAGACCTCGTGGCGCGTCTTCGTCTTCGCGTTTCCACCGCGCCGCGCGGCCTGCGAATGCCGCACCGCTTCGTACAGCAGATCCTCGTTCACCGGCGCGCCGAAGACCTCGTCCGACAACTCGAGCGAGCCGACCACCGCGTTATTTAAATCGACCACCTCTACGCTCGGCATACCTATCTCTTCGCCCTTCTCACCAGCACATATCCGCCGTTGGGACCGGGCACCGCGCCCTTCACCACCAAAACGTTGTCCTCGGCCACCACCTCGACCACTTCCAAATTCCGGATAGTCACCTGCTGATCGCCCATATGGCCGGCCATGCGGGTTCCCGGAAAAACACGCGACGGGAAGCTCGATGCGCCGATGGATCCAGGCGCGCGATTAAACATCGATCCATGCGTATCCGGACCACCCCGAAAGTGATGGCGCTTGATGATGCTCGCAAAGCCGCGGCCCTTGCTGACGCCAATCACATCCACCTTGTCGGCCGGCTTGAACTGGTCGACCAAAACGCGGTCGCCCTGTTTCAGATCGTCGTCGCCCGGCCGCATGCGCACTTCGCGCAGAAACTTCACGCCGTCCGCGTTGGCCTTCTTCAGATGACCAGCTATCGGCTTGGTGGTTCGCGAGGCTTTCGCGAATTCGACCAATCCGAGCTGCACGGCATCGTACCCGTCGGAGGTGGGCGTCTTGCGCTGCACCACCACGCACGGTCCGGCCTTCAACAGCGTGACAGGAACCACCTGCCCGTCGGCGCGGAACACCTGGCTCATCCCGATTTTCTTGCCTAAAATCCCTGGGCTCATCAGTACCTCTCAAGAATTCAGAATTCTGAATTCAGAATTCCTGGAATTCTACTTCCCTCGTCCAAACGCTTTGATCTCCACATCCACACCCGCTGGAAGATCGAGCTTCATCAAAGCGTCTACCGTATCCTGCGTAGGCTCGAGGATGTCGAGCAGCCGCTTATGCGTCCGAATTTCGAACTGCTCGCGCGACTTCTTGTCCACGTGCGGCGACCGCAGAACCGTATAGCGATTCTTGATGGTCGGCAGCGGAATCGGGCCGGCGACTTGCGCCTGGGTCCGCTTAGCGGTCTCGACGATCTCGGCCGTCGATTGATCGAGGACCCGATGATCGTACGCCTTCAGGCGAATGCGAATGCGTTCTCGTAGGCTCATTTGTTACTCAATGATCTCCGTCACCGTTCCCGCTCCCACCGTCCGGCCGCCCTCGCGGATCGCAAACCGCAATCCCTTGTCCATCGCGACCGGCGTGATCAGCTCGACAATCAAGCTCACGTTGTCGCCCGGCATCACCATTTCGGTCCCGGCCGGCAACTCCGCCACACCCGTGACGTCCGTGGTCCGGAAATAAAACTGCGGCCGATAGCCCTTGAAGAACGGCGTATGACGCCCGCCTTCTTCCTTGCTCAGCACGTAAATCTCGCCCTTGAACTTCTTGTGCGGAGTAATCGAACCCGGCTTGGCGATCACCTGCCCGCGCTCCA
>Ga0335074_10007429_pt1 | contig 15198 bp, 10 predicted proteins | sample Lox_Sample_23_FD_206715 | JGI IMG/M metagenome (GOLD analysis project Ga0335074, IMG submission 206715) | Soil microbial communities from Loxahatchee National Wildlife Refuge, Florida, United States - Lox_Sample_2.3 | ecosystem: Environmental > Terrestrial > Soil > Wetlands | place: USA...
AGTATCGTATCGTCCTCCTCCCTTGCGATCCAGAACACGATGTCGTTCGCATGAGGATTGGTCGCCTGTCCAGTCTGCTGGATGGCATGGTTATCTGTCGTGTGCTGATCCACGTCCAGTACCTCGATATTGGTCAACAACGCCTCGGTCGCTGGGTCCATCCGTGTCAGGTTCGCACCCAGAATCAGCGGCGACCGCGCAATCGACCAAAGTGTGATGAGGGTCCGAACCTCGGTGAGACTCAATCGAGACTGCCGCGGCTCACCCCATCCAGGATGCGGACCAAGATAACCGATCGGCAACATATCGCCGTCGGGCCAGTGCCCGGGACCGGCATAAGGCTCCCACGCGGCGAGCAGGGCAAACTGGTCTTTAAGGTTCTGGGGGAAGCCGTGCTCGTCATTCTGCGCTGTCCACAGGTCCCAGAAGTCGTTCGAGATCCGCCACATCTGCGCCGACCGCGCAACCTGATTCGCATCGACTAGCGGAGTCGGCCCCGGAGACAGGCTTAACACCATTGGCCGCCCGGTCTTCGCAATCGCCTTGTCAATCATCCGGATCGACGCCGCCTTGTACGGCGACGAGATGCAGTCGACCTTGACGAAGTCCACCCCCCACGACGCATACAGCTGCATCACCGAGTCGTAATACGCCTGGCCTGCGGCGTTGTCCCTCACGCCATAGTTGTCCTGGTTCCAGCCGCATCTGTCCGAGCGGTCAGCGGCCTCAGCGGCGTGGAATGGCGATCCCGCAATCGGCAGGTTCTTCTCCACAGCCCCACGCGGAATGCCACGGATAATGTGAATGCTGAACTTCAGTCCCAGCGAGTGAACATAGTCGGCCAGAGGCTTGAAGCCGTCCTCGCGTCCGGCGGAAGGGAAGCGGTCAATCGCAGGCAGGTAAAGTCCCTTGGCAGAGAGCGTGTATCCGGGATCGGACGAATCTTCCGGATGCGCCAGGTACCACCCTTCATCGATCACCACGTACTTCCAGCCGTAAGGCTGCAGGTGCTCGTGAAGCCACTCGACATTGGCCCTGAACTGGGATTCCGTGACTGTAAGCCCATAGGAATCCCAGCTGTTCCAGCCCATTGGCGGAGTGGCCGCAAGCTCCGGCTTGGACTGCGCTGCAGCGGTCAAGGCCAAAACACCGGAGAGGCTTAGCAAGAGAGCGAATCGTTTCAAGAAAGGTCGACTCCGCTGGCAAAGATTCTCCAACGCAACCCAGTGTATGGCATAACGGCTCCGCACACATCTGTCATTCCACTGCATCAAAGACCCGTGATCGGTCAGCGATGCGTTCGGCTGACTTCCAGCCAAAAGATGCTACTATCGTCCTGCATCTCAGCGGAGGACTTTCGATCGATGTCCAGCGGCAATCTCTACGGCGATGCAAGCCAGCTCAACGTCCCTGCTACAGGTCCGCGGCCGCATTATGACCTTCGTCCGCTTTCGACAGGCGAGGTACTGGACCGGACCTTCCAGGTTTACCGCTCGCATTTTGCTCTGTTCGCCGGGCTGGCACTGCTTCCGGCCGCGGTAAACGTGGTCACGGGTGCCTTGCGGCTGCTGTATGCCACACACCAGGACACGCATGTCCATGTCGGCGCGGCCCTTTACCGGGTGCAGATCATCACGGGCACGTTGGCGTTTGTCGCAGCATTAATCTCCCTCGTTCTGTATGGAATCACGCAGGCGGCAACGACCTGGGCCGTTTCCGCGGTGTATCTGGGTGAGCCGGCCTCGATCCGGACGTCGTACAGTTTCGCCTTCAGGCACTGGTTCCGTTACACGCTTATCGTTTTGCGGCAGGCATGGACTGCCATGTGGCTTCCCATGTCTCTAATTATTGCCGGTACCGTTTTCACGCCCTTCGGACGGCGCAACCCAACTCTCAGCTGGATCGCCATTGCCCTCTTTGTTTGCGCCGCACTGGCGTTGATCTACGGCGTCTGGGCCTATCTGCGTGTTTCGCTCGCCGTTCCTGCGGCGGTCGTTGAGTCGCTGCGCACCGGTGCCGCCATGAAGAGGAGCACCCAGCTGCTCGCCAGCCGCAAGGTTCGCGTTTTTCTGCTGTTCTTACTTTTGATGGCGCTCTATTTGGTTGTCGGAGTGATCCAGTCTCCCCTCGTCATTCTGGCTGTACGCATGCGCGGTGTCCACGCGTTTATTACCCAGGCAACGAACCTGGGAGTGGGTTTCATTGCCGCCACGCTTATCGGCCCGGTTGGAGCGATCGGTCTATGCCTGTTCTATTTCGACGAACGTGTGCGCCGCGAAGGCTTTGATATCGAATGGATGATGAAGAAGCTGGCTCCGGCGGCGGCCGCGCCGCAGCCGCCGTCCAATGCTCAGCAGAATTCCGCAGAACCCATCTGAATCTGTCCCATGCGCAGAAGCTCGTATCTGATCGCCGCGCTCACCACGCTCCTCATACTGCCGGTGTCACCACTGGTACAGGCAGCGGATCGGGTATCCCTCGATCAGTACCGGACGCACCTTGAAACTTTGCGGGCGCTTGTGCAGAGCTGCGAGGTAACGCCCGTACTGTGCGACGCAAAGTCCGTCGGTAGCGATGATCGCGTACAGGTGCCCAAGCTTGGCGTAGGGGCCAATACCAACTCCTTTGACGCACGTTACGACTGGCTCCGTCAGACGCTGCGCGCCGCGCATGACCCGAAAGAAGAGGCAAGAGTAATCCAGCTGCAATCCGCTGCCGCCAGACTCGATGAGTCTCTGCGCGACGCCTCGGCACCACGACCCGACGCTATCGATATCAAAGCCGCGCGGCAGAAAGCCGACACGATTCTGGATCGTGAAGAGTTTGCGACCGTGGGTGACGTTTCGCTGTGGGACCGGATCGGTGCCTTCGCCGGAATCCTCCTGAACCGGTTTTTCAACCATGTCGCCCAATTTGGCAAACGTTCCCCGTGGATCGGTCCGGTAATGGAATGGGGCCTGCTCGGCCTTGTACTCGTGTTTCTGGTCGTGTGGGCCATGCGTGCGCTGCGCAGGCAGCGGCTCGCCGTGCGAATGGAAGTGGACCGGCAGATTGAGCAGTGGGAAGAGGCTGCACGCAACTGGCGGGCTATGGCAGAGGAGCGGGCGGCAAAGAGCGACTGGCGTGAAGCTGTTCACTGCATGTATTGGGCGAGCATCGCCATGCTCGAAGGCCGAAGATTCTGGACGCCGAACCGTGCGCGCACTCCCAGAGAGTATCTCCGGCTCCTCGAAGCCGGCTCGGAGCGATGGCAGCTCCTGCGGCAGCAGACCTTCGGCTTCGAGTACATCTGGTACGGCCGGCACAATGCCGGAGCCCAGGACTACGAACGTGCCGTCCGGCTGCACGAGGGGCTCAGAGCGTGAGCGAGCGGCTCAGCGGCGACGCGCGCTTGTTGCTGTCGGTAAGCGCGGGTGTATTCGTGGTCATTGTGGTTGCCGCGCTTCTGGCGCCCGCTCGCGGGGATTACGACCCCGTCCCAAGCACCTGGAATACAGGCTCGGCTGGAGCGAAAGCGGCATACCTCCTGCTCGGACAGATGGGTTACAAAACCTCACGCTGGGAGCAGCCCGCCGCGCAATTGGGCCAGATCGATGCCACGCACTCCACGCTCGTGCTGGCCGGCTCTTTTTTGGTTGACGTTCGCAGTGAGCAAAACGGAATCGCCGCTTTTCTCAAGCGCGGCGGAAGGGTCCTCGCAACCGGGGCAAAAAGCGCTCTGTTGTTGCCCTCTTCCAGCATCAAGAAATCCGATCAGGTCTTCACCGGCCTTTGCTACACCACCCCGCAATCGCTCAGCGAAATGGGCCGGGCCGGAAAGATCGCCATGCCGGTACCCGTTCAGTGGACAGGCAGGGATGCGCAGGTCGATCAGGCATGCGGCGATGAAGCAGTTGTCGTGCACTATCCGGTGGGAGCGGGCGAAGCGGTCTGGTGGAGTTCGTCTGCGCCGCTCAGTAATCGTGGTCTGCGTCAGGACTCTGACCTCCGTCTGCTGCTGGCCAGTGTGGGCGCACCTGGCCGCACTGTTCTCTTTGACGAGTACATCCACGGTGAGCGTAAAGGCCTTCTCTCCACCGTGCGGGGAACGCCCGTGGCGATGATCTGCTGTCAGCTTGCGCTCATAGCCCTTCTGCTCGTGCTCAGCTTTGGCAGGCGAAATGGCCCCATACGCGCCTTGGCTGACACACCGCGCACTTCTCCGCTGGAGTTCGCTGAATCAATGGGAGCGCTCTATGCTAAAGCCGGAGCGACCGGCGTTGCCGTGGGCGCCGCGGAACGGCGGCTCAAGGAATTTCTGCATAATGAGGGCGGTATCCCTCAAGAGACACTCAGGTCCGGCCCCGAGGCAATCGCGACTGCCGTTGCGGCAAGGTTCCCATACACGGCTCCTGAACTTAAGGCGGACTTGAACGCAGCCCGCGACGCCGAATTGACAAGATTGCGCGCAAAGTCAGCGCTCGAGCTCGTCCGTCGTCTCGACGGGCATATTGCCAGCCTTCGCGCCCTGATGAGAAATTGACGAGAGATCCAAGTGCAGCACAACAGAACGGAGAGAAACGTGACTGAAGAGATGCAGGCAATCCAGGAGAGCGGTCCTGCCGCGGAGCTGTTTGCGGTCGGGCGCGCGGAGTTGGGCAAGGTCATATCCGGCCAGACGGAGCTGATCGACCAGGCGCTGCTCACCCTGTTGTGCGGCGGTCACGCGCTCGTTGAAGGTGTGCCCGGCGTCGCCAAGACGCTGACCGTGAAAGTGCTTGCCCGCTTTCTCGGACTGGCCTTTCGCCGCGTGCAGGGCACACCCGACATGATGCCCGCCGACATCCTGGGCACCAGCGTCTTTTCGCTCAAGACGAGCGAGTTCACCTTCCATCGCGGACCTGTATTCACGCAGTTCCTGCTGGTGGATGAAGTAAATCGCATGCCTCCGCGCACGCAGGCCGCTCTGCTTGAGAGTATGGAAGAGCGGCAGGTCACCATGGACGGCGAGCGTCACCTACTGGACGAATATTTCACCGTGTTCGCAACGCAAAACCCACTGGAGTTCGAAGGCACCTATCCCCTGCCGGAGGCGCAGCTTGACCGCTTCCTGATGAAGATCCATGTGGGATATCCCTCCGCCGGGGAAGAGCGTGTCGTCCTTGAGCGGCACCACACGGCTGCCGAGCCCATGCTTCTCGAACAGATGCCTATACAGCCAATCAACTCCATGCAATTGGCGGCAGCGCGGCGCCAGGTGCGGCAGGTGCGCGTCGAACCGGCTATCTTCGACTACCTGCTGGCTGTTGTGCGCCGTACGCGCGAGTGGCCGGCGATCTCGCTCGGTGCGAGTCCCCGTGCTGCGGCTGGTCTGCTGGCGGTCGCCAAAGCGTATGCGGCAATGGATAGCCGCGATTACCTCATCCCCGACGACGTCAAGACAGCTTCGCTGCCGTGCCTCCGCCACCGGCTGATCCTGAAGCCCGAGGTGGAGCTCGAAGGATTCGACCCTGACCGGGTCATTCGCGACGTACTGGCCGCAACGGCGCTTCCAAAATAGAATCCTTCGCACGCAACTTGATTAGTCGTTGACGATGTTAAGCACACTCATTCCGCCACCGGTAAACGCCCCCGCGCAAGGGAGCCGATTTGGCTTCGGGCTCACCACGCGTGCGCTGCTCTTGCTTGTCGCCGGCTGCCTGCTGGCGCTGCCCGGTTTCCTCAGCCCACATTGGGCATGGTTCTGGACGATGGCGGCTTGGGATGCTCTCGTTCTTTCGCTCATCATTGTGGATGCGTCACTGCTGCCATCGCCCTCACGAAGTCAGGTCGAACGCAGGTTCGTAAATTCTCCGGTGTTGGGAGAGACCACAGAGATCGAGATCGAGATATGTCAGGATTCAAATCAGATTCTCGATGTTAAGATCAGCGACGCTCTCCACCCCGCGCTCGCGGCAATGCCGCTCGGCGGCCGCGTCCAGGTCTTCCCGCGCGATCCAGTGCGAATTAGTCTGATCTGCATCCCGAATACACGCGGCGATGTGCATCTGGGCAACGTCTATTTGCGGTATCGTGCCGCGCTGGGGCTTGTGGAACGCTGGGCCGCTGCCTGCCTGGAGCAGGAGGTACGCGTCTTCCCGCCGATGGAACGCTCTCCTGAGGATACGCAGCTCTACCTGCTCCGCATCCGCCAGATCGCGCTCCAGAAGCGCCGTCTGCGGCTGCGGGGAACAGGCCGCGAGTTCGAGAGTCTGCGCGAATACCAGCGTGGCGACGAGGTCCGCAACATTGCGTGGCCGGCGACTGCCCGTCGCGGCAAACTTATCACGCGCGAGTTCACCACCGAGCGCAGCCAACAGGTGTGGATCGTGCTCGACGCCGGAAGACTCTCACGCACAGCCTTTACTATTCGGCGCAAGATCGAAGCAAGATTCCAGCAGTCAATCGGCAACGCATTCAGTGACGACTTGGCCCTGAACCTGACCCAGCTCGACCAGTCCACCGGAGCTGCCGTCGCGCTGGCGCAGGCCGTCATGCAGGCGGGCGACAAAGCCGGGCTGCTCGTCTACGGTCAGCAGATCCAACAGCAATTGCTGCCGGCTGAGGGAACGGGGCACCTGCGCCAGTTTGTGGACGCGCTCTCGCAGGTGCGCGCGGAGTGGAGCGAGGCAAATCATCTGAGCGCAGCGGCCCGGCTGAAGCATTTGCAGCGCCGGCGCGGCCTTATCCTCTGGATCACCGAACTTGCCGACACTGCCCGCCGCCCCGAAGTGGTGGACGCCGCCATCGACCTCGCGCGTCGTCATCTCGTGCTCCTCGTCGTGCTCAGAAACCCCGAACTGGACGCGATGGCTGCGAAACAGCCTGCGACGACGCACCAAATGTATGTGGCGACGGCGTCAGAGGAGATCCTCGAACGCAGGCGTGCGCTGCTCGCTCAAATGCGCGCGCAGGGTGTACTTGTCGTAGAGACCAGCGCAGACAGCGTGAAGGCCGATGCAATCAATCAATATCTGGATGTAAAGGCTCGCGGGCTGCTCTAGCCGCATACGGCGCGGTAGGCGCCGGCTCCGTCGCTGGCTAATTGCCCTTCAGAGCTTGCAATACCGTCTCAACCCCAGGGTTCGCGTGGCTGAGGTACTCGCTTACGCGCAGGCGTTCTTCCGGCGTAAGGGTCGGCACCAGCGAAAGAATACGACGCAGCGTCGTGGATACATCATCAACGTAATTCATCATGCGGATTGCTTCGCCGGAAAGTGGCATTGTTCTTCGTTCCTCGATTCCCTGAAGTGTCTTTGTTATTCTCTGCGATGCGACAGTGCAAGTAAAGTACGCGTCGTGGTCAACAATTTTGTAGAGTTTTGCATCAAAAGAACAATGTCAGCTGCAGATGTCATTTCTACAACTGAACAGGATATATCCATCCAGCAGTGTCTTAGTTATTATTTGCAGGCGGAGGCGCGTGTTCCCAGCTCCACCTACCGCGTGCAACTGCACCGCAGCTTCAATTTCGCCAATTTGGAATCTTTGCTGCCCTATCTAAAGCGGCTTGGTATCGGCGATTGCTATCTCTCTCCTATATTTGAAGCGCGCCCAGGCTCGACACACGGCTATGACGTGACGCGTCACGATCGAATCAATCCTGAACTCGGCGGCGACGCCGGCTTTGCACGCCTGACCCAGTCCATGCGGGCAGCCGGCGTGGGGCGGCTGCTGGATATCGTCCCGAACCATATGGGGGTAGGCAACGATTCCCTGTGGTGGCAGGATGTCCTGGAAAATGGCCGCGCATCACAATACGCCGAATTCTTTGACATTGATTGGGACCCTCTTAAGACTGACATGCAGGGCAAGCTGCTCCTGCCCATTCTAGGCGCTCAGTATGGCGAGGAGCTCGAGAACAAGCACATTCAGATCGTGATCGAGGACGGCGTACCGAAAGTCCGCTACTACGACCACTCCATGCCGCTCGCCCCGCGTTCGCTGCCCATGATCTTTACCGAAGAAGAGATTGCAGAACTGCCGCAGCGCTTTCGCGACCTGTTGCGCGAGTTGTCGCACATCCCGCCGAACGACACATCGTACAGCAGCCTGGCGACACAGCGGCGCGCACAGTTGAAAGAGATCAAGCCGCGGATTCGTGAAGCGTTACGGCGTCCGCACAACCAGGCCGCGCTCGCCGCTGCGCTTGAGCGGGTCAACGGCATTCTGGGCGACCCAGACAGCTTTGACCGGTTGCACGAAGTGTTGGAGGCGCAACCCTATCGGCTTGCCTTTTGGCGCGTGTCGGGCGAGGAGATCAACTATCGCCGATTCTTTGACGTAAACGACCTCGTCGGCCTGCGTATGGAGAACCCCGAAGTCTTCGCCGCCACACACTGCCTCATTCGCAAAATGCTGGCCGAAGGTCAGGTGACCGGGTTGCGCGTCGACCACTGCGATGGAATGTTCAATCCTCGCCAATACTTGATCCGCCTGCAACTTCTTTACATCGCGAGCCAGTGCTGCGGACCGTCCCCGCAGGATCCGGTTGCGCCCAATGGAATTGAGAGTGCGATTCGCGAAGCCGTGCGCGGTTACGACTGGAGCAAGGTGCATGGCCCGCTGTACGTCGTCGTGGAAAAGATCCTCGAACCGCGGGAGGTGCTGCCCGGCGAGTGGCCGGTGCACGGCACATCCGGTTATGATTTCATCTACTTTGCGAACCAGATATTCATTCAGCAGGAGAGCCGGAAACGATTTACGGATCTCTACACGGCCTTCACCGGGCGAACTTCCGATCCGGCCGAGATCATCTATCGCGCAAAGCTGCAGGTAATGCAGAATGCCCTTGCCAGCGAGACCTACGTGCTGACAAATTTGCTCAGCCAGCTCGGTTCAGCAGACCGTAGAGCCCGCGACTTCACAGACAGCATCCTGGAAGACGTCATCCGCGAGACAATCGCCTGCTTCCCTGTGTACCGCACCTATATCGACGATCGAGGACAATACACCGAGCGCGACCGCACATTCATTCGGCACGCAATATCCCGCGCCAAATATCGCAACCCGGATCTTGATGCCTCCGCCTTTGACTTCCTCGAAAACATACTCCTGCTCCATGGCAAGACCGACGCCGAAATCAACTCAAAGGAGCTTTATTTCGCAGTGAAGTTCCAGCAGCTGACCGGACCGGTAATGGCAAAGGGCGTTGAGGACACGGCCTTCTACGTATACAACCGCTTCATCTCCTCGAATGAAGTGGGCAGTTCGATGCAGTCCTTCGGAATCCCCATCGAAATCTTCCATACCAGCAACGAGGACCGGCTCAGAAACTCGCCCGACGCCATGCTGGCCACCTCCACCCACGACACAAAACGCAGTGAGGACGTCCGCAACCGCCTGAATGTCATTTCTGAAATGAAGCTGCTTTGGCCGGCTTTTGTGCGGCGAGTGCAACGGCTCAATGCGCGCTTCAAGCAGACTCTTGAGGATGGCCGGGTCGCGCCCGATCTCAACGAGGAGTATCTCATCTACCAGACAATCGCCGGCGCTTGGCCGTGGGAGATGGAATCGCCCGAGGATCGCCGCCAATTCATAGAGCGACTGCAGCAATACATGACCAAGGCTCTCAGCGAAGCCAAAGTCAACCTCAGCTGGGTCAGCCCGAACGAGAAATATGCCGCCGCAGTCCACAAGTTCGTCGCAGGAATTCTCACCCCCGACGCTGACGGAACAGAGCGCAAGTTCGTCAACGCTCTCCAGCTTCTCCTGCCCGCGCTCAAGCTCTTCGGAGCAGTCAATTCAATCGCGCAGGTTGTGCTCAAAGCCACTTCACCGGGCGTGCCGGATTTTTATCAAGGCAGCGAGATGTGGGATCTCAGTCTCGTCGATCCTGACAACCGGCGTCCAGTCGACTATAAGGTTCGCATTGATGCGTTGGATGCTCTTCTACACAAGGCCGAAACCGAAGGCCCATTGGCTGTGTGCCGCGAGGTCGCCGAAACCTTCGATGACGGACGAATCAAGTTGTGGACTACACACCGCGCCCTCGCCGTCCGCACTGAGTATCCTGAGGTTTTTCGCCGGGGCGAGTACACCGCGCTCTATGCCGAGGATGACTACACACAGCATGTGATCGCCTATCTGCGCCGGCAGGGCGAACAATGCGTTCTGGCTGCCGTGCCCCGATTTGCCTGTACACTCATGCGGCACAGGTCCGAGCTTCCATTGGGTAATGCATGGGGTGAGGGTGTGCTCTTAGCGAAGAAGTGCGCCGGCATGCACCTGCGGAACGCCTTTACCGGCGAGGGCATCACTGTGCCAGAAGATGGCCGTATTCCTTTGGCCCGCTTGTTCGCCCACTATCCGGTGGCCATGTGTGCGGCTATGCACCTGGACCATCTCTAGCAGGTCTCCGCGGCACTTCTGTGCGAGTACTACTTTTCCTCAGTTGCGGTCCGCTGTTTCGGCGAGCGCCCCAAGCTTGGCCGCAATTTCTGAAGTCAGTGCATTTTCCGGGCAGCGCCACCTCCAGTTGCCCCCCGCGCGCGAGGGCATGTTCATCCGCGCCTCTTCGGGCAGGCAAAGCAGGTCCTGCACTGGAACAATACATAAGTCTGCAACCGACGTCTCAACCGCGCGGATCATCGCCCACACAAAGTCCTTGCGCAATGTGCCGAGATACACCTTTGCCGCAGCCTTCTCCGCCTTTGTTGCTTCCTCGTCCCACCATCCCTGCGTTGTGTTGTTGTCGTGTGTGCCTGTGTAAACCACGCAGTTGTTGATGTACCTGTGCGGCAGGTAGTCGTGGGCTTTCTTTGAGCCAAAGCCGAACTGCAGAATCCGCATGCCGGGAAACCGGAAGCGATCGCGCAGCGCGTCAACCTCCGGCGTAATCACGCCTAGATCTTCCGCGATAAAAGGCAGGTCGCCGAGCGCGCGCCCGATGGTCTCAAACAATTCCACTCCCGGCGCTTTCACCCACTCGCCGTGTTCAGCCGTCTTGTTGGCCGCAGGAATTGCCCAGTAGGCCTCGAATCCGCGGAAGTGGTCGAGACGGATAATGTCGTAGAGATGCCTCGCGCGGCTCATCCGGTCAATCCACCACGCATATTCATTCCGACGCATCACATCCCACCGGTACAGCGGATTGCCCCACCGCTGACCAGTCGCTGAAAAATAGTCGGGAGGAACCCCTGCTACGCGGGTCGGCGCAAGATGCTCATCCAGTTCGAACAGATCAGGGCGTGTCCACACATCGGCGCTGTCATAGTTCACAAAGATGGCGACATCGCCAATAAGCTTGATGCCGCGCTCGCCGCAGTACTCGCGCAGCGCGGTCCACTGGTCGTCGAATGTGAACTGCAGGATTTGTTGGATCGCAATCTCTTCACCATGTTCGTGGCGGATGCAGTCAAGTATTTGCGGATCGCGATGCGCCAGGTCGGCGGGCCACACGTTCCACGCCGCACTGTTGTATTTCTTTCGCAGAACGCTGTACAGGGCATACGACTCGAGCCATGTCCAGTTGGTGCGGGTGTAGGCTTCATATCTCGACCACTCTTCACTGTCGTGGTGATGCAGGAAGTTGCGCGCTGCCTCTTCGAGCAGCGGCATCTTCGTCTTGATCACAGTGTCGTAATCAACGTTGCCGGAACGGCCGGGCAGGTGAGTCAGCCTCGAGTACGAAATCCAGCCGCGATTCGCAAGGCGCTCCAGCGAAATGAGCAGAGGATTGCCCGCAAAGGCCGAAAGCGCGGCGTACGGCGAGTTGCCGTAGCCCGTGGGGCTTAGCGGCAGCACTTGCCAAAGGCGCTGCTTGCTGGCCGCGAGGAAGTTCGCGAAGTCATATGCGGCCGGTCCAAGGTCGCCGATGCCTCCAAGAGAGGGCAGGGAAGTGATGTGGAGCAATAGGCCCGAAGAGCGGTCAAAAGGCATAGATGGGTTCCGCGATGAGGATGAGTGAGTGCTGCAAAAGAGAGAAGCCCGCTGTTCGGGAGATTCCCAAACAACGGGCCATCGTTGCTTGCGAGCTTGTAGTCAGCGTTCGTCCCCCGGTTAGCTTGGCGACCCTCCACCGAGTGCGCCTTGCTGCAGCTTGCGGCTGATGCGGATGCGGCCGTCCTTCAGGTAAATATTCTGGAGGTTGGAGACAAACACGTCAAACATCGCGCTGCGTCGCTGGCTGAGCAGGGTGTCGCGTGTCGCGTCAAAGTTCTTGGTAATTTCGTCGCTGGTTGGCAGTTGCTTATCAATCAGTCTGGCAACCACGCCGGTGTGGCCGGTGTTGATAGGCCCGCTCAATTGTCCGGGGTTTAGGTCAAAGAGCTGTGGAGCCACCGTCGAGAGCGCGCCAATGTCGGGAACCTGCGCGTCGTGTCCCACCAGATCACTCGTCTCCATCTTTGCTCCCATCTCTTTGGCCGCCTTGGCAAGGTCGCCGTCGGTCTTGGCGCGGTCTGCGAGTTCATTCGCCTTGGTCGCGAGCAACTGCGGCAGCAGCTCATTGCGATAGTCATCGAGGATGTGTGACTTGTAGCTCGCGAAATCCGGTGCGTGCGCAGGGCTGATGGCCGTCACCTGATAGACGGCAAACCCGTCGCCCGTGGAGGCGACCTGTGGCGGGCCGTTCTTCTGAGCGCTGAATGCCCCTGCAAGCATCTGCGATCCATCCGCTACGTCGGGCACAATGGAAGACTGCGATAGCAAGTCCGTCGTCACCAGCTTCAGGTGATGCGCGGCAGCAGTGGCCGCGAGCCCCGACTTTGCTGACTCTGCTGATAGCTGATGCGCGAAGGCCTGCTCCGCCTGAGTTTCATGCTGCCGGGTCAGCGTCGCCATAATCTGCGGCTTGACCTCGTCAATCGGCTGCGTATGTGCGGCCTGTTTCGCCTCTACTTGAATAATGTGGTACCCGTAGCGGGTGCGCACAAGCCCCGAGGTCTGTCCCGGCTGCAGCGAGAAGGCGACCTTGTCAAAATTTGGAACCGTCACACCGTGCTTGATCCATCCCAGCTCGCCGCCCTGCGATTTGCTGCCTGGATCGTCCGAATACTTCTTGGCGAGGTCCGCAAAGTTCGCACCGTGGTGCAGCTGGTCCAGAATGCTCAGCGCCTTGGCCTTGGCCGCTGCATCCGCCTTGGGGTCCTGTGAGTTCACCGCGATAAGAATGTGGCGGACCTTCACCTGCTCGGGCAACTGGTAGTCGCTCAGGTGCTGCTCGTAGTACTGCTCGATGTCGGGTTCAGTCACCGGCGCCGGAGCCTGCGGCAGGTCGGAGGCCGTAAATGCCACGTACTCAATCTTGCGCTGCTCGGGAATCGCCTGTGCATACTTGGCCGCATTCCTCTTGAAGTACACCTCAAGCTCAGCATCCGTCGGATTGATCTCGTTGCGGAGCGCGTCGGAATCAATCACGGCATAGTCAAACTTGATCTTCGTTGCCTGCGCAATGTAGGCCGTGCGCACATCGTTGTCTGACACTGTAACGCCGCCCGTGATGAGCGCGCGCAGGCGGTCTTCGATGATCTCTTCCTTGATCTCGCTCTCAAACTTCTGTGTCGTCATTCCGAACTGGTCGGCGACAAACTGGGTGTACTTCTGGTCGCCGATAAAATTGCCGCCAGGGAAAAACAGCATGCCCCATTCGCCCGAGTGCAGGAAGTTGCGGACGTCCTGGTCTGTCGCGGTGATGCCGAGATGCTTGGCTTCGATCAATTCGATGTGTTGTTGAATGAGGCCCTGGCCTACGCGGGGCAGGATGAACGGCATCAGCGTGTCCGGCAGGCCCTGGCGTTGCAACACGCTCTGTGCAAGGCGTTGCACGTCGGTCATCGAAATCGTGTCAGTGGCTGGCAGAAAGCGCCCTAAAATGCCCCCATAGCCAATCGTGGCGTAAGTGTCGGTAGTTGAAGTCTGGCCACTGAAGAGTCCCGGCACTAGAAAGATCACCATCGCGATGCAGGATACGGAGATGATGATCCAGAAGAGGACCTTTACGAACTTGGTGTCTTTTTGGAGGAAGCGAATCATGGATCAGTAGCGACCTTTACTTAGCAAGCGCTCGCATGCAGCACCATCGTGCGATGGGGCTGCGCGAGGAGAAATATCCTGATTTCACAGGAGCTGCATTCATTATAAATCAGCCGTCATGATCGTGAGACAGGGACGGCGGACAGCGTGATTTCCGTGATTTCAGGTGGGCAGTTGAACCTCATCGGGAGTCCCACCGTCCCCACTCCGCGATTCACATACAGTTGCGTCGGGCCCAGTTGAAACAAACCCTCCACATACTTCTTGCCCAATACCGGAAGATGGACGGGCGGTATCAGGGGGAAACGAATCTGCCCCCCATGGGTATGGCCGGAGAGCATCAGGTCAACATTGTAACGGGCGACCTGCGGCAGCAGATCCGGTTCGTGCAGAAGTAGGATCACCGCTTCGCCGTCGGTTCGCGATGCCGTTGGGACGGCCTCATTGAGATCCACACTCTTGGCGCAGGCATCGCCGGTACCGGCGATCCACAGGCGCTTGCCGTCCCGCTCCAAAGGTGTGTTGCTGTTATACAGTAACGGCAGCCGATGATTGGCCAGCGCGCTCCTCACGGCTGGCCCCGCAAATCCGGAGTCGTGGTTTCCGAGCACTGCAAACCGCAACGGGCACGCGACGCCGCTCAAAATTTCAATACAGGGCTCTGCATTGCTGATCGTGCGCGATTTCGGCAGAATGCCCATTGTGACGTAGTCTCCACCAAAAATCACAGCATCCGGCTTCAACCGGTTGACGCGCTCCACGATCTCGCGCAGGAAATAAGGTTCAGTGAACTCCTCGTAGTGGAAGTCCGAGATTTGAACAATACGCATTCCGTGAAACACATCAGGCAGCCGCCTTAGATGGATCGTGCGGCGCTCAATGCTGATCTCGTGGCGGGAAACCTCGGTCCCATAAAGCGGAAAACCGATGGCGGCTACGCCCGCAACCTTTAGAAAGGTACGTCGGGAAACCTTGTTTTTTCGCTCGGCGGCAACCACAGCCATCCTTCAATCATAAATGTGCCGCTGGCAATACAGCCAATCGCAGGCTGCACGACAAGGTTCGTGGAGCCTTGCATAGCGCAAAGCCCGCTTCCGCCGCCTTTCAGCGCACGCTCTCAGCCCAGTTTAAGCGGTGTGTTCAATAGGGATACGGATACCCGTAAGAATATGGATACGGATAGCCGTAGGGGTAGGGGCCATAATA